>Ga0315284_10003897_pt1 | contig 21183 bp, 20 predicted proteins | sample YL17G09_16_MG_FD_203696 | JGI IMG/M metagenome (GOLD analysis project Ga0315284, IMG submission 203696) | Sediment microbial communities from Yellowstone Lake, YNP, Wyoming, USA - YL17G09_16 | ecosystem: Environmental > Aquatic > Freshwater > Lake > Sediment | place: USA: Wyoming | collected...
AAAGAGCAGACATTTCTCCATCTTTTAACGAGCTACTATACCCGTGACATCTTCTATTAAAACCTCCAGCAAATTCAAGCCCTTCAATGTGAACATCTTTACCCATAGACATCAATCTTGGTAAAAGCGAATCCCATGGTTCGGGTTCGTATCCGTATATTATCCCATTATAGGTCTTCGTGTATCTCGCAAATGTTACTGGAGTAGCAACTTCAATTTCTTCGATATGGGCCTTAATTTTAGAGTTCGTTGCCTTTTCCAATTCAATTATTAATCCATCAGCAATTTTGTTCTTCAAATTGAAGTATTCTTCCGGTTTTACATCTTTCCACGCTTCAGCTTTAAACAGCGTTGTAATAAAAATTATACACGTTCCAGGAGGCGAACAGTTAGGAAGGGCATTATTTAAAACGATCGTTGCTTGTCCTTTTGATACTTTTAATTCACCCCAAGACTCGTAGATCTTTTCGGTATTCATATCGTCCATTATAAAATAACTATACTCTGACAACCCTAGTTCTTCAGCAGAAATATTTAATCCCAAATAGACTACAAAAGCGGTTAAACCGTGGATTCTGGCGTTTATTTCTTTGTAAGCAATTTCAGGTACTTCTGATTTTGGGTGAATTAATTTGTTATAGGTTAATGTTGGAGACGCGTTTGAAATTACGTGATTTGTTTTTATTTTATCACCTCGAGAAGTTTCCACACCTACTACTTTTCCGTTTTCTACTAAAACTTTTTCTACTCTCGTATTATATTCGATTTTTCCGTTTGATTCCCTAATTTTTTTATCTAAAGCCGTTGTAAAATCGTGCGAGCGAAATTTAGGAATATACGCACCTCTTAATATATAAAGATAAACCATCGAAGTAAAAATAGTCGCATTAATTCTTGTTGTTGGAAGCCCTAAATAACACCAATATGGATTAAGAATTTTTTGCGCCTTTAGAGGCATGTCCAGAGCATTTTGCACGTCTTCAATTGAATACGCAGCAGTTCTCAAAAAATTAGGAAATTCTTTTAATAAAACTGATTGGTCAGGTTTTCCTTTCATTTTTCCAATGTAAGCGAACGCAGATATTATTTCCTTTCCCAATTCAAAAAATTGTTCAACCGATTTTTTACTTCCTGGAACCGCTCTTTCTATTGTATCTATAAAGTTATCAATTCCGAAAGGCAATACGACATCTAATTTTTCGTTCGGATCAGTTAAAATCAATTTATACGCTTCTGGAACGCGAATAAATTCCGAATCTATTCCAAAATTATCTTCCAAAAGAATTCTCGTTCCACCTTTATTTATTTCTGGTCCATAATCGCAAATTTCGTGTAAAGAGGTTTCAAATTCAAATCTACCTCTTACAAAACTAGTTGCGAATCCCCCGGGTAGATTATGTTGCTCAAAAAGTATAACCTTAGCGCCGTTTATAGCTAATTCCGTAGCTGCGGCAAGTCCACCGTTTCCTGCACCTATTACTACCACGTCGTAAGAATCGAGATGTTCTTGTTTAGGTTCTGCTTTTTTCATTTTTCTTATACCTTTTTTATTATTTGATTAATGAGTTAAGAATTGTATTTTTATTAAATATTTTTTTCAGAGAACTAATAAAGATTATTAATAGATTTTTTAACTAGAAGTTTTAATCGAATAATAATTAATTTTTTGCTGGAGACGCGTAACAGTAGTCACAATTATGTTTACAACGAAAAATTCCGGAATATCCTCCTATATCTTTCGATTTAAAACACCCACAGCTATCTCTCTGACCACTATCTCTAACTTTTTGAATTTGTTTGTTAACTAATTTCTCAATTTTATATGCGTCTATACAATGAGCTTGTTCTATCCCCTCAACGCTTAAAAGATCTGGTTGGCAACACGCTTTCATTTTCATATTATATTTATCGCTTATTTTTATCAATCGCTCGAGTATCTCTTTTTTTTTCTCCGCTTTTAATTCGATTGGTATTTTTCCTCTCTTTTTCATTCTGTTTTGTACTTTTTGATAAATTGTTGCGAAAGAAAAGATCATCTCGGTTAATCTCAGCGAAGCAACATTTTCGATAATATACTCAAATTTATCTAAATTACTCTTGATTTTGGACGATCCTGCGTCTTTATAAAAGATAATTGGATCAAATCGAAAATTAACTGCTATACTTCCGAACTCCTTTATTAACCACTCTAATTGTTTAAATCTTTCTTCTAGAGAAATTTTTAAGTTTTGTTCAAGTTCTGAAGGAGAATTAATCGTAAATTGAAAATAATGACCTTTATATAATTTAAAGAGATAGTTGTATTTCTCATAAAACTCGATCCATTGTTTAAAATTCTTGCTCCACCATACCCAACATACTACATCGGCGGGAGATAAAGAAACTCTTGAAATTTGGGCTCTATTAAAAGGATTTACGACATCTACGTAGCCTAATTTAATTTTATCGATTACCCATTCCATTAAAAACGCAGGAATATCCGTCCTACGAGAACAAGATATAATCTCTGTTTTTATTAGCCTTTTAAAATTATTATTATTTTTAACCATACTTTAATTAAATTTACATGTTTAAAATGTTTAATCGATTTTTAGACCGTAAAGAACTTCATCATCCGTTAAATTCTCGTAATAGTCGTCGTAATCACTTGCTCTTGAGAGAATCCTTTTTCTTTTATCATTAGTTAATTCAGGTATCTCTTCGTTTTCTTGAACAATTAATCGAATTAAAGAATCAGTAAATTCGCTCATTCGATTTAAGATGTCCTGATCTTTTAATTTTATTTTAAGGTTTTCTTTACTTATTTTATTCAAACTCTTATCATTACTTATTTTTTTTTCAACGATTCTCTCAAAGCATTCTTTCAATTTTTTAATTAATTTTTTTTTGTTTGAATTTACGCTCACCATAATTTCACAAAAAAAATAAAATAAGTTCTTTTTTTCTTATCATTCTTAAGCAAATTCATAAAATTAAATTTAATGGCTAAATTTCTGACTTTATAATCCTTTTAAAATTAAATTATATTAATTTGTATTGAAATCCACCATCTAAATCAACTTTTCTTACTAATCCAAGAGATTTGTTATTAATCATAATTTCGACTCCTTTTTCGGGAGAATCTCTTCCTTTAAATAAAATATATTTTTTATTTGGAATCAAATCTAATCTAAGATCAACTATGTTGTCTCGAAAGTCAAACCAATTAATTTTTATTCCATCAATTCCAAATACAAATTGTTCTTTAAAATCGATAAACAAATCTCCAAAATGTTTTTTTACGTAAGCCGTAGCGGTAGCTGCGGTTCCCACGCCCCAATCAAAAAATATATGTCCTGAAATTCGTTCGTCTTTTCCTAAATGCCCGTAATTTTCGCAAACGCATCCTCTATCGATATCGTCAACCGTATCTATGCATTTTAAATTTCCGGGGCATATCGCTTCGTATTCTTTTAGTATTTGTAGCGCCCAAGAAGCTCTTAAAGCAGCAATTCCTCTTTCCATGTATTCTTTTTTGCCCGTTAACAAGTAATACTCCATGTATGTACGAACAAATAACGCTTGTCGGGCATCGTTCAATTCGGCATCTGCGTTTTGAACTCCAAAACCTCCGAATGTATTAATACTTATATAGGGCATATTCCAAATTTGTTGAAATAACGATAAGACGGCTAAAGTTTGCTTCCCAATATCTAAATATTCGTAATTATTAGTAATTTTATATAATTCTTTAAAGCCCTCTGCACACCAATGCATACATAAAGTGTTCATTACATTACTATTCGTGAATTCGTCGTAGAAATCGCTTGGAATTCGTTTACACGAATAAAAAGGTTCAAAATCGTGCCATTTATCTTTTGGTATTATTTCACTTTTAATATAATCTGCTATTTTCTTGCAAATTGGAATTATTCTAAAATCTTTTTTAATTTTATAATATTCCATTAAAAACATCATAGGAGCGCCTGAACTTGCAGAATTAATTAAATCTTCGCTTACGATTAACTCTTTATTTCCATCTTTAAAAGTAATATACGTAGGAATAGCTCCATTATTTAATTGGATTTTTTCGATTAAATCAATTAGTTTTAAACATTTTTCTGAAATTTCTTGCTTTTTTTCTTCGAAATCTTGGTAGAATTTGAGACACCAATACATCGCTAAACACGCGTCCACCACGTGAAATTCTTCCGTATATATAAAAGCTTTGAGACCGTTAAAAGTAGAAAATTGATTAGAATTATAGGATTCAGGAAAGATTACGCTTGGAAAGATCCCATTAGTTCGAGGGAGATTTAGAACGGTATTAAGCGTTCTAATTCCTTTTTCAATAAGATCTTTGTCGTTCCAAAACTCTCCAAAATACCTTAAACTGTAACCTGATCTGACGTTAAGAAACCACGCATTATTCCAAATTTGCGCTAATCTTTGAACATCTGAATAATATTCCGTAAATTTTCGTATATTATTTGGTTTCACGAATTTAACCGGCTCTTTATTCTTGCCTATCCACGATCTTTGCCAAAAACCGCCGCATTCTTCGCTATTTATTTTAAAATCGCACCAAAATTTATGTCTGTCGAGAATTGCCTTAAATCCTTCCATCACGTTAATATCGTAAGGCAATACTTGGGGTTTTAAGTCTTCGTATAATAACTTTCGACCGTATTTTTCCCAAAAGAAGTTGTTAATAAATTCTAATATTTCTTGAACCGTTTTATTATTAAAAATTATAATATAATATCGAAAGGTTAAATCTGTTTTTGCTTTAATTTTCCATTCAATTTTAGGATCGTGTTTAAAATAGATATGTCCCGAAGGATGATAATTTCCAAAACCGTAAGATACTTGCGGACATCCTTCAAAAAATTCCGATTTTAAGTTAAAGTCTAGAAAGGTTTGAAACGGTCGATTTTGACCTAAAGTTTTTAAATCAGGAATCAAAGCAAAAGCATATTTTCCTTTCTTATATATTATTACCGGAGATCTAAAAACGTGATCTCCTATAACGTAATTCTTTTTGTGCCTAAAATGAGGTACCCATATATAATCCGGTTTGTTTCCTAATAATATTGCGTAATTTACCGCAATTTTGGACAAAGATAAATCTCGGTTATTTAATAACTTGTATCTAATATGCAATATATTATTTTCTTCAAGGCAATAATCTAAATCTAATAAAAAATCGCTGTCATCTAATTCGTAATATAATTTTTTCTTGGTACTTTTCTTAAAAGATAACGCTTTAGAATAAACAGCTAGCTTTGTCCATAAATTTAACGTGCTGTATCCAATATTACTTCCCAAAATGGGAATCCATTTATCTCCGTCTTTTATCTCAATTTTTTCCGAAATATAATGTTCGTATTTCTCAACAATTATTCTTAAATTCTCTCTTTCTAAAATTTTTTGATTTGAATTCAGCACAATTATCTTTTTAAATATTTTATTAATTTTAATTTAAAAACGAAAAAATTAATCTAAACTAATTATTAGAAGAATTTAAAGCAAATAATTAGTTAGATAAAAAAAATCATATGAAAAATTTTTGGCTTGATTCAATCACTCTTGACGAAATAGCGTTGTTTATCTTTGTATCGTGCGTTTCCTTATATTTTCTTATGTTAATCTACACTAAATTACGCCCGAAACATTCAAAACGCCAATTATTTAACTTAATATATGAGAATTGGGTTGAAAATCGTTTAAAAGACGACTCTCCTTTAACAGCAGTTCAAGCGATAAGAAACTTTATAATGGGATGTTCCACATTTGTTTCTATTTTGTTTGTTCTTCTTGGAATTATTATTGGGTTTTCTTCTACGACTTTTCTTGAAGAAAAATCATTTTTAGGTTTGAAAACCATAATGCTTGGAGCAGTTGAATTAACTCTAAATGTAATATTGATTATTTTTAGTCTATTTAACTTTATACTCGCAACAAGATACGCTACGCGACTTTCGTTAATTATAAGCGGGAATCCAGAGAAATATTCTGTAGGTGATAGAACTGGTATTTCTTTAGCACAAAAAACATTTAAATCTGCTCAAAATCATTGGATGTTTGGTGTGAGAGGCATTTTTTATTTAATTGCTACGTTAGTATGGTTCTTGGACGCGATCTTTTTTATCATTGCCACATTGTTAGTTACAATCTATCTCGTTGGTTTTCAAGATTTTTGGATTTTTTCTAAAAAAAAGTAAAATAAAAAATAATTCATAAATACTGAAAAACAAAATTTTTTACCTTATAACTTCATTTTTTATAGTTTGAATCATTTTACAATTTATGATTCCTTCAATTGAATGGACTTCAGATAATAAAGTTAAGATGATAGATCAGACTTTACTTCCTTACGAGCTTAAATTTTTAGAATATTCTGATTATAAGGACGTAGCTAAAGCTATAAAAGATATGAACATAAGAGGTGCTCCTGCAATTGGAGTTGCAGCAGCTATGGGAATAGCTCTCGCTACAATTCAATTTAAGTATCTTCCCAAGAACGAGTTCTTGAAAAAATTGCAAGAGGCGATTACTGTCATTAGAAATACAAGACCAACGGCCTCAAACCTGTTTTGGGCGATAAATAGAATTGAAAAAATTATAAACACTGCGCAAGAAAACCCTTCCGAAATCTCCGAGATTGTCGTGGAAGAGGCAAAAATAATGGCACAGGAAGATATTAACGTTAATAAAAGCATTGGAAAGCACGGTGCTAAATTGTTAAAAGATGGCGATACCGTATTAACGCATTGTAACGCAGGCTCGTTAGCAACCGTACAATACGGTACTGCGCTTGCGCCAGTGAGAACTGCAATCGAAGAAGGAAAAAGAATTAGCGTAATTGCTGACGAAACGCGGCCTCGCCTTCAAGGAGCAACTCTCACCGCTTACGAATTGCATTACGACAAGATCCCCGTAAAAGTGATTTCTGACACTTCTTCTGGATTAATTATGATGCTTAAAAAAGTAAATAAAGTAATTGTAGGAACAGATAGAGTTACTTCTGATGCCGTATTTAATAAAATTGGCACTTATTTAGTAGCTTTAGCAGCAAAAGACAATAATATCCCTTTTTACGTGGCAGCACCTACTTCCACGTTATCGCTTCAAGATACATCCGATAAAGTTACAATTGAGCAGAGAAGTCAGAAAGAAGTGAGCCATGTATTAGGAAAACTTCAAATCGTACCAGAAGGCGTAGAGTGCTTAAATTACGCGTTTGATATTACTCCTTTTAGATTAATTACTGGAATTATTACTGAAGATGGTGTATTTACTCCAAAAGAGTTATTAAAAAAATATCTAAAATAAGATTTCTTATTTTTATTTATAAACCAGTTAATTTTAGGTTCAAAATATTTATTATCTATCTATATAAAAATTGAAAAGTTCAAAAAATATTTTTTTTTTTAGTTTATAATTGTTTTAAAGCTTCTTTTATCAATAGTTTTACTTTTGGAATCCTTTCTTTAATCGTAATCCAAACTAATTTATAATCAATTCCAAAATAAGAATGTATTAATCTATCTCTCATTCCAGCCATTTCTTTCCAAGGAATTTCAGATAATTCATTTCTAATTTTATCCGGTATATTCTTGGAAGCTTCACCTATTATCTCAAATTTTCTAATAATGGCGCTATATGTTTTATCGTCTTTTTGAAATTCTTCGAATGATAAATCATTTACGAATTCTTCGATTTTTTCCATTGCTTCAATGATATCTATTAAATAAAAATTAAACTTTCTCATATATAGATTACTTGATCTAATATTATCTCTTTTAATTCTGACCTCAAAGCATTTTTCGAAACAATATCTACTTTTTGTTTAAATATTTCTTCAAGAAAAATTGATAAACCGCTAAGATCAAAAAGATCTGCTCCATCCTCAAATTCTACGAGAATATCGATATCGCTTTCCTTTTTTTGGCTTTCATTTACATAAGATCCAAAAAGACCTATTTTTTTTACTTTAAAACGCTTTTTTAAATCCACTTTTAACGTACGAAGACGCTTTACAATTTCTTCTTTATTAAGCATATAATTGTAGTATAAATACTTGTTAAATTAAATTTTTGTTAATCAAATTTTATTAGCTTTCATAGAATTCATGTTAATTCTAATTTAGAACCAATGCTAACAAATTTAACTTGAATTAATAGAAAATCGGAATAATTATTAATTATTATTGTTCGGATTATTTTCTCTTTTAGAATTTTAACGATAATAATCTTTTCATTCTTGATTCTATTCTCATTTCTAACGCTTTCTTGGTCAATAATTTCATATCAATCTTTTCTTTATTGGCATAATAAAGCGTTAAAAAATCTTTAACATCTCCAAAACTAAGCAAATCTGAGTCGGACTCGTCGTTTAAATCTCCCATAAAAACTAGCTTACCAATTAGAACATATTCTAAAGGAGCTATATATCTTTTTTATTGATAAATTCTGCTAATTTTACGCGTTCTATTACTTTTTCTTCAATTTGAGATTGGCTTAATTCGAGATTTTTTGATCGAATTCCATTTCTCCTAATTTCATACATTTCATGGATTAAATTATTTGCAATTTCGAGAGGCTCTATACCACTTTCAATTAATTTTTTAGCAGCATTAATCTCGATTTTAATTTTTCTTATCCTAAATTGGTCAATCTCAGCTTCCGAGAAGCTATTTTGATCAAACAAACCATCCTTAGTATTATTTCCTCTTAAAATAAGAATAGAACTATTGATTATAATATAATATTTAAAAAAATTATAAGGATTAATTTTTTGAGATTAATTGATTCAATTTTTTTAATTCTTCTTCTTTATCATTTAGAAACTTTTGAATCTGCTCTTTTTTCTCTTCAAATTGCTCGTTCGTAATTTTGTTATCAATTAGTTGGTCTTGAATCCCTTTTAATTTCGCTTTCAATTCCTTTATCCTATTTTGAATTTCTATTTTTTGTTCTTTAATTTTTTCTAATTCCATTTTAGACAGTTCTACTAAAGTCTCTGTTTTTTCTTTCTCAGAGCTATAAAGCGATTCTATATCTTCTGGAGGTTTTATTCCTATAATATTAAACGCTTCAATTTCTAATCCATATTTTGTAAATTCGTCCGAAATTTTCGACGTTATTAAATTTATAACGCGCTCTCTTTCTTCTAAGATAATTTCCTTTGCGTTATATTTTTTGAAGATGTCTCTTAACGAAGTATGTAAAAGACTCATTATCCAATCTTTCAAATCTCGAAGCGTCCAATTCTTTTTTCCTGCAACAATGTCATTGTAAAAAATCTTAGCATCGTTTATTCTAAGTTTTATATTACCATATAAACCGACAATATATCCGTCTTTGGTCGGTAAACCCTCCGATTGGGCTATTCCCCAAGGAACTTCGTTAATAGTAGCGTCAACCCACACTATTTCGGTTCCTTTTATTCTTGCGTTTTTATCAAGTTCGTAAATTCCGCCCCCTAAAACTCCTATCAATTCTCCTTTATTGTAGAATAGCGCTTTTTCGTAATTCTTTACAGCAAAATACTTTTTATCTTTAATTTTATCTCCTGGTTGAGGAAATATATATAGAAGCGGTACTTCTAAATGTACTTTATCTTCTCTCTGCCAAGAAATAACTTCTGGGTCTAAATCCTTTATTTTTTTCTTTACTTCCTTATACATATTTTATTCCTTTCTTTTTTTGTTTAAATTTATTTTATTATTACTATTAATCGGTCTGTTCAACTATGATATACCATTCGTCGCCGTGTAAAAAAGACTTTTTGTATTTAAGTACGCCTTCTTCGGCGAGAACATTTAAAATTCCTAAAGCCTTTTCAGACGGCCAATTGGTTTCTTTTAGCACGTCTGCTAAAGTGAATTTTTGAAGTCTCATAGCTAAATTTATGACAAATTGGTCGTCTTTAGATACATCGTGCGCTTCTAATTGCACAAGTTTTAAATAATGATCCTCGTCTTCTTGTATAATTTTAATCCCAGGAATATACCCATTATTTGCAAGATTATTAATCGTCTGTTCTAATTGATCGACTGTAAAAATTAAATTCGGGAACTCGTCTCGAATTAGATTGTATAACGAGAACAAAGGAATACTTTTTGAGATTTCAACAAAATGATCGTTGAGATGCTTCTCCCCTTTATTTAACATATCGTGAAACTTTATTACTATATTTTCGAGATTTTGATTGATTATGTCTTCTTTTATTGGTTTCTCTAATATATTTTCTAGAATATCCGGTTTAACGTTGTTTTTTAACAGTTCTTTTAAGTGTTCGCTCGATAAAACTCGAAAATCGGCACTTATCGATTCGCGTTGATTTATAAGATCGGTTAGGATTCTTATTTCGTCTCTCAAATCGGTAGTAAGAGAATAGGCGTTCGAAATTGCGTTGCTTTCAATAAAACTCGTTAATCTCGAATCGAATTCCGAAATTCTTTTTAGTTGATTTAATATAATAGAATTAAAAAAGAAGAGTTCTACCATTAAAAATTTCTCTTCTTCTTTTGACAACGATTTCTGCTTTTCTCCTTTTCTCTTTAGCAAATAACTTGCTATTGGATCTGCGGGAAAGCTTGAAACTTTTTGCTTAAGATATTTTATTCTTTTAATTAAAAAGCTTAAAAGGTCTTCAAAATTTGGATTATTCAAATTTAATACGGGACCAAGAAACTTACTTAAATCAAGCTGAATTGTGTTTAATTCTTTCGTAAGATGTTCTTGCTTTACTTTATTCTCGTTCTTAAGTTTTTCCAAATCCTTTGGTATAACAAAGCCGTAAATTAATTCGTCGTTTCGACTGGGAAACTCAATTTTCTCTTCGATATTTTTAGCTTCTTTTACAACTCTTGCTCCAAACTTAGTAATTCGCCATTTTGGTAAAATATTATTAATCTCAACAATCCTTTCTACCTGATTAAACCTTTCTAACTGGAGTAAAACATTTTTAACAACCCGCATTGAAAGTCCAGTTCCTTCGCTTATGTTTCGGATACTTAATAATTCCTTTTTCGTTTTATTTAAAAAGATCAAGATTTTCTCAATTGCTTGTAAACTAATCGGCAAGTCCCTTGAAAGATCTTTTTTTTCTTCCATATTTAGCACAATTTTCTCTTTTTTAATAATATCTAATAACTTTTTTATATATATAAATGTTTCCATTTTGAAACATATCTTGAAAATTTCAAATTTAGGAACTATTTATAAAACGATTTAAAACAATCTATAGAAGGTTAATAAACCATTTTAAAGCATTTGAACTTGATAGATTTATACTTTATTCAAAAATAAATTTAATAATAATAATATTAAAATTAATTAAAAGAACCAAAATATATTATTCTTCACAGATTTTCTTATTTGTTTTGTAAAATTCGTCGATAATGATATTTTGTTGAGCTGCCCACCACACCCATATTTGTCTTAAAAAAAAATGTGCGATGCCCAAATGTTCGTTCCAAGCGTTGCAATTTGACATGTGTTCGTGGCAAATCATTATGTATTTTATACCGTCCTGCTCCCAGATGTTTTTTAAAAATAATTTTCCGCAATAATCAATAATTTTTGAATCCGCAAAACATCTTGGACATACTTTCGGATATTCGGAAGTTAGCAGAACCTTAATGTCAAAGTTAATCTCGGGGTGATCGGGAATACATAAATTTCCGTTCCAAATCAAATAATTATATTTAGGATTACTTTCGGGATATAACTTAAACCAAGGTTGGTTTCGGGTGTTTCTTAAAAAATTTACGTAGTACAAAAGCTTTTCTATTTCAAGTTTTACGCGATCCTTCCACGCAGGATGTTTTGGTCCAATTGAAGCCCATTCTTCGGAAAATTCTTTAATTAGTACGTCTACAATTGATTGTTGCCAATCTTTTCCGGAACTATCGGATCCGACTATGCCTCGATCAATGATGTCGAAAGAATTTCCGAATTTTTCAACTAACTCTTTAATAGGGCTGAGTAAATCCGTTGATGTTAACACTTGACCGCCCATGTTTGCTATACATACATTTTGAGAACTAATCCCAAACTTTCTCGAGATTTCTGGAATAATATCCATTAATTTAATATTTGGAGATACTGGAAATGGGATTTGTTTCTTTTCGGAACCAAATTTATTCACAAAATATATTGTATTTAATTTTGAAGTAGACATTTTCTTCAAACCCTTAATCTTTTCCTTTAAATTATATATTAATTCCTCTTATATTAACTTTTATTGTAAATGTGGACAAAATTTTTTCTTTAAAAATTAAATTTCTTTTCAATTTTTTTCAATTTTTTTTTTATGATATCAAACCACTCAAAACTTATTGAAAAGTCTTTTACATTTTGAATAAATTCTTGGATTTGTATTTTCTTTTTTTCAGCTATTTTTAAATCTCTGACGTGATCAAATAACGATATTAATTTTAAAATAACGTTATACGCTTTTAAAGACAAGTCGTTTTTATTTAAGGACGGGTCGTTAAAACGCATTAGTCTTATATAAAAACCAAAAAACTTTAAATAATAATCGTCTTGAATAGTTATTTCTTTTTCGTTATCGTTTATTACGCAATTGTAGATTTTTTGAAGTATATTGTTGCTAATTAGTTCAGTTTTAATACTTTGGTCTATATCGTGCAAAGTAAAATTTGTTTCAGTAATATATATAGGGATTTTTACCTTAATGTTCAAACTATACGAATCGTATTTATAATTGTTTATAGCGTTAGTACTGGTTTCTTTTTCGATTGTGATAATATTCTTTTCCAAATCCTTAATTATTGCTGGAACATGAATTTGAACTGACATATCTGCGTTAACATTGTCCACTAAGTATTCTTTGATTGAATTTTCTTTAAATATCGCCTTTTTTCCGTAATATAATTCTAAATCGTTCCAGATTTTTTCAAAATAATTTCTTACGCTATTCAATAAATTTATTTTTAGTTTTTGGCCTTGATTTTCGTCGTTTACAATATCTTTGTCAACTTTAACTATTAATTTCTCGTTCATTGATATTAATAAAAATTTCGGTATTTCTGGCTCTATAAAATTTACTTCTATTTCTTCCGTTGCTTTATTTTTTCCCATTTGATAATAATTGACCTCTAAACCGTTAGTAACTACAGAGACGCAATTAGGAAATTGATTGCTTAAACTAATAAGCGTAGAATCGTCGACATGACTGTGAAAAATTTCGCTTGAAAAAGGATGAGAATGATAAATACCTACGGGGCCAATTCCTTGGGGCATATAAGAACTCATTTCGTAAAATTCCTGCGCAAGAGGAGCTGCGCTTATAAACGATTGGTTTTCAAAACGGGAACATTCGATTATAGCTAAAATCCTCGTAACGTCTTGATGTCGATATCCTATTAGCCAACCGTATATCTCGTTTTTACTCTTTAACGCTTGATTTTTAATTGCGTTAATAAACAAATCAGATATGTCAAATTGTTTCATTTCTCCACACCATTCATTCTTTTATTTTATTTATTAAATCGTCTAATTCAGTTTTTGTGATTTTAGAACTTACAATTTCTTTAGTTTCTTTTTTGCTTCCGCAAACAGGACAATTTTCGTCTCTTTTCGTACTGTAATGCAAAAATGTGCCCGTTAGCATATTATACATTACATAATCAATCATTTCTCCCAATTTAAATAAATATTTTAACATTTCCTGAATTTGCATACTTGCCAAAATAGACATTGTGGAAGGCAAAGACGCTACGCACGATTCGCCTCTTTCGTTAGGAATATCTATCGCTATGCTATTAATACATTTTGCACACGCAGTTTTATACGGGATAATTGGATGGACGTATCCGGATAAACCGCTTCTTGAAGCACCCGCGTCTATATAAGGAACGTTCAAAGAAACGCATTTAACATTTAAGAATTCTCTTGCGGGAACATTATCTAATCCATTTAATACGATATCCATTTGCTTAATTTCGCGTTCAAACACTTTCTCGAAATCTGGATTCATAATATCGCTATCAAAACATCCGATTTCTACGTCTGGATTGATTTCCTTTAAAATCTTAGCAGCAACTTTAACTTTTGGTTGTCCGATATGTTCCGGTTTAAACATACATCGATTTAAATTAACTACATCTACAGTATCGTAATCAAAAAGAGAAACTTTTTTCACGCCACATCTCGCTACCATTTCGGATGACACAACACCTATACCCCCAACTCCAACTATTCCAATGCAACGCTTTTTAAGTTCGTCCCAATCGATGTCGTATCCAAATTCTTTAATAGCTTTTAGCCTTATATACCTATCTCTATTCATATTTAATCTATTAATATTTTTATTTAATATCTTAACGATTTTGGAATTTTGAATACTTTATTACAATGTATACATTCTACAACGCCGTTTATGTCTATATTTTGGATTGGAAGGCTTGCTCCACATTCAGGACATTGTAAGCTTAAAATCTCTATTTTTTGCTCTAAACCTTGCTTTAATTCCACTATCCTCGCGTCTAAATTGTCTAGTGTTTTTACAACTAGCTTTTCGTCCTTTCCCGTTACCCAAATAATTAATGTTCCAGTGTATTTAGAAGCTATAATTTGAATATCAATTAACTGTTGCGAATCTTCGTCCGTTTTATATAATATTACTACGGATGCTAAATAATCCTGTAATATTTCGTCGAATACCTGTTCCGTTGGTTCTTCAACGTAATCTAAACCTTTTAAGATTCTCAAAATAGATTTAAACAACGGTCTTGGATTTGTAGCAGTGAATTGATATTTTTGACCCTTACTCGGATAATTAGATTGTTTAACGTCCTTTAGTAGTTCAATTACGTTCTTTTCAATTTGTTTTTCTAAAATATCCACTCTATCTTTCTGTTTTGCTAAATTATCTCGTTTTATTGCTGAAAGCTCGTTTTCCGTATTTTTCTCAACATAAATTCTCGTCCGATCTCCAATATATACGGGCGGATTCGGCAAGGTCGAACTTACGTACCCCGTTGCCACTATGGGAGCGCCTGCTTCCCAATTAATCAAAAATGGTAATTCTTTTCCGATATCAACGAGCTTATTCAATAAAGACGGTTTTATATTAGCGGTCCAATCTCCTTTACCTATTAAAGTATAATCTTCAGATACACATATACTTACGTCTAAAGCCTCGGCAGGATTGTATTTTAAAACGAATACCTCGTCGTTTTCTCCAAACTCGCCCAAGATCCTTTTATCAACAAAAATTTGCGGTTCTTCCGAATGTTCTATGCCATCTATTCTTGAAATTATTGAAAACTTTTTTGTTGGTATATTAGAAATTATAAATATAGTATTTCCTATCTCAAAATCAGTTAAGAATTCGCTCTTATCTTGAATTACGCAATTTTCTCTTAACTGTGGAATTATTTTATATTTTCGCATCTTAAATTAATAACATTTATTTTTATGTGATTAAATCCTGAATTTTTTATTTTAATAGTATTTTTTGAAGTTTTAATTTTTTAAAAAGTGGATTATATTATAAATTATTTTTATTTTATAATAAGTAATAAACATTTAATTATATATAAATGTTTCCATATTGCAACAATTTGCAACAATTTTCATTTTGAAAAAAAACAATAAGAAATTGTAAAAAGAAAGGGTAAAATTTAATCTAATATATAAATTTTCCAATTTTTAAGAAAATTTCATAATAATTAAAAAGAAAACGAAAATCCGTGTTCTGTAAACAAAAAATTAATTTATCTTTTGAGTAAATTGTTTTTTTTCGCATTATAAGCTATTATAGTTATTACTGCTAACGACAGAAACCCTAAAACTATCCACGGCCAATATTGATAAAAAAAGGCCCATTCCAGCTCAATCTTCATTAAGGTATGGCCGTCGTATTTCCACTCGTAGTACAAAAGCACACCCTTGTCAGAGTATCTTACAATGTATTCCCTTGTTTCAAAGTCGTCGTATTTATTATCATCAATATAGAAATGTAATTCATTATTAGCTTGGTTGTAATCAACTTTTCTATCTTCCCTTACATCATCTCTAAATTCACCGTTAAATTTTTGACTTAGTCTTTTAAAATTAGCGTTTTGATCAATAAAAAAACCAATATCTAAGCCTGCTGGAAACAATTCTACATCTACCATAGGATAAAACGCATAAATATATCCGCCATAACTTACTTCAACATTATAAAATATAGCTTCTTCCCATTCCTCGCTAAATAAATTAAAATAGGTACCAGAACTATATTTATATACTACATTTACAGCTTCTTTTTGATCTATCCAAATATTTTCGTTTCTGTTTTCGGATTTAAAATAATCGCAGTGAATTTTCTCAATTTCTTCGTCTTCGTCTATACTTGTAACTTTTAGTTTAATTGCTTGTGTTTTTTCACTAAAAGAAGGTAAATTATATAAAGTCCAGTAAGTGTCATTATAAGGGCACATAATCATAATAAAATCATCCTCCGGATAAGGGAGATACGGTATATGATTATCGTTAATTGATTCAAAGATTAGGTCTTCTAAACGATCGTTGTTATATTCGGTTTTCCAAGTAAATTCATCACCTTTATTTACACCTACATTAAATGAAGTTGAAGCTTGGGCGGGTTGAATAAAAGGCGTTAAAAATAGAATAGTAATTGTTATTATTAAGATTATACTTATTTTGTTTATAAAATATCTCCTCTTTTTTATCTAAATTAGTTTTTTTTTATCTAACATAATTTTATTATGGTTTTTTATATTCCTTAGAAAGTTCCCAATCTTGAAACCCTTTTAATAGTTCGTCAATTCTATTATCTATTGATCTTATCTCTTCTTTTACGACTTCCTCGCCGAATAACTCTTTTGACATTTCTTTCTTTAATAAGCTTTTCAATTCGTTTCTTATTGGTTCACTTTCTTTAAAGCAATCATCTCTGAATTCCTTGACTTCTAATTTAGATAATTCGTATCCTTCCAATTTTAAATAGTTTAAAAACACGGCAAGCTTAGAATTCAATTGATTTTTAATGATTTCGTCTAAATTTTCTATTTGAATTGTTTTGAACTCTTGTTTTAACGATTTTAATTGATTGTAAACATAGTTTCTAATGAGTTGAGTTAAATTAGGTATACTTTTATAGTCTTTGAGAGATTCTTTTTTCGTAATTTTTTCTTTAAGAACTGCGCTTCTGAATATTAATAATTCAATAATTCCGATAATAGGTAATATTATTAAAAAAATGAAGAATAATAATAAAATTGAATCGAAAGTCATAAATTCTATGAATCCCGGATCAAACGATGCTTCAACAAAATACAGCAATAAAATAGCAGAAAACGAAAATATATAAATTGTTGACGGAATATTTCTTTTTAAAAAAGAAAAATTTATAATATAAAGAGATACCATTATTGAGATTAGTATTAAATTTAATATAAGAAGTTGTAATCCAAGTAGGATATTATAATAGAAAGCCCAAATAAAAATGTAAGATAAAATTATTGTAACAAAAGAAAAAATAAAAAATACATTTTTTCTTAAAAACAACTTTAAATTTTCTAACTTAATTTTAGGTGCTTTGATTAATTCGTTTCTTTTCCTAAAAAAATAGATATCTCTTATAATAATTGGTAATAGATTGAAAATAATAATAAAATAAAAACCCTCATTTAGTATAAGATCAATCATCGTATTTTTTTCTAAAATCGCTTTTCCATATAATAACCAGGGAAGAATAACAAATAAAATACTATATGACACAGAATAAGGATAATCCTTAAAAATAATCGGCCTAATTGCTATATATATAATAAAGCTAAGACTTATTCCAATTGCAATAATAATAACAAAGAAAGGTTCTATAATTGCTAATTCTACTGATACGATAAGTAAAAAGTCTATTAGAATTACACCACAAAAAAGGATGAAATACCAGTTATGTACGCTTAAATTTTTCGAAGCCATTTTTTACGCTCGTTTAGTAAATATTTAATTGATATAACTGAAAATGATTTTAATTCATTTATTTATAAAACATTGAGGTTATGATTTATATGAATATTATTTATTCAATATTATATAAATTTTTCCTATTAATGAAACGTTGCAATTTCGAAACATATTTATATTAATTTTAAGTTTTATGCGAGTTTTTTTAAGCGAAAAAATTTTACCCATTCGTTTAATTCAGATTAATTAAAAGAGAATTTAATTGTTCTAAATTTTTAGCTTCGCTTATTTTTCTTCTCATTTCTGTAGACTTATCAATATTTTTTGTCAACCAAATTGAGTTTCTTTTTAATTCTGCAAATTTATATTCATTTATCGAATAATTAAGGTTAATTCCGTTAAGAAAAGAATCAACTATTTCTTTATAAAATTCAAAGCGCTCTTTTAAAAGATTTACGTTATTTTCAAAAGCAATTTCTCTGTTTTTGGTTAGATATTCGTGAATTTGAGAGAAAATCTCGGGATTTCCTATAGAACCTCTTCCAATCATTAAAGCGTCAACATTAGTGTAATCCAAATAATATGTAGCAAATTTTGGATTATTTATATCTCCGTTTCCAACTAATGGTATTGAAATTGATTCTTTCAATTTTTTCACGAATTCTAAATCAAGAGCGTTATTATTTAAACGACTTTTTACCGTTCGTGCGTGAATTGTTAGAAAATCAATCCCAGAATCGTTAATTACTTTTATAAACTCGTTTACGTCTAATTTTTGATCGTATCCTATTCTTGTTTTTAGAGATACCGGTTTTGAAGAATATTTAACAGAAACATACAGTATTTCTTTTAATTTTTCAAGATCCTTTAATAAATATCCGCCCTGTTCGGATTTAATTGCTCTTTTCGAAGGGCAGCCTGCGTTAATATCTATAACATCAAAATTATAGCTTTCGAGAATTTCTATTGACTTTTTTAAAGCGTCTATGTCAGAACCAATTAACTGAACGCTAATAGGGCGTTCTTCTTCGATTTTATGCAGCTCAAGTTCGATCGATTTTGTGCTTTTCGCTATTGCTTTAGGATAAAGCATGGGAACGCAAACGAGTCCTATGTCAAAAAATTTTCTACAAAACCTCCTATAAGGGCCTGTAGTTACGTTTAGCATAGGAGCTAAAATGAGATTATTTTTTAGAGTTAAGGATCCTAACTTCATTATGAATACTTCGTTTTGAATGTGTAGTTTTTTTATTTAAAGTCGTTTTTAAAAAGTGTTTTCCATGGATCGTCGTTCCAGTAATCAAGTTCCGTGTTATATACTTTTTCGACAATCACTCTAGCCCCAATCAATTTTGCTTGTTCGACAGTTTCTAACATTGTTTGATAGCATAATAGTATTAAGTCTGTGTAATCTTTTTTGACAATAGACTTATATAATTTTCCGTGCTTAAACAAGAACCACAAATTTTCGTTTTTTGCGTGAAAGGCAGCCTCGATTAGGAAAGTCTTATTATCTTTTTCTAAAATCATAAATTCATCCTCAAATCCTTGAAACCAAACAGTACCTTCTTTATCAACGAGCGTAATACTTTTTATATCTTCTATATTAATCTGATCCTTAATCAATCTTTTTTTTAGAAGTTTTAATACCGATTTTTGCTCCTCTTTTCTATTTCGATAACACATATTTTTTCATTCAAAAATTTAGATATTAATTGTATTTTACAGCAGGTTTGATTCGATTTACAATCTGTTACTAAAAAAGAACAATTAAAATGGAAAATAAATTATTAATTTAAATCCTCTTTTTATTTTATTATTTATTTAATAAATTTTTTAATGTCTAGCTTAACTTAATAATTAAGATTTTCTCACTAATAAATTTCAATTATGAAAATCTCAATTAACTTGTAAACTTAAGAATTATATTATTTAAGAAATTAATTTGTTATCTATAAACAAGAAATTTTTAAAAAATAGTAATTTATTTCGATTTAAAATCAAATCAATTATTAAATCAACAAAAATAAAAAATATAATAATAACAATAATTAACGAAAATTATGTCGGATAATATTACAGAGTATAAATTCAAATTTATACCTAAAGAGATCGTTTATAACAACACAGAATCCTTAAAATTAAACAATGAATTGTCTTTTTTTCACAATAAAAACACATTTCGGAAAGAATTAAATAAACTTCAGTATACCTTCAAAGATTACACGGGAAATTCTCTTGTAGCGTCAGGAATACGAGATTCTTATTTAAAAGAAGAATTTTCGGAGAAATTTCTCATAGTTTTATTAACGAATAATAAGGTTGTGAAAAATGCTAATAAAATAATCGAGAAGGTCATAAATACAGAAATTTCTCCTAAATACTTTTATCTTGAGACTAATTCTGATTATATGCTTCTTTTAACGAAAGATATGGAGAGTTTAATATTTGGAATTGCCACGATGAACGAAATCTTTATCCAAACTTTTGAAGATTATTACGCTAAAAAGAATTACGAAGATTACATAAAAATTAGACCTTTTAAAATGAAAGGGTGCTTACAAAACTCTTAATCTTGAATTCCTCTTTATAATAATTAATAAAGAAAAGATTTAGAAAGAAAAATTTAAATAATTTAATTGTTAACCATAATATTTCCACAGCGGTTGTTTTTTCAATTTATACGCTCTATCAGCGTATTCTTCGATCATTCGGTGGGTATTAAAATAAGCTGCTAATGCTATAGCGTTCTTTTGTTTAAACACCCATTCGTCGTGATCCATGTAACAATTGATTATCTCGTTTTGCAAGATGTTGTAAAGAGCCTCGGCATCGATGTTCCAATCGTTTGATATTTTGGGGTCGTTCGGATTAGAATCGTCTGGTCCAATTGGCCATCCCGCTAAACGATTCATTTTATATCCTTCAAGCCACCATCCATCTTGTACGCTTAAATTTAGAACTCCGTTTAAAGCAGCTTTCATTCCCGAAGTACCGCTTGCTTCTTTGAACCTTTCGGGCGTGTTAAGCCATATATCAACTCCGGAAATTAGCATATGAGCAAGATCGATGTTATAGTTTTCCATCAGAACTACTTTTACGCCATAATTTTTGTACAAATATTCTCCAGACTCAAAAATCTGTTTAATAAAACTTTTACCGTCTTCGTCGTTTGGATGAGCTTTACCTGCAAATATGAATTGTACGTTATCTTTACAAATTTTACCTAATCTATCGATATCGTGAA
>Ga0315284_10003899_pt1 | contig 21181 bp, 20 predicted proteins | sample YL17G09_16_MG_FD_203696 | JGI IMG/M metagenome (GOLD analysis project Ga0315284, IMG submission 203696) | Sediment microbial communities from Yellowstone Lake, YNP, Wyoming, USA - YL17G09_16 | ecosystem: Environmental > Aquatic > Freshwater > Lake > Sediment | place: USA: Wyoming | collected...
TGTCGGGGAAGGTTTTGTAAAGTTCCCTGGAAACAATGAATTCCAAAACTGCGTCTCCCAAAAACTCCAGTCTTTCATTTGAAGTCCTTTTGCCTTTATGCTCATTTACCCAGGATCTGTGGGTTAAGGCCAGATCAAAAAGATTTTTATTAGTAAATAGATTAGACAAGCTTTTCATATAAATCAGCCAGAGTTTCGATTTCGGCCATATTTAGGCCGGTTGTATCAAATCCGGCTGTCTTCAGCATTTCACTGAAATCGGTTAAATCTATCGCGGTCATGTGCAGGTCTTCCGTCAGTAAATCGTCTTCACTTATATCTCCGGTTTCAACGCCCAAGAAATCAGCCAGAATTTTTCTGATTTTTTCACTAGTCTTTTCCATCTTTATATATAGTACCCAAAACGCCGTTGATAAAGGAAGAGGAAGATTCGCTTCCGTATTCTTTGGCGAGCTCAACCGCCTCATCAATGACTACCTTGGGTGGGGTATCCTCATAATGAAGTTCATAGACAGCTAACCTTAGAATTGCCAGGTCGATTCTGTTTAATTTATCAATCGGCCAGGTTGGGGCTGCTTTTGCAATTTCTGTGTCTATTTTTTTCTTTTTCTTGAGAATTTTTCTGACGAGTTCGGGGAGATTGGGCTGTTTGGTATAATCCTCGGCAAAAAGAACTTTGATCGCTTCCCTTCTTCTTAAATGTCTTGGGTCAGTAGGAGTTTTCATTTGCCGTAGTGGCCGCATTCGGGGCAGGCCATGTGTGATTGCCTTAAATGTCCGCAACTAACGCATTTAACCAAATTGGGGATTGTTAGTTTGGGTTGTCCCCCTCGCCTTTTGCCCTTCCTGGCATTCGTATGTTTCTTCTTGGGTAACGGAGTCATGGTGCAATTATAAGCGAAGCTTAAGACTTCGTCAAAGACTAAACGCTCATTTTATCAATGAGATTTGGATAATCTTTGGGATTTTGAAAAATGTCTTCAGCCAGCTCTTTGGTTTGTTTGATTAAGTCAGTGTCGCTCCAGGAAGCGGCTTTGAACTCTGGAAAGCCGTGCTGTTTTGTGCCGAAAATTTCTCCGGGGCCACGAAGCTTTAAATCAAGCTCAGCTAAGATAAATCCGGAATTTGTTTTTGTCATTGCCGTTAGCCTTCTTGAAGATTTTATGTTGCTGAAAAGCAGACAATACGATTTTTTGTCGCTTCTTCCTACCCTCCCCCTTAATTGATGAAGTTGGGCAAGCCCGAAGCGCTCGGCAGCTTCGATTACCATGATGGTTGCATTGGGGATGTCGATTCCAACCTCAACCACCGGAGTTGCTACCAACATGTCTATTTTCCCACTTCTAAAGTCCCTTAGTATTTCATTTTTTTCTTGTGCTTTGATTCTCCCGTGCAAAAGACCGAGTTTAAGGCCTAGAAATTGAGACGTGAGACTGACAAATTCCTGGGTAACGTTTTTAATGTCCTTCATTGTTTCTTTTTCGCTCTCTTCAATTAATGGACAAATAACAAAAACCTGCGATTTGTTTTTTGTCACCTGTTTTTCTATCCAGTCATATGCCCCTTGCCTTTTTTGAGGGGGGACAACCCAGGTAGTGATTTCAAGCCGTCCCGCAGGAAGTTCCGTTAAAATGGAAAGATCAAGATCTCCATATAGTGTTTGGGCGATGGTTCTGGGGATTGGGGTTGCCGTCATGGTCAAAACATGGGGTGTCCCTGATTTTTTTACAAGGTGTTTTCTCTGTTCAACTCCGAACCTATGCTGTTCATCTATTACAACAAGAGCAACTTTAGAGTAACCACCTCCGGTGTCAAATTCTACTTTTTTGTGAATAAGCGCGTGTGTTCCGACAAAAATATCCGTTCGGCCAAGAGAGTTGAGCTTGATATCGGAAGTTAGAAGAGAAACACGTACTTTATACGGGTCTAAAAGTTTAGTCAGGGTATCGTAGTGCTGTTGGGCTAGGATTTGGGTGGGAGCCATGAATACCGATTGATAGCCGTTGGTGAAAGCGGCAAACGCTGTGATTGCAGAAACGATTGTCTTCCCGCTTCCCACGTCTCCCTCTAAGAGCCTATTCATCGGGATTGGTTTTTCCATATCGGATAGTATTTCGTTAATGGCTTTATTTTGTGAAGCGGTCAGTTCAAACGGCAGAGTTTTTATAAATTCGTTAATAACAGACTTATCAATTGTTAGTTTGTTTGCTACTTTGTTTTTTTGCCAGTTTAATTTTTTGTTTTGACTGCCAAGCTCCAGAAAAAGAAGCTCATTAAAAGCAAGCCTTCTTCTGCCATCTTTTGTTTGTTTTAGATTTTTTGGGAAATGGACGAACCGGTAGGCCGTAAGTAGTGTCGAGAGGTTTGTTTTCTTCAGATATTCTTTGGGTAAAAACTCTTTTAGTTTAGTGGTTTCTGTCTCAAAAATTTTTCTAATCCTTGTTCTTATCCACTTTGAAGATATTCCCGATGTTTCGGGGTAAACAGGAACGAGCTTTCCCGTATGTGTTGTATCGTGGAGGTCTGTCAGAATTTCATATTCTGGAGAAACTAGGGCAGGACGCCCGGAAAAGAGACTTACTTTCCCACTTAAGGCAACTTCTCTACCCGGGTAAAGGGCTTTGATTAAAAACGGTTGGTTAAACCAAACGATGGAAATTTTTCCTTTGGCGTCCTCCAAGCTTCCAATCTGCATCCTTAGTCCCCGCCTTGTATAAATATTTTTAAGTGAAACAATTTTACCTTTGATAGTGACTACTTCGTCGATTTTGACATCAGCGGTTGTGGTTAGATTTGAATAGTCGATATAGCGTGCGGGAATGTGATTTATTAAATCCTCATTAGTTTCAATCCCAAGTCTTTTGAGTGCGGAGAAATCCATGCCTAGATATTACTGGAAGAAAGGCAGAAAAGGAAGTATGGAGCCAACGATGAGCGAAAGGCCCGCGATTATGATGACTATGGTAAATATCTTTTTTGCTTTTTTTGAAATCATTTTGTAACTATTAGGAAGGTCCTTTCCCCTACCTTTATCTCATCCCCGACTTTTACCTTCAGGGATGGATCTCCTACCACTTTTCCATTAACATCAACGGCGTTTTGTCTGATCAATCTTTTGGCATCACTGACACTTGCAAGGGATGTAAATGGAGCAATTGTTACGGCTAGTGTGTTTCCCGATGATACTTTAATATCAAACGTCGGCTTTCTTTCCTGAAAAGTTCTTTCGAAGTTTTCCTGGGAATCTTTTGCTTTTGATTCTCCCCAGAGAAGTTTAACAACCTCATATGCTAATCTTTTCTTTGCTTTCATTGGATTGCCTTTAATTTCCTTGTCGATTCCTGTCAGGTCAACTTCGGTCAAAAGCTCGAAACCCAAGGCGATTGCTTCATCCGGGAAGGACATAATGCCTGCATAGAACTCTTCCGGTTGTGAATCCAGGAATAAAGCATTGCCTGTGGTCTTGCCCACCTTTTGCCCCTCTTTGTCTATCAGAAGTTTTGTTGTTAGGACAAACTTTTCTTTGCCTTTCATGGCTTTCATTAACCTTCTTCCGGCCATCATATTGAAAAGCTGGTCGTTCCCACCCACTTCAAGATCTACGCCCATCACCACGGAGTCGTATGCTTGGGCAATCGGATATAGGAGTTCATGGAAAAGAATATCTTTACCCGCTTTGATTCTTTCTTGATACATGTCTCTTTCGATCATCTGAGCGTGGGTAAAGTTGGAAGTTATTTCAATTAAATCCTTGAATGATACTTTGTCGTTCCATTCTGAATTAAAAAGAATTTTGGCAGCGTTGTCTCCTTCAAAATTTAAAATGGCACTTGCCTGGTCTTTCCATGTCTTTGCGTTGTCTAAAACCTGCCCTCTTGTTAGCTTTTTGCGCGTTGCGAGTTTATCGGTCGGGTCCCCTATCATTCCCGTAAAGTCCCCAATCAAGAATATTACTTCGTGTCCAAGTTTCTGGAATTGTCTAAGCTTCATAAGACCAACAAAATTGCCCAAATGCAAAGAAGGCATTGAAGGATCAAACCCCTGGTAGAGTTTGATTTTTCTTTTGGCCATCAAAGAAGCTAATCCCTTTTTATCGGGCAAGATTTGTTGCACGCCTCTGGTTAAGGCTTCGTTGATATCCATTCGTATTAATTTTAGAGCTTTAATGCCATTCAGTCAAAAGATAATTTAAAGGTAAATTTTGTGTTTGGAGAATGAGCCTGCGGTTCGAATCCGTGTTGCCTGGGCAGGCTGGTCTAGAACCTTTCGGGCCTATAACCAACAAAAGCCGCCTCTTAGACAACTGAGTTATATCTAATCTCTACCGAACATTTCATCAATTAATATTTCGTCCAATAAATCTTCGTCTCCAAGTCTGGCAACCAAACCAGTTCTAAGAAAACGCCTTGTCTGTTTGTGTGGTTGCCCGTTATGTAAATCCTCTTCATTACCAGTAAGCCTATATTTTTTAAGTGACTCTGAAGACCAGCCAGTTATAACTTTATGATCGGTAGTTCTAATGTCTCTATCTAAAATTAATGCGTGATGTAATTCGAGTGTCATAAATTTATATTTATGGCTGAGCATGTTGGTCTAGGCACAGTAACTTCCATCTCCCTTCAAAGCCAAGATTCTTAAAACAGAATTGATATTGTTTAATATCTTGATAATATTCCTATTTATTAAGTGCTAATATTCAATCATGAATTGGTTTTTTCTGGCCATTGCGACATCACTGGTTTGGGGTCTCGGCCAAACCTTAATTAAGAAGGGTCTCTCCTCGGTCTCTCCTTTTTTCAGCAATACTTTAGCTGTTATTTTTGCACTTTTGATAGGGATACCATTTGCCTTATCCGGAAAAATTAACCTAAGTCATTTTCGAGTCATTTTCTTGTTGGGTCTATTGGCAAACTTGCCAACCTTTATTATTCCCTACGTAATCAAGAAAACAGATGTTTCACTTTCGGGTACGATTTTGGCTTCATATCCTATCTATACAATTCTTCTCTCAATAATTTTTTTAAAAGAACAATTGGGAATTCTTCAAGTGTTTGGAATTATGGGTATTATTTTGGGGATGTTTCTTGTATCAAAAGTCAAATCAAAACAGAAAATTGTTCCAAAGTGGCTATCAGTGGCGATTTTAGGGTCAGGGATTTTAGGAGTTGGGTGTTTCATAAGTAAATTTTCCATAACACATTATGGGCTTAATACTTATATTTTTGCAGCTGCCCTAAGCAATATCCCATGCCTAATTTTGACACGATTCTTGGATAAAAGTGCGATAAACTTAAAGTACAATATCCAAATTTTTGTGATAAGTTTAATAGGAAATTTCCTAATGCCGCTGGGAGTGTTACTCTTGTATATATCATTAAATAATGGACCGGCTTCATTAATCTCTCCGATTATAAGCACATATCCGGCAATTACTGTTATTCTTGCCCATTATTATCTAAAGGAGAGGCTTGAAAGAACAAAAGTTTATGGTGTTGTGGCGATAATTCTAGGGGTACTATTTCTGGCAATCTAATTTTAGGTACTCCAATATTATTTATTCTGATAATACAGATCTAACTAGTTTTTTCAGTAAAAATTCGTCAACTTTTGACTTAGCTTCTGGAAATTTTGCTTGAAGTTCGGCAACACAAACGGAAACCTCTAAGGTTTATTTTGTTACTTGGAAAAATCTCCTATTGTTGGGCTTGCAATTTTACAGTAATCAGTGCTTTTCATTAAAATTGATTTTGTATACAAACCAGTACCAAACACGATCTCCTCTTCTTGCATAAGTTTTTTATCAACATATAAAGGCAGATCAAACAAGTTCCCCAGTGGTGATACCGCACCAACCTCAGTACCAGTAATTTCTCGCACTTGTTCTGGTGTTGCCATTCTTAAATCTTTAATCCTCTTGCTCTGTTTAACTTTTTTGAAATCGATTTTATTTTCCGCACTTAGGACCACCATCAAGGGGTGTCCATCTCCAAACAAAACTAAGGCTTTTGCGCCTTGAGAAAGTTTTGTACCAGTTATTTCGGCCTCTTCTTGCGAAGAGTTCACGGGTTGGTGTTCAAGTAATTTATACTCTACTCCGCTTTCATCCAAAAATTGAATAATTTTCGCGAAAGGAGAAATTGGTGTTTGTTTATTTTTTTCCGGACTCATAAGCATATTTTTAGTTATAATTTTGTCCAATTATATCAGATCTAAATTATCCAAGTATTTTAGAATTTCCCAAACTTGGCCAGCCCATTCTCTAGAAGATTTTCAATTTCAATAATGTTGAGAGATCGTTTCTGAGAATCACCTACTTTAAATCCGATTCTTCCTTTTTCTAGCAAAATTAATAGATTCCCATGTTCAATCGCTTGACGAATATTGTGTGTAATCATTAGTGTGGTAACTTTCTCCTCTTTCACTATTTGGTCAGTAATTCTCAAAACCATTTTACTAACATTTGGATCTAATGCGGCAGTATGCTCATCAAGTAAAAGGAGTTTTGGTTTGGAAATAGTTGCCATTAAAAGTGCGGCTATTTGCTTTTGTCCACCAGAGAATGAAGACACTTTATCGTCTAATCTTTTTTCTAAACCCAAACCAAAGGATTTTAATATTTTTTTGAATTCCTTTTTCCACTCTTTTTTAACACCTTTATCTAAGTTGGCACTTCTTCCATTTATTTTTGCCAAGGATAAATTTTCTGCCAGAGTCATGGAAACGATAACACTATCATTGGGGTTTTGCCTAACACAAGAAATCAATTTAGCCCTCTTAAATTCTGGAAGTTCTGAAAGAGGTTCTCCCTCTAATAATATTTCTCCCGATGTGGGCGAATCTGACCCATTAATTAAATTAAAAAGGGTTGTTTTTCCCGCAGCATTACTTCCTACGATCGTCACAAAATCCCCTTTCTTAATCGAAAAGGAAAAGTTATTAAGTGCAACAACTTCGCTGGGGCTGCCAACATCGTATATTTTAGTTAAGTTCTTAATTGTTAAAAAGTTGCTTTTCATAAGATAGAAATTTATTTCTGCCTCCAATAAGCAGAGAAATAATTACAATTAACGCTGTAATGAATTTTAAATCGCTCCCCGCAAGACCCAATTGGAGAGCAATATTGACAATCAACTGATACAATATCGCGCCAATCACAATTACAAAGGTTAAAATTGGAATTTTATTTTTTGAAGTTAGCGCTTCACCAAGCATCAATGCGGCAAGACTCAATATTACTGTCCCTACCCCCATATTTATATCCGAAAATCCTTGATATTGAGTAATTAAACCGCCCGCAAATCCGACAAGGCCATTACTTAGTCCAATGCCAATAAATTTTGTCAATTTTGTATTTATTGAAAATGACTGAGCTGTCACTTCATTATTCCCCGTAGCTCTAAACCAAAGTCCAAACTCCGTCTGTAAAAACCAATCAATAAGAAATTTTATTATTAATACAACTGTAATTAAAAAAAGAATAAGGTAAAAATGATTAGTTGGTACTTTGAAAATTTCAATAATTCCAGGCTGATTTAATAATGAAACGTTCGGGCCATGCATTAAACGAAGGTTAACAGTGTAGAGAATGCTCATCGATAAAATTCCTGAAAGGATTTTTCCAATTCCTAATTTGGTATGCAATATTGCTGTCAAGCTGCCCCCCAAAAATCCTGCTATAAATCCTACAAAAATTGATAATATTCCCGGCACACCATTCCTTATAAAGATTGCTGTAGCTGCCGCCCCTAAAACAAAACTGCTATCAACGGTTAGGTCGGGAAAATTAAGTATACGGAAAGTCAGAAAAACACCCAGTACAACTATTGCGTACAACAATCCAAGTTCAACAGAAGTAAATAAAAGGCTATCCATCTTTTATAAAATTTTATATGGGGGTAAAACTTTATTCATATACATGTTCCGCCTGTTTTATTAAATCTTCTGGTATACTAATACCCAAGAATTTTGCTGTTTTAGAATTAATGAATATATCTCCGTCACTAACTCCGAGTACTGGTATATCTCTAGGTTTTTCTCCATTCAATACGCGAAGTGCCATTTCTGCCGTTCTCTCCCCTAGCTTTACATAATTAATCCCTATTGTGGCTAAGGCGCCTTTCTCCACACCAGACTGTTCGACGGCAATTACTGGTTTTTTGGCATCAAGAGCGACTTTTATAATTGCTTCTTGCCCTGCAATAACTGTATTGTCTGCCAAGATATAAAAAGCATCTATTTTATTAACGATTGACCTCGCGGCATTCATTACTTCACCCGTATTGTTAGCTGGAACGGTAACAAATTCGTATCCGAGTTCGCCACCAAACCTTTGAGTCTCTTGCATGCTAAACTGAGAATTACTTTCACCTGGATTATAAACAAGACCAATCTTCTTAGCAGTTGGTTGGAGTTTCTTTAATAACCCCAATTGTTCTTTGAAAAGAGTCATATCACTAGTTCCTGTCACATTCCCACCCGGATTCTCCTTGGATTTTAGCAGCCCTGCTGATACGGGGTCCGTTACTGATGCAAAAATAATAGGTTTATTTTTGACCAAATTAATTAAAGCTTGGCTTGCCTGAGTTCCTATGGGTATAAAAATATCATAGTTACTATTTGCAAATTTTTCAGCTATTGATTGATTAATACTTGTCTCTCCTTGGGCATTTTGAAAATCAAAAAAAATGTTTTCCCCATTTTTATAACCTTTCGCCTCAAAACCAGCAACGATGCCATTTTTAACATCATCGATACCCACATGCGATATTATTTGGCTGATTCCTATTCTAAAGGTTTTTTTGTTTTTTGAATTTTCTTGGCGCACAATGAGAATGAAGATGGCAATAGCGACAGTTGTTATAAGTGCGAAAGCTAGAGTTTTCTTCATAAATAATACTCCGAATCAATTTTCAACCTTGTAGCGATAATACTATATAATCAACTTAATTACAACTCCTTATTATGGGATTATTAAATCTATTTTTATTTATAAAAAGAGGTTAAAGGGATTTTTATTAGAAACTGGTCAATTGTTTTTACTCTTGTTTTCTTCTTTTGGTGTTGAGTGATCACCCCAACTATAAAATTAGTTGTAATTTCTTTCAGTTCTGTCATTGTAATCATACCTTTTTTATATCGGTTGAATATCTTTGAAACAAATTCATTATCTGGATGGTGAAAATTCAGTAGTGAAAAGACAGAACAGGCCTCTGGAATACCACCTAATTTTTGATGCACGTCTAATACTGAAACAGAACCAGTAAATGCCTTTCGAATTTTTTCCGTAATTACTTGGGGTGTATCGTTTAAATAAATTGCGGTATTGGGTTTTGATCCAGACATTTTTTCAAACGGATTCTTTAAACTATTTTGAAATTTAAATACCAATTCTGAAGGTGGAATTAAATCCATTTTTTTGGCCACATCTCTGGCAAGAAGAATGTATGGATGTTGATCTATTCCAACAGGGACCAATGTGTTTTTAGGACCGCCAAACTCTCTAAGCTGAGGCATTAAAATTTGAGCAAGTTGTACTGCGCTCCTATAAAATGCTTTTCCAGCGTTATCTAAAGCATTCTTCCCAAAAACGGTTGAAACGTATTTATTAGTTACATTTTTACTTATATGGATAGCAAAATTATATATATCTGGATAATCTGACATAACAAAAATCTTAGTTTTCTTTGGGTCGAAACCGAAAGCTATAATACTAGGAATAATTTCTTCATACGCAATTCGTCTACTTTCTGTTAAAGATTTTACCTTTCCATCTAAATATGATTCGTCATTGGTAATGGGTATAAAAATATCGGCTCCAAGTTTTTGAAGATACAAAAGTAAATCAAAAAGGACTTTGTGGCCCAAATGAAGAGGTGAAGATGGGTTTAATCCAGAAATTACAGTAAATGGCTTTCCTTCAGCTATAAATCTAGTGAATGGCTCAAAATTATAATGCGCAAAAATAATGTCTCTGCTGATAAGTGGGTTCATTTCAGGCAAAAATGTTTCTAGATAGGCTTTAATTCTGGAAAAGTCTTTGAGATTGAGTTCCTCCAGTTTGTCTTGATAATATTTACTAATTTTTTTACCAAGCTTTAATTTGTCCCTGTATTCTTTTTGTGCAAGTTTAATAAATTGATCTTTCATGGTTATTCAAATCCCAATGGATTATAAATATTTTGAGTTAATTTACCAAAGGCTGCTTTTTTAAGTAAATTAGGATCTGCCATGACCGAATGGTCAAAAACGAATTCTTTGTTAAATAGAAGACATTCTGCTATTTGGGATATTAGATACATATCTAATACAGGATTTGGGAGTAGAGGATTTGTTGTAACAAACGAGGAGTCAATTAATTTTTTGCATTTAACAAGTTTAGTTATACCCAAGATAATCCTATTTTCTTGCAATTGATTACTACCCGCCTTATATGGAGTTATACCATATCTTTCAATTTCAGGATGTGTTACAAAAAAGTCAAAACCGACACCAAGAGGGTAAGTTGGTTTAAGATACAATCCACAAAAGTCATTATTCCCCGTCTCTTTGCTTAGAAGTCTAGTCAGTTGATCATAATATATTTCCCTGGGAGGACCAATTTTGATATTAAAACCAGCAATTAATGCAACTTCCTCGAGGGTATACTGGAAGCCCACTTTCTCTTCCTGGGACAATCTATTTTTTAAAACTGTTTTTCTGGCAATATCTTTAAGTCGTTCGGATCTTTGAAAAACAGGGGTAATTTTACTAAGTCTTCTCTTATAATTAAGATTGCCAAAGAGATCGCTCATTAATACCGGATTGAAAGAAAGATTATATGTTCGCTTAATTTTATTAACAAAAGAAAGTCTTGAATTCGCACTTAATAGTAAATTACTTTTGTTTTTTACAATTTTATTTTTAACCGAATGAATATCCCCAATAATAACGGATGACGTCACTTTTTTCCCTTCGGTTCTTAGTAAATTCTCCAAAATGGATGTGAAAAAATAGTATTTTAATGAATCTAGTGTTGGACCATATTGGTCGTAAGTTTCTCCATAAACGATTTTTATTAATTTACTTCTCTCGAAACTTTCTAATATATCTTTGATAGAAGGTAAAACCCCAGAAACAAGGAGTTTATTTAACAGTAAATTATTAACAGTAAGACTTTTATTTTTTGCCATATTTATAATCCCCAGTGGGTCGAACTGGACTCGAACCAGTATCCCTCGTTTTGGAGACGAGAATTTTAGCCGGTTAAATTATCGACCCTAAATAAAAAACCCTCGACAACTCCCGAAAGTACCGGGAACTATCAAGGGCCTTCTAGTAAGGCGGTACCACCTTGTTTTATTAATTTATTTTACCTATCCAGGAAAAATAAATTAACCTCATTCTGGACGTGCTCCGTATTTACGACACACGTTGCTAGACTTATTACGGTTTCGCCTCTGTCACATACTCTTGTGCAGCTCCCCGATTCCAACCTTTTGGCTCTCAGCTTTATCCTAAACTTACTAATTCTAGCATAGTAAGTTTTACTGTCAAATAACGCTCATTTTTAGAGGTTATTTAAATATTGAGCGAATGGGCGTTTTTAATATAAATTCGTCAATTTTTTTACCCGCCTCGTCAAGTTTTTCTTGATGATCAGTTAAATAACTAACAACATTTTTGGCTACAATACCCTTACATTCACCACACAGTATTTCACCATTACTACATTGCCTTTGAACCCCGTTATCTCTCTCGAAATGATATGTTCTTAAAAAGTAAATTGGGCATGCGTCGGGAACGCCGCCGAATTTTTTCTGAAAACTGGCAAGAACACTTCCTCCTGTATAGGCAATTTTAATCTTTTTTTCAGCGACTTTAGGTTCGTCAGTTAAAAAAATGGAAGATCCTGGTCTACTTGTTGACATCTTTCCTTTTCCGTCTAATCCTTGTTCGAACTTTAAAAATAAGGCGGCTGGAGGAATAAGGTTTGCTTTTTTAGCCACATCTCTTGCAAGTAAAATGTATGGGTATTGATCAATGCCAACCGGGATAATGGTGGGTTTCGGTCCACCAAATTCCTCGTATTGAGGAAGGAGAATCTGCGCCTGCTGGACAGCCCCCCTATAAAACAGTGTTCCCGAATTTTCCTTTTCTTCATCCTTCCCAAAACCAAATACCCCGAAAATACGATTAATTGTTATATGTTTTGATAATTCCATAGCAACGTTGTAAATTTCCGGATAGTCAGAATCCACAAATATATGGGTTTTCTCTGAATTAAAGCCCATGGCAATAATACTGGGAATAATTTTTTTATAAGCTATCTTTCTTGATTCAGATAAGCTTTTTGATTTATCAACAACATAGCTCTCATCATTAGTAATCGGGATATAGATTTCAGCCCCCTGTTTTTGTAACCATAAAAGTTCATCAAATATTAATTTATGGCCAAAATGAAGTGGGCCTGAAGGATTCAACCCTGAAATAACTGCCCAGGGTTTTTGCTCTTGCATAGCCTCGGCCACACTTTCTAAATCTCTGTGGGCAAAATTTACTTTGAGGTCCATAAGTCGACTTGCTTGGGGATAATAATCGATAAAACGATCCATCGATTTAAGGTCAAGCTCATTCATTTTTTGGAGGTAATAATCAGCTTCTTTTTTACCCAAAGCCTTTTTTGCTTCAAACTCATTTTGAGCAACTGTTTCTAAATCAACTTTTGGTGCAATTTCCATATATATTATTTTACGGAATATACTCTCCCCTGATTAAATTTTGAGATAATGTAATTATCTACATCATTACCAACTTTTTCTTTTAGTTTTTCAGGCGATATTCCCCCTTTATAGAATTCCTCAGCAATAGTTATGGGCGACTTGTCACCCCCTAATCTTTTTTTAGCTAATTCACATATAATCCCGATGTCTAAAACGGGGTTCGGAAGTAAAGGGTTGATTGATATAAAGGACTCCTTTATTAGACTTTTAATATAATCTGGATTTGAATTCCCAACAATAATTCTGTTTCTTTGTAATCGTTTACTTCCAGCTTTATAGGCAGTAATACCACGATCTTCAATCCCTTCATTTATAAAAAAATATGCCCAGCCCATTCCCAAGGGAAAAGTCGGAGAAAGAAATAGGGACATAATCTCCTTTTGACCTCTTTGTTTGGCGATACTTCGTGCAATATTGTCATAAAGATCCTCTCTGGGTGGACCCACCTTTATATCCAAATCAATTATTGACGCAATTTCATCGAATGAATAAAGAAAATCTTTTTCTCTTTCAATGTCAACCTTTGATTCGGGTACGGTCTTTTCAACAGCCTTCATTAGTTCCGAACTAGCCTTACATGTTTCCATCAAAATTTCGCGTTCTTTAGTAAATTCGGGAGAGTCAATATAATCGCTCATCTTAACTAACCGCAAATTGGTGCCATAGATATCGTTGACCCGATTTACGAAATGAAACCTCTCGTTTCCCAGGGACATATAATAACCCCTCTTCCCATCCTCAACATTCCGACAAGCCGCAGTATCAGCAATCAAAATGGATGAATCAACATTGATACCTTCGTCTCTCAAAGCATCGGCCAAGTATGAAACAAAAAAATAATATTTCATACTATCTATGGGGTGTCCTTTTTCGTCGTATGTTTCACCATAAAAAATTTTAATAGGCTCGGGGGACAATAATTTAGCCCGCCTCCTAATTTGTTGAGCTTCTGGAGCTTGTTGAACTAGCTTTTGTGCTGATAATAGACGTTCTAAATTCATATGTATTTTCAGCTTCAATATCCCTTCAAATACGTTCGATATTATACACTCTGGGATTAAAATGTTCAATTTTATCTTCAAAGTAGAAATTATTTAGCTTCAAAATAGAACACGATGAATTATCTAAAATGTTGGCTTCACAGAATTTTAGCCCAAAAATCCTATAGGCTTGACATTAAATATAGTTAGGTATATAAAACACCTTATTGATTAAGAAGCGAATAAATGGAGGTGAATATGAATGACTAAAGAATTTTTGATTAAAAACGAATTGGTTACCTCTTTGATTCTTGAAAATGTTCAAAGTTGGGATGATCCAAGAATTAAACCTGAATGGATAGGTCAAATATTGGAATGCCGCAATAACAGCGGATTTATTCCAACAGATAATGATGTTCGTAGGCACTTACATGGAGATGTTTTAACCTTGGGTTTCAGAAATGAAACAGTTGTTGGTTTCAACGCTATTGAGTTTAAATCGCCCGAAGCTGTTTGGGGTGGTCTAAAACCCAACCGAACCTTACCCTCCAAAACAGGAGTATATTTTTCAGGGGCTCTTATTGATGGTAGTGCGCAAAAGTCGGGTTTCTACCAACACATGACCGAACAAAGAGTTATAAGAGGAATTGAAAAAGGTTTTAAAATTGTTTTTACTGAAACTCAAAACCCAAATATTGAAGCCGGTATCATAAAAACCTTGGAATCAATGAAGTCGGAAGGAACAATTAAGGATTATTCTATGGAAGATAGAATATTGATCCCCGGGCTCTATGGGAGATGTATGTACAAAGAGGTTCCAAAAAATGCGAAGGTTTCTTATGATGAGCTTAATTACCAAGCGGGGGATGCCTATGGTCTTATTTTCCATCTAACTCTTAATTAAGCTGATTTATGAAGTTCGAACGACTTGAAACAAGATATGTAATTCCCGATATGGGAAGAGAGTTCTCGTTGGGAGATGCAGATGGCCAATCCCGCATTATCGGCCCGATTAGAGACATGGTCATTCTTCATGGCTTTACCTCAACCGGTGTTGAGGCATGGAGTGCCATTGATACCGTAAAACTTCCTATTTATGGTTCAGAATCTTCAACAGAGGCTTGGGCACTACTTCAAGAGGTCGGTGAAACTTTTATTGGAAAAGACTTTAAAAATCCCCGTGAAGCCGTGCGTTCACTTGGATATATGATAGACCATTATATTTTTCAGGCGGCCTTTGCGAATCTATTTTTAGATGCGCAAGCCATAGAAAAGGGTGTCCCACTTTTTACTCTTCTTGGAGGAACCAAAGATAAGGTTGAGATTGGAGTTAGCGTCCCCAAAACAGCAACAATTGAGGATATAAGCAAAAAGATTACTGTTGAAAAATATCAACGTATAAAGATTAAGATTGGTCCTACAGAGGCAGATTACGAGAAAATTGCCACTGTTAAAAAGGCTTTTCCGAAAGTTAAGCTCATGATAGATGCAAACTCCTCTTTTGATATCCGGAACAAGGAGCACGAGCGTCTATTGTTAAAATACGGCAGCCTAGATTTGTTGATGATAGAACAACCGCTTGCACATAATGACATTATTAAGCATATTGGATTACAAAGAACTTTTAACCAATACGGTCTACCAGGCCATGTTTGTCTAGACGAAAGCATCCTTACAATGGATGATTTGGTGACTGCTGTTGAGGGTGGTATACCCATTATTAATATTAAAGTTACTCGTGTTGGGGGACTTGATATAGCAAAAGAAATGATTGAATATTGTCAGAGACATAAAGTCGATACGTGGGTAGGAGGAATGGTAGAACTCACCGCGCCAGGAAAGGCTCACTCTTTGGCAATGGCGGCACATCCTGGAGTTACACTTCCATCGGATATTTCTGGTTCTGCAGGATATTATATTAAGGATAACGATCCTTATGTAAGCCCAATGGAAAGAGAAAATGATGGGGCTGTTATTAGAGTTCCCAAAACGCCGGGAAGGGGTTGGGAAGTAGATATTGATAAAATGAATAAAATCACCAAAGAAATAATAGTTTTTCCTAAAAAATAAAATGTCTCAAGAACACGTAAGAACAAACGAGGTTCCGGATCTTAGCTCGTCTTCTGTATAAAATGGTTCAAAATATTCATCAACACTGTAGGGTTCGACTTCTCCAGTTTTCGGATCAAATCCTTTGATTGGCCCATAAATACCATTATAGTTAGGGGTAACTTCTGTATCAGAAAAGGCAGCAATCCCAGCAGAAAGATCCCCAAATGAAGCATGCCAGTTTTCATACGGATAGATTCGCAAGCCTGACATTTCCATCGTTAAAGTATAAAGTTGGCGAGTTGACCACTCTTCCTGCGTTACGAATGGAAAGCGAACAGCAACTTTTGGGCCACCCTCAGGATACTTATTCCCTAAAGGCAATGGGGTTCCGTCAATTCTTCGAAGTGTAACATCGACAGCGGCACCAGACTTATGTCCAGCCATAAATGGCGACACCGCAGTTTTACTTCTAGCTTCCGCCCAGACTTTTTCCCAATCTTGAGCCCAGTCAGGGTGTTGTTGAAGAGTCAACTTAACTCTTCGGAAAAAGAGTCCTTCTTGTACTCCCAATGGTCTAAAGGCATCTTCCAAATGTAACATTATTCCCAAAGGACAAAGAGCTTCTCCGGCTTTGAGTATTTTTTCAGCTACACTTTTCCTTGTCCAGAATACTCTCTCTTTTCCGGCCCATTCGCCGCATGCTTCGTGGAATGGCACAGCGGATAGACTAAGAGGGACGTTTTTGCTCTTAAACAATAAAGGAAGGGAAACCATTTTCTCGCCTGATTCCTTTATCATTACAGAATTTACAAGCTTATCCTGAAGCTGGACGGCAGCCCCAGCGTACTTCTCCCCAAGTAATCTATCAATTTCTTTAGATTGACTAGCTGTCAAAGATTCTTCGAGAAAACCTTCGTCAGGAGGTATTGGGAGCGAAATTTGCCTATCAAGGGTACGGGGAAGATGTTTTATATTTTCCCGTAACTCATTTAATAGCTTTGTGTCCGTTTCCACAAAACGAAGCCCCAGTTCCCTCTTGACCTGTTCACTAATTGTGTCAATCTCTTTCATGCGGATGATTATAGGCATATATTGAGCCATTTACAACAAAGCGCAAAATATAGGTTATTCATTTTGATGTATAATACCGGGCGTGGTGAGAAGTGTACAAATGTTGAGGAGAGAATATAGCAGATTTACTAATGTTTATGGGCTTTCAAAATACCTCGGTCGCTAAGGTGCCCTGTTTGGCTGAGCATGTCGGTCTAGACCCGCTCTATCACCATAACGTCTGAAGAACATCTGGGACATAAATTAGGTTTAGGTTTATATTCCTCACCATTATCGAAAACGGTTTTCCTTTTCTTACATTTCGGGCATTCAAACTAAAACATCTGTTAAGCTAATTACTCTTGATTTTGACCCTTTAGGTTTCTGAGGAGGAACTTTAATTGCAGATTCGTGACTATTCAGGCATTCTTTAATAGTAAGAAAATCGTAAAAGTCGATATAGTATTGATCTTCTTTCAAATAATCCACAATTCTCAGATTTTATCAGAAAAGTCTTTATGTTATAAATCACCTCTTGTGCAATATTAATTAGAATTCTATAAATGTTTCTACTAGTCAAATTTGTTTGTTTTCCCATCAGTTGCTACAATCTAGGAGATGTGGAGAGACAGAATTAGAAGAAGAGCGTCTGTGGTTAAAAGCCAGAAAATAGTGAAGTTGGCGAAGCTTGGTTTCTGGGGAGTGGTGGGTGGGTTTATCTTTCTTTTTTTTGTTCTTCCTCTTTTGGCTTTCAATCTCCCCTCTCCTGATAAAGTAGTTCGTCAGGAGGGTTTTTCCACAAAGATTTTGGACAGAAACGGCGAGGTTCTTTACGATATCTACTCGGATAAAAGGCAGACTCCCATAAAAATCGAGGATGTGCCCTTATACCTTCGGCAGGCAACAATTGCGATTGAGGACAAAAACTTCTATAAACACCAGGGCTTTGATCCTTTGGGAATGCTCAGGGGATTAACCAGAATCTTTACCAGAGGTTATGCCCAAGGGGGATCGACTCTCACCCAGCAGCTGGTTAAAAATGTTCTTCTGACTTCCGAAAGAAGCATTTGGAGAAAAATTAAGGAGTTTACTCTGGCGGTTCAGATCGAAAGGAAATATTCAAAAGATAATATACTCCAAATGTACCTCAATGAAGCCCCGTACGGTGGAACTGCCTGGGGAGTTGAGTCTGCAAGTGAGGTTTATTTCGGCAAGAGAGTACCGGACTTGAATTTAATTGAATCGGCATTTTTGGCTGGACTTCCTCAAAGACCGTCTTACTACTCTCCTTACTCTTCAAATCCCAAAGCATATATCCAGCGGACAAAGGACGTCTTAAGGAGAATGCGGGAGGATGATTATATTTCCAAAGATCAGGAAAAAGAGGCAGCTAACCAGCTTGATGGCTTGGAATTCAAACCCAGGGGAAGTGATTTCAAAGCGCCTCATTTTGTTCAGTATGTGCAAAAGATTTTGGAAGACAGATACGGAGAGACTGCGGTTGAACAGGGGGGATTAAAAGTTACTACAACTCTTGATCTGAAGCTTCAGGAAGCTTCCCAGGAGATTGTTGCCGATGAAATATCAAAAGTTGAAAAGCAGCATATAACCAACGGGGCTGTCGTTGTCGTAAGTCCCCAAACCGGAGAGATTCTGGCTATGGTTGGCAGCAAAAGGTTTGACGACCCGAATTATGACGGCCAGGTTAACGTTACAACCGCCTTAAGGCAGCCAGGAAGCTCGTTTAAACCTTTTACCTATGTAACAGCGTTTAAGAAAGGCTATTCTCCCTCAACTCTTCTTATGGATGTTCCCACCGTATTCCCGGGAGGCGTGGGACAACCCGATTATGAGCCGGTTAATTACGACGGGAAGTATAGAGGACCAATCCAGGTCAGATATGCTCTGGGAAATTCTATTAATATGGCTGCTGTCAAGATGCTTGGGATTAAGGATGTATTAAAAACGGCAAACGACATGGGGATAACAACTCTTGAGCCTAATGCCGATACTCTCAAAAGAGTAGGTCTGTCATTAACCCTTGGCGGAGGGGAAGTAAAACTTATCGATATGACGGTTGCATATTCCGGCTTTGCCAATAAAGGCTATCGGGTTGATCCCGTTGCCATACTCAAAGTCGAGGATATCAACGGCAAGGCGCTGGAAGAAACCAAACCGAAACTTGGGAACAGGGTCTTAACCGAAGAGGCTGCATATCTGATTTTTGATGTTCTCTCCGATAATAATGCCAGGAAGGAAATTTTTGGAACAAATTCCCTTCTTAATATCTCCGGCAGAAAAATAATGGTCAAAACCGGAACGACAAACGACAAAAGGGATAACTGGACAATCGGTGGAAACCCGAACGTAATGGTTGGAGTTTGGGTTGGGAATAACGATAACAGCGAAATGCTTAATGTTGCCTCCGGTGTATCCGGCGCCTCACCTATTTGGAGAAGAGTACTTCTTGAGGCTTTAACTGGTCTTAGGGCGGCGAGTGTGGAAACGCCTTCCGGAATAGTGAGTGCTGCAGTTGATGAAGTATCGGGCTATAGGGCCCACGATGGATACCCCGCAAGAACAGAAATCTTTATTAAAGGCAGTGAACCCGGGGAGGATACGGTACACGTCAAGCTGAAGGTTTGCAAAAGTGATGGGAAACTGGCAACACCCGGGGATATCTCCGCCGGCAATTATGATGAAAAAGAATTCTTTGTTTTTAAAGAAGAGGACCCGACCAGTGGTGGGGGCCAGAACAGGTGGCAGGAAGGAATACTAAATTGGCTGAATGGACAGGCGGACTCCAGATACCATCCGCCTTCTGATTATTGCGGTAGCGGGAATCCCGTGAATGTTGAATTTATTAGCCCCGGTGATCATTCTTCAGATTTGCCAAATAGTTTTACTATCAAGTTTAAGGCCGATTCCAATAGTGATATAGTCGAGGCGACTTTGGAAATTGACGGAAGTAAAGTCAGGGCTTTTAGCGGTCCGCCTTTTAATTATGATGTTAATCTTTCGGATGGAATTCATATAATTAAGGCAAAAGCAAAAGATGCAAACGGCAAAGAATCTGACAGGACAATTACAGTCGGTGTGCGTACTTCTTGGGAAGCTTCCCCCTCACCCACCCCTTAAGTTGACCGGTCATGCAATAATATAATCAATGTCAGCAGAGAATCGGTTATTTAGTGTCCGCTTACATTTGGGAGACTCAAGCAGAGATCTCGTTGTTTCCGCTCCGGGGAATCTTCATCCAACAAGAGTAGTTAATGCGCTTGTTGGTTTTTCTATGGACTCGCATGTGCGGCAAGAACTTGTCGGTATAAAAAAGGATTGTATTATACAAATGATAATGTCTAACGATGACATAATAGGAATTTCTATACCGGGAGAGTGTAGGGAAAGTTAGTTTTTAATTGTTCCGCCGAACTTGGATTTTATCCTGTCAAGGATCCCCTTTCGGATCTTGCTGACTTCCTCATCGGTCAAAGTTTTCTTTGGGTCCTGATACCAGACTCTAAAGGTATATGAATCTTTATATATATCGATTAGTTCGGAATTCGGAATAAGTTTTATTACTTCTCCGACTCGAGTTTTGGGAGGAAATGTCAGTGTGAGATCTTCGATTTGAGGAGGAAATTCGCTCACCGGTTTAAATACTGCTTTTTGAGAATATTTCTCTAGGAGTCTTGCGTCAAATTCGAAAGCGAAAATTGTGTCTTTGATTCCAAGGTTAGATAAAACTTGCGGGCTAATTTCCCCGAAACATCCCAGATTTTCTTTCCCTACTTTTATAGAGCCTGATTTATTTGGGTGCCAGAATCCGGTTGGTGTTTCGAACTCTACCTTGTAATCTTTGATATTTAACCTTTCTAAGAGTAAATCAATAGCACCCCTGAATTCTCTAAAAGTTTCTCCTTTGACAACTCCGGATATTTTGTAAATTTCTTCCGGGAAAATTTTGTCCAGTTCAAATAGCTTAATTACCTCTCCCTGATTTGGTTTTATTCCGATTAGAAGGCTTGGAATTAAGGAGGTTCTCATATGTTCATAGTCAATACTTACCGGATTTGTGATGGTTATATGTTTTTCGGGGTCAAGCAGGCAATTTTCAATGAGATCGGTTGAAATTAGGGAAAGAGTCATTGCTTCGCTAAAGCCGGAAGTGATCAACAGTTCCCTAACTCTGTTATGGAAATGATCGTCAAAATAGTAAGGTATTTTTTGACTGGCGATGACTCCTTTGGGTAAAGTCTTGGGGAATTGGTTATAGCCGTAGATTCTTGCGACCTCTTCTATCAAATCTTCTTCAATTTTAATATCTGCTCTATAGGTTGG
>Ga0315284_10003901_pt1 | contig 21179 bp, 20 predicted proteins | sample YL17G09_16_MG_FD_203696 | JGI IMG/M metagenome (GOLD analysis project Ga0315284, IMG submission 203696) | Sediment microbial communities from Yellowstone Lake, YNP, Wyoming, USA - YL17G09_16 | ecosystem: Environmental > Aquatic > Freshwater > Lake > Sediment | place: USA: Wyoming | collected...
TTTTATTAAATTCTCGATACTATTCACAGAGGCCTGCGCGCCGGATACGGTAGTTATGAGCGGCACGTTATAAAGTATGGCGTGAGACCTTATCTTAATCTCCTCTTCTTTCGTGGCTTTGCCCGAAGGGGTGTTTATTATAAGCGCGATCTTGCCGTCTTTTATCATATCGATTATATTGGGCCTGCCTTCGTGGAGTTTCGGGACGACCTGAACGTCGATATCGTTATTTTTAAGGGCGTCCGCAGTGCCCGATGTCGCCATGATCTTAAATCTCATATCGGCAAGTTTTTTGGCGATGAATACTATATTGCGCTTGTCCTGGTTCTTAACGCTTATAAATACCGTGCCTTTGACTGGCAGGTTCTGTCCGGCGGCGATCTGGCTTTTTGTATACGCGCCCGCGAAGGTGGAATCTATGCCCATGACCTCGCCTGTCGATTTCATCTCCGGACCCAGGATCGCATCTACGCCCGGGAATCTTACGAAAGGGAAAACGGACTCTTTGACTGCCACGTAATTTATCTTCTTTTCTTTTGTGAACCCCAGCTCTTCGAGCGTTTTGCCCAACATTATCTTTGTCGCGAGCTTTGCCAGAGGCACGCCTATGGCCTTGCTCACGAAAGGTATGGTTCGGGAGGCGCGGGGGTTCACCTCAAGCACATATACTATGTTGTTCTTGATCGCGTATTGGATGTTCATCAATCCCTTGACATTCAGCTCCTTAGCCATCGCGTAGGTATTTTTCTTAATGACCTCGATTATATCCTTTCCTAATGTGTGCGGTGGCAATACCATCGCGCTGTCGCCGGAGTGTATGCCTGCCTCTTCTATATGCTCCATGATGCCGCCTATGACGCAGATCTTTCCGTCAGCTATGGCGTCAACGTCCACCTCTATGGCGTCTTCCAGAAATTTATCTATAAGTATAGGCCTTTCGGGTGAGGCCTCAACCGCTTTTTCCATATAATCAGACAAGACCTTTTCGTCATAGACTATCTCCATGGCCCTGCCGCCGAGGACATAGGAGGGCCTTACGACTACAGGGTAGCCGATCCTGCGGGCCACCTCTTTCGCTTCTTCAAAGGAAGTGGCTGTTCCATTATCGGGCTGGACTAGTTTCAATTTCTTTATCATCTGCTGGAATCTTTTTCTGTCTTCCGCGATATCTATCGAATCGGGACTGGTCCCCAGGATGTTCACACCGGCTTTTGCTAAAGGTCCCGTTATATTAAGCGGAGTCTGCCCGCCGAATTGCACGATTATCCCCAAGGGTTTTTCAATATCGACTATGTTGAGGACGTCCTCGACTGTCAGGGGTTCAAAATAGAGCCTGTCGGAAGTGTCATAGTCCGTCGATACCGTTTCGGGATTGCAGTTTATCATTATGCTCTCGGCGCCCTCCTCTTTAAGGGCATAAGAAGCATGGCAGCAGCAATAGTCGAATTCTATGCCCTGCCCTATCCGATTGGGTCCGCCCCCAAGTATTAGGACTCTTTTGGCGTCGCTTGGCTTGGCTTTTGTCTTAGTCTCTAGTCGCATATAATGACCTTATATGTAGATTACTTCGCTATATTTGCTTAAAAAATAAAAAAGGCCAGCAGAGACGACAGTCCCCCTGGCCACAATTTTTCAATTGCGCTCAGATTATTACTCGCCTTGAGTTTTATGCTCCCCTTTGTGACGAACATTCATTTGTTCCATAACTGTATATATTTTCATATTATATTCACACTCCTTGGAATGTGGCTTTTCTTTCACATAAAATTTTAACACAGGCAGTATATTGTGTCAAGTTTTTTAAAGCCCTAGGATTGATAAATTATGTGACGAAGAGATTGTGGGAAGAAAACTTACCGTCAGTCGTGAGGTTTACCCCTAACATCTTTAAGCCCACCTCGTCTCCAGGCGTTGGTATGTGGGTCATATGGACCTCGCGGCCGCGCAATTCCACAAGCTTTTGCATGGCTATTTCAGCGGTGTGGTTTGTGGTTGCGCTTATGGACAGGGCGATGAGGGTCTCTTCAAGGTCCAGGCTCTCTGGCTCGGCGTGAAGTACCCCCTCTTTTAATTTTGATATCTGATTTATGATATGCGGTGAAAGCAGCAATATCTCATCGGGTATATTGGCAAGTGTTTTTACGGCATTCAAGGTGAGGCTGGACGATGCATGCATCAAGTTGGAATTTTTGCCGGTAACGACGCGCCCATCTTTTAATTGTATCGCGGCGCCGCAATAGATCCCGGCAAATCCTTTGCCGTTTTTTTCTGCGTCGTCAGCGGCTTTGCGGGCAGGCTCCACCACTACCCTGTCTGTTACTTTGACGGACATCTCCTCCATCAGCCGCGTGACCCTCTCGACAGTCTCTTTCTTTTCTATGCCGAGGACATATTCCGCATTATATCTGAAATATCTTCTTATGAATTCTTGCTTAGCAGCCTCCTGGGTAATCGCATCGTCAACGATGCCGAAGCCTGCCCGGTTTACTCCCATATCGGTCGGCGAGTTATACACAGGAAGGTTGGCCTTTTTATCCAATATCTTGGTCAATATCAATTTTAATATCGGAAAGCTTTCCACGTCGCGATTATAATTTATGGCGGTCTCGTTGTATTTGGCCAGATGGAATGGGTCGACGAGGTTAAAATCCTGTATGTCAGCGGTAGCGGTCTCATAGGCCACATTCACGGGGTGTTTAAGAGGCAGGTTCCATATAGGAAATGTCTCAAACTTCGCGTACCCGGCGCTTATGCCACGTTTATGTTCTTGGTATAGCTGGGAAAGGCATGTTGATAGCTTTCCGCTGTTCGGCCCGGGCCCCGTGACGACAACTATAGGGCTTTTCGTCTCAATGTAGTCGTTCTTTCCGAAGCCCATCTCGCTTACGACCAGATCTATGTCTGTAGGATATCTGTCTATCGGATAGTGAAGATATACCTTGACGCCCCTGCGCTCTAATTTATTTTTGAATATTAGGGCTGACGACTGGTTGGAGAAGCGCGTGATGACGACAGCCAGTATATCGAGCCCCCACTTTCGCAGATCGTCGATCAGTTTGAATGTAGCGGCGTCATACGTTATCCCGAAATCGCCGCGCACCCTGCCTTTTTCAATATCCCCCGCGTAAATGGATAGGATTATATCTATCCTGTCTTTCAGTTTTTGCAAAAGCCTTATCTTGACATTTGGGTCATATCCTGGCAGGACTCTCGCGGCATGATAATCGAAGCACAGCTTTCCGCCGAATTCGAGATATAGCTTATTGTCAAATTTTTTAACGCGGTCGATGATGGCGGCGGTTTGTTCTTTCAGGTATTTTTCATTGTCAAAACCGACTCGAGTGATTGTATCGCGCGATATGTTTTGCATAGTTATTAGGCAGAATTATATTATTTATTATGCATAAAGTAAAGAGAATTTTCACACTATCGTGGAACGACACGTCTCAATTGTTTATTTTTATTATTTTGAGATATTCAATTTCCGAAGGATGCGTTCGTTGAATTCCGACGCCTCCTTTGTCCCTTCTGGCGGGGCCCAGGGAGCGAAGTTCTTATCGGTCATTTGAATGTAGGGACCGTCTTTTACCTCATATAAAACCGAGCCGGTCTTTAACGTTATGAACGAATGCCATTTACCGGGCGCGACCTCAACCGCCTTTGCCCCTTTTTGCGGGTCTAATATTACATGGTCTGTCGGCTGGCCGGCGTCGTCGAATTCAACCATCGCCACGCTTCCCCTTAATATGATGAATATCTCGGTTTTATCCGGGTTCTCGTGTTTGTGCGGCCGGATATACGTGCCAGGCTCAGCCGCGTTTAGCATGCGCTGGAGGGTGTCGTCGTAACTTTTGTGAAAGTTGTAATTTATTCTCCTCCGCGCCGCTTCTTTCGCTTTTTTTGAGACCTCATTTATGAGCTCATTGGTCAGCTTTATCATTTTTTTCAGTCCTGTGAGCGCATGTTCATACTTTATATGATCAATGTCTGATAGGCCAGCGCCTACTCTTCTTTGGCTTCATCCTTTGGGCCCTCTTTTTCTTCCGCGCCCTCCTTCTCCGCCATCTCTTCCCTCATCTTTTCCATCTTCTCTGCGACAGCTTTTATCTCCACATCCTTTACCAGATTCAGGTCTTTGTCGTATTTTACTAATTTGTTGCCGACCATTATGATAACGCCGCCATCTCCAGATGCGACCATCTGCGCGCCACCCATCATCTGATGCGGCATTTTATGTTTCATCATCTTGCACATCATCTCTTCTTTGTGCGACATCGGGGCCTTTGTTTTGCTGGCCTCCTGCGAGAATACAATATTAGGGACAGCGATTATCAACGCAACCGCTATAACCGCGAATATGATCTTTTTCATCTTCCCTTCTCCTATTTTTGAACTTACATAAAATAATCGTGCGGTCAGATATGGTCGTGTCTAACCGGTCACCTTAAATACTTTGTCGTTCGGATGGACCTTTTGAGCGACTTTTATGCCGACGACCTCTCCGGACTTTGCCTCCGGGACGACTACGTGTTCAATCTGCATTGACTCGACTTGCTGAGTGAAATCCGTTGTGTGGCCCTTGACGTGTATGTTGTCGCCGGGCCTCAAACCATCAACAAGTTGAATAAGCCCTACACTGATTTTGCTAAAATAATGCGTTATAGTCCCAATCTCTTTCTCCTCCATATCCACCTCCCTTTTTAACGTGCGGCTACAATTACATTATAGGCAGCGCTGCCTATTTATTTTACGAGCTTATTACCTTTTTCCTGCCACTCTTTTAGGCCACCTTTATAGTCGAGCACATTGTAGCCGAGGTCTGCGAGTTTCTTTGCCGCGATCGTGCTTGCGTGACAATCAAAGCTGGCGCAGTAGACTATGATCTTCGAATCTTTATGCAGTCTTTTTTCCGCGTTCTCTTTAGCGATAGTGTCTACGGGAAAAGATGCCGCGCTCTCTATGTGCCCCGACTTATAGCTTTCTTCGGGAAGCACATCCAAAAGAGTGTACCTCTCTCCGGAATGTTTTATCTTTAGAAATTGGCCATAGCTTATCTGCTTTACGCCATTTCTTACCGGTGCGGTCTGGTAGGTTTCGTCGAAGGTATTTATTCTCATAGTTAGTCCCTCCTATTTACGTGATGCATTTACAGGATTCATTCACCTCGCTTTCTATCCAAGATATGATCTCTTACTTCAATTTTTTCCGGCCGTAGACAGATCCAGGCCCCTTGCTTTAAACAATTTGATATTTTGCTGTCTGCACAGTTCTTCCAATTTCTTTTCCGCCGCCTTGTCTTCTTCTGTATAGGCGTCGAGATTCGTCACGAGCAGCCAGATGCCGTTATTCTGCACCTCTTTATCTTGTTGCGAGAAGAACCGTATCAATTCTTCAGGCGTTTTAAAAAAAGTAATTTTGCCTTTCCCTGTCACAATGAATCCTTGCGGGTAGGCAGGGTTCTCTGCCGCCACCGCCTTGATGATAAAATGCACCGATAGGCCCTTTTCCCTGGAAGGTGTGGCCTTCGGCTCCGCCATCTTTAGCCGAAGCGTCTCTAAAAATTTTTGGTTCACTACCTCCGGATTTAGGATTTGCGCTTTTTTTATATCATCCCAAGCCTTGCCATACTCTGCCTTATTATAATAAGCGACTCCGCGGTTGTAGTGGGCATTCGGCTCCCTCGGGTTTATATCGATCGCTTTATCGTAGTCACTGATGGCCTTGTCGTATTGGTTTTTATATGAATACGCCATGCCCCTGCTTATATATGCGTCTATAAAATCCGGCTCTATATCGATAGCCTTCGTGAAATCAGCTATTGCCTTGTCGTATTTTCCTCTGTATTTGGCGTATAGCAGTCCTCGGTTGTTATACGCATTGGCATTCGTATTATTTATCTTGATCGCCTTGGTGTAATTTGACATAGCTTGGCTGAACTTGTCCATCATCATATAGGCTATGCCGCGGTTGTCATAAGCCTCGTCATTTGTCGGATCTATCTTAATGACTTTATTGAACTCAGATATCGCCTTGTCGTACTGTCCGTTTTTGGCATATGTGAAACCTTTATACATGTATTGTTGTACATCATCCGGCCCGGGATAGAGTAATGCCTCATTCTCGCTTTTCCGGCCACACCCGCAAACTACCGCTATGGCCAAAAGCAAGGTCACGATACCGAGCGCGTAGGTCGGTCCGAGACGCCATTTCTTATTTGGCCTTTTTGTGTTCATTATGCGAATGCCTATTTCAGCAGATCGGGTTCAAAAATAAAAAAAGCAATCCCTTATCCTAGAGGATCGCTTTAGGAAATCTCTTATAAATAAAAATTTCAATTTCAGATAACGCCGTTGCCGTTCTCATAAAGTTGTCAAATATTCATGGAATACTGACCAGCGATAATTTTTTTAAAAACTTCTGTATGTTATGATAATACTACCGGTTCAATAAAGCAAGGATTTTCACTGTCATTTATCCTGTATCCTTAAGGCCTTGCCGGATGCCTCCAGCTCCTTCCTGAACGCGTCATTAGCCATTTTAAATATATCCGCATTTGTCTGCCACCCTTTATATTCCCGATGAGCATTAGCCCACTCCTCAAAGATGGCCCATCTAAGCTGCGCTATCGCTGCCTGCTCATCGGAGAGGCCGACCTTGCCTGTTTGTTGCGGTGCTGCAGTAGGCAGGTTGCCCTTCCCCTTATAATTTTTTATAGGCTTGACCGTTCCGGTGAGGATATTATATCTGGATGGTATTTTAACGCCTGCTATCTCGTAATTCACCACCCTGATGAATAATAGCTTGTAAATTATTAATAGGCCTATGATTATCAATATGCCCACAAGCCACGCCTTTAGATTTTTATTCATACCAGCCTCTCATTTTTATTATGGACGACAGGATAGCGAGAAGCTATCCCAATGACATCCGCAGTATTTATTTCTGCTCATCCTTTTTCGCTTTTTCGCATCCGCATCCACAGCCGCGATTTTTCATAACTATAAACGCGACGGCGGCTAAGATAATGACCAACAGCACGATCTTCCACATCTTATTGCCCTCCCTTTCGGTCCTCCACCTCTGCCTTCACGTCGATCGCGTCGTCGTATGCTGGCCCGTGAGGACGTCCGTATCCATAAGCGCCCATCCTGATAGTTATCCCGGGGCTCAGCAAAACATTCAGTAAAAAACTGATAACGCTGAATAATAATGCTGCCCAGAAAGCGTTCCAGAAGCTTATGACGTTGAAACCCTTGACAAATTTCGATGTTAAATAGAACATAAGTCCGTTAATGACGAGCGTAAGAAATCCCAGCGTGAGAACGTTAAGGGGCAGCGTCAACAGGATGATGGCAGGCCGCAAGAAGGCATTGAGTAGCCCCAGGACGAGCGCGGCTATGATCACAGATCGCCAGCTGTCTACGCTGACCCCGCCTAATACGTAAATGACTATTAACAATGCCGCGAGATTTACGAACAATTTTATCAGAAAATTTTTCACTAAATAACTCCGTTAAGTCAGCTGTAAACCGGACTGGTTACTCGCCTATGATCTTTATGAGAACGCGTTTTTTGCGCTGACCGTCAAATTCGCCGTAGAAAATTTGCTCCCATGGTCCAAAATCAAGCTTGCCGCCGCTGATCGCTACCACTACTTCCCTGCCCATGAGAGTCCTTTTTAAATGCGCGTCGCCGTTATCTTCACCAGTCAGGTTATGGTGATATTTGTCTTTTCCGTAAGGCGCAAGCCGCTCAAACCAATCGCCGAAATCTTCATGGAGGCCTTTCTCGTCGTCATTGATGAATACGCTTGCGGTTATGTGCATGGCATTTACAAGGCAGAAGCCTTCGGATACCCTGCTTTTTCGGACCGCCGCCTCTACCTGGGGCGTTATATTTATGAACTCCTGCCGCTTCCTTGTGTTAAACCATAAATATTCAGTATAAGATTTCATATCATATCCTCAAGGTCCTGTTAATTCATCGATCAATTTTATCATTTCCTCATATCTCTTTACAATAGATATCTTTTGCCGGATCCTGGTGGCTTTTGGGAATCCCCTTAGATACCACGTTGCGACTTTGCACATAAAACCTGCCTTGTTGGACGGGCTCATCACTTTGTATCTTTCTACATAAAAAAGGTGCTTCTTTAACACGGCTTTTTTTACTGAAAAATTTACCGGCGGCATAGTCCGGCCGTTATTTAGATATTCTTCTATTTGAGAAAATATCCACGGGTTACCCAGGGCTCCCCTCGCTACCAGTATCCCGTCGCAGCCTGTTTGGTCAAGCATCTTTTTGGCAAGTTCCGGAGATAGTATATTGCCTGCCCCAAACACAGGTATCTTTACAGAATCCTTTATCGCTTTTATAGATCTGTAGTCAACTTCACCCATATAACCCTGCGATCTCGTTCTGCCGTGTACAAAAATAGCTTGAGCGCCGCTTGACTCACAAGTCTTTGCGAACTTCAAAATGTCTTTCAGGGTTTCCTTCTCATATCCAAGACGCATCTTTACCGTGACCGGGATAGATAAGGCCGAAGAGAGCTTTTTTACTATTTTAGAGAGGGTGCCTTGATCGTATAATAAATACGAACCCGCCTTCTTCTTGATTATCTTTTTTGCAGGGCAGGCAGCATTTATATCCAGAAATGAGATGTTGGCGCAGCCCATTACTTCTCTTGCTGCCCTGAGCATCACCGAAGGGTCGTTTCCCAAAAGCTGTGCCGCTATAGGGCTATCTGGCTCTATGGTCTTTAATATTGAAAATGTCTTATGCCGGGGCCCGCGAACGAGGCAGTTGGAATCCACCATCTCAAAAAAGCAGAACTTTGCGCCGTGCTCGCGAGATATGAGGCGGAAGGCTAAATCGGAGCATCCGGATAGCGGCGCGAGGAATATATTTGTATCGATTTTTTTTGGACCTATCTTTATCATGATATTTATGAGGTTAGAAATTCTGATATCGGCTTATCCAAAGGCTATCTGTAGTTACAGAAGGTCAGCGCCAGCGGAAAATCTATTGCCCTGAGGTGGGTGATCACGGCCTGCAGGTCGTCTTTTTTAGGCGAAAAGACCCTTATCTTCTCGCCCTCTATCTGGGCCTGCACTTTCAGGCCCAGGTCTTTTATTATCTTTACCAGGTCCTTGGCCTTGTCCTTTGGTATGCCGGTGGCCAGTTCGATCACTTGTTGAATATTGCCGCCGAAGACCTTCTCAGGAGTTTTAAATACAAGCGATTTCAGCGAGACTCCGCGCTTGGTCAGTTTCGTGGCCAGGATATCGGTAAGCGAGCGCAATTTAAAGTCGTCGTCAGCGATCAATGTCAGCGTTTTTTTCTCCCGGTTGTAATCTATCGAGGACTTGCTGTTCTTGAAGTCGTAGCGTTGGGCAACTTCTTTTTTGGACTGATTTACAGCATTGTCAACTTCCTGTAAGTCCACCTCTGACACAATGTCGAATGAAAAAGTCTCTTTTGCCATGGCCTCTCCTTATTCGGCAGGCGATAACGCCCTGCCTAGGTATCGTAAGTGGAATAATAGTATGGGGTGTGCGCCCGGAATTCCGCCGCGCAAGTATCGACGAGTTTAAAGTCCGGTTTCAATTTATGGAATTTGCGCAAAGAGTATATATCGTCTTCCGTGCTATTTGTGAGGACGGCGAGCTGTTTATCGCTGAAGCCGAATTGTTTTGCGGTCATGAGGAGCTTGGCCGTCAATCCGCCCTTCTTCTTTAATAGTTCTCGTTCCATCCCTATTATCTCTTTTATGTTGTGCAAGAACCATCTGTCAATATGGGTCAGTTCGTATATTTTTTCTATACTGACATTCGCCCGTAAGGCATCAGCGATGTAAAATATGCGTTCCGCGTTAGGCGTTCGCAATTTTTCGTAAATGACAGCCAGCGTATCGATATCGGCTTTTATATCCAGCGGGTAGCCTTTGAACAATACGCTTTCCAGGCCGGACTTTTTTATCTCCAGGGAGCGCAGGCCCTTCTGGAGAGCTTCTTTAAAGGTCCTGCCTATGGACATCGCCTCTCCGACGGATTTCATCGAGATGGTGAGCGTGGGGTCTGCCGTAGGGAATTTTTCAAAGGTGAATCGAGGGATCTTTACGACGCAGTAGTCTATTGCCGGCTCGAAACACGCAGGCGTCTCTTTTGTGATGTCGTTCGGTATTTCGTCGAGCGTGTAGCCCACCGCAAGCTTTGCCGCGATCTTGGCTATCGGGAAACCGGTGGCCTTGGAGGCCAGGGCAGAGCTTCGCGAGACCCTGGGGTTCATCTCGATCACCACCATCCTGCCGGTATCCGGATGGATCGCAAATTGTATATTTGAGCCGCCAGTCTCCACTCCTATTTCCCTTATGCAGGCAATGGCCGCATCTCTCATCTTCTGGTATTCTTTGTCGGTAAGGGTTTGGACAGGCGCGACCGTTATGCTGTCTCCTGTATGAACGCCCATTGGGTCGAAGTTCTCTATAGAGCATATGATGACCACGTTATCCTTTAAATCCCGCATCACCTCTAATTCGAATTCTTTCCATCCAATGACGGATTCCTCTATCAGTATCTCGCTTATCATGCTCGACTCGAGCCCTATCTTTGCCAGATCCTTAAATTCCTGCAGATTATACGCGACGCTGCCTCCGGTCCCGCCCAGCGTGAAACTCGGCCTGATTATGACCGGGAATCCTATGCGATCGGCGATTTTGCAGGCGGTCTTTAAGTCATAGGCCTTATCGCTCTTCGGAAGGTCTAAGCCGATCTTTTGCATAGCCTTTTTGAATAGGTGCCTGTCCTCGGCTTTTTTTATCGAAGTTATATTGGCGCCGATAGTCTCAACTTTGTATTTTTTCAATATGCCTTTTTTATCAAGTCCCACCGTCGTGTTAAGTGCCGTCTGGCCGCCGAGAGTCGGCAGCAGCGCGTCAGGCCTCTCTCGCTCTATGATCTTAGCTACGACGTCTACGGTTATGGGCTCAATGTATGTCTTGTCTGCAAGGTCCGGATCGGTCATTATGGTGGCGGGATTTGAATTGACGAGTATTACTGTATATCCCTCCTGCCTCAATACCTTACATGCCTGTGAGCCGGAATAGTCAAATTCACATGCCTGGCCTATCACTATCGGGCCCGATCCTATTATCAATATTTTTTTGATGTCTTTTCGTTTCGGCATTATTAATTTCCCTTCATTATATCTATGAATCTTCCAAAAAGATATTCGGCGTCGTGCGGGCCGGGGGCTGCCTCAGGGTGGAATTGAACAGAGAATATAGGTAGCTTTTTATGTCTCATACCTTCCAGCGTTCCGTCGTTAAGGTTCATATGGGTCAATTCGATCTCTTTCTTGTTCAGGCTTTCTATATCTACGCAGAATCCGTGATTCTGGACAGTGATAGCGACTTTTCCGGTCTTCAGGTCTTTAACGGGATGGTTTCCCCCGTGGTGTCCGAATTTAAGCTTGAAGGTCTTTCCTCCGAAAGCTTGGCCGAGTATCTGATGGCCTAGGCATATGCCGAAGATCGGCAGCTTGCCGATAAGCTGCTGCACGGTATTGACTATGTACGGAAGGGCTGCCGGGTCGCCTGGCCCGTTCGATAAGAGCAGACCGTCGGGTTTTAGTGCCAGGATCTCCTTGCTCGTTGTGTTGGCCGGCATTACAATGACCTTGCAATTGTTTCTGGCAAGTTCCCGCAGGCTATTGAATTTCACGCCGCAATCTAATACGACTACCTTATATCTGCCCTTACTATTCCATTCGTATGTTTTATCCGAGGTAACCCTCTTCACCAGGTCTATCCCCAAAAGCCCTTGTGACTCTCCGGCCTTTTTAACAAGACGATTCTCGTCAGGATCTACCGTAGATAGGACCGCCTTCATCGCCCCGGCCTGCCGGATATGGAGCGTCAGATCGCGAGTGTCTATGCCTTCTATGCCTACGATGCTGTTTTCCGCAAGGTAATCTCCCAGCGATTTTTTACTGCGCCAGTTGCTCGCTATCTTTGAGTATTCTTTTACCACAAAGCCTTCCACGAACGGCTTTCGCGATTCGGCATCTTCTTCGTTTACGCCGTAATTGCCTATGAGAGGATATGTCATAGTAACTATCTGGCCTTTATAGGAAGGGTCGGTGAGTATCTCTTGGTATCCCGCCATGCTGGTATTGAATACCACTTCGCCGTAACTTTCGCCTTTTGAGCCGAAAGATATGCCTTTATAGATCTTGCCGTCTTCTAATGCGAGTATCGCATTCATACATCAATCTTTACTGAATTTTAATGCTGCGCTGATAAATTCTCTGAATAGCGGATGGGCCTTGTCCGGCTTCGACTTGAATTCAGGGTGAAATTGCACAGCGATAAAATACGGATTGTCCTTTAATTCTATTATCTCCACAAGGTCCTTATTTGGATAAATGCCGGAGAATAGCATACCATTTTTCTCTAACAATTTTCTATATTTATTATTAAATTCATATCTATGCCTATGACGCTCCGATATGAGGTCTTTCTTATATATTCTATGGGCCAGCGTTTTCTTTTTTATCTTGCATGGGTATGTCCCGAGGCGCATGGTGCCGCCCATATCCTTGATATGCCTCTGTTCTTCCAATAAGCTTATGACCGGAAATTTTGTTTTACGGTCAAATTCTGTGGAATTGGCGCGTTTTAAGCCGCATACATTTCTTGCGAACTCGATCACGGCGCATTGCATCCCAAGGCACAGACCTAAGAACGGAATCTGATTTTCTCTGGCGAATCTGATAGCCGCTATCTTGCCTTCGATACCGCGGTATCCGAAACCACCTGGTATCAGTATGCCCGAGACATCTGCTAAAAATTTTTCCGCTCCGGACTTTTCGATATCCTCGGAATCGATCTTCCTGACCACTACCCTGGCATCATTGTAAATGCCGGAGTGGTTCAGGGATTCATATATGGATTTGTACGCGTCCTGAAGGCCTATGTATTTGCCGACCAATGCGATGGTGACCTTGTGCTTGGGGCGCAGGGCCTTCTCGACCACATCTTTATACCAGTCTTTCAAGTCAGTAGATTTGCACTTTAGATTGAAGTGGCTCAGTACGATCTTATCCAGTCCCTGTTCCTTGAAAATCAACGGTATCTGGTATATGGATTCCGCGTCCCTTGCCTCGATGACAGCATCCTTAGCTACATTGCAGAATAACGAGATCTTCTCTTTTATATCATCGCTGAGTGGTTTTTCCGTACGGCATATCAAGACATCGGGCTGTATCCCTATCTCGCGTAATTTACCTACGCTATGCTGCGTTGGTTTTGTTTTGATCTCGTCCGCGGTTCGGACATACGGTATAAGGGTGAGGTGGATATACAGAACATTGTTATGTCCTACATCCAGCCTGAATTGTCTGGCAGCCTCAAGGAACGGCAGGCTCTCGATATCGCCCACGGTTCCCCCTATCTCCACTATCACGATGTCGGCCTTTGACGCGTGGGCGGCGCTCTTTATCCTCTCTTTTATCTCATTTGTTATGTGCGGGATGACCTGTATGGTCTTGCCAAGATAGTCTCCGCGCCTTTCCTTGGATATCACGGCGTTATAAACCTGGCCCGTTGTGACATTGCTGAACTTTGTCGTCGATGCCGACGTGAAGCGTTCATAGTGTCCTAAATCCAAGTCCGTTTCCGCGCCGTCATCTGTTACGTATACCTCTCCGTGTTGATAAGGATTCATTGTGCCCGGGTCGACGTTTATATATGGGTCCAGCTTTACGAGCGCTACCGTTAGCCCCCTGGACTCCATTATCCTGCCTATCGAAGCGGACGCAATTCCCTTACCGAGGCTTGAAATCACGCCTCCTGTTGTAAAGATATATTTTGTCATATAAAAATCCTCATTGGCTAATACTCCCGCTTGCGCCGTTTTTGGCAATAAGTCATGCGCGCATTAAAAAAGGCGCTTTGTAAGCCGATAATCTTGCTTTCAAAACGCCTTTGTTTGTAAAGTAGGTCTGCTTTGAGCTACTTATAAAGTATAGCACTATTCTTTTTACACGTCAAACACTTGTTATCTTTTAGCCCTTTTGATCTTTGAAACAGGTCTATCTCGCTTATGATCGCTGAACTCTTCGCATTGCACGACGGGGAATTTTCTTGGAAATACACACGTCTTGTCACTGGAACACGTAGAGCACAAACCTTTGTTTTCCATAAATACCCCCTATTTTTTGCCGTCCAGGATTTTCTCTGCTTCCTTGCGGTAGGCATCCATGACATACGGCAGGCCCGAGATCTTAGCGGCCTCTTCAGTCAGGGCCATTATGTCTTTTCTGGAGATGGTGTTGAGACGAAAGTTTCGCGATCCGGCCATAAGTTGCTGCAGTCCTACCTTTAACCTCTGCGAAAAAGTATATACGCCAACTGCGCCTAGCGGAATGCTTTTCATTTCCTTTCCGTATCTGTCGGCCAGCTCTTCGTAGCATACGAATATCTCTTCCGGGTTTTTCCCGAATTCCGATACCGTTGGGGGCAGTTTGTTCGTTTTTATCCATTCGTCTATATTCTTGCCCACGAAGGCGGGTATCATAAGGGCCCGGCCCATACATACGGCCTTGACGTACGGAGCGCCCATGGCCATGACTTTAAATATATGGTCCTCAAGCGAGAAACCGCCTGCGATCGCGATGTCCGGGACCCTGATCTTTTTTCTTGCCAGCTTTTCGCAGAATTCATACGCAAGCGCCTGTAGATAGAATGTCGGTATCCCCCACTCCTGCATCATTCTCCACGGGCTCATGCCGGTTCCGCCCGGCGCTCCATCTATGGTCAGTAGGTCTATCTTGGCAATCGAGGAATATTTTATCGCCTGCGCAAGCTCAGTCATCGAATAGGCGCCGGTCTTCAGCGTGATTCTATTAAAACCAAGATCGCGTAAACGTTTTATCTCCTTTAAAAAGCCGTCTTCGCTTACGAACCCGAGCCGCGAATGGCGCTCAAACTCCTTTATTTCTCCTACCCTGAATGCTTCCTCGCTTGAGTGGATGTTGGGATCGGGCGTTACTATATAACCGCGGCGTTTTAACTCTTTTGCCCTGTCGAGTGAATTTACTTTTATCTCGCCCCCTATGCATTTTGCACCCTGTCCCCATTTCAGCTCTATCGTTTCGAGCTTGTGTTTTTTTCTGACATACTCGGCAACCCCCAGACGAGTGTCCTCCACGTTCATTTGCACTAATATCTCGCCACAGCCGTTATGGAATCGCTTGTAAATTTCAATTCGGCGGTCCATGTCGGGAGAGGACGCGATCTTCCCCTTCGAATCGAGTTCAAGTTCCGGGTCAATGCCGCAGACGTTTTCACCGCAGACGATCGTGATGCCCGATATCGCGGCCCCGACAGCGACTGATTCCCAGTTCTTCCTGGCGATTTCGGTTGAGCCGAGCGCGCCGGTAAATACAGGCAACTGCATTTTTACTTTCTTGTTCCAGCCGTATTCTGTATCCACGTTGACGGTCGGGAATGTCGCCGTATCAGGATTTCCTTCGACGCCGTTAGGCAGGCCGCTCGCTCCTTGCGCATACCCCTGGATGTTCAGATGCGAGTAATCGACCGGATAATCCTTATCGCCTCCTGCCGTCATTTCGCCAAATGGACCTGGGTATATGACTTCCCTGCCTCTAAAGGATGATTTGAAGACTTCGCAATTTCCACGGCATGCCTCTAGGCATCTCGAGCATAAGCCCGAACATGGGACTACATTTTTTGACCTATTGAATGTCCTTGTTGCATCGTTTCCGCCTGGACTGCGCAAATTCATGGTACCCTCCTATTTTTTGATATCCGCTGCTAATATAATAGCCTCAGCTACTTCGCGTAGGCTTTTGCGGTTATTCATGCTGTACCTTTGTAATTTTAGATACGCCGCTTCTTCCGTTAACCCCTCCTCCTTCATTAAAATGCCTTTGGCACGTTCGATCTTTTTTCTGGCCTCCAGCTCCCCTTCGATTATTTTACTTTTTATCGATAATTCGGCGTTTTCTATGGCGACAGCCGCCTGATTAGAGATCGTCGTCAAGACATTGACTTCCGTCTCCGAGAAATGGTGCGGTTTTGAGGTATAGCAGTTGAAAACCCCTATGACCTTGCCTCTTACCGCCATCGGCACACAGAGGAGCGAACACAACCCCTCGCTCTTCGCTATATCCTTGTGTCTGTACTCCTTTTCCTTGGTAACGTCCATGACGATCATCGGCTTGTTGTTTTTGACAACCTTGCCTGCGATCCCTTCCCCTATCCGTAAAGGAGACTTTTTATTGTATCCCTCGCTCATACTTTGCGTGGCCCTGATGACGAGCTCTTTTGTATTCTCGTCGATCAACATTAGCGAGCAAATGCGGGAACCCATCATTTCTGCCGTCACGGTGACTATCAAACGAAGGATGTCCTCGAGATAAAAGTCGGAGACTATGGCATTGCTTATCCTCGAGAGAGTCTTTAGCTGTTTTTCAATAGAAGGGTTTTTCATATTTGCCTTTTGAAAAGGTTTTTTAAAATAAAAAACGATGCCTCCTGCCATCCATTGGCATGAAACATCGTTGTCTCGTAAAGAATCGCTCTTTACCTGGAAAGAAAGGGGTTAAAAAAAATAGGGCGTTCCTTTGAACGCCCTCGTCCCTTCCTTTAAATAAGCACTAACTTTGTGCTTATTCTGCCTAATTTCTATTCATTTTAAATATAGCATACCCCTTAGTATTTGTCAAGACTATTTTACACCAATCCCTGATCGATCATCGCGTCAGCCACCTTAACGAATCCGGCAATATTAGCGCCGTTAACATAGTTGACGTAATGCCCCTCTTTTCCGTACTTGACGCAACTCTCGTGGATAGATATCATTATCTCGCGAAGTTTCTTGTTAACCTCTTCGCGTGTCCATGACAACCGTATGCTGTTTTGCGACATTTCGAGTCCCGAAGTCGCGACTCCGCCGGCATTGGCTGCCTTGCCTGGGGCATATAGGATTTCCGCCTTCTGGAATACGCGAATCGCCTCCGGCGTGCTGGGCATGTTCGCACCTTCTCCGACGGCGATGCACCCATTTTTTACCAGCATCTTCGCGTCTTCGCCGGTTATCTCGTTCTGGGTGGCGCTCGGGAAGGCTATGTCGCACTTTATGCCCCAAGGACGCTTTCCCTCGTAGTAGTTGCAATTAAATTCTTTGGCGCACTCTTTTATTCTAGACCGCTTTATGTTCTTCAAATGCATAACGCAGGCAAGCTCTTTCTTGTCGATGCCGCCCTCATCGTGTATGAAACCGTTGGAATCGGAAAGCGTCACGACCTTCGCGCCCAACTCCAGTAATTTTTCCACCGTATACTGGGCAACGTTTCCGGCGCCGGATACCGTGCAGACCTTGCCCTTTATCGTCTCTCCCCTCGTCTTAAGCATCTCCTCGACGAAATAGACGCAGCCATAACCGGTTGCCTCAGGTCGTATCAGGCTTCCGCCCCAATTCAAACCCTTGCCGGTGAGCACTCCGGTGAATTCGTTTCTCAGCCTCTTATACTGGCCGAACATATATCCTATTTCCCGGCCGCCGACGCCTATGTCTCCGGCGGGTACGTCCGTGTCGGGACCGATGTGACGGGACAGTTCGGTCATGAAGCTCTGGCAGAATCGCATAACTTCATTATCCGACTTTCCTTTCGGGTCGAAATCGGAGCCGCCTTTTCCGCCCCCCATAGGCAGCGTTGTCAAGCTGTTCTTAAATACCTGCTCGAAAGCCAGAAATTTCAAAATGCCGAGATTAACGCTTGGGTGAAATCGCAGGCCGCCCTTGTATGGGCCTATGGCGCTGTTCATCTCCACCCGGTATCCCCTGTTTATCTGGACTTCGCCCTTGTCGTCGAACCAAGGGACGCGGAAAATGATGACCCTCTCCGGCTCGACGATCCTTTCGAGTATCTTTGTATCGTGGTATTTAGGATATTTCTCTATGAATGGAGTTACGGATTCAGCGACCTCACGTACCGCCTGATGGAACTCATGCTCGCCGGGATTCTTCGCAACAACCCTAGCCATAAATTCTTCCGTCTTCTTTGACATGTTTCTCCTTTTTCTGACGTTGAACCTTCCTTGGGACATCATTGTCCTAAAAGATAATCACTGATTGCCCGCAGACTTCATCGTCATGCCTATTTTTTAGGCAATCTTTTAAAAAAAAAATAAAAACGCCCCTTTTATTTAGGACGTCTTTGTCCTTAATTTATAGCTACCTGCGCCATTGCAGGATTAAAAAGTTTCCAAAATTGTTGCGCTAAATATAACATGGTGAGATATGGTTGTCAAGAAATTTTTAAATTGCAGATTGGAAAGGCCTACTATAATATGGATGGAAGCATTGGAGATTACACGATATCGATAATTTTATTTCGGCTTTTGTGACCTTTAATAATTGAAATATTGCTTTTAGGCGTGCGGAAATGCTCGCTAAGTAATTGGATGACCGCGTAGTTTGCCTTGCCTTCCTTTGCGGGCGCCTTCACATGTACGACGTATTCTGTTTCGCTAAGTTTTTCTACCTTCTCCTGTTTTGAATTTGGCTTAACCTTTACCATTATTTTCATACGGTCAGATATGGGAGCTTACTTTATCGCGGCGCACCTATGTGCGAACCGCTCCACGATTCTCCCGATGAGTCGTTCCATGTCATTACGATCGTTTGGCCGATGACCGAGGCAGAAGCCTTTTTAGATGTCCTCGACGACGTGACGCTGAAACCGGTTTCAGAAGCCCCTGAGACAGAATATGTCCAATAGGTAGCGGCACCTGAAGTCGGCACTGTTATTGTCAGGTCGGCGACGTTCGGACTATAGGTCCCGTTCTCAAGCTTATATAGATTTTCAGCGGTCCTGAGAGCGCCTATCGTGGTCATCGCTTCCGCAGCCCGGGCCTTTTCTACAAAGCTCATATATTGTGGCAGCGCAATGGTCGCAAGTATCCCTATTATTATAACGACCATCAGAAGCTCCAGCATCGTGAAGCCGTTCTTTTTCTTGATAAACAAACAAATCTTTTTCATTGCCTCTCCTTTCTGTTTTAAGAAATTTGACTGCCGCCTACCCGAGGCTCGCAAATTTGAATATCGGCAGAAACATCGCTATTATCAAAGCGCCTATCACAAACGCCATAAATATAAGTACGATCGGCCCTATTAATGTGGTGAACCTCGTCACTGCCACGTCGATTATATCGTTATAATATTTAGAGATCTCTTCCAGCATGCCGCTAAAGTTGCCAGTCTTCTCCGCCACTAGCACGAGCTGTACCGCTAGCGGCGGGAAGATGCTTGTCTGCAGCAATGCCTCCGAAAAAGGCAACCCGCCCATAACCTTCACCTTCGCCTCTTCCACGCGTTCGGAAAATATCAAACTCTGAGAAGTTTTAACAGCGACTTCCAGCGCCCTGATGATGGGGATGCCGCTTTTTAAAAGGACCCCTAATGTCGACGCGAACTTTTCGATCGATAATGCCAAAAATAGATTTCCCGCAACCGGCGTATTCAAAAGCATGGTCTCGTATAGCCGCCTGCCGGGTTTGGTCGACAGGGCCCTCTTTACTATGAACCCAAGTATGCCGGCCACAATGGCCACAACGATGAAATATCTTCTTGCAAAGTTGCTGCCTGAAATGATGACCGATGTAAAAACCGGCAATTTGCCCCCAAAGGTAGAGAACAATTCCTCAAATATCGGAACGACCCGGAAGACGAATACAAGTATGGTGAATAACGCAAGCGTTAATAATAGCGCCGGGTACAAAAAAGCGTTTATAGTCTTTTTTTTGAGGTCTTCCCTTGATTGCAGGAACACCACTATTTGCCTCATCACAAAAGGAAGCTGGCCGGAGATCTCTCCCGCGTCTATCATGTCGTGCCAGAAACTGCCGAATATTCGCGGGTGTTTTGCTATCGCGTCGCGTAGCGTGTCGCCGCCCTCAACGTCTTTTTTGATCTCCCGCAGGGCGTTGATCAGGTCTGAGCTCTCCATCTGTTTTAACATGACGTCGAACGCATCTATCATCGCAACACCATTCTCCAGCAGTATCGCGAATTGCTTAGCAAGGAGCACAAGGTCGCCTGTCGTTGCCCGGCGATGAAGCCTCTTCCTGTATTTCTCTTCTATGGCCGTCGCTTCTTTTGCGGAAATTATGAGCAACCCTTGGCCATGCAGCAGTTTTATCAGCTCTTGCTTATTTAAGGCAAAGGCCTGGCTCTTTATAAGCTTGCCGGTCTTCTCTCTTCCCTCGTAATCATAATATGGCATCTTAAGTTATGTCCATAGTGGCTGCGATTACCTCATCTAGCGAAGTCAGGCCTTTTCTGACCTTTTCGAGGCCGTCCCCCCTTAGCGTCTTCATGCCTTTTTTTGTCAGGATATTTTTTACAGCGCTCATATCCTCCCGTTTCTCGATAAAGGCCTGAATTTCCTTATCTATGCACAGTATTTCGAAAATAGCGATTCTTCCGGAAAACCCGCGGTTTGAACAAGAAGAGCATCCCTTAGGTCCGTATGTTTTTATGCCCTCCAGTTTATATTTCTCCGAGGTCTTTGGGTCAAGTTTTATCGGCTCTTTGCATGCCTGGCATAATTTTCTAACAAGCCTTTGGGCTATCACCATGACGAGCGTCGAGCCTACAAGAAACGGCTCTATGCCAAGGTCGAAGAGCCTGGAGATCGCTCCGGCGGAGTCGTTGGTGTGCAGCGTGCTAAGGACCATCCTTCCCACAAGGGCCGCGCGCACGCATATCTCTGCGGTCTCATTGTCGCGCACTTCACCGACCATTATCACATCAGGGTCCTGCCTCAAAAATGATCTCAAGCCAGCCGCGAAATCCAGTCCTATGCTAGGCATTGCCTGCACTTGATTGACGCCCTCTATCCGGTATTCGACAGGATCTTCTATGGTTATGATGTTCTTTTTTGGAGATTTTATCGTGTTTAATATGCAGTACAGGGTGGTCGTTTTGCCGCTTCCCGTCGGGCCGGTCAAAAAGATTACGCCATAAGGTTTCTTTATGTTTTCAGAGACTCTTTCAAAATCCTCCGGACTCAATCCTATCGAAGCGAGATCGAAATTCATCTCCTCCTTATCCAGCACCCTCATAGCTAGCTTTTCACCGTAAATG
>Ga0315284_10003902_pt1 | contig 21175 bp, 15 predicted proteins | sample YL17G09_16_MG_FD_203696 | JGI IMG/M metagenome (GOLD analysis project Ga0315284, IMG submission 203696) | Sediment microbial communities from Yellowstone Lake, YNP, Wyoming, USA - YL17G09_16 | ecosystem: Environmental > Aquatic > Freshwater > Lake > Sediment | place: USA: Wyoming | collected...
CGCGGTTTTGTTTGCACACGGCGGGAAAATAGCAAGCCCAGGGATTCCAATCCCTGGGCTTGATAAGTTGTGCGACGGCGCTAGTAGTACATCAACCTTGAATATGTGGGTTCGGGTGCCATGCTTTCGCTTGCGAAAGCATGTTTCCGACCCGCCAACGACCATGCTTTCGCAACGGCGCGAAAGCATGGCACCCACAAATTCAATTGTGACAGATCACTAGTCCGCCTCTTCCTCGTGGCCGGGGATGATGACGCGGCAGTGAGGCAGGGCGCGAAGGAACGCCTGGCCGTAACGCTTCCGAAGAATCCGCGAATCGAGGACCACCACCATCCCCTCGTCGTCCTTCGTGCGGATGAGCCGGCCGAACCCCTGCTTAAACCTCAGCACCGCCTCGGGCAACTGGTACTCGTTGAATGGGTTGCCGCCCGCGGCACGGATGGCCTCGATGCGCGCCGCGACGAGCGGACGGCCGGGGACGGCGAACGGCAGGCGCGTGATGATGACGTTCGAGAGGGCGGCCCCCGGAACGTCCACGCCCTGCCAGAACGTCGCCGTGCCGAAAAGGACCGAGTGGGCGTCGCGGCGAAACTCCTCCAGCATCTTCCCGCGCGGAAGCCCTTCGCCCTGGACCAGCAGCCGCCAGCCGCGCTTCGCCAGGTGCGGACGGAGCGCGTCGGCGGCGCGGGAAAGCATCTCGTAGGACGTAAAGAGGACGAACGCGCGGCCCTGGGAGAGGTCGAGGTACCGCTGGATGGCGCCCACGGCGGCGTCGAAGTAGGCGGGGTCGGCCGGCTCAGGCAGGTCGGCCTCCAGATAGAGGCGCACTTTCGATTCGTAATCAAACGGCGAGCCGACCCAGAGCGTGTCGCAGTCCTCCAGGCCCAGACGCTGCCGCACGTAGGCGAACTCGTCGCGCGGGGCGATCGACAGCGTCGCGCTCGTCAGGACCGCACTTCGGACCTCCTGCCAGACAAGCAAGTCGAGCATTCCGCCGACGTGGACCGGCGCGGCATGGAGCGAGACTCGCCCCCGCCGAAAAATGGGGTCTGACCCCATTTTCTTAAGTCCTTTCTGCAGAAGCGGTTGCGCGTCTCCGTTTTCGGAAAATGGGGTCTGACCCCTTTTTTCGGCTTCGACCCAGTAGACCGCGCCGGAGCCGGGTGAGTCGGAGGCGTAGGTCTGGCCGACGAAGGTGGCGACGGCGTCGGCGAGGCGTCGGGCGCGGTCGGCGTAGGACGCCAGTTCGTCGGCCGACTCCTCATCGCGGCCCATTTTCTTGGCGAGCGCGCCGAGGGCCGAGGCGAGGCGCTGGAGCGCGGGCGAGAGGGAATTGGCGAAGGCGTTCGGCCGCGGGACGCGCCCGCTCGGGGCGCCCTCGCCTTCGAACCAGGCGCGGAGCGAGGCGAAGAACTCGTCCGAGGCGCGGCCGGCGTCGTCGCAGGCGAGCCGGGCCTGCCCCGCCGGGGCGGCTTCGGCGCCCCGTTCGATGGCCGCCAGGGCGCCTCGCGGGCGCTTCCCGCCGGCGCCGGACCAGAGGAGGCCCAGGAGAAACGCGACCTGGCTGGAGGAGACGGCGATGCCGAGTTGGTCGCACGCGACCGACTCGACATTGTGGGCCTCGTCGAAGACCAGGGCGTCGAAGGCGGGAAGGATGCCGGTCGAGCCGGAGGCGCGGATCGCCAGGTCCGAAAAAAACAGGGCGTGGTTGACGACGAGGAGGTCGGCCTGGTGGACGCGCCGGCGGGCGCGCTGGTAGAAGCATCGGCGTTCGTGCAGACACTTTCGTCCGCGGCAGTTGCCGTGCTCGGCGCACACGCGGTCCCAGACGCGCGGGGCGGGCTGGGGCGCGAGGTCCGAGAGGGAGCCGTCGCCGGTCGAGAGGGCCCATTGCTCGATGCGCGCAAGTTCCCTGCGCTCGGCGGCGGAGGTGAAGAGCGTGGCGGCGCGCTGGCTGGCGCGTTCGAGGCGGCGAAGGCAGAGGTAGTTCGCGCGGCCCTTGACGAGGACGGCGCGGAACTCCAGGCCGAGCGCCTTCGCGAGAAGCGGGAGGTCCTTCTCGACGAGTTGTTCCTGGAGGCTGATGGTGTAGGTGGAGAGGAGGACGCGGCGTTTTTCGCGCGTCGCGAGGTGGATCGCCGGGACGAGGTAAGCGAAGGACTTGCCGACGCCGGTGCCCGCCTCGACGACCAGGTGCCGGCCGGCGCGGAAGGCGCGGTCGACGGCCTCGGCCATGGCGATCTGCTCGGGGCGGTGCTCGTAGCCCTTGAGGCTTCGGGCCACCAAGCCGTCCGGGCCGAGGGCGGATTGGACGTCGTGGTCCACGCGGGTTCCCCGTGGCACGCGTTTGCGCCACGTGCTCGGAACAGCACGCGCCGCGCCCGCCTTCGTCCCGGCGCGCCGGGACTACGGCGTGGCAAGCAAGCGCGGCGGCTAAACATGCAAGCGGCGAGGCGCGGCGGCCGGCGCACCTCACGGCGACGGCGCGATGGTGCCTTCCGCGGGGCTGGAGGCGGAGGCGTAAGGCCGCCGCGGAATGCGCCCCGCGAGGTACGCTTCTCGACCGGCCTCGATGGCGAGGCGCATCGCGCGGGCCATCCGGACGGGGTCCTTGGCCTTGGCGACGCCGGTGTTCAGGAGGACGCCGTCGGCCCCGAGTTCCATGGCGATGGCGGTGTCGCTGGCGGTGCCGACGCCGGCGTCGACGATGATGGGGACCTTCGCGCGTTCGATGATGAGGCGGATGTTACCGGGGTTGAGGATGCCCTGGCCGGAGCCGATGGGCGACCCCAGAGGCATGACGCTGGTGGCGCCGGCATCCTCGAGCCGCCGGGCCATGACGGGGTCGTCGCTCGTGTAGGCCAGGACGCAGAACTTTTCCTTGATGAGCGTGTCCATCGCCTTAAGCGTTTCGACGGGGTCCGGCAGGAGCGTGTCGGGGTCGGCGAGGACTTCGAGTTTGACCCATTCGACGCCGAGGGCTTCGCGCGCGAGGCGTGCGGTGCGGACGGCATCGTCGGCGTTAAAGCAGCCGGCGGTGTTCGGCAGGATGGTATATCGTTTGCGGTCAATATAATCGAGGAGGCTTTCCTTGGATTTGTCGGCGAGGTTGACGCGCCGGACGGCGACGGTGACGACCTGGCATCCGGAGGCCTCGAGGGCCTCGCGCATGAGGGGGAAGGTGTCGTACTTCCCGGTGCCGACGAAGAGGCGGCTCGTGAACTGGTAGGGGCCGAGTGTAAGCACGTCATTCTGAACCATCGCGTTTTCCTTTGCGAGCGCCGCGCCCGCCTTTGCCCTTCGGGCTACGGCGTGGCAAGCAAGCGCGGCGGCGAACTACCCTCCGCCGACGAGGGTGACGATTTCGACCGCGTCGCCCTCGGCGAGTCGGCGTGCGGCGTGCTGAGAGCGGGGGACGATCTCGCGGTTGACCTCGACAGCAACGGGCCCGCCGGCGGTCGGAAGCATCTCGAGCAGGCGCGCGACGATCGTGCGGTCGGGGACGTCGCGCGGCTGGCCGTTCACGGTGATCCGCATAGGTCGCTTTCCTCCCAGGTCTTGCCCATCCGGGCGATTATAGCGCGGCGGCGTGGGCCAATCAAGCCGCCGGGCAAACTCTTGCGGGCCGCCGGGAATCGCGTTACATATTGGGGCAGCACGGGTTCAATCCGCTGGAAGAGCGTGCGGGAGCAAATCTTTCGATGAAACGACTTCTCGTGATGGGCGTCGCGGCGGCGCTGGCGTGCGCAGGCCTGGCGTCCCGAGCCACCTCTCAGGAACCGTCCCGGACGGACCTGCTGCGCGAGGCGGAGGCTCGCCTGCGGACCGAGAAGGATCCCGAGCACCGCCAGGAACTGGCCGACCGGATCGAACGGTACAAGCACGAACTGGGTCCGTACGACGAGAAGGGGACGGCGCTGCATCCGTCGGCGATGTGGCACGCGACGGCAATCGGGTCGCTGAAGGAGGAGGTCCAGCGTCTGGAGACGCGGCCGAAACTGACGCCGGCCGCCGCCTTTGCCGCCAACCTGCGGATCCACACGAGACGGATGGCGGCCACGTGCCTCGAACGAGGCTGGGACTGGGGCGGCGAAAGACCGAGGTTCCGGTTCGACGCGTTCGGGTCATACCTGGCGAACACCCTCGGGGCGCCGGACGCGCTGGGCGACGCGCTGGCCGTCTGGATCGCCAAGGAAGCGAGCCTGACATCCGGCCCGTCGGGCGAGGCGTTCAAGGCTGCGCTGGCCGACGCCCAGGCGGCGCTCGGGCGGATGGGCGAGGCGGTGGGGCATTTCACGAGCGCCCCCTCCCGCCGGGAAAGCGAGAGGATGGCATTGGCGGCGGACCTGGGGCAGTTCGCCCAGGCGCTGGACGCTCTGGGCGAAGCGAAGTCGGCGCTCGAGGCATTGGAGGCGAAGGTGTCCGGGGGCGGGGCGGGGGCGGCCGGCCAGGAGTCGGCGGCGCCTGAGGCGCCCCAGGTGACGGAGGACGACAAGGCGCGGCTGGAGAAGATCCGGCGCCTGGCGGCAGGGCTCGAAGGGCCGGGCTGGGAAACCGTACGGTCGGGCCTCGAGCGTTTTGCGACGGTGGCGGAACCGGCCCTCCAGATCCGCCAGGCCCGCGCCAAGGCGCTGGAACTGGTGGAGCACCTGGAACTGGCGGCCCAGTACGCGCAGGACCTGGCGCAGAGCAAGTCGGCGTATCCGGAGTACCTGGATCGGGAGCGCGGCGGGCTGGAGCATGTGCTGCAATTGCTGGGGGAAAAGTCGCGACGCCAGGAGGGGTATGCGAGCATTCGCCGGATGCAGGCGGACGCGCATACCCGGCGGGTGTTGGACGCGTCGCCGCTCGAGCCGGCCGTCTGCCAGAACGTCCTTCGCGCCTCCGCCGTCTCAAAGGAGACGTTCCTGCAAAAGGGTAGCGAGTACTGGTGGGAGGAGTTTCGGGGGTCCCTGGGCCGGACGATCGCGACGCTGGAGAAGATGCCGGCGTGGTCGTCGGAGACGGTGGCGGGCCGGCTGGTGGGGCAGTACCCGAGTTTTTCGAAGGCGTTCCTGAACGCGGTGGGGCGTGCGGGGGAATCCGCGACGCCGTCTGCCGAGGGGCTCCGCGGGGATTTCATCGCCGCCGCCGGCGCGGGCCAGGACCTCGAGCGGATCGTCTGGGCGAACCGGGCGGTCAAATCGGTGGCCAAGTACGTCCCATGGCGGGCGGACCCGATGGCGACGGAACTGGGGGCGATGACGGTGAACCTCCAGGAGGCGAGCCCGGAGAAGCGCCAGTACCTGCGGGAGAACATGGACCGTTTCATTCGGCCGTTCCGGGCGTTGGTGGATTTTCAGCCTCCCGGCCCGGAGCACGCGCGGGAGGCATCGCGCCTGACGGGGGGCCTGTACTCGCGGGCGGTGGCCAAGTTCAGCCAGGAGGTGCCCGCCGCGATCGAGAAGGCAAGCAAGGGGTCGCCGATGGCTCTGGACGCGGCGATGGCGGGGCGGTGGATGTTCGTTTTGCTTCGGCACCGGTGCATCGCGGAGGCGGAAAGCCTGGCGAAGGCCGACCCGGCGAGCCTGATCCCGTTCTGTGTCCCCCCGAAGCACTGGAACACCTTCCTGCAGGTGGCGGAGAGACAGTTGCGGGGCCTTTTCAGCCAGTACCTCGTGTCGAAGGCCCTCATTCCGGACACCGGCTACCTGGCGGACTGGGACACCGTGTTCTGCGCGGTGGCGGCGGCCCAGCGGATGACGCTCGAGGAGCCGCCCGGCAAGGAGACGGACCTGGACCGCCTCGTGGGGAACCTGTACCGCGTGGCGGACCCGGACGCGTCGGACGCGGCGGTGCTCGGCTGGGCGACGGGGTACCACACGACGGAGGCGTCGGCGGCGCTGGTCGGGGGGTTCGGGGGGACGGCCCGCTGGCACCTGTACGAACTGGACCAACTGTGCCGGACGTGGCGGATGAGCCGGCCGTTCACGGCCGAGCAACTCGAAGCCGCGGAACCGAAGGCGGCAAAAGGGGCCGGCTGACGCCTGCCCTGTAGTATGACACTACAGGGCCTGCCGGCGACCCCGAGCCGACGCCCGGAGCCGGGGAACCCCAAAAAAATCGGCCGACCTCGATGTTTTGTCTTGACGCCTCCGCGGCCGCGCGGTATGAGAGGCGTGCCCTTCTGTTTCAACGTTCCCCGAACGAGCGCGCCGCGCGTTGGTCGACCCAGTAAGGAGGCTTACGGTGTATCGTCACATCTTGAATCAGTTGGAGGAAGTGGTTGGAAGCAAGGCCCCCTATGTGTTTGCCATCGGGGGGGCCCTTCTGGTCCTGGCCCTGATCCTGCTCCTCCTGCCGCCGTGGCGGCGGGCGGTCAAGGCGGCGATGGATCGCGGCGGGTGGCGCGGCATCCTGCTGGGGGCGGTCCACGTCATCCTGACGCTCATCATCGGGGCCACCGTCGTCGAGGCATTGCGGGGGTCGCTGCTGACGCAGTCGAACGAGTTCGACCGCAGCCACGGCCGCGTCTCGCAGACCAACTACAACGCCGTCCAGACCAACATGGGGCCGCCGCACCAGCAGGGCGAACTGCACGTTGCCCACTTCGTCACCGAGGAGAAGATCATCTTCGAGTACAAGGACGGGCGCAAGGTCCCCCAAGAGGAACTCCAGACGCTCGAAGCCTCCGACACGGGCGACGCCGCCGAACCGGATGAAAAGGAAGCCGAGGCGCCGGCCGCCGGGCCCAAGCCGTCGGACGGCGGCGACAAGGGCGCCGACAGGCCCATCAAGCGCAAGATCAAGGTCCGCAAAGAGATTCCGCAGAACACCATCGTCCGGGCCCTCGCGGACATCGAACTGCACCTGAACTACCGCCAGAAGGGCAACGCCTTCTACACCTGCTACGACGACGTCTGGAAACTCGACTACACCGTCAAGAACCGCAGCGACAAAACCACCGAGGCCGAGTTTAAGTTCCCCGCCGGCCAGACCCTGTACAACCAGTTCAGCATCCTGGTGGATGGCAAGGACTGGGCCCAGAACCTCGTTTACAAGGACGGCTCCCAGACCTGGAAGATGACGATGAAACCCGACCAGGTGGTCCGGGTCCAGATTTCGTTTGCCTCGCGCGGCATGGAGCACGTGCGGTACATCCCGGCCGGGATGGCCACGCGCGAGGAGTGCAAGGTCACGATGCGGATCTTCCCCGACAAGGAAAAGGGCAGGCAGCGGTTCGTCTGGAAAGAAGACATGAGCCTGCCCATCGGCTCCATGACGCCGCCGACCATCAAGGATTCGCCCGCCGACGGCGAGCCGATGGTCCTGGAATGGGACCTCAAGTCGGCCGCCACCAGCCTCGACATGGGCGTCATCCTGCCCAAGATTCCCCAGCCGGGTTATTACGGGGCCCGCGTGCTTCACGAAGCGCCGTGGGGCCTGATGCTCCTGGTGGCGGCGCTGGTGGTCACCTGGATGCTGCTGGGGCGAGAGGTTGACCTGTTCTCGCTCTCACTCCTGTCGGTGGCGTACTACCTGTTCTATACGCTCGTGGCCTACCTGTCGGACCACATTGCGGCCTTCGAGACGTGTTTCGTCCTGGCGGCCCTGGCCACGCTGGTACTCGCGGCCCTGTACGTGTGGCTCGGCTGGGGGCGGAACTTCACCTCGCACCAGACGGTGGCGCTGGTGGCCGTCCTGACGATCTACTATCCGCTGGCGGTCATCCTGGATGCCTACACCGGCCTGATGGTCCAGGTCCTGTACTGGACCTTGGCGCTGTACGCGGCGATGCTGGCGGTGGCGATGGTCTGGCGGCGTCGGAGGGAAGCGGCCTAGCGAAAACCAGACGCGAGACGAGGCGGTGGCGCGGCGTCCTTCCGGGCGCCGCGCTCTTTTTCGCGCGCGGTGCCCCTCGGGTGCAGCACAAAAAAGTTGCACTTCTTTGGCCGGCGGGTGCCACGGTTTGCTTGTCAAACCGTGCGCTGCACACCCGCCCCACCGATTGACAAGCAATCGGTGGCACCCCTGGACGGTTGCCACTTTTTTGTGCCGCACCCGGCACCTCCGCACGCCGCGAAAAGGCATTGCGGACACCGCCCGTTCACCGCTATACTGTGCCTTCCCTGCATCAAGCCACGGGGCGCGAGGGGGGTCATGGTGAGATTTCGCTGGCGCTGGCGGGGGTTCGTGTTCCCCGGCGATCCGGTTTTCGATCCGGAGACGGGCGGCGTGGGTCGCTGCAGCAGCCAGACGACCCCCGAGCGGTTCCGGGCGGGATTGGTCGTCAGCCTGGACGGCGTCGGCGGATACAACTGGGGACCCCGGTGGATCCGCCGGGGACTGGACCAGGCGGGGGTCCGCTCGGCCATCGTCATCTACGACTGGACCGTGGGCCCGGCCGGGATGTTCCTGGCGGACTTGGTGGCCGAGGAGCGGAACCGCGCGACGGCCTTGCACCTGGCCGACTGGATTGCGGCCTACGTCCGGGCGATGCCCGGACGCCCGGTGACGCTCATCGGGCATTCGGGCGGGGCGGCCGTGGCCGTCTGGGCCCTGGAGGCCCTGCCCGAGGACGTTCGGCTCCGCCGGGCGGTGCTCCTCGCGCCGGCGATCGGGCCGGCGTATAACCTGGGGCCGGCCCTTCGGGCCGTCGAGGACCGCCTGGTTGCGACCTGCTCGTGGGCGGACGTGGGCATGCTGGCCGCCGCGACGACCGTCTTCGGAACGATGGACCGCCGCCATTCGCCGGGCGCGGGCTTCACGGGCTTTCGGATGCCCGAAAATCTTGCGTCCGACGACTTGAAAGCGTATGAAAAGGTGCGCCAGGTCCGCTGGACGCCGAGCCTCGTGCGACACGGGAACCTGGGCGGGCACATGGGGTGGACGACCGCGCGGTTTGCGCGCGAGTTCCTCGCGCCGATTGTGACGGGAGCCAGCGACCCCGGCGAGCCGATAGCGTCTTTCGAGGGGGCGGCCGCGGGCGAAGGAGAAGCAGGATGAGCCGATGGGGATGGGTCTTCGTGCTGGCGGCCCTGATGATGGCCGCCGGAGGCTGCGGCGGGGGACATTATACGTCGCCGGAACGCTACGACCACGGGTTGGTCGTGTGCCTGAGCGGCGCGGGCGGCATGATGGGCGAGGTGGATCGCATCCGCGACGGGCTCGCGTCCGGCGGCGTGGACCAGGCGATCGAGGCGTTCGACTGGTCGCGCGGAGAAGTGTTCAGCGACCAGATAGACGTGGCGGAGAACCGCCGACGCGCCATACAACTGGCCGCACGCGTAGAAACCTACCTCAAGAACCACCCCGGTCGGCCGGTGCACCTGATCGGCGTCTCGGCCGGAACGGGCCTCGTGGTCTGGGCGCTGGAGAGCCTCCAGGGCGTCCGGGCGACGGGGGCGGTGCTCCTCGCCTCCAGCCTCGACGCGCACTACGACCTCTCGCGCGCGCTCGGAAATATCAGCGGACGCCTGTACAGTTTCAACAGCGTGGCGGACACGATCCTCAGCCTGGGCGTGACGTTGGCCGGGACGGTGGACCGCGGCGGAGGCGTTGCCGGCGGCCTCGTGGGCTTCAGCCCACCGGACGGCGCTTCCGAGGCCACCAAACAACTCTACCAGGAAAAACTCAAACAGTTCTCGTGGAACCCCGGCGAAGTCCTGCTCGGGCACCTCGGCGATCATCTCGGGGCCACCAACCCGACCTTCGTCCGCGTGCGGATCGCGCCCCTCGTCCTCGGCAAGGAGCCCGAGACGGCCGACAAACCCCAAGCGCGGCGCGCCGCGACGGAATCCCGGACCCACGCCTCGCGGCTGACTCGCGACTGGAAAGGCATCCCATGACCGACGGCACCGCGTCGCATCGCAGCCCCGTGGCCGCACTCGTCCTGGGTTGGATCTTCCCCGGCGCGGGCCATGCCTATGCGGGGCAGCGAGGCAAGGCCGTTCTCTTCGGCGTCCTGATCACCGGCCTCCTGGTGGCGGGGTTCGCCATGGGCCGAGGCACCAACCTCCTGCCGAACGAATGGTGGTTCGCCCCGCAGTTGGGCGCCGGCGGGCCGGCCGCCCTCCTGGCGCCCCTCAGCCAGTATCTCGCCATCCGCCGGCCCGTCGACTGGGCCTCGCCCGTCCGGGAGATAGGGACGCTCTACACGGCCGTCGCCGGACTCCTGAACCTCCTGGTGATGATGGACGCGTATGTCCTGCTGGCGTACCCGGGCGAGAAGCGGGAGCGCGAACTGGCCCGCGAAGCCGGAGGCAAGACCGAAGATGCTTGAATCCCTCAGCCACTTCTTCCGCAGTCTCGTCAGCCTCCACAATCCGCTCTGGCTCTTCTACCCGCTCCTGGCGGTCATCGCGGTCGTGTACAAAGCGACGAAGTTCGATAAGCCCAAGGACATCGCACTCTCGTCCATCCACTTCTTCGTGTCGGTCGCCCTGGGCATGCTCGCCCTGGGTCTGGCGTTCTACCTCGTTTCCATCCTTTTCTAAAAACTGTTTCAGAACCCCTCTGCGGTGCCGACTCCTTGAGCGCGGGTGCCACGCTTTCGCTTGCCGAAAGCGTGCGGCTCATGCTTTCGCGAGCGAAAGCATGGCACCCCGTTGTGGGTTCTGAAACAGTTCTCTAAACCGCCGAAGCCCAGGGATTGCAATCCCTGGGCTTCTCACCGCGCCCGCGCGACGTAGGCGCGGACGCTCTCGCGCCAGTCGGGAAACTGGTGGCCCGCCTCCCGCCGGAGTTTCTCCGTCGACAGGACCGCGCGCGCGGGACGCCGCGCCTCGCGCGGCCGCTCACGGCTGGTAATGGGCTCAACGGGGACGTCGAGGCCGGCGGCGCGGATGATCTCCTGCGCCAACTGGTATCGCGAGGCGGACCCCCGGCCGCAGGCGTGATACGTCCCGCGAAGGTTCGCCCCCACCATCGCGACGAGCGCACCGGCGAGGTCCTCGTTCCAGGTGGGGCACCCCACCTGGTCCCGCACGACGCGCAAGCGTTCGCCCGCGCGGGCCGCGGCCAGGATCGTCTCGACAAAGTTCGGCCCGCCGTCGCCGTAGAGCCAGGCCGTGCGCACAATGAGGTGCGAACCCGGCGCGGCCGCGCGTACTCTGGTCTCGCTCTCGGCCTTCGAGCGGGCGTACACGCCGAGCGGACTCGGCGGGTCCTCCTCGACGTAAGGCTCCGTCTTCGTGCCGTCGAAGATGAAGTCCGTGCTCATGTGGACCACGAGCGCGCCGCGGTCGGCCGCCGCGCGCGCGACCCCTTCGGCCGCCTCGACGTTCAGTCGCATCACTTCGTCCGGCCGGCGCTCGGCGGCGTCCACGTCGGTCCAGGCCGCCAGGTGAAAGACCGTCCGCGGCGAGAGGTCCCGGACGGCCGCCTCGACCGCGCGGGGGTCGGTGACGTCGAGCGCCCGGCCGGCGGGCCCCGCGGCCGCAAGGTCCGTCAGCCATAGCGCCGCCGGGGCAGGAGCGCATCGGGCGAGGCGAGGCCCGAGGGCGCGGCCCAGAAGCCCGCCCGCGCCGGTCACGAGAATCGGATAGTGCTCGCGCGCCAGATCGGTCATGTGTTTCACGTTGACAAGTCGCCGGTCACCAAGGTAGCGTACGGCCGTCCCCGATTCCAACCCCGGCGCGCCGGGGTCGGCCGTCGGCGTCCCGCGGGGATGGTCGGCGGCATGTCCGCCCAGGGCGGAGCCCTCGTGTGGCCTCGTTTCTAAAACACTTTCGACAGGTCAGCGGCCTGACGGTCCTGTCGCGTCTGGCCGGCCTCGCCCGCGACGCCGCCCTCGCACACGTCCTCGGCGCGGGCCCGGTCATGGACGCCTACGCGATGGCGTTCCGGATGCCCAACCTCCTGAGGCAACTCCTGGGCGAAGGCGCGCTGACGGCCGCCTTCGTCCCCGTCTTCACCGACTACCTCGAGAAGGGCGGACCCAAGGCCGCCAGCCGACTCATGAGCCTCCTCGCCGTCGCACTTGTGACCGCCCTGGCCGCCATCACCCTCATCGTCGACGGCGTCCTCCTGGTGCTGCGGTATGTTACCGAAACCGGGACGAAGTGGCATCTGATTTTCGGCCTGGCCGCCGTCCTCTTCCCCTTCGCCATCTTCGTCTGTCTCGTCGCGCTCCTTCAGGCCGCCCTCAACTGTTGCCGCCACTTCGTCATGCCCGCCCTCGCGCCGGTCCTCCTGAACCTGTTCATCATCGGCGGGGCCGTCGCCGCGGGGCTCTGGGTGGCCGGCGACCCCCAGACCCAGGCGTTCGTCATCGCGGGGGCGATCCTCGTCGCCGGCCTGGTGGAGATCGCCGTCCAACTGCCCGCCATGCGCCGGGTCGGCCTGGAGTTCCACCCCCTCTGGGACCCGCGCGATGCCGGCCTCCGGCGCGTCGTCGGACTCCTGGGGCCCGTCATCCTGGCGGTCGGCGTCATCCAGATCAATGTCTTCATGGACTCGCTCATCGCGAACGTGCTGAGCCCGAACGTGTCGGCCGACGCCCCGGCTCTGCCGGGGCGAAGTTTACCCGCCGTGGCGGGCCCGGCCGCCGACTTGTCCGCCGAAGCCCAACCTGTCCGCCATAGCCCGCAGGGCGACGGCGGAAGGGCGAAGGCGGACGCCTTCGAGGCCGCACCCGAATCGTTCGCGCTCGGCCCGTGGCGGGTACCCTATCCGATGAAGACCGGGGCCGCGTCGGTCCTCTATTACGGCCCGCTCATCTACCAGTTCCCGCTGGGGGTGTTCGGCATCGGCCTGGCCACCGTCATCTTCCCCGTCCTGACGCGCTACGCGGTGCGCAAGGACCTCGCGGGGATGGCGCGGACGGCGTCGCACGCCCTGCGCCTGACGCTCTTCATCGGCCTGCCCGCCGGCCTGGGCATCATCCTGCTGTGCGAGCCGCTGATTCGCCTCGTCTTCGACCACGGCAAATTCCACGAGATGCCCGACGCCGTCGAGCGGACCGCGCGCGTCGCCAGCCTCTACGCCCTCGGGCTGTGGTCGTACTCGGCCAACCACATCCTCGTCCGGGCGTTCTACGCGATGGAGAACATCCGCACGCCGCGACGCATCGCCATGCTCGCCGCCGGCCTGAACTTCGTCGGCAACCTCATCCTCGTCTGGCCGATGGCCGAGGGGGGGCTGGCGATCGCGACCGTGCTGTCGGCGGTGTTTCAAACGGTGGTGCTCGCGCGGATCCTCGGCCGGCGGTCGGCCGGGCTTCGCCCCGGCGCAGCCGGGCTCGATTGGCGCGGCGTGGCGGCGAGCGCAGGCCGCACACTCCTCGCCACCGCCGTCATGGGCGCCGCCGTCTGGGCCGTCATCCAATGGGCCGTCCCGCTCCTGTCCCTTGCCGGCCGGCCTCTCTACGCCGTTCAGTGCTTCGGCGGCGTGGCGGTCGGGGCTGTGGCGTTCATCGCCGTCGCCCGCTTCCTCGGGATGACGGAACTCGCGGACCTGTTAACCCGCGCCGCCCCGGACCCCGACGATGCGCCCCCGCTTGACCCCGGCGCGCCGACACAGTAAAGGAAAGATGCCCCGCGGCCACAGACGCCGCTTGCATGCAAAGTTATGTAGCGCGGGGGTTTATCCCCCGCGGCCTTGGGATGTAGGGTATTTTGCGCGGGGGGTAAACCCCCGCGCTACAAGTAAGGCTCTGATAATCGGTTGTGGTTGACGATGCAAAATCCTGACAAACAGCGCGGGGCACAAGGCCCCGCGCTACAAAGACATCTTTTCAACAGAACAAAAACCGCTCGTAAAGGACCGAACGTGCCGCGACCGACCTGGGCCGAAGTCAACTTGGGCGCCATCCGCGCAAACCTCGGCGCGCTGCGCGGCCTCGTGGCGCCGGGCATCAAGGTCCTGGGCGTCGTCAAGGCCGACGCGTACGGCCATGGGATGGTCCCGGTCGCGCGGGCGCTGGAGTCGGCCGGCGTAGACATGCTCGGCGTCGTGATGGTCGAGGAGGGCGTCGCCCTGCGCTCCGCGGGCGTCCACGTCCCGATCCTCATGATGGGGACGCTGCCGGCCGACGAGGTCGCCAACCTCGTGGCGCACGACCTGGTGGCGACGGTGGCCGATGCGGCCACAGCCGAGGCCATCGACCGCGAAGCCCGCCGGGCGGCCAAGGTCGTCCCCGTCCACCTCAAGGTGGACACGGGGATGAACCGCCTGGGCGTGCGGGCGGAGGAGGCGGTCGGCGTCGCGGAGGCGGTCGCCGGCCTGAAACATCTTCGCCTCGACGGCGTGTACACCCACTTCGCCTGCGCCGACACGCCGGGCGACCGCGCCACACGCGAGCAACTCCAAAGGTTCCGGGCCGTCCTCTCGGAACTGGGCCAGCGCGGCGTCCAAGTCGAGACGATCCACGCGGCCAACTCCTCCGCCCTGGCCACGATGCCCGAGACGCATTTCGACATGGTGAGGCCGGGCCTCGCGCTCTACGGGGCACTCGCCTGCCGCGCACCCGACGGCCTCGACCTCAGGCCCGCCCTCGCCCTGCGCTCGCGCGTCGCCCACCTGAAGCGCGTGCCGCGTGGCGAAGGCGTCTCCTACGGCCACACGTGGCGGGCCCGGCGCGATTCCGTCGTCGGCCTGCTCCCCATCGGCTACGGCGACGGGTATCCGCGGGCGCTCTCGAACAAGGGGCAGGTCCGCCTCGGCGAAGGCCCGGCCGCTCGCCTCGCGCCGGTCGTCGGACATATCTGCATGGATGCAACGCTCGTGGACCTGACGGACGTGCCCGCCCCCCGCGTGGGCCTCGATGCGACGCTCATCGAGGCCCACGCCCAAAGCCCCATCAACGTCGCGGCCGTCGCCCGCCTCGCCGGCACCATCCCCTACGAAATCCTGACGGGCCTGGCGAAACGTGTCCCGCGCGTGTACGTCTGAGACGATTGACGGCGAAGGGCTCGCCGGCAGAGGCCGGAGCGCCTCTCAGGGCTTGTTCTTCGGCTGCCTTTTCCGCTTGGTCTTAGAGGTGCGGGCCCGGCTTGCCAGCCACTCCAAGGCGCCGGGGGTGGATTGCCAGGCCCGCCGGCAAGTGTCGGAGCAGTAGGCCGCCTCTTCCTCGCTCCCCAAGGAATAGGTTTCGGACCGGCGATCGTCCCGCTCCTTGGCAAGGAGGCGTTTGGGCACGTGGGGGTTGACCTTTCGGGCGCGGGCCAGCGCTTGCCGGGCGCTCGGCGAGTCGCCGCCCTTTCGGAAAGCCAAGAGCGCCATGCTATAGGCCCGGATGGCGCCGATGTCGCCCCGGTATCTGTTCAAGAGGGCCCTGGCTTCGGCGTCCTTGTTGAGGAGGATCAGCAGAGGAGTCTGCAGGTCGCGCACCCCCTGGTTGTCGTTGGGGTTCAGTCGCAACAGTTCGCGGTAGTTCTGTGTGGCGCCCTCCAGGTCCCCCAGGCCCTCTTGCGCCATTGCCAGCCCCATGAGCGCCCGCATGAATGGCCGGGTCGAAATGATGCCCCAGAAGTGGCCGACGTCCTCCCGGAACGCTTCCTCGCCGAGTGCTCGCCGGCCGGCCTCGACGCCCTTGGCAAACAGGTCCATCGCCTTACGGGGGGCGGGCGTGCTCTCGGCCAGGAGGACGTAGGCGTCGGCGCAATCGGGCGAGACGGCCAGCGCCTCGCGTGCCCGTTTCACCCGCAGACGACCGATCGCATCGAACGCCTCATAGCAAATATCCTGCGCCTCCTCCAACAGCGTCCGCGGCGGGTATTTCGACGCATCGGGAACCTTGCCGAGGAACTCCTTTTCAATAAGCGTGTTGAGTTCGTCAATGTCCTCCGGCTCCTTATCCGCCAGAAACCGGTCCATGAGGGTGTGTGTCTGCTCCAGGGCCCGGCGGTCGGGCATGATCCCCCGCTCGTGAAGTTTCTTGCGGCTCGGGGGATAGAGGAGGAACGGCAGGGCAAGGCGGTACTCGACCGGCCCCTCGAACGTCTGGACCGTCTTCGTCCATCGCCCCGAATCCATTTCGTCTTCGGTGGTGGCGGCCAGCGCGCGGACCAGCCCCTCCAGAAACGCCAGGGCCTCGGCGCTCGGCCGCCGAAGCCGACCCCGATCGTCATAGCGCATGACCATCGGATACGCCCCGTCGCCGGCCACCGGCAGGCCGTGGTCGTCCCACAGGTCGGCGTCCGCCAGTGGACGATCCATCATCTCGCCGAACGTGAACGACCACAGCCCTTCGGGCGGAAGGTCGTCCGGACCCTCCGCCAGAGCCATCGCAAAGTGCTGATCCACCGACCGATACAGCCCCAGGCCGAACTCCTGCCCCCCCGCGCCGAGCACGACCGCGTACTTCATCCCCGCTGGCGGCGGCGACTCAATCTCCAGAAGGTCCTCGTTCGAAAGATGCTGCCAGGGCGCGGCCTCGAAGAACACCTTGGCGGCCTCGGCGAAGGACCGCATCCGCTCGACCGTCACGCCTTTGCCTTCGAGCGGACCGGGCGGCATCGGACCTTCGTGCACATGCTCGGCCAGGTCCTGGAGAACCCGCTCCAGAGCCAGCAGCCGCCCGCAACACTCGACGCGGATGCCCGCCTCGGCCAGCAGGCCCGACAGGTGCTCCGCCAGCGCCGGGTTCTTGACCTCCAACTTCCCCGGCCGGTAACCCGCCAGCGCCTCATTGGCGGCGAAGCCTGCGACCGCGTCCAGCGCCATGGCGAAATCGGCGTCCTCCGGACGGCGCGTTTCCGGACTCATGTGCAGCAGGCCGGTCTGGAGGCTGAGCCACACCGCCGACACAGGCCGGAAAGGTTTCGGCCCCTCGCCGGTCACCCACGCGGGCATCCGCACCAGGCCCCCCTGCCACGTGTCATCCGCACGCTGGGGCAAACGCTTCAGCCGTTCAACCTGCAGGTTCACCATGACCGAACTCCTGAAAGCGTGGACCTCACACAATTTGCCCGCGCCGACTACGGCGAGTCGGACCTGTCGGACGCGGAAGGGCCGGCGGGGGGTTCGGCGTCCTTCGCCGGTGCCTCGGCCGGGGCACCCTCGGCGGGCGTCTCGGGAGCGGCCGGCGGCGCGCCCTCTCACTCTTTCTTGCCGAGGCGTTCGATCGCCTGGCGGGCTTCCTCGGCCGCCTGCGTCTTCGGATACACGTCGATGACGGTTTCCTGGTAGACGCGGATGGCCTCCTCGGGCGGCGTGTCGGGCTGGGCCTCGAACTCCTTGGCGATCTTGAGCGCCGCCTGGGCCGGCTCATCTAGGTTCGGCGGAGGCGGCGTCGGGGGCGTGGAGCCCGGCGGCGCCGGTTGGACGGGACCGGTTCCCGGAGGTGGGGCGCTCGGGGGATGCGCCCCGGCGGAAGGAGGCGAGGGCGCCGGGCCCTGCCCGGGCGCCGGCGCGCCCCCGCCGGGGGCGCCCGGTTTCGGCGCCAGGAGCATCGCGGCCAGGATCGCCCCGCCGATGATGACGGCCGCCACCACACCGATGAAGAGCCAGAGTTTCCATCCCCCCAGCCGCAGGGCCTCCTTCGAGGGCAAGCCGGCGGGATATCGCGCGGGGGAAGGCGCAGCATGGTGGCGTTGGGCGCGGCGGACGGCGCGGCCGAGCGCCTTCGAGAGGTGCGACCCGCGGTCTTCCAGCGTGATGGGGCCGATCTGGGCGCTCAGGGCGGCGGGAGTCGGGGCGGTGTCGGCCGCCAACGCCGAAAACTCGAGCCGGTCCAGGGCCGCAATGAACTCCTCGGCCGTCTGGTACCGCTCCTCCGGGGCCTTGGCCATCGCCTTCTGTAAGAAGCGGTAGACGGCGACGGGCAGGCCGGGCACGTGGCGGCGCGGGTCGGGGACCGGCGCGCTGACGTGCTTCTTCATCATCTCGCGGTCGCCGGGGGCGTCGTAGGGGCTGCGGCCCGTTAGGAGGACGAAGTAGGTGGCGGCCAGGGAGTAGAGGTCGCTGGCGGCGGTGGGCTGCTCGCCCATGGCCTGCTCGGGGGCCATGTAGCGGGGCGTGCCGAGGCTGTGCCCCTCGCCGACGATGTCGTTCGCCTGCAGGACGTCGCGTGCCAGGCCGAAGTCGCTCACCTTCACCTGGCCGTCGTTGGTCATCATGATGTTGCCGGGCTTGATGTCGCGGTGGATGACGCCTCGGCGATGGGCGTGGCCGAGGCCTTCGGCAGCGGCGCGGATGATGCGCGTGGCCTCGGCGGGCTTGAAACACCGCTCGACGGCCAGGAACTCGTGCAGCGCGCCGCCGTCCACCAACTCCATCACGATGTAGAAGGTGTCCTGGTATCGGCAAATCTGGTGGATGGTGACGATGTTGGGGTGCGACAGTTTTGCGGCGCTGCGGGCCTCGCGGAGGAACCGGTCGAGGACTTTCGGTCCGGCCTTGGCGACGTTCTCCGGGAGCATCTTGATGGCGACGGAGCGTTCCAGGTCCGTGTCGAAGGCGCGATACACGACGCCGAAGCCCCCGCTCCCGATCCGCGAGAGGACCCTGAAGCCGTTCAGGTTCGCCCCGACGAGCGGGTCGGTTTTGTCCTCTTGTTCCTCGCGCCTCGGCGCCGGTGGGGCCTCGGCGGCAGGCGGGGACCGGGGAGCCGGGGCCGCCTTCGGCGGAGCGGGTTCGGCCGGGGCGGCAGGCGTGCCCCCGCCGGCGGCCTGGGAAGGAACCCACGCGTGCCCGCAACGCCGGCACGAAACCGTCTCCTCCGCGCGGTCCTTGCGCACCTTGTAACCGGCGCTGCATTTCGGGCAGGCCAGGAGCAGATAGCCCGACGAATGTGCCGACGATTCCTTGCCCATGAAAGGTTCCCGCCCGCCGGATGCGCCTGCGCGCCAAGGGGCGCGCACGCCAACCTTCCAACTCTTCAATTTTACTCGAACCGGCTGGCGGGTCAAACGATTTCGGCGAGTCGGCGGAAGGAGGTGCACCACAAAAAAGTGGCAACGTCCATGGGTGCCACCGATTGCTTGTCAATCGGTGGGGCTGGTGTGCAGCACACGGTTTGACAAGCAAACCGTGGCACCCCCCGGCCGAAGAAGTGCCACTTTTTTGTGGTGCACCCGCGAATGGCGGCGGAAGGCCTTTTCCCTTGCAAGAACGGGCCTCGCAGGCTACGATTCGCCGGTGCGCCCGAGGCCGAGGGCAGAGGCCAAAAAGGGGACGGGAGTCTTTTGCCGGAACGGCCCTTCGGGTGCTCTGCACAAAAGACTCCCGTCCCCTTTTTGGGCCCCGGGCGCTGCGGCTTAGAGCGGAATGGCAAACACGCGGATCATTTCCTCGGGGAGGGGCCGCGGCTGGATCGCGCGGCCGGAGGCCGCCGAGCCGCTCCTGGCCGACGGTTGGCCGGCCTTTCTCGATGGTCCCCTCGCGGGACCGGACCGCCCCGCTCACCTCGCCACGTCGAGTCGCCTGTGGCGACTGGAACTCGTCAAACAGGGCCGCGGACGCACCATTTTCCGCTTCGAGGCCGCCGGCAAGACCTTCTATGTGAAGGACTATGGGAACCCGGGCCTCTGGCGGCGCGTCCGGGCGCTGGTGGGGCGCGGCCCGGGCCGGCGGGAATGGGACGCCCTGGAGGCGGCGCGGGCGGCGGGGCTCGACGTGCCGGAGGCCGTGGCCCTCGCGCGCGGACCGGCGGAGCGGCTCGTGACGGCGGGCGTTCCGGGCGAGCGGCTCGACGAGCATCTTTTTTCACGCTATTTTGAGCCGCTGGCCGGCGACCCGCCGTATCCGGGGGCCCGGCCGCCGGAACTCGTCGCGGTGTTTCGCCGGCGGCGCGTGCCGACCGAAGGGACGGTGGATCCGAAGGCGTTGTCGTGGCGGCTCGCGGACGTGGTGGCCCGCCTGGCGGAGGCCCGTCTCTATTTGCCGGACCTCCATCCCGGGAACATCCTCATCTCGGGCGGCGCGGGCACGTGGCGGCTGTGGCTGGTGGACCTGGCGGAGGCGGTGCGGCCGGCGCCGGCGGACGCGGTGCTGCGGCACCTGGTGCAACTGGAACATTTTTTCGAGCCCATCGCGTCGGTGGTCGAGCGGATACGGTGCCACCATCGCGTGATCCAACTCCTGGGCGACGGGCCGGACGCACGGCAGGTGGCGCTCGGGACGTCGGCGTATCGCCGGCGGTTCTATCGCCGACGCGACCGGCGGACCCGGCGCGAATCGAAATACTTCAAGCGCCTCGCCGCCGGCGATTGGCGCGGATGGGCGACGGCGGACCGGGCGGGCGCGCTGGAGCGGCTCCTGGAAGCGGGCGACCCGACGGCCGACGCCGGCGCGAAAGTCGTCAAGGAAGGCCGGACAGCCGGCGTCTGGCGCGTCTCGTTCGACGACGCCGGGGGCTACGCCACGCTTTTCTTCAAGCGGCACAAGCAGGCGTCGGGCCTGGGCCGGTCGCGGTCGGTGGCGGCGTTCCGCAAGGGGCACGCGCTCCTTGTGCGCGGCATCGCGACGGCGCGGCCGGCCGGCGCAGTGGACAGGCGCCGGGGCCCGTTCCTCGTGGACACGCTCCTGGCGACGGAACCGGTCGAGGGCGAGCCGCTCTCCGACTGGCTTCGCGCCGGGCCGCCGGCGACGGAGCGTCGGCGGATGGCGCGGAGGCTCGCGCGGCTGATCCGGCGGATGCACGAGGCGGGGTTCTCGCACCGCGACCTTAAGGCGCCGAATATCCTGGTGGCGCCGGCCCACGGGCCGGGGGCGCAGCCGGTGCTCGTCGATTTGGACGGCCTGGCGCCGGTGGGCCGGGTGTCGGCCCGTCGGCGGGCGCAGAACCTGATGCGCCTGAGCGTGAGCCTGGACGAATGGGGCGTCGCGCGCCAGACGGACCGGCTGCGGTTTCTGCGGGCGTATCTGGCGCCGGCGGGGTGCTTGGCGCCGATCACGACGCGTCGGCGGCGCGGGCGCGCGGAGCCGGGCGAACGGCTGCGATGGTGGTGGCGACGGATCGAACGCCTCAGCATCCGGAAATGGGCGATGCTGCAGCGCAAAACGCAGCGGCCGCTCGCGTCGAGTAAGAGCGGATTCAACGCAGAGAGCGCAGAGACCGCAGAGAAAAACGAAAAGAAAAATGAGGGAAGAATTAAACCCTTTTAAGGAGTCGGTTCTCCGCGCTCTCCGCGCTCTCTGCGTTGAAAGCGCCTTGTGGAACGGCTAAAGAGTGAATCGGACCGTCATGAACTTTTCGCGGACGCTGATCATCAAGCCTTCGAGCATGGGCGACATCGTCCAGGCGCTGCCGGTG
>Ga0315284_10003903_pt1 | contig 21175 bp, 14 predicted proteins | sample YL17G09_16_MG_FD_203696 | JGI IMG/M metagenome (GOLD analysis project Ga0315284, IMG submission 203696) | Sediment microbial communities from Yellowstone Lake, YNP, Wyoming, USA - YL17G09_16 | ecosystem: Environmental > Aquatic > Freshwater > Lake > Sediment | place: USA: Wyoming | collected...
GTCCTCCTTGTAACCGATGAAACCTCGCATCTGATTCAAGGTAGTAGTGTTGTGGGCTGCCCAGAATTCGATAAGGGCATCCCCCGATTCGTTGGGGTCTGCACCACCGAAAGCACCGCCACCCGAAAGACGAAGATGCGGGCACGGGTATCCGTAATCCACTTCTTCTGTCAACCCGCTGTACCCACCGTGTGCATTACCAATGATGTGAACCTTGGGTACCGCTGTTACGGAGTTACCCCCCTCGCGGATTCTGACCTCAACGGGGGTCGAACCCCCATCAGGAAAGTAGGACCAGACATCAGCAGATGTCATCCGTTGCCGAGTCGCTCCATTGATTATCGTATCCCAATTCACTGCATCCCATTTGAGGTAGTCATTAGTTCCAAGATAAAGTGATCCACCCATGGCTTTGATATCGCCTTCGGCATAGATCACGTTGTCCACTGGTACTTCAGTCGCACTTCCGACGTAAAGCCCGTTCGTAATGGCCAGACCATTTGTGGATAACCGCATCTTCTCAGCGCCACCGAGACTATGGGTAATCTTGGTGATAGTCCCAACATTGGTATCCCGCGTGATGGAAAACGCATCGGCAAAGTTACTCCAGGCATCGTTTTGCGATCCGAACTGGAGAGTCTCAAAACCGCCTATGTCGGAGATGCTAAATTGCCAATTACGTTCCCCAGCTCCAGCCGCTACGCGACTCATTCGAAAAGAGTCGGCCACAGAAAGGGCACCGACAGCCATGGGCCCTAATGAATCAATAGAACCAGCGAGGTAAAGATTCGCGTAGCGGTTATTGGGCGTGCCTAAATCAACCGTGTTGGTGGTCCCCGGCGACTGGGAGACCGCACCCCAGATGTGGCTTGCTGAACCGATGGCCAAGGTCAACACGTTGCCGGTGCGGTTGTAGGTCAGGTGATCATCGGTGTCGAACTGCCAACGCTTGTTGGTGCCTCCGTCCAGAAAAAAGTTCGCGTCCCCTAGCGCGAGGCGGTCTTCGGTCGGGGCAGCATCAAAACCGAGGTTCATCCCGCCGATATCTCGCGCCCACCAGCGTCGGAGCCCGCGCCCCTTGATGTCCTCCAGGCACTGGCGGGTGGCCGCCGAGAACTCCTGGAAGTCGGTGACCCCGTAGGTCTTGCGATCGGCATTGCGATCGTTTGCGCCCCCACCCCCGTCAGTTGACCAGCCGGAAGCGTAGCTGCCGTCTACTGGTCCCTCGAAGTAGAAGTCCCGCATGTCGACGATGGCCATGTCCGCGCGATTGACAGTGCCAACCTGGAGCCATTCATCCCCTGGGCTCGTTGCCTCCACCCGCAGCGACCAGTTGGCCTGGTAGCGGGTGGCGATGGTCTCGGTGTACTCCGAACCCAACCCCGAAGCGTTCCAGAAAATGCGCGGCTGGAAGTTGCCCTCTACCTCCTCGAATCGGACGTAGACCCCGTAGACCCCGCTCGCGTAAGTGTTGATGTCGACGATCTTGGTCGCGTCGCCCTCGGTGGTGAGCAGCCCGTAGTAGGTCGCCCCCGATCGGGCCTCGGCGAGCAACCCCCGGCCCTTGGCCACCTGTACCTGGGTGCCAGTCGGGCTGGTGATAGCGAACCCCGAGAGCACCCACTTTCGCTCGCGGGTGGGCGAACAGATGAGCTGGGAGAGCAGCTGGCGGTGGACGGCAAGCGTCTGGTCCCCGAGCGAAAACTGAAAATCAGCCAGATCCATCCGCTCGTTTCCTTCAACTCGTAGCCTGTCAGTAGCCATAAAGCTCGCCTCCTATGAAATATTCGGGCACAACGCCAGCAGCTGTAAGTTGATCCACGAACGGTCTTAACATACCCAAGGGGTCTACGATAAACCACGGGTAATAGGAGTAGGTCGGCGGAGGCCCCTCGGAGTTGACCCGGGTGATGCAACTCTGTGCGGTTAGCATCTGTGCGGCGTGTTCGTCGATCGCCGAAATTTCCATGACCAGATCGTTTGCCCAGAGCGGCTCGCGCAGGGTCAACACCGTTCCAGAAAAACTCCCCGCCCCACTCTGCTCGAACGGGAGCCCCGACTCATCAACAAAATTCGGGAGCAGCCCCCAGGTCAACCCGACTTCGGTCGTGAACGTAGCCGCGGATACCTGGCAGGTACGCGAGCGCTTTGTTCCAGAAAAAGTCTCGGTGGCGTAGTCGGCCCCGGTGTCCGGGTTGAAGAGCTGGGTGATTAAGTAGGTGCCGTCCTTGCCGCTGTGCGATCCAGAAATCACGATGCTCTTACCCAGGTCGTCTGGGTAGACGAAAGATCCCCGGCCATCTGTCCAAGGGATGGTGATCTGGGTCGGAGCGCCTGAGCTGGTCTGGGCGTCTGCGCGCTCAATCCCGCGTAGGGTCACCTCGGTCGGACTCACGTAGGTCGCGATTCTCCAGCGCCCATTGTTACTCCCGCCCTGGGCGTTGGCCGCAGCCGATCCGTAGGTACGCAGCGGCTTGCCCACGTCGGTGGCCAGAAAGGTGTGGGTCGTCCCGCCGATGTCGAGCTGCACGGGGTTGGCCGTGAGCACCTCGCCGTCTACCCCTCGGCCGCTCCAGTAGTCGGTCGGGGTCTGGATGCTCGCCCGCAGCTGCTTCACCCAGAGCGCCATTCCAGAATTGGGGGCACCGCGGATGCCCAATTCGACCCGGTGGTCGGTATTCGGGGCCCCGGAGAAGGCGGAGTAGGCCACCCGAGAGATGGACTGCCCATTGAGGTACAGCTCTACCCAGGCTCCAGTCTTTTTCAACTCTACGGTATAATAGGTGTTTCTGGATAGAGTCACGGTCGTGCCCAGGAACCCGCCGCCAGAGGTAGCGAACAGCCCGAAGGCAAGGTCGCTCCCGAGCCCGGCGCTGATCCGGAAGGCGCCGTCGGACACCGCGAGCGAGGCCTGCTCCAGCTCCCCGGCCTTCAGGGTGGCCGCCGTAGGGATGGACAGGAGCAGAGCCACCACCCAGTCCGACTCTGCCGTGAGGCGCGCTCCCTGGGTGTCGAGCATGCGGTAGTAGACCGTCCCAGCGCTTCCCGCAGTCAGCTTGGTCTGGCCGTTCTCCACCGCAACCGAAGCTCCCTCGCTGAGCGCCCCTGCGTAGGTGAAGGCGCTGGCCGGGGTGATCCCCGGGTAATAGGGGTAGACCACATCGCTTGGCCGCACCGTGCGGAAGTCGAAGACTTCTTGCAGCGGCTTGAGCTGTACCCCATAAACAAAAAGTGGAGTAGCTGATAGGTCCAATGTCTCGGCCGTACCCCGTAGCGCATCCCAGTACAGTTCGGTCAACCAGGCCTTTCCGGATCCCTTCTGCGCCGAGTGGGTGAGCGCATCTCCAGTGAGTCGGACGAACACCTGGCAGGGGTATCGGATGAGATCCTCGTAGACCTCGAAGTTGCCTGCGCCGGCCATACCCGTGAGCGCCAACTCCAGGCCCAGCATTGAGCCCTTTGGGTTGTAGGCTACCCCGCGGATGACCTCCCGGTAGACATCATCCTCGGTGAAAACGGGATGGCGGATGAGCCCGAAGTTTCGACCGATGACGTTCAGATCTTCGCCGTCGGCGTAATTGATCAGCATCGCGCGGCGGAGCTGCTCCATGAAACTGCGTTCACGGCTGATGTCAGTGACCTCGGCTTCGACATGGTGGATCATCGCCGCCCCGGCAGTCGACTCTCCCGCGCGGATGTGCTGGATGCCCGTGAACGAGGTAGCGGTCTTTCCAGTATAGGTGTAAGGCACCCCTTCTACCGCGCAGCGCCCAACGGCTGGCCAGCCCTCGGTGGTCTCGACCACGAACGTCGTTGCCCCTTCCAGAATTGGGGTGAGGAGCCGGGTAGAAACCAGCCCGGCCATCTCGGTGCAGGCCTCCCCGATAGCGCCGGTGAGCGCCTCGATGAGCCCTTGGTCTTGCGGATGAGCGGCATCAGAGCCGGTGGGCGAATAACCGATGAACTCGTAGGTGCAATGGGCCGGGTCGATGGGCCCGCCGGCTAAGTCAGTCACCCCCGAAACCACCACCTCGTAAAGAGCCTCTGGGGTCTGCTGGTTGGTGCGCACCACGTACTGGTGCAACACCACGTTGAACAGGTAAACCCCGGAGATGATCAGCCCGTCGATTTCATAATTGTCGCCATCATCGGCCCCGAGCACGGGCTCAGAGAATTGCACCAGGACCCGGAAGAGCCCCGTCGACCGCGCGTCGGTCACCTGTGGCATCTCTCCCAGGCCGATGAACTCGAACTCCCGGGCAGTCGGGTCTATCGTGCGCAAATCGAAGGACTGGGCGGTCGCGACAATCACCGCGTCGTAGGTTTCCCCGGCAGTCCCTTCCCCGTCTAGCTGGATATCGATGATGGTCGGGCTGGCTTGCACCAGCGTGACCAAGGTCGCAGAGACTCCGTGGGCGAGCGTCTCGAAGGTCCAGTTAGAAGCCTTGAGCACGTCGGTCGAGTCGTCTTCTCCCAGCCGCATCAATTGGTCGAAGGTCGCCTGCACCTTGTCTTTGGCCGTCGCTTCGACCAGTACGAGTTTTGCCCGATCTGGATCCAGAACTGTCGCGCTGCCGGTCACCGCTTCCGAGTAGTCGTGATAAATGTTGGAGGAGAACACCGAGTAGTAATAGAGCTGGCGATCTAGATCGTCGTCGAGAAATCCCGTCCCCGTTCCTTGGTAGGCCAAATCTCCGCTACTGGGGGAAGAGGGGTACGCAGTGATCGAGCGGCGCACGATCACTTCCAGAAAATCACTGGATACCGGGTTGGCCCAAGAGAGTGAAACCTGGCGATATGCGGGACCAGCGATTACTGATAAGTCGGTGACCGACAAGAAATAGAGGCCTGGCTCCAGCAAAGCCAGGTTGCGCATATCCTCGACCCCACTCCCACCGAGTGAAGCCAGCGTAGGCGCCAGCACTTCGTCATAGTGGACCGGGTAACCGGTGTGGTAGAGGAAGCGTACCTCTTCAGCCGTCCAGGAACGGTTGGCGGCAGCGATCTCGTCATACTTGCCATTGCTTTGATGGAGTCTTTGGTTCGTCCCAAAATAGTCCCAGCAGGCCCCTCCAATTAACAGAGGGATCGTGCTGGTTTTCATACCTCCGATACTGCCAGTATTCGAGCTAGCCAGGTACCCGTTTTTGTAAACCCTGAGTGTGGTGATTCCTGAATCAGGATCATAGTCTACGGTAATCGCCCAGTGAACCCAGGACCCATTTGTCACCGGCGCTGTTACCGCAATATTGCCGGTAGCTCCCCAGTAGGTGAAACTGATCGGGGTTCCTGTTCCCGCAGTTTGAGAAACCCAGAGACGGCACTGTGCGTGCATCACCGAACCATCCCAGCTCCCTAGTGTCAAATGAGTCTGAAACGGGGTAACACTGTTGAGGTTGGCCCAGTAGGACAGGGAAAAGCTCTGGGCGTCGGCGAGTAGTTGGCCAAGGTTCAGTGCCTGGCAGGTACCGATCGCATCTTGTGGGTCCCCGTTGCCATCAAAAGCGATGCAGTTTCGGAGTGCACCGGAGACCGTGCTTATCGCCTTTTCGGCAGTTCCGTTGTTGCTCCCGTGACTGTCGGTGACGTTACCTTCTAACTTGTAGTAGGCGATCAGGCTGGAGAGGAGCGCGGCATTTGCCTGAATGGTGGAGGCCATCGATCAGCTTCTCCTCTTAATGTAAACCCCAGAGCCCATTCCGACGTGCTTTTCGTGTTGCGGATGCGTAGAGCGGATAACCGCATTCACGTCGGGATCGGTTTTCAGCAGCGCTTGCTGCAATCCTGAGTTGACCAACCAGGGGGCCTCGTCCGCGCACTTTCTTCCGATCTGGAACAAATCAGATACATCTCGGGCGTGGTCGGTCGGGTGATCGATCCGGTAGTAGTCTTCCCCAGACAGAAGAATCCCATCGGCGGTAAGACTTGAAAACGCATCGGCACCATTCAGCACCAGGTCTGAGGCCAGAACTTCGTTGTATCGTAGCGGGTAACCTGAGTGATTGAGGTCCAGCAGCTCCGAATAGTTCAGCGCCCTGCTGTGCACAGTAACCTCATCCACCTTTCCGTCCAAGAACCGTAAGCGCCCAGTAGGGAGCGGTGCTTGTGCTTGCGCGCCTAGGAGCATTGGGACTGAAGCCCCCGTTGCGATAGCTCCACCGTACGCATGTGTTTTGAAATACACCACGCGGTCAACCCAGAGTTGCAGTAGGGCCGTCGAGCTGTTGTAGACGATAGCCACATGGTGCCAATTGGTATCTACCGTGCCCTCTTCCAGCCAGTCTCCTCCGGTAGTGTAGCAGCCACAGTTCCATTTCCCATTGGCGATCATCAACCACCACCCCTCATTTAGCGGGGTGTCTTCGCTTCGGTGGCAGGCGATAACGCGAGATCCGGTCGTGGTGTCGAGCTTCACCCAAGCTGCGCAAGTGATGCTAGCTGGGTTCAGCAATGCGCTGGTGCCCAAGCTGATGCACTGGGAGGTGCCATTCAAGTCCACGCAGCTGCGCAGCAACCCGGACGGGTAAGTGGGAGTCCCTTCGGCGGTGCCATTAAGCGCGTTGGTATGGGCGTCGTTGGCGTTGCCGTCGAGTTTGTAGTAGGCAACCAAGTTGGTTGGCAACGTAGGGTGGGTGATTATGTCCATCGCTTAGCGCCTCCCGGCTAGGGTTTTTCTGGAAAACGCTCCTAGTCGGTCTCGGGCCCCATGGCAACCCACATTGCACTGTCCGAGCAGTAAAACAATCGGAAGGTCTGGTAGCTTCCTTGGAACATCACCTTGATGATGTCCTCGTTGAGTGCGTTCCAGACATTGGAGACATACCGCACGTCGCGGACGTACCCAGGCCTTCGGTTGATGTCGCTCCCCATATAGCGGTAATCGGTAGCGCCATTTAGGCTAGACTCTCGCAGGCACATTGGGATCAGAAACTGTGACCCGGTAAAGGCCTCGGGATATGCGTTTGGCCCAGTAATCCGATCCGCCAAATTTTCCAGGCTGTAATCGCTATACGCGAAATCCGCCTGCCATGGTTTGACCACTCCGTTCGGCTGGAAGTTGAGGTTGGAAGTGCATCGCCAACGAATTCGGTGAACCGGGTTATACGGCATGGTGAAGACCCGGTCGTTTCGCACTTGGTGCCAGACGCACGCGCTTCCATTTCCACCGAATTGCACCCAGGTCTCAGCGGCGGGCCCGGCCGTGGGGCCTACGTGGCAACGAATGCACTCCCCGATGAGCGCTCCAGCCAAATAGCTGTAGCAGGTGCCAGTGAAAAGGGTAAGCACGTTGGTGCCCAAGTCCACGTTGGTAACCAGCACGTATTCAAATGGTGCTTCGTCCCCGTCCAGATTCGGCCAACTATTGCTGCCGCCTCCTCCAGGAGCACCCATGTACGGGTTGGATACCTGGTTGCGGTTGTTGTGCCAATCAGTGCCCGGCGTTCCAGAAAGCAACATGTACCGGCCGCCCTTTGTAAAGAGCGCAGCGTCAGCCACTTTGATCTGGGTCGCGCCGGCAGCAATGGCACCATCATTGGTCGCAGCAGCCGTGGTGTACACCGTGTTTCCGTACGGCTGGAATAGCCCGATGTAGTTCACGATGTAGTTGTTGTTTCCCATCATCACGACAACCGACACCCCATCTTTGGATCCGTAGAACCAGCAATCCTTGGGGCTGGCAATGAAGTCATAGCGCAGGCAAGGGCAGCGCTGGTACGCGGCACCGCCGACCGTCTGATGGCGGCTCCCTTGCGGGTGCATGGCCGGAGAAATGATGGAGACGTGCTGCACGCCCGGCGCGGTGTAGAAGGGGCTGTACGCTGAAAGCCGGAGCTTGCCCGTGGCCTCACAGGTCTGGGTCGTGATGAAGCGCATCCGTCCGTCAGCGACTTTTACCAAGGTGCAATTGTCGATCTTGTAATCGTCATAGGTGGTGTGCAGGTCCGTGGAGTCCGTCGTGATGTCAGTGGCGCAAGTGGTCGTACCAATCGACCAACCAACCGTACCAGTGCTCGACATGAGGGGGTTGACCAGATCTCTCACGCCGGCGATAGTCAGCGCTGGAGCGCAGTTGGTTATGCGCAGTGCTACATCCCCAGCATCGTGGGCTACTGCAGTGGTCCCGTACATCCCGCGCACGCAAGAGGTCAGCGTGGCACCAGCTATGCCGACTTGGATCAACTCATCGGCAATCTGGATCATGTCCCCGTTGAGTAGGTTCGGGATAGCGTTAACCAGTGGGATCACGGTATCCGTGGATAGGATACCGGCAAACACGTACGCCAGGTCACCATGCCAGCGCCGGGTGTTTCCGGTGCTCCAGGTGCCGATGTGCAATGGGATGTTTTGGTTGCCGTCTTCCCCGTTGGATTTCAGGAACCAACCCAGGATAAAGGCATGCTTGTCTTCCTGGGCGGTGCGGGCAGTAAGATCCTTGGTCGGGCTGTTTGGGTCATGGATCCAGCCGCAATCGGTGACCAGGAAATCCGCGAGTTTTTTGCAAAAGTCCGCGGTGGAATTGCACAGAACATGCTTACCTTTGAAGGCCATGGCTCACTCCTCTCCGAGCGCGTTGACCTGGGCGGTCGCGGCAGCGATCAGATCGTGAAGGAATTCTCCCTCGGCGTTTTCAACGTAAACCGCCTTGGCCAGTGCGGTAAAATCGAGCGGGACGGCGAGTTGCGCGGAACCCCGCGAGGTCTCCACGAAGACATTGGCGTGGGTAGGCGCTGGAGCGCCTGCCACTACCCGCGGAAAGCTGATGCTGAAAGAGTGAATGTCGATTGCCATGGTCGAGCCCTTTCCAGAAAATCTAGTTCGATTTTTCTAACCAAGTATCCCGTGCTCCGGTCAAATAATGCAACGGCAAAACGCGCCGGATGGCGTAGGTCTGATCGTGGAACAGCCGCGGGTAGACATTGACTATCTCGACCAGCGCGTCTTGTTCCATTGTCTCCAGATCGGTGACCACCACTGAGTAGGGCAAGCCCACTTCATCGCTCGGGTAAAGATAGGGAGAATACGCGCGCAAGATCCCTGCCGTGAACGGGTACAGCACAGTTCCCTGTCCCGGCACCCCGCTGTAGAACTTCGGATCAATCGACATCATCGTATTGCCGATTTGTGCGCGGTAGCGATGCCCGTGTACGAAGGTTCCAGAAATCTTGACCAGTACCCCACCGCCGCCGGAGAGACTCAGGGGAGAGAATGAACTGAGTGAAAGCGCCATCGCCGCCTCCTAGCTGATGACGATGTTTTCGTCAGTGGTCCGTGCGATTTGATCGTCGAGCAAAATTACATCCGCTGCCGGAGCCACCAGGTTCACGTTGTACACCCCAGCCGTGTTCATGATCCGCTGGATGAGCTGAGCACGTAACATGTCTCCGGATATGCCCAGCGTGTTGACGTAATCGCGGATCGAAGTTTTTATGCTGGCCCGCACCTCATCGTGATTGTACCCCTCAAGAACGGTGATGGACGCGTTGATTGACTGGATGAGCACTTGCGGGGTGTCGACGATGACCAGCACACCCGCGGCGCGGTACCCGGGGTAGTGCGCGCGATCGTTTACATCCCCATCGACGATCTTCTGGGCGAGCGCGATCAGCCCGGTGTACCGCGTGTAGTTGGCAGTCAGGATCTCCCCCGCGACCAGCGCCGGGGCGAAGACGATCTGTCCAGACGCGGGGTTCAGCCAGAAATCTACCCCACGATCCAGCATCCCTCGATCAGAGCTTTCCAGCGTGAACGCTTCCGAATCTTTGACCGCTGGGTAGTCCAGATAGAGTCGCGTCTCCCCGCCCACCGCCGATCCGGCTGGAGGACCGGCGAGCCCTTCGGTCACGATTTCGTCGACCACCTCTGCAGTCGATTCCGCCGCCCCAGTACCGTCGTCGATGAAGAGGGTGACGAAGCCCGGGTTGACGATGTCTTCGACCGCCTTTGTGAACAGGATAGTGGCCCCCGTGTCCTCGTTTATGGCGCCACGGACCGCGTCTTCAATTGATTCGATGGTCGAGCGCCCCAATGAGGCGAGGAAGCGCTTGATCCGGTTACGGAAACTATCGTCGCTCTCCTTATCCGTGCCCCAGGCAAAGGCGGTCGGGTTGGTGACGCTATCGGTTCCCGCCGGCCGCGAAGCAAAACGGATGACCGTGTTGGCCGCGGCGTTTCCAGAAACCCCCGGGAGCACCGCCTGGGCGGCAATCTGTCCCGAATCCTTTCCCACCCCGTGGCCAGAGATCTGCTCGGGGCTGGTGGGTGTGATAGAGCCGGCGACCGTGGTGATGAACTCGGTGCCGGCCGAGGTGCGCACTTTGGTACCCGAGGGGATGACCACTGTGCCCGTGGTTGTATTTCTGGAAAAGACCAGCAGCCCAGTCGCCTTGGCTGCCGGGTTTCTGGAAATAAGCGCTGGCTGGATCTCGGCCGCTCGCTCGTCCAGGTCGTCCCCGGTCGCGGTATCGATGGAGAAGATCTGGCGCAGCAGGTACATCTGGTAGCTGATTTCGTCGAGCTGGCGAGCCGTGGCTGCCAGCACGTGCTTGATCACAGACGTGTCCGAGATGTCCGAGAGCTTGGTCCGAGTGACTACTTTCGAAATCATCTGAGCCAAGAACTGCTCATACCGCTTGGTCGTGAAAACCGGCATCGCGCTCCTCCTACATCGCAGCCTTGACCGTGAAAGACTCGGCCGAGCCCCGCACCGAGACGGTCAAGTCGGTCTCGAAAATATCGCCTTCGATGATGAACTCCACATTTTCTACCCCAATAATTCGCGGGTCGGCGCACACCGCTTCCACCACTCGAAACCGCGCCATCTCGATATCGACGGTGGAAAGGCCCAGACCCACCACCCGCTGCAAGCCGACGTTCTTGTACAGCGTATCAGTCCCTCGGTCGGTTACCAAGCGCTGTAGAACGGCCTGGGCGATGTTGGCTTTCCCCTCGACGAGCTTGGCGTCTACGGAACCCCCGTTGATGTCGATGGCGATGTCGTAGCGCGCGTTGCGCTCCCCGGTGTACCCCGTGGATACCTCCAGGGCGAAATCTACCCCCAGCAAGTGGTTTTCGGCTGGCTCTTCGAGCTTGACCCCGGCGATTGGAAGTACCGGCAGATCGAGTACCGAGACCTGGTTGCTAGGGATGAGAATCTTCGACCCAATACCAACTGACTGGGGGAAGGGTTTGGCGTCGACTCCGCTGGTCGTTCCAGAAATACGACTGCCGACCAACGGCATCGAGGCATGGGCGTTGACGAACGGGGGCTGAAGGCCGTTCATGACGGCGATGTACTGCCACTTGCGCGCGTCGCCCAGGTATTGAGCCGCAAGTGACATGAGCGTGTCGCCCTGGCCGATAACGACCTGGATAGCGGAGCGGAACTTGAAGACCTCCCCGCCGATGACCAACTCCCCGTCTATCGCCAACTCCTCGCCCGGGGTGAGCTTGCTTCCCCAGTTGCGCAGGGCGGAGAAGGTCGAAGGTGCCGTGCTCGCGCGAGCCTCCTTGCGCCGGTCTGCGCTCACCCGCCGGCGAGTCTCTTGGAAATCACGGATGTCAGCCATGACCGTGTTGTTTCCCCGCTCCCATCTTTCTGGAGCAGTGCCCAAACGCTCCAGGCCGTCTTTCACCTGGCGGATCTTCTGCCGGGCAATTTCTGGAAAGTCCAAGGTCGCTTCTGTCGCGTCGCTGAGTTCCTGGGCCGAGTTTTCGATCTCCAGGGCGTTTTCTAGCATATCGATGGTAGTTTCCAGAAAAGCGTAAGGGGCCTGGACGAGCGCAGTGATACCGTCCAGAAAATCATCGACCGCCCCCAAGATGGCGTTGACCGAGTCCAAGATGGCGTTGATGTTCTGCACGAACAGCCGCACTTCGTTGACCATCGCGGTCAGATCGGCGACCGCACCTCTGACCCAATCAGCAGCCGTCTTGGCCCAGGCTAGCCAGTCTTTCATCTTGTCGAAGATCGATTGATCTTCGCTGAAGTCGGCGTTAGCGTTTTTAGCCGGGCCCACCGCAAGCAGCTCGATGTCGTAGCGGTAGAGCAACGGTTCTCCGGAAGAGCGCGTCAGATCGAATCGCTGCGGGATGACCTCCCAGTCCTCCTGGTCTTTGGGGTTGTGAAAGAAGAGCTTGGTCTCGGCCGCAGTCTCGGGGTTTCGCTTCAAGTCTCCGTAGGTCCTGAAAACAGAATCCTGAAGGTACTGGAAGTGCCGTTGCCCAGACAGTGCCCCGACCCAGAAGGGCTGCAGAGCGCGCGAATAGTTTCGCTCTGTCTCCGTTAGCGAAGGGACTACCGCCTTCTTCAACGGCAGCGTCCGGGGTTTCCAGCCAGTGTGCCCCGCGAGCCGGATGGTGCGGACGATGATTCCGTTCTCCTCGACGTAGACCCCGCCTCCTTGGGTCTGGGTGATCTCCACCGCGAAGGGTTCGGACATCGAGTAGTTCTGGGGCGGGATGACCAGTGGGAAGAGAAAGCGCGAGTTGCCCAGAGTCGCAGCGATTTTCCCCGGCACCTGCAACTCGAAGTAGTAGATGAGCCGCTTGTAGAAGAAGTCATCTTTGTTCTGCTTCTGCCGGAGTACTTCTTTGAAGTGGGCGATGGCCCCGCCCGGAGCGTTGGGGATGTTGTCAGCCAGGGCCATCCGCGCACCTCCTCAGTGCCTACCGACTCCCGGCACCGCCGTGGATTAATAGCGCCGGAAGTCGGTAGCATTGTCGGGATCGCGGATGGCTATCAAAAGACCAAGGCCACCCCAGTATACTGCGTGATCCCGTGTTGTAAAGAGCATAGTTGCCATTTCAATCCTAACCATCAGGAAATAATAACTTATTTGACTCTATCCCGCTATCCCAGGACGGAGCCCCCACTGGAATCGTCGGCGTGGTAGTCGGCCCGCTCATAGAGTCGGTGTGAATGTGCAAGTCAGCCGCATCGAGCTTAGCTTTCAATGAATTGTAAAGAGTCTTCAAGTGGTTAGCTATAGCCGCCTTCACCGCTCCGTCACCCAGGGTGAGCTTGGCGGTCGCCGCCTTGCCTTCCACCTTCAACTCAGGATCTTCTTCCAGAGTCACTTCTAACCCCGTTTTCTGGAAAGCTAACCTAGCTAATTCAGAAGGATTTTCCGGGTCAGCCATGTCGTAGATGACCACCTGGAGCTTGGCCTCCTTGGGCAGGTTGAGCGTCTGGTTTCCCTTATCCGCATCGGTCGGGTAGAGTGTCTCTTTCCCGTCTTCCTCCAGCTTCCCGTCCCCAGCCCGGCGGGTATCAACCAGAAAGTTCCCCAAGCCGTCAACTCCCCAGTGCACTCCGTTGTGCCTCCGCAAGTCCGGGTTCCCGTCAACGAGCTTGAGCCCCATCCGCACCCCTAGCTCACCCTCGGCCCGCCCTAAGTCCAGAACTGGGTGAGGAAGTCCCCCCAAAATGACCGGCATTTCTAAAGAGTCGTTCAAAAACCCGACGATAACGTGATCCCCATCCATGTAGGCTGGATCGGAAGTCGGGCAGATCCCTTGATGCAGATCAACTCGGGCAGCTCGGGGCATCCAGATCCTGCCCCCGTGGATCCCCGCTCCCCCCTCCTGCATGACCAGTACGTTGGTCATCCCTACCCAGCGTTGCCCAGGGATAGATGGGAAGAGGAGGACATCACAATAGATTCCGACTGGAGTGACTGCCTTATTTCCGGGCTGTAAATGCCCTTCAGGGCCATAGGGATGGTGGGCATCGTCTAAGGCATAGGTGGCGGTCACCACCCCCCGCAGAAGCAGCCCGTTTGTGCGGAGCGACCCGATCTGTCGCTTCGGGACGCTGCTTTGTAACAACGTCCCGGCGCGGGTGCGGGCAGGCTTGTAGGTGTCTTCGGTACCCATCGTTACCTCATTGCCACTTGAGCCAGGAAACGTCAGTCAATAGCTTCGGCTCCGCGTAGCGATCTGACATTTGCTTGAGCGCCTCTTTCATCGAGCGATCCGACCCTACCCACCCGCGAGTTACCCCCAATGCGGTCCGGGTTCCCTGGCCGAAAGACCAATTGTGCCCGACCGACTCCACGTAGTAGGTCTCCTGGTCGACTTCGCCGTGCTCCCCGGGAATGCGCAACTTGCAGCCGATCTTTATGTCCGGGCGTCCTATCCCCAGATTGAGGGACCCAGATAGAAAATATGGATTCAGGCAATGCCAATCTCTTGCAATTCTCCGCTGCTGTTCGCAGAGTTTCGAGAAATCGAGCTGGTCAGGGCTCATCGCGGATTGCACGTCAAAGCGCCGTAGCCCGTGCCGGTGCAGCGACTGGAAGTCCACCAACGGCGTGAGGATGTTGAGCGAATTCTGGCCGAAGGCCTCTTGGTGGAGCTGGCTCGCGACGAAAAAGGCGTTGAAGCGTTCCAGGCCCGAACGGCCCACGTTGTCGTTGACGATCTGCTGACGGGGCACCACGAATTGCGGCACCGAATCCCAGCTGATCGGCCAAGCGTCGATTTTCGGATCGACCACTGGAAAGGGTCGATCGCGCACGACCACGGTCATGTACACGTCTTCCGGGGCGAACGAAGTACCCGACTGCAGCCGCCCATCGAATGGCCCACCACCAGGCAACATGTCCGCGTAGAATTCAACAAACGGGGGATCTGCGTGCTGCTGCGCTGTGGCCCAGAGAGTGTTATTCGGGTCCATGAAACTCGGGTTGAAGCTCTTCCGGGCAGGCGCGTTGTAGTAGTGGTTATCGTTGAACGTGACCCACTTTAGAAAAGAACCGCCCCCGTTGGGCATACCGGATGGCATCTCCCAATTGACCCCCGCAGTCACGCTCACTTTCTCCAGGAAGTTCCAGAGAAAAGCCCGCACCGCATCAGGTGGCGTCCCACGCAGGTTGGGGATGGCCTCAAAGATCATTGTCGCCCAGGCGTCGGATATCATATCCCGATCGCCACAAGGGGAGAACCATACCGGAGTGGTCTCCCAGATCTTCGCGAAGTCCCGACCGGTAAGGGTGTAGCTCTTGACCGTCGCCCCAGAGCCCCCGACCGAGCGGTTGCGCCGGATCTCATCAACCAGTCCGCGCATCACATGCCAGGGCTGGGCGTGACGGTAGAAGACGATGTCGATCCAGTCGTCGTCGCAGATGTGCTGGAAGAGATTCGCCGCAGCGAGCGAAGGCTTGATGTCGACGGTGAAAGACCCGCTCGCTGCCCCGAGCATTTTTTGGGTCGAGACCGAGACCAGGGAAGGGTGCTTGGCGTCGGCGCGTTTTCCAGAAAATGGGTACTTCCCCATTCCTTCTGGAAGCATGATCAGCGGGTCGTCGCCGTGCGAGTAGAGGATGACCTCGGCCCAGCTCGTCTCGCTCCCCTGGAACCCGGTCTTGTAGACGTTGGCCATGTCAGTTTAGCCCTGCAGCCTTTTTGAGCACATCCCAGACATCGCCGAAGGACACGTCCTTGTTGTTGGTCACTTTCTCCATTGCCGCACCAAAGACTTGGAATTGCTTGGTTAATTTCACTAGCGGTCCCGCGTCCCCAGCGAGGTTCGAAAAAGATTTCACCAGGTCAGCCGCGGCTTTGTCCATGGAGTTGACCACATTGATCATATTCTCGCCGGCGGCGATTTGCTGGTTCTGAATAGCTGCTTGGGCCTTAAGCTCCCCGGGTACCGCACCCTTGGCTGCCCCGATGAGCCCCTTGGTGGTCACGATCTTAGCGCGCCCTTCCCCTTCGGCCCGCCTGGCGGCTTCGGAGTCGGCGTACTTCTGCTCTTCGGGGGTGAGCTTACCGCCGGTGAGCTGCTTCTCCAGTAGCCCGATTTCTTTCTGGCCCATCTGGATGCCCATCTGCTTGCCCAGCACGCTGCGCAGGAAGAACCGCCCGGTCGCCCCACCGCCACCCATTTCCATGATCGAGCGCATGACATCGGACATACCTTTGTCGGCACCAATGCCCCCCACCCCGCCTTTCTTCAGCTTCCCGCCCATCTCCTCCATCTGGATCACGGCTTTCTCGTACTCAGCCGCCCCGCCTGTTCCCGTGTAGCCGCCCATCTTGTTGAGCAGCATCATATCGAGTCCGCCTTGCGGGCCCCGGGCGCCGATGCCCTGCATGTAGCTGGCGGCTCCGCTGGCTATCTTGGCCGCGCGAGTTCCAGAAATTCCCGCCTGAGAGAAGGTGGTGGCCATCTCCTTGATGGCGTCGGGGGCGATAGGGATGCCGGTCGTCTCCCACTGCTTGATCCCTTCGGCCATCGACTGCATGTAATCGACCATCTCGCTACCTTCCAGCCCGAGCTTGAGCCCGTCATTGATCGCCCGGGTCATCATCTGGTCAGCCTGCCCCGGGCCACCGGAGATGCCGCCCCGACGCCCGGCCTGGAGAAAGGCGCCAGAGGTATCGCCCCCGATCCCGAAAAGCGTCTTTGCCGCAAAGCCAGTCTTGAGCATCCCCTGATTCATCATCTCGCGCCCTGAGCCCCCACCACTACGGAGGATTTCGGTCATCGCCTGGAGGGATTGGTCCTTGGCCATGCCGAACTGCACGCCCTCGCGCTGAGCGGCATAAACCGGATCATTCATGCGCCGACGCGCGCCAGCGATAGTCCTTTGTCGGGCTATGCTAGCTTGCTTCTCGGACGAAATATTGTCAGCCGCACGCATCCCCTGCCAGTTACTTTGCTGCTGGCTAGAAAATTGAGTGAACTCTTTTTCGTCGATGAACTGTCTAGCTTTCTGGGCCCAGGCATATTTTTCGTACCCGCGGGGGATACGAGTCGCGTACCCCCCGCCATCAGGGCTAGCGCGGAAGGCGCGTTCAGCAGCTTCCGGGTTCTTGGCGTTAAAGCGCTGGCGCATTCCCGGAATCATTTTCTGGAATTCTGCATCCGAGTAGATCGATGCGTTCTGCGAACGAGACCGCGCGACTTCTGACTGGTATCGAGACCCCGCGGCCCCCCGCGCCACGGCCATCTCCAGCCCACCGCCAACGTAAGGCATCGCTTCGAGCTGTTGTCGGCGCCACTCCATCGCCCGGCCGGCGTAACCTACGGCGGTCCCCATCATCCCGCCGAGGATCCCGCCCCCAGGCAGCGCGCTGGCCATCTGGGCTAGGCCTTGGGCGCCCTGGAAGGGAGCTTGGGCAACGGCACCGCCGAAAGCCGCCGTACGCTGAAGCGCCCCGCGCGCTACCGCTCCGGTTGCCTGCCCGGCCGCCTGGCGCAGGAACCCTGGGCCACGCTGCAAGAACAGCGGGGCTACTCCGGGGGCAGCGGTCTGGGCGAATCCCTGGGTAAAGGCCCACTTAGCCTGTTGCTCTGCCTGGTGGCGCTTCTGGTCCTCGCGCTCCTGGGCCTGGCTCGTGGATTGCTTACGCTTCTCCTCGGTCTTGGCGAGCTGCTCCTCTGCGCGATTCAGCTCCCTGGCTGCACGAGCTTCCGCAGAGTAGGCCTTTTCCAGATTTTTGACCGCGCCTTCCAGATCCTCTGATTGGCCTTGGGTCTGCTTCAGGCTCTCGGAAAGCGCCTTGTAGGCGACTGAGGATTTGTCTTTGATCCCGGCCATCGCCGTGAAAAGCGTAGCTTGGGTCTTGGCTAGCTTAACGATTTGCCCATCGAGCCCGACGATTTTCGACTGAGCTTCATCGTAGCTCTTTGCCTGATCCTTCATTCCTTTGAGCGCTGACTCGCTGACCTTGAGGATTTTCTGGAGTGCTTCATCGAAGCCCTGGGCTTCGGCGGTAATAACTACTCCGGTGCGGATATCACCTGCCATCGCTTAGGCCTCCAAGTCGGGCACGCGCCCTTCTTCCAGATCCCGCTCCCACTGATCGACTAGCTCGTCTCCGGTTTCCACTGGATCACCGAGCGCGGTCAACACCCCGCGCAATTGCCGGCTCAGTTCCTGCTGCTCCTTGATCGGCTGGTCCTCATCTCCCAGTGCAGCGATGAGATCGCGCTTTCGTACCAGCAGATCCTCGATCATCTCCTGATTCAACTCGGCCACGCTCTGCTCCAGAAACAACGTGTGGTTGGGGGGCAGTTTGTACTTGCTGCTCCACCAGCGCTTGAGCGAAGCAAGCCCGGACTCAACCTCCCGTTCCGCTCGCCGACGAACCCTTCGTATATCCGAGAAAGGTCGATTCGTGCGAGACCACCTCCATGTAGATCTCTTGCAGCAAGCGCACGTCGTCGAGGGCGAGCAAATCCTCAGCCCACTTGGGTCGCGACACCAGGCTGAAAGAGAGATGCGATACCATCAGATTGATCTCGGCGGTGAGCGCGTCCAGATTCGACGGCGAGATCCCTGCAGCCAGGTTCGAACGCATGATGCCCATCAGTTGCCGGTCGCGGATGTTCAGCACCCGGTTGGTGAACTTCCCCGCCCAGACCTTGCCGCGCCCGCTCTTCCAGCGAAAATCGAAAGTGTGCTCGCGCTGAGAACGAGGACCCTCCGCTTCGTTTTCTGGAACGCCATCGGCTATCCCCTCGATTTTACTGCTGATGGCTTTCTTCAGATCGTCGATTTCTTCTGGAATCAGGGGTTGAAGGTGTTCCGGCCTGGTCAATCGCTCGAAGGCCTCTGAGGTAATCCCGATCTTGTCAGTCAATCCAGACATTGCTCGCTCTCCTTATTGGGTCTGGGTCGAGAATACGAGATGCCGTGGAGGAGGGCAATATCTCAAAAAGAAAGGGCCCCCGGGTGCGGGGGGGATACATCCGGGGCCCTGTTCCCGCTCAAGCTAATTGCCTGAGCATCCTATCAGGTCAGTTCGCTCTCGTCCTTGGTGCGGATGGCGACGAATTCGATGTCTTCCCCGACAATCCCGCGGGCGTCCACCGTCCAGTTATGGCTGGCGATCTTCACCTGGTCGAGGTAGGTGATGATCTTGCCCGTTTTGGTGTCCTCGATCTGGGCCTCAAGAACGCCGGTGTCGAGTATGTTGGACAGGTGGTCATCGGTGCTCTTGCCGGTGGCCGGAAACCAGCGCTGCGTCTTGAGCGTCTCGCCGACAATCCGGAATTTTGAGGCGGAAAACCGTACCCGGTAGGCCACTGGCACGTGCTCTTCCACCTCGATGTTGTCGAGCACTTCGACGGGCTGGTACTCGATCTCCTCGGTGATGGCTACGTTTCGCGCGTAGCCCACCTTGACGCCTCCGATCGAGAATCGCGCCCGCGCGCCAGTGAAAAGATTTCCCTTGGCAGCCATGGATCACTCCTTATGCCGTCTGGCGGATCGTCACCAGATGGATCGTATTTTTGACGAAGTTGACCGGGATGATCGGAGCCATCTCCACCTCGACATCGAGCACATCTGCAGCCATTTCGATGCCCAAGCTCTTCCAGGCCACCAGCACGATAGAGTCGACCAGCAACCCCAGCGTGCCGAGAGCGACTCCCTTGGCCGCGTTGATGGTACCGGCGAAACCGCGTTTCCCCACAGCCATCTCCATGTTTGTACGGAAGGAGAACGCTGCAAAGTTCACCGCCGCGTTGACCGAGCCTTCGATGTAGGCCAGGTTGTTCGAACTGAGGTGGGTGGTCACGTTGCGGACGAAGCGTCGGCCTACGCCCTCGACGTTTTCCAGAAAACAGAGTCCGCCCTGGATCATCTCCTCGGCGTCATCGACCGGGTTCCAATCGGTGTCCTGCCGCAACGCGAGCACGTTGGCGTACTTGAAGGTGAGCGAAGTCCCCGGAGGCGCCCCAGCCTGCATGCCCGCGGCAATCGCTGCCGTGAAGAACGGCAGGAACTCTGCCCGCTCTCCCGCGGTGTTGTACCGCTCGATGGACTGGGGGAAGGCGCGGATGTGGCGAGTGTTCAGGTCCACCGCCTGCTCCTTGGCCTCGTCCTTGGTCGGGACGTCGTCGAGCGCGGTGTTGAGCAACCCAACGAAGCCATCCCGCTCGCTCCGGCCGATGCCACACATGTACGCGCAGTGCGCGTCAACCGCGGCATGGACCGCCGGATCTCCGGTCAACACTACGACCGAATTGACCCGCACCTTCTTCAGCAGGTTCAGCGCTGCCTGCCAGTGCGAGAAGCTTGTGGTGCCTTCACTGCCACCAGCAAGGAAGGTCGCGGTGGTGGTGTTCGACGGTAACCCGCCCTTGGCCCCCGAAGCCTTCGCCGCAGTGATGTACTGCGAGTTGGAGTTGATCCAGTCGATGCACGTCCAGAGATTGGCGTAGAAGGGGGGATCGGCCGGGGAAAGGCAACTCTGCGGACCCTGGGCTCCGGTGGTCACATCCAAATTCTGGGGGGAGAAAGTGGTCTTCGACGTCACCATCGTGAAGACGAATCCAGCGCTGGAGGCGTAGCGGCTGTTGTAGTAGTCGGCGCATTTCTGGAGCGTCGATTGCACCGTCACCGAGGTGCGCCCGGCGTTGGCCGAGAAAGTGATGGTCTGGGCTGCTTCCACCTCGCCCATGGCCAGGTACTGCAGCTCGGAGAAATTCGCCGTTCCGGCCACCCCGGTGGTCCCGGTCAGGGTGATCTTCTCCAGCTGTACCGCCCCCGAAGCCGCGAGCCCAACGAGCAGCAGCCGCTTGGTGCTCGCTCCGCTGGAGACCGAAGTCACTGGCAAGTTGCCCACGTAGCCAGCAGCGAACTTGGCCAGGCCCTTGACCGGGTTGGCACCGGCGGCGATGGTCAACAGCGTCGTGCCCCCGGTGTGCTTGGTCATGGTTCCCGTACCCACGAGGGTGCCGGTAACGCGAGCCCCAAGCACTTTTGAGAAAGTCTGCGTGCCCGCCACCAGCGTGGTGCCGTTGAGCGTGAGGCTCTCGCTCACCGCTGCCGCGGAAGCATCCAAGCCATAGACGATGAGCGAGAGTCCAACGTCCGAGGCGCTGGAGGAGACCACGTCGACCAGACCATTGACATCGAGCTGGCTGGTGATGTCCCCGTCGAGACCGAGTTGGGCGCGGGTGGCCTTGGCCACGATCGCTCCGCTCGACTCCACTTCAGCGGTCATCGCGTCCCAACCGTTGGTCGGCTTGACATACTTGAGCTTGAAGAACGTGTCTCCGCCCACGTCATCGCCGGCCTCCACCTGATCCTCGAAGGTGATGGTGATGAGCTTGCCCTGCACCGTGCCATCGTCGATGGCGACGTTGATCTGGCTGGTGAAGGCGCCGTAGTCGACTGACGTGAGCACGAGCGCGCTCCCGTAGCTGTTGCCCAGTGCA
>Ga0315284_10003905_pt1 | contig 21171 bp, 17 predicted proteins | sample YL17G09_16_MG_FD_203696 | JGI IMG/M metagenome (GOLD analysis project Ga0315284, IMG submission 203696) | Sediment microbial communities from Yellowstone Lake, YNP, Wyoming, USA - YL17G09_16 | ecosystem: Environmental > Aquatic > Freshwater > Lake > Sediment | place: USA: Wyoming | collected...
GTCCCGCTTCCCGCCCCGCCCGTGCCGTTCGACCAGTTCTGCCAGCTGATGGAGCAGCGGGTGACGCCATGGATGGACGACCCGAACAACATCCGTTCTCTGAGAATAATCACCCGGCCGACCAGTCTATAATAGGTAGAGGGAGAAAAATGAATACTTGACAAACGGATTGAAAATATATACTAATAGTATATATTTATGAGCGACGAAGAGGTGCGCATGAGAACAGCCAAGCTTTTCCGCAACGGCCAAAGCCAGGCCGTGCGCCTGCCCAAGGAATTCCGGTTCGAGGATGACTACGTCTTTATCAAGAAATCGGGAAACGCCGTCATCTTAATTCCGGCCAGGAACTCGTGGGATTCTCTTCTCGGAAGCCTTGACATGTTCTCCGCGGACTTTATGACCGAACGCCGGCAGCCGACGGCCCAGAAGCGAGAGCCTCTCTGATGAAATACATGCTTGACACGAACATCTGCATTGCCCTGATCAAGCGCAAGCCGCCGAAGATTCTGAGGCGTTTTCACTCTCTGGCTGTAGGGGATGTCGGCATCTCGACGATCACCCTCGGCGAGCTCCGCTATGGGACGGCCAAGAGCCAATCCGCGGAGAAGAACCTCCAGGCTCTCGAAGAATTCTTATTGCCCCTCGAGATCGCCGACTTCGATGAAAATGCGGCCTCCGCTTATGGACCGGTCCGAGCCGATCTAGAAAAAGCCGGGACACCGATCGGCCCTCTGGATACACAGATCGGTGCGCATGCCCTGAGCCTCGATATTGTTCTTGTGACCAACAACACGAAGGAGTTCCGTCGGATCAAACGGCTCAGAGTAGAGAATTGGCTGGGCTAGAGCAGATTTTTCGAATGTCTGCTTTGACCCTTGGGCGTCAACGATCGCTGACTATCCAAAAGGAGAGAGTACAGGCGCGTCTTTGTCTGAGCGGGTCTTTTCGGGCTTTCTGCGATGACGGCGCCGTCTTCACTGACAGCAACTCTGAGCCAGGAGGTCCGCCGGGCTACCGTTCAGCAACCCTCACTGTTTGACCTGCCCGGGGAGGACGGAGGCGAAAAATGAGCCCACAAAGATCCCGCCTGCTTTATCAACGTATCCGGCAAATCCTAGAATCGGCCCGGTCAACCGCCGCGCGGTCGGTCAATACCGTGCACGTCGTCGCCAATTGGCTTATCGGATGGGAAATTGTAGAGGCGGAACAGAAAGGAAAGAAAAAGGCCGAGTATGGCGACGCGTTGCTTGAAGAACTATCCGGATTCCTCACCGCGGATTATGGCCCCGGCTATTCCGGCACAAATCTTCGATGGTTTCGCCAGTTCTATCTTGAATACAAGTCGCTGTTGCCCGTCCGAATTTATCACGCACTGCGTGATGAATTCACGGAAGGTTCGTCCCAGAAGCAAATTCTGATTTATCACGCATTGAGTGATGATTTAAGCCGAGCTTCTTCGAACGCGGAGCCGGCGGAACCGCTTGGGTCAGTGATTTCCGACGCATTGCGTCGGAAATTGCCCGCGACAAGCGCGGATGAAATCGCCGACTCGACGCGCGCGGAAGCGAATGACTTGAGATTCAATGCGCGTAGCGCGAAATGTTGGAAACCCGGCCTTCTACATCCGAAGCTGTCCTGGACCCATTACCGCACGCTTTTGCGGGTTGACAAACCGGAAGCCCGCGCGTTCTATGAGATTGAGGCTATCAAGAACAACTGGGCGGCCCGGGAGATGGAGCGACAGATCAACAGCCTCCTGTACGAGCGGCTCGCTCTGAGCCGGGACAAGAAGGGGCTGATGCGGCTGGCTTTGAAAGGGCATGAAGTTCAGAAGCCGGCCGACGTCTTCAAGGACCCGACGGTCATGGAGTTTCTCGACCTGCCGGAATCGCCCCGGCTGGTCGAATCGGACCTCGAACGCGCCCTGATCAACAACCTCCAAACGTTCCTTCTTGAGTTGGGCAAAGGATTTGCGTTCGTCGCCAGGCAGAAGCGCCTCACGCTGGACGGCGATCACTTCTACATCGACCTGGTGTTCTATCACACTATTCTGAAATGCTATGTGATCATTGACCTCAAAACCGGCAAGCTGACGCATCAAGACCTGGGCCAGCTCCAGTTGTATGTGAATTATTACGACCGCGAATGCCGGACGCAGGGCGACGGCCCGACACTCGGCTTGATCCTCTGCGCGGACAAGAATGATGCCGTAGTGCGGTATACATTGGGCGAGGATCAGCAGAAAAAAATATTCGCCAGCCGCTATAAACTGCACCTTCCGACGGAAGCGGAGCTGAAAGCGGAAATCCGGCGCGAGCTTCGAGCGTTGCCGCAGAAAGGAGGCGCCAAATGAATCCGCATGTCAACACCATCGCCGGCCGCCTCAGCCTTCGGCAGCCCCAACGGGATTCATTGGAGATACTCGCTCGACTCTGCGACATTGTTCCGATGGAGAAGAACGCCGATGTCGAAAAGGCGCTCAAGGCTATTCAATCCGAGTACGCATCCGTAACGGACTTCGAGCGCGATTTTCCGTCGGTCTGCTTCGCGCTGGCGACCGGAGTGGGCAAGACGCGGCGAGGGCGACGCTGGAGGTCATCCATCGCGAGTTCGAACGATTGCCGCGTTCGGCCGATCTGAATAAGCCTGAAATCCAGGAGAAAATCGTCTTAAAGGCCAAGGAAATTATCACGCCGGCACAAAAAGAATTGGAGGGGACCGTCGAACGAGTGGACGTGGGTAAGGTCGTAGCTAAGACTATCGCCTTGCGAAATGAGCTCACGATCGACATTCCCCGCATCACGGTCCAGCCCGTGGGCGACGTGAAGCGGGGATACCGGGAATTCAAGCTGGACCTGGCGAGCGTCCGCCTTCAGCCGGTGGACAACGAAATTCTGATCCAGGAATTACACCGGAGGAAACAGGTTAGGCTCATGAGCGGTACGGGGATCCTCACGGAGGCACGGCTCGAAGATTATGTCGTGCGCGGCCTGATCGATTTCGACGATATCTGTTATGACGACCATGCGGAGCTTCTCTATGATTTGGCCGGTCAAGTCGTTGCCCATCTCCGGTCGTATCTCAAGGATGAGACCGAGGTATTGAACGTGCTTCAATACCACCAGCAAGCGTTGGTGAATCTGATCCACTCCCGAATGAAGGATCATTATGAAGAGAAGGCGACGGCCTACGAGTCGTACGTGAGCGGCGGAATCACGACGCTGCGCGCGAATAGTTATTCGGTTCCGGAGGAAGAAATCGCCCGGGACTTTCGCGTGCCTGTGACGGACAAACAGGACATCCGCAGGATGCTTTTTTGTGGGTTCGGAAAGTGCCTCTACCCAGTCCAGAAGTTTGATTCGAACTGGGAGCGACGATTCGCCGTGGTTTTAGAGAATGACCGCGATGTGCTGAAATGGATAAAACCGGCCAAAGGCCAGCTCCGGATCTATTATGCCGGGGATGAGACTTATGAGCCGGATTTCGTGGTTGAGACCAAGACGGCAAGGTTCCTCTGCGAAACGAAGGCCGCCAACGAAGTGAACGCCGAAGACGTTCAGGCTAAGGCTAGGGCGGCCGCGGAATGGTGCTCTCATGCGACGGCGCATGATTTAGAACATGGCGGCAAACCGTGGACGTATCTGCTTATCCCACATGACGTTATCGCGGACAACATGACTCTGCGGGGGCTTGCCAGTCATTCAAGAGGTTAAGCGGTCCTCGTAGAATTTATAAGAAATCGCTTTTCTGCGGGGGTGGCTGGGCAAGCATTCATGCGTCGATTCACCTCGTAATACTACACGCCGATTCTTGACAACGCATTTCCCGAGGTGTTATTCTTTGGCCAAGCAGCCGTAAAGGGAGCAAGGGCTATGAAATACTTCAATTCTCAGGTCGATAATCCTTCCAGTTTAGTCGAGGGAATTGCCACGGCAAAAACTAAATTCTTGTTAATGGGTTTCCTCCTTTTTAGCTTTGGCTGCGCTATTCCGAAATTGGAGCAAAAGCCGGAATGGAAAGGAAAGATTGAGGTTGAAAACGGCGTTAAGGTCATCAAAAACCCAGGAGAGCCTGTTTATGGATATATCAAGCTCAAACTGAAAGAGGATTTGAGCATTGGAAGAGGCGATGACAAGAATTATTCGTTCAATCGTGTCAGAGGAGTTGCTGTCGATAATGAAGGAAACATCTATGCCGTCGATATGAGCAATCGAAGAGTCCAGGTCTTTGACCAGAAAGGAAAATATTTAAGGACAATTGGCGGAATGCGCCCGGGGCCGGGAGCTTTTCAACAGCCCTACAAGATTCTGCTCGACGAAAACACGGGAAATATCTACGTCAGTGATGGCCCGAAAATAAAGGTTTTCAATCAGGAAGGACAATTCGTCGCGGACATTATCCCAAAAGCGTTTCCGGTAGATTTCATCATCGCCGGAGAAGGGATGATTTTGGCAAAAACGGCTTCGGGACGGCCGGAAGAAGAAACCGAAGAGCTGACCAAGATCAACCTTAAAGGTGAGTCGCTGGGGACGTATGCAAGCTTTCCTTTTTTTAATATTCTGTCAACCAAAATCGATGGGGGTTATGGTTCCGGCCGCTCCGGCTTGGAGCATGACGTGTTGGTTGCTGGAATTGACCAACAAACCTGTCTCTATGGATATTCCAAAGAATACGAGCTGAACGTCATCGATAGCCAGGGGAAACTTCTTTTCAAGATCGAAAAGGATGCGCCGTATCATAATGTCACTCCAGGCGAACAGGACGAATATAGAAAAAAGGCGGCTTTAATAAGGAAAAAAATGCTTGGCAAATTCAAGGATATACAGGTTATCTTAAAACTTCCCGAACATTGGCCCTGCTTTTACAATCTTTTAACGGATAGCGAAAAACGCATCTATGTCCAGACCAATCATACGCAACACCAGCCTGAGGTTGATAAGGAAGTCGATATCTTCAGCCCGGACGGCTATTATTTATATAAAAGTGTCATCCCGTATTTCACCCGCGTGATAAAAAGCGGATTCCTATATTCGAGTTTTGCCGATGAAAAAAGCGGTGTGGAATATGTCAAGCGATTCAGGATCAAGAACTGGGAGCAGATTAGGGCGAGAATATAAAAAAGCAAACGCAAAAGGATAGAGGAGGGACGATGAAAACAAAAATTCAATACCTCTTGATCGGTCTTTCCGTTTTTTGCTTTGTTTTTGTAGAATCCAGAGAAAATCAAAAACCCAAATGGAAAGGGAAAATCACCGAAGAAAAGGGCGTCAAGGTTGTCAAAAATCCCAAAGAGCCTCTCTATGGGGAATTGAAATTCGATTTGACAGAGGATTTAAGCATCGGAAAGGAAAACGATGATCGCTATATGTTCTACGGGATAAGAGATATCCAAGTCGATGAGGATGAAAATATCTATGTCCTTGAGCTTAGGAATAGGAGAGTCCAGAAGTTCGGTAGAAATGGCCAGTTTCTTTGTCCGATCGGCAAACAGGGACAGGGGCCCGGCGAATTCCAGATGCCTTCCTTGATAATCGTTGACGATAAAAACGGCATCGTCGGTGTCCAAGACCTAAGAACGCTAAAGATTTTCAATAAGGACGGGAGCTATTTGAACAAAGATATCCCCTTTGAAATTTACAACAGTCAGCTCGTCGTTGATGCAAATGGAAATCTATGGGGAATCGGCTCTGAGAGTGAGGGTTCTGATGATGCCAGCCCTGCTCTTTTTAAAATTTTGAAGAGATACAACGCTCAAGGGAAAGATGAGAAAAAAATTGCCAGATTCCCTTATGACATTTTTCGAGAAAGGACAGGAGTTTCGGAAATTACGGTCATATCCAGAGAAGAATATGATTTGTTTTTGTCTCCAGCCAACGAAGGAAACTTGGTTTATGGCTATTCCAAGGAATACGAGTTGAACATCGTTGATTCTGAAGGCAAATTGCTCTTTAGAATCAAGAAGGAAGAGCCGTATCAGAATTTTTCGGCGGAAGAAAAGCGGAAAGGCGGAAAAGGCAAGTTTCCCGAGCACAAGCCTTTCTTCTATTCGATCTTCACAGATAGCCAAGGCAGAATTTATGCGCAGAGGAATAATCCCGATCCGACGGAATATGTCGGGAGGACGTTCGATATTTTTAACAAGGATGGATATTATCTTTACAAAACAACTTGCCCTCTTCACCCGTACGTGATTAAGAACGGATTTTTTTATACCCAAGTGGTCAATGACGACACGGGAGAGGTGTTTGTCAAGCGATTCAAAATCAAAAACTGGGACGAGATAAGGACGGGAATCCAATAAAAAGCGGTCCTAAGTCTTTTCTTTCTCCAGCCTCTTTTTGATCTTGTCAACGGCCACCTGGGCTTCGGCCTTGATGTCGTCAAACTTCATGAGGGATTCGGCAAATTCCTGGGCATCGGGACAGGCAAAATTCGGCAGGACCCCAAGGACGAGCTTCTTTTCCTCCGGACGGTCTGCCAAGCTATAGGCCAGCTTCAAATCCCTGACGGCGGATTCGGGAGAACGGAATCTCTCGAGACCGATCAAACGGACGTAAGCTTGCAAAGTCAAGAACTCATGGATCTCGTTTTTCGTGGTCCGGTTGATCTGGAGCACGTCATCCTTGGCGGTGATGGTCGGCCAGATGGCCAGGGCGCGCACGGCCGCGTCCACCACCTCGGCATCGGGATCAGTCAGCGCCTCGCGGAGCAGGGGAAGCGCGCTGTCGTCTCCGATCCTTCCCAGCACATGGAAGAGCATCGATCTATTTTTTATGTCTTTCTCTTTGTCCAGTTTCCCCTTGACCGCGCCGGACCTCGCCAGCGGATTGGATATCTTTCTGGCAAGCGCGACGACCGCATTTTCGATCTCTATCTGTTCCTGCTCGTTTTCGGTTTTGAGGAGGAGGTCGAGGAGGCCGGGGGCATCCGAGGGTGTGCCGATGACCTTGAGCGCCCTGAGCGCAGTCTGGCGCACCTTGGCCGAGGAAGACTCTTCATTCTTGACGAGCCATGCTTTCCCGGCGAAGATCCGCCGCTCTCCGATGCTCATGAGGAGTTCATTCAGGACGTCGTCGGCGGGCTGCTTGGCTAGGAGGGAAATGACTTCTTCATCGACCTCCCGACCCTTCAGCCCCCAAAGACTAGTGCGCGCGATTTCCTGTTCCTTCCTCTGGGATTTTGTCGCCGCTTCGGCCAGAAAAGCGACGGTTGAGGCGTCACCCACTTTTTCGAGCGCCTTCAACCCGGCCATGCGGACAGGCTCTTGAGGGCTCCGGGCAGCCTGGAGGACGGGGGAAAGAACCTGATTCTTGGGATATTCGGCGAGGACGGCCAGGAGCTGGACCTGGCCGGATTCGGGAAGCTTGGGGAGCAGCGTGCAGATAGGGGTGATGCTCGATGCATCAAATACTTTTTTAACCATGTCGATGGCCGGCGTCTGCATATCCTGGTCGGCGCCTTCTAGCGCGGCCAGGATGATTTTCATGGCTTGGTCTCCGGCGGCGGCGATCTTTCCGCTCATGGCCGCGCGCCGAAGGGGGGCCGGGAGCTTGAGCCCGAGCAATTGATTATATATTCCCGATGCCGCGTCTGCGTTTTTGAGCGCCATAAAATCTTCAGCGCAGACGAGAAGGGCGGACCCGATTTGGGCCTGGAGCTCGCCCTTGGTTTTTCCCAGTGCGGTCGTGAGGACGCCTGCGGCTTCCTTGCCCCCGATCCGGCCCAGGGAAAAAACGGCGGCTGAAGCGATGTCTTTTTTTGAATCCAGGATCAATACGCCGAGCATCGAAACCGCTGCCTGAGTTTTTCTCTTTCCCAGAGAGGAAATGATGCCGAGTTTGATATCGCCTTTAGAATTTCCCAGAGCTTTGAGCAGGGCTTTGTCGGCGGCATCTCCCGGGATTTTTTCCAAGGCGTAGCGGGCCATATCGGAAGTCTCTTTTTGGACCAGCATCTTTTCGAGAACGGGAACGGATTTTTCGCTGCCGATGACCCGCAGCTGGCGGCAGACGGCCATCTTGGCGACCGAGGTGGCTTCGGAACCGAGAAACGCCAGGAGTTTCTCCTCGCAGGCCAGCCTTGCCTCAGCAACATCTTTATAGGCGAGGACGTAGTTACGAAGGCTCCAAAACGCTTCCGAATTCAACCCGCCTTCGTATGTGGCCAACCGCTTGAGAATGTCGTCGAGATACTGTGGGGCTGTAGTTTTCGTGCCTTGCCCGCCGGATTGAACGGCCCGCATCGGCAGCGGAACTAAGAAGAGGGCCAGGGCCGCGATGGCGATTGTTTTGATTCTTATTGTCCGCATGTTCGCACCTCTATTCCGGAAGCTGCCAGGGCTTGCGGTAGGAGCGGCTGAGGAGACGCGTGGCTTCCGGATCGCCGCTGATCGTTTCCGTGGCCGGGTCCCATTGGATCTTCCGGCCCGTTTCGATGGCGATGACGCCGAGATGGCCGACGCTTGCCGACCTGTGGGCGACCTCGCAGGGCGTGATCGTCAGCGCCCTGGATTTGACGCAGTCAAGGAAATTCCGGTAGTGGTCCCGGCTCTTGTAGAGGCGGATCTCATTGGGGCCGATGACTTCGTTGACGAGATTGGCAGGCTGTGTCTCGAACGCGCCGCGGTCGACCCAGATCCAGCCGTATTCGCCGATCCATTTCGTACCGCCTTGAATTTCGGGGTAGCCGCCGGCGAGAATGATGGGTGTTCCGTCGGCATACTTGGCCTCTACCCAGTATCGAAGAGCGCTGTTGTAGATCCCGGTTGTCAGAAATACGCCCTGCCCCTGGATTTCGACAGGGCCGGTGTAGTCAAACCCGAGTCCCCAGTGGGCGATGTCCAGGTGATGGCCGATCCAGTCCATCAGTTGGCCGCCGCCGAAATCCATGTTCCAGCGCCAATTCATATGGACGCGGGCTTTACAGTAGGGGTTATAGGGGGACGGGCCAACCCAAAAATCATAATCCAGTTCAGGGGGAGGCGACTCGATGTCCCATTCCCCGAATGTCCCGGCGAAATCGTGATGCCCCTCGGGCAACCCGACCTCAACTCTGAGGATTTTTCCTATCCGGCCGTTGCGGACGAGCTCGCAGGCCTGGTGAAAATTGGCGACCGAGCGCTGCCAGCTTCCGGTCTGCCAGACACGGCCGTAGCGCTTCATGGCATCGCACAGGGCACGGCCTTCGGCCAGGCTGTGGGTGAGAGGCTTTTCGCCGTAGACGTCAAAGCCGGCCCGGGCCGCGGCGATGGACAGGATGGCGTGCCAGTGGTCGGGCACGGCGATGGACACGGCATCGAGGTCTTTGCGCGCGTAGAGCTCGCGGAAATCATGATAGGTGGCGCAATCCTCATTCCCGTAGTGTTCATTGACCATGTCCTGGACCTGCTGGAGATGGTCCTTGTCGATGTCGCAGACCGCGACCCACTGGACTTCGTCCTTTTCCAGGAATGCCTGCATGTTGGGAATGCCCATCATGCCGAAGCCGATTCCGGCCATGACGATGCGATTGCTGGGGGCGACGGCGCCCGATTTCCCCAGCGCCGAGGCCCGGACGATCGTCGGAAATCCTGCGATCCCGGCGAGCGCGGCCGGAATCGTCTTCAGGAAATCCCTGCGTCGGATTTTAGCGGGTTTTTTAGCCATATTCTCACCTGCCTTTTAACGACCGGGGTCAAACCTCAACATTCAACATTTTAAGCTTCTGCCAAATTTTGTTTCCCGAAAATAGTCCTCCATCATAATATTTTCCCGATAACACCATAAAAATGTTGAATGTTGAGGTTTGACCCCATTTCATCTTATATCAGGGGGGTGACGCCAGGGATCGCCACCGGCTCGACCGGCAGCGGGCCGAAATCATACTTGGGCGGGGTGAGGTCGAGCTTGGAGCTCGTCATCGCCCATTCCCAGCTGATGGCCCGCCCCGTATAGGCGCTCATCCGTCCCATAATGGCGCACAGGGTGCTTTCGGCGATGCGCCGGCCTTCGTTGAGCGGCTTCCCGGCGCGGATGCTGGCGATCAGGTCGGTCTGCTCCTGGACATAGGGATTGGTCTCATCGCCGTCGAACTTCCAGAAGTTCGTGCCATGGATCTCGCCGTAGCCGAAAGCATAGCCTTTTGTCCCGACAATTCGCTCTTCGACGCGGTCGGCGCAGCCCTTGATCTGGCGGCACATGCTGAGCACGCGAACGCCGTTCGGATATTCGAATTCCACGGCGAAATGGTCGTAAATGTTCCCGTACTCGGGTGCCGTGCGCTGCTGCCGTCCGCCCATGGCCGTAACTTTCACGGGCATGGCACCGAACGCCCAGTTCATGACGTCGAGGTTGTGGACGTGCTGCTCGACGATGTGGTCGCCCGACAGCCAAGTGAAATAGAGCCAGTTCCGGCACTGCCATTCCATATCGGACATCTGGGGCGTTTTTTTCACGACCCAAAGATCGCCCTGGTTCCAATAGCACTGGCCGCCGGTGATCTCGCCGATCTCGCCGTTGTTGATCCGCTTCATCAGCTCGATGTAGCGCTGCTGGTGCCGACGCTGTGTGCCCGAGACGATGGCCAGCCCTTTTTTCCGGGCCAGATCGGACGAGGCGATGACCGAGCGAACGCCCACAGGATCTACGGCCACCGGTTTTTCCATAAAAACATTTTTCCCGGCTTCGACGGCGGCTTTCAGGTGTAGCGGCCTGAATCCGGGCGCCGCGGCCGTAACGATCAGATTCACCTCCGGGCAGGCCGCGACTTTGAGGTAATTGTCGAATCCCGTGAAGCACTTGTCTTTCGTCACCTTGACCTTGTCCGGATGGGTTTCTTTGATCCTTTTCAGGGAGCTGTCGATGCGGTCCATGAAGAGGTCGCCCATGGCCACGATCTCGACGCCTGGGGCTGCATTCAGGCAGTCGATGGCAGCGCCCGTTCCGCGGCCGCCGCAGCCGACAACGCCGATTCGGATAGTGTCGGAGCCTTGTGCATGAAGACCCAGGTTTCCGGGGATGGCCGCGGCCAAGGATGCTCCGACCGATGTTTTAATGAAATCCCTTCTAGTAAGGCTCGCTTTCCGAGAAGAATTGCTTTTCATTGAGCTCTCCTATTTAAAATCCGGGGTCAAAGCTACTTTTTACGTGGTCTTCCCCTGGAGAATTACGCGTAAAAAGTAGCTTTGACCCCATTCTTAATGACCCCATTCTTTATCAAAAATTGTCGCACCAGCGGTAGGCGTCGATAACGGCCCGTTCGCCCGCTTTGCCCGGCTGGCTCTTGCCGTGCTCCATGCACAGGACGTCTTTATAGCCTTTCTGATAAATGTGCTTGAAAATGTTCCTGTAATTGATCTCTCCTGTCGTCGGCTCTTTCCGGCCGGGGCTGTCTCCTAGATGGAAGGCGGCGATTTCATCCCAGGCCATGTCGATATTGGGGATCAGGTTGCCCTCGGTGATCTGCTGATGATAAATATCGTTGAGGATTTTGCAGGAAGGGCTGTTCACGGCTTTGCATATTGCGTAAGCCTGGGGAATTTTCGTGAGGAATAGGCCAGGATGGTCTTTGGGATTGAGGGGTTCGAGCACGAGAATCAGCCCTGCCGGAACGCAGATGTCCATACAGAAGCGCAGGTTTTCGACGACATTAGCCGTCTGGTAATCCCAGCTCAGATTCTGATTATAGCGACCCGGGACAACGAGGGCCCACTTTGTGTTTACTCGTTTTGAGGTTTCCACGCCCTGCTGCATCTTTTTGAGCAGCATGTCCCGGATGTCCTTATCATTTTTCACGAAGCTCTCAACGCCGAAGTCCGCGTATAAAACGAACGGCCCCAGGGTCATTCCTTTTCGTTCCAATTCCTTGACCATGGCTTCTTGCTGGGGGATAGGCCTTCCCATAATCCCGTTGTCGAACATGGCCGTGAAGCCCTCATCGGAAGCGAACTTGATCTGGGCGATGGGGTCATCCCCACTGTGCTCTTTGAACATCCCGAAGCTAGGGGCATATTTAAGCTTGAACTTGCCGGGTTTTGAAGAAGCGGCGGTTTGAAAAGACGCAGCCGCGCGACCCGGCCCGGCCAGAGAGAGCGCAGCGGCCGCGCCGATTCCGTTAGCTAAAAATTTTCTGCGATTCACCTCCGTGACACCTCCTTCTTTGGGATAGGTATTGCTTATACCAAGCGGGGGCGAAAATCAATAGTGAATCTTTTTATTCGCAGAAAATCCTGATCTTTTCCTTGCCTTCTACATCGACCTGAAGGTCGTTGAGATGGGTGACCAGCTCCTCCAGGTCTTCGGGCTTGATCTTCGTGAGATCCATCCCGATCCCTTTTTCTTTGAGGGCGTTGTTAACTTGCTTCTGGGCCGCCTGCGGAATAAACGCCGCCCATTTGAGGCCGGCCCGGATCAGCTTAAAAGGGACGCGGATATTCACCCGGTCTTGTGTTTCGCTCCCGGGTCCCGGCTCGATCAGGACGCGCAGATAATTAAAGCCCGGCTTTGCCGAAGAATCCTCCGGCCCGGACGATTCCGGAGAGGCCACGGCGGCCAAAAGCTTTTCGGCTTCTTCCGCAGTGATCTTTCCCTGGGCCAGCATGTCCAGAATTTTGCGTTTTTCGTCACTCATGGTAATCCTCCATCATTCGAAATGTATGAGAAGCTCTCTCTTTAAATTTCCGATTTCGATGTGCAGCCCCGCCAGCTGAAACAACGCGGTGAAGAAAATTGGATAGGCGATGAGGAGCAGCTTACCGGGTCCGTTCCTCCAATGGAAAGACGCCGACCCAGGTCAACCCGAAGTCGACGACGCCAAAGCCCGCCTGACCGCGCTGAAATACTGATAGACGAAACCCAGGGCCTTTCCTTTTCTTGCTTCCGGGGGCCCATTTTGTTAGAATTTTCCGAGGATGTTCGAGAAAAGCATTCTTCAATGAAAGATATGAAAAGGGTCGTCCATATATCTCATAACTTCGTTGACGCCGAATTATGGGACATTAAGCAGCAGGTGAGCTTGAGTCCTGAGGAAAGGCAAAAGGCTGCGAAGGAGTTGAAATCCAGAGCCTTTGGGAAAGCTGTTAGAGATGTCCGAGCACGGCCCCGATCACGACCAGCAGGAAGACTCCCGATAGATTGAAGTAGGTGGTCAGGGGGGATTTTTCGAAAAAGGTCTTTTTCAATTTTGGAAGAATAACGATCGTCCTGAGGATCTCTCCGGGCGGGAATTTTTCTTTCTTTCCGATGGCGACGGCATATTTCCCCTGGTTGTCGGGGCTTGAGACCTTGACGAGATAAGTCCCGGCAAGCACCGGCTCCTCGTATTCGGGGCCATTAAGATAGGTATCCCTGCCGCCCCAATTCCATATGAACTTAACTAAGAGAAAACCATTGACAGGATTTTTTTATTCAATTATCTTTTTAGAGAGAAAAAAGCTACCAAATCCTAAAAACCTCCCTGGGGGGAGCTATGGAAGAGAGAAAAATTCTTGACTCTTGGAAGGAGATCGCCGGGTACCTCAACCGCTCCGTCATGACCTGTCATCGGTGGGAGGAAGAGCTCGGACTTCCCATTCACCGTCTAGACGGGACGCCTAAAGCCCGGGTCTTTGCCTATTCGGACGAGCTTGACCGTTGGCTGGCGGAAAAGCTGCACGCAGCCGAGGCCCCGCGCCAGGAACGCCGCAAAAGGACCAAATGGATTTGGATGGCCGCCGGGGCCATAATCGTCGTGGCGGCGCTTGCCGCACTCGGCTGGCGATTTATTCTTGAAAAGCCCATTCCCGCACCCGCCCAAGTCCCTTCGCTCGCCGTCCTCCCCTTTGAAAATAGAACGGGGGATGGGGCATGGGATGCCTGGAAAATAGCCCTTCCCGACCTGATCACGATCGACCTCCGGCAGTCGAAGTTCATGGATGTCATCAAGACATCGAACCTTTTCCGAGCCGTCGGGCCATTGGTGGAAGCCGAAAAATTCTCCCCCGAGGACCTCAAAAAGGTGGCCGAAAAGGCTGAAGTGAGCTATGCGTTGACGGGGAGCTTTAACAAGTCCGGCGAAGACATCATCATCAACGCTCTCCTCCAAAATGCGAGGACGGGCGAAGTGATGGCATCCCCTCGCTCAACGTGCCGGACCGAGAGGGATATTTTTTCGAAAGTGGATGAAATATCCAAAGAGGTCAAGATCGCCTTGAATCTGAAGCCCCGAGAGATCCGCAGTGATATCGATAAGCCTGTGGCCCGGATCACCACGAACTCACCCGAAGCCTTCAAGCTTTACAGCCAGGCGTACCGCATCCAGGGGAAACGCAAATTCGACGAGGCGATCTCTCCCCTCCAGAAGGCCGTCGAGCTTGATCCTAAGTTCGGCCTAGCCTACAGAGCCCTGTTCCTCGTTTGTCGGAATGCGTCTCGCTCGGAAGATACGAAAAAATATGGCAAAATGGCCATCCGTTTGGCCGATCGGATCGAGGAACGGGAACGCGCCTTCTTGCAGGCCGACTTTTATCTGCATGAACAACTCGATAAAAAGAAGGCCATTCAAGTATTTCAAAGGCTTAGGAAGGGTTACCCGTACGACCCGGCGATGACGGGCTTAGCCGAGTTTTATTCGGATCAGGAGGAATGGGACAAAGCGATCCCTATTTTAGAAAAATTGATCTCAAGGTATAAACAAAGACCGGACTTCATTAATAATCTTTCGGTCTGCTATCAAGCCATGGGCCTTTACGACAAGGCGGAAAAGCTCCTCGATGATTATCTAAGCACGAATCCCGATCTCGGGACGGACATGATACCTATTCTCCTGCCGCGCTGGAGTCTTGCTCTAGCTCAAAACAAATTCGATGAGGCCCATAGCTACATCGATCGGCTGATATCCGCCTTTCCGAACCTCCCCGCTTATCTCGGGCGGAAAGGTTACATTTACTTCATGCAAGATGATTTCTCGAACGCCGAAAAAGAATATCAAAAGCTTGTCGAGAAGGAAGATACGAGAACTCAAATGGGCGGATTCGGCCATCTCGCCGAGGTGTCTTTGTCCCGCGGCAAGATTGAGGAAGCCAAACAACGAATTCTCCGGGCCATCGAGCTGGCCAAAAGCCTAAAAGACGGAAATTCGGAAAGGAATTTCCATTATTTCCTGGCCTATCTCCATCGGATTTCCGGGCTATTGCCTGAGGCTTTGAAGGAAGCCGAACAGGCTTGCCGGGATAGCGAAATGGAGGGGGTCGGTCTCGTCCGGGAGCTTCACCTGAGGGCCCTCATCACGCTGGAGATGAACCGGTTCGAAGAGTTTGAGAAGCAGGTTGAAGAGATTAAAATGTTTCTTGATCCCGATCGATTCCCCCGTGGATCCCTCAGGCTCATGAGGGTCTATTACCACCTCTTAGGCCATCGCGAGCTCCAAAAAAACAATTTAGACTTGGCCATCCGCTATTTTTGGAAAGCCTTGGATTTGCTCTCGGTTTTATATGCCCAAGAATTTGACGCAGACCACGCCAAATATTTTTATGACCTCGCCGAGGCCTATCGGCGATCGGGAAGCTTCTCGGGCGCTTTCTCGATGTACAAAAAGGTCGTTTTGCCGACGGTCAGCCGGGAATTATCCGGAGATCTTTATGCCAAGAGCTATTATCAGATGGGGCTGGAGTGGGAGCGAACGATGGGCAACACGGGTACCCCGGTCGATACTCGAAATAGGCGCCTGAAGGCCATCGAATGTTACCGGAAATTCCTCGACCTTTGGAAAGACGCCGATCCGATCTTTCCCGAAGTCGAAGACGCCAAAAAGCGCCTGGCCCACCTCGAGGCGGAGTTAGAGATTCAGAGCCGTCCTATCGTTCCCTCCGGTGCTGGACTTGGTGCTTCTTACTTGCCCTCTTTCCGTCCCGCATCAATCTTGACTAAAAAGGGGCCGTCTTTCGGCGTTTCCTTGTATCTCACGATACGCTAAAAATCTAACATTTTGTATCAAATTCTCCCATATCCCGCGTGTCTCTTGACGGCCCCGAGCGGCCTCCTTATTTAATTAAGCAGAAGGGAAAAATGGGTATGGGCCTGTGGCCGCGATTTTGAGGCGGTCAAAGAGCTCTTTCCCATTTATTAACTTACCTTCAAAATTGCCAAAAAGGAGGCACACCATGTCACGGCAATTTAAAATCATTTTAGTCTTTCTTTTTGTCGGAGTTGTGGTTCTCGGAACGATCTTTGCCCAGAAAAAGCCGCCGGCTGAGATCCCGCTTGCCGTAACGATTTATGACACTTATACGGTTGGTACAACAGAGGCGAAGTGCATGTGGCGCAGCGATACAGGCGGAGAATACATCAATGGTGTTGATTCTGTAACTGCTACGGTCAATACTCAATATGGCGAGTTGTATTTCGAAGTCCCAAGAACATCTCCCAGGCGCGCGCTGTTCGAATTCGACAAAAATACTAAAGAAACTTGCCCAAACGAATGCCTAGATCGCAATGGCAACCCCATATCTCCCCCGGGGCTCGGTGAGGTGAATAGCGTCATATTCACTACTTATAACAGGTCAGCTTGGGCCTGTGAGACGAGATTTAATATCGATTGCACGCAAGATTATCTCCATATGATTCCCGGTTCCACAGGTCATACCAATTTAAGGCTCCAAATTTTATCGCCGATATTTTCATCCCCATACGGCGCGATTTGGATAGATTATTCGAGAGCCTGTGAAAACCTCACGCAGATCGGATATGTTTTCTTTGCGGCCGGTCAAGATCATAATGGCGACGGCTATGCGGATGAATGGGATCTCTATCCTGTACCGCTAGGTTATCCTTTTAGCGGGGATAGGGCCCACGTATGGCTCCTCCAAGGGGGGGGCAAGAAATGCGACTTCGGCAGATATGAGCTTCCCTTTAAGATTCACTTGAGAAAGATCTAATAAAGGCCTGGCTCGGAAAAAGATCGGCGGAAGCTGAGCTTATCGACAAGGCGGCGTTCCGTATCGTAGACGGGGCGATGCGCGGATGCCCTCAGAGCAAATATCTGGAGCTCCACTCGGCAGAGATCTGGCGCGCTGATCTTGTGGATAAGATTTCTTTCAGATATTAAGTTGTGGCCGCCCTTTTCTTAATAATTTTTTCTCTCTTCTTTGTTCACAGAGCGTTCCTCTCTTTTTAAAATTTGAGTTAAGCCTGCCAAAAAGTCATTGACACATTTTTTCCGCTCGATTATTATCTTTTTGCACAGGGAAACATGATATAAGCTCAAAAGCTCTTTCTGGGGATAGCTATGGAAGAGAGAAAAGTCCTGGATTCTTGGAAGGAAATCGCCGAGTACCTCAATCGCTCGGTGATAACCTGTCAACGGTGGGAGGAGCAGCTCGGGCTTCCTATCCATCGGTTGGACGGGACACCCAAAGCCAGGGTCTTTGCCTACACCGATGAGCTTGACCGCTGGCTGGCCGAAAAGCTGCACGTCACCGAGGCCCCGCGCCGGGAACGCCGCAAAAAGACCAAATGGATATGGATAACCGCCGGGGCCGTGCTCGTCGTGGCGGCTGTCGCCGCAATCGGCTGGCGGTTTCTTCTAGAAAAGCCTATTCCCGTGCCCGCCCAAGTCCTTACACTTGCCGTCCTCCCCTTTGAAAATAGAACCGGGGACGGAACATGGGATGCCTGGAAAACAGCCCTCCCCGACCTGATCAAGATCGACCTCCGGCAGTCGAGGTTCATGGATGTCATTAAGACAATCGACCTTTACGGAGCCGTCGGGGCATTGGCGGAAGCCGAAAAATTTTCCTCCGAGGACATCAAAAAAGTGGCCGAAAAGGCTGATGTGGACTACGCCTTGACGGGGAGTTTCAGCAAGTTGGGCGAAGACATCATCATCAACGCTCTCGTCCACAATGCGAGGACGGGCGACGTGATGGCATCCCCGCGTTCAACGTGCCGGACCGAGAAGGATATTTTTTCCTGCGTGGATGACTTATCCAAAGAGGTCAAGATCGCCTTGAATCTGAAGCCCCGCGAGATCCGCCGCGATATCGATAAGCCTGTGGCGCGGTTCGCTACGAACTCCCCTCAGGCTTTTAAGCTCTTCAGCCAGGCGTATCGCATCCGGGAAAAACGCAAATTTGATGAGGCGATCTCTCCCCTCCTCAAAGCTGTCGATCTCGACCCCAAGTTTGGCCTTGCCCACCTCCTTTTGTTTCACTGTTGCCAGGCTATGGATCGCGAGGAAGACGCGAAAAAATATGGCCGAATGGCCGTGGAACTCGCTGATCGGATCGACGAACGGGAGCGCTGCCGTTTCCTGAGCGAGTTTTATATGTTGGAACAACTCGATAAAAAGAAGTACCTCCAAGTGTATCAGAGATTTGGGAAGAATTACCCGGACGACGAGGCGATTATCGGGTTAACTGGCTTTTATATGGGTCAGGAGGAATGGGACAAAGCTATCCCGATTTTGGAAAAATTGACCCTAAGGTATAAACAAAAGCCGACCGTTATTCAGAACCTTTCAAGATGCTATCAATCGGTAGGGCTTTACGACAAGGCGGAAAAGCTCCTCGATGATTATATAAGCGCGGATCCCAAGCCAGGGATGAATATGATGTATGATCTGGAAAGACGCTTAAAGTTGGCTCTCGTCCAAAAAAAATTCGATAAGGCCCATGACTGCGCCGACCGGCTGATAACCGCCTTTCCGAACCTCTCGTCAGGTGTCGGGTATAAAGGTTTCGTTTACTTCATGCAAGACGATTTCGCGAACGCCGAAAAAATGTATCAAAGGCTTGTCGAGAAGGACGATAAGCGGACTCAAAGGAGCGGATTCCATTATTTAGCCGCGGTCTCCTTGTCCCGCGGCAGGATCGCGGAGGCCAAACAACGAATCCTCCGGGCCATCGAGCTGGACAAAAGCGCAGGACGCCCATACATGGAAGGTGAATACCATTATTTCCTGGCCTATCTGGAACGCCTGTCCGGCCGGTTGCCGGAGGCGTTGAAGGAAGCCGAGCTGGCTTGCCAGGGTCCTGAAGGCCCGGGACTCAGATTCGTCCGGAAGCTGTATTTGAGGGCCTTGATCACGGTGGAGATGAACCGGTTTGAAGAGTTTGAAAAGCAGATCGAGGAGGTCAAAAGATACCTGGATCCTGACCGAGTCTCCCTAGGAGCCCCCAGGTTCATGAGGGTCTATTACAACCTGCTCGGCCATCGCGAGCTTCAAAAAAACAATTACGTCGTGGCTATCCCCTATTTCTGGAAAGCCCTGGATTTGCTCTCGGTTTTTGGGGCCCGAGGCGACGACAATGACCACGCCCAATATTTTTACGACCTAGCCGAGGCCTATCGACGGAGGGACTCCTCTGACCGCTTCTCCCCGGATGCTTTGTCAATGTATGAAAAAGTCACTTTGCCGACGGTCAGCCGTGAATTTTCCGGCGATCTCTATGCCAAGAGCTATTATCAGATGGGGCTTGAGTGGGAGCAGATGATACGCTTCACAGGGACCCCGGCCGATGCTCGAGAGAGGCGCCTGAAGACCATCGAATGTTACCGGAAATTCCTCGCCCTTTGGAAGAACGCCGACCCGATTTTTCCCGAAATAGGAGATGCCAGGAAGCGGCTGGATCGCCTTCAAGCTCAATAGACTCATTGGGAACAGCGCATCGATCTATTCGCAACATTCCCTGCCCTAAACTCCTGATCTTAATAATTCCTGTCACTGGAAGACTGCCTAGCGTGTTTCTGCTATGCGATAAAATAGCGACTGACGACATCAAAATTCGACAATTTGGCTCAATCTGTTGCCAATCCTAAAGGCCCTTTTTAACTTGATTATAGGACTCGGGGATGTACATAAAATCCATCATCTTACATCAACTTGCATCATCTTATAGCATTATCCTTATGTCTCTTGACGGCCCTGCCCGGCCTCCTTATTTAATCAAGCAGAAGGAAAAAATGGGAATGAGCCTGTGGCCGCGATTTTGAGGCGGTCACAGAGCTCTTTCCCGTTTATAAGCTTTCCTTCAAAATTGCCAAAAAAGGAGGCATCACATGTCGCGGCAATTCTTCAAAATCTTCTCTTTGGCCCTGCTGGCGGCTATTTTCGTCCTGGGGGCTATCGCTATTCCGACGCCGGCTGGGGGTGGGGGGAACGCCGATCTCCCGATGAAAGCCATATTTTCGGACGGCTCGAGTTTTAAAATCCTGAATGATCATTCTGGCCAACCGTACGTCCACCAGGGGAACAAGTCCGGTATGAATTATGTCGTCATCGGCTCGCCCAGCACGTCGGGGCATTTCGTAATGGCCATCTATGCCAATTCCGGCCGGTACGTGAATCTGCGTTTCGATACCCTTCTGCATAATCCGCTGGAACCCGTTACCGGCGGTTGCCCAGATCCCTATTTCCTCGATTCGCCGGACGTCCTTGTGCCAACGACCTATTTCTTCTTGAGGACTTTTTGGAAATGCCAATACATAGATCATTTGTATGAGAATCCGCCTTGGATCGAGTTCATTCGGTCCACAACGAGCAAGGATGCGAGTATCTTGAACCTGACAAAAATGCTCCCGGGTGAGAAAATCGGTGTCTCCTTCGAGATGGCCAGTTTCCGGGCTAACGACGATCTGAATACCCCCGGATATGATGAATCCCAGGATCTATATCACTTGTCTGGTTACCCGACCGGCGCGGGGTATCTTCTTGTCGAAGCCACGGATTGGGACGGGAACGGCGTCATGGACTGGATCCTCCGCACGATCCCCTGCAAACTCGTGGTCAAAGCGTTCGGCAGGACGGATGATGTTCTTCCCCAAGGCGATTGCTTCAAGCTGACTGACGGATGGCCTTGTGAATATGGATCTTTTGGGCTGCCCTTCGAGCTGAAGATCGCCCGGAAGTAATAAGGTCCGATGCCGGGCCGTTTCATCCGAAATATCCGGCCGGCTGAGCCCGTTCGCCGCCGACCTCGGACGGACCGCCTCCGTACGGGCGGCGGCCGCGGCCGGTTCTGATCACTGATCCGACTCAGCGGTCACTTCTTTTTCGAACGGAAAGGCGGAGGCCTGGGAAGGGCACTCCGCCTTTTTTGTGTGCCGGGCATGCTCAACCGCTTGGAGGTGGAAGTCCTCTACCCAACCTGATGGAGGTGAAGGGTTAGCGAGACGCAAGGGCGCCGCCGCGAGACGGCGTCTGAAGGAAGCGAGGAGC
>Ga0315284_10003906_pt1 | contig 21168 bp, 17 predicted proteins | sample YL17G09_16_MG_FD_203696 | JGI IMG/M metagenome (GOLD analysis project Ga0315284, IMG submission 203696) | Sediment microbial communities from Yellowstone Lake, YNP, Wyoming, USA - YL17G09_16 | ecosystem: Environmental > Aquatic > Freshwater > Lake > Sediment | place: USA: Wyoming | collected...
GCCATTCCATCCAGGAGGTCACGGAAACCGGCGGGAACCCGAAAGCCCGAGTGGAGTTCTCGCTGGTGAAGAGTGGTCCGTCGAAGGATTTGACCTCGCCCGCGCACGGGACGCGTTTCTCCGCCGTGCATACCTCGTCGCTGGCCTGTATTACCTGCCACGAATACCGCAACGCGACGGGCTTCGCGGTGCTGACCACCTACTCGGAGTGGAAAGACAGCGCCTACGCAAAGAACGAGCAGGGATGCCAATGGTGCCACATGCACACCGTGGCGGGCGAGGTGGTTGACCCGCGCGTCAAACGCTCAACGATGTCGGGCATCAACCTGCACGAGATTCCGGGCAGCCATTCCATTCAACAATTGAACAAGGCCATCAAGGCAGACCTCATCACTACGCGAGAAGGGGGCCAAATTCGGGTTCAGGTGAAGGTGACCAACCAGGGAGCGGGACACTACGTGCCGACGGGCTCGCCGCTGCGACAATTGTTGATGGAGCTGCGCGCCGATGCTTACGGTGGCCGCCGGTTCCGCGAGCAGACGAGATACACCCGCACGGTCTCAGACCGCAGCGGCTTTGTTCTCGATCGCGAGTCTGCCGTGTTCGTCAAAGCCGCTCAGGTGGTGAAGGACACGCGTCTCGCGCCGAATGAAACCCGAACTGAAAAGTTTTCATTCCCGATTCCGCGCGGGACTCAGGCGGAAGTGGAGGCGAGTTTTTACTACTACTATTCCCCGATGGCCACCACCGAGGCCGAGCAGAAGGTGAAGTTCCTGACCATCCGGCGGCTGGTCCAGTAGGGAGGATCGGCAGGCGGGGAAGGTTCCGGGTGGCGTGAATTGGATCGAGTTCGACCCGGAAAGTCGAACTGATGAATTGTTGCTGCAAACGTCCAGGGGGCGGCCTGCACCCACACTACTGTGTGGCGACATTATCTTCCGTGGTGCAGCCCATTCGTCCGTTGCGTTAACGGTCGGGGGCAAGAACCTGGATCGGCTGCACGGTCATCAGCCGGCTACCCACCATGGTCTGCAAGGTCGGCAAGATCTCAGCCACTTTCTCCGGAACATCAATAAACTGCACTACCATCGGGAGCTTGCCTTCCGAACCGGCGGAGGGTAGCGTCAGCGCTGGAGCCCCAGCCGTGAAGCCGGCCAAGCCCCGCAAAACCGTTCCTCCCGCGCAGCCCGACTTTTGCAGGAACTTGAGAATCTCCAGATGCAAAGGTCGATGCTCCCATTGGTCGGCCTCATTAAGGTAAACGCTCACGAGTTGGTGTAGAGTTGTCATAGGCAGATTCCGCCCCCATGAATGTGTTTCGAATGACCCCGTCGAGACAGTACCACATTGTTCTACCCTCGGCAACCTGCACAAGACTGTGGGGTGCGTAGAACCAGTAATAGCAGGAGCGTTAACGTTCTACGCCGGGGTCATCGCACCAAAATGTCGGGCATCGCGTAGGTCTTCCCTTGCACGGTGACCGGAATCGTTGGCCAGCCGGGCGTGGCCGTGAGGTTCTCGATGTGGTCGTCGTAAACGATGATGGTGTCAAAGGAGAGCGCGCCGCGGACGATGGGGTTCCAGGCAAAAGCCTGACGGGCCTGGACGATCTCCGTCGAGCCGGGATGAGCCACCCATTCGCGCTCGGCATAACCGATCGCTCCGCCCTGATGGTGGCGTGTCCAATCACCTTCGAAGCCCTGCTCAGCGTACCATTGCTTCGCCATCTCGAGCAGCTCGACCGCTCGCGTGCCCGGTCGCGAAGAGGCCTGGAAACGCGCGCTGATTTCCGCCGCGGCCCGCAGGCGCCGCTCGAGCTCCGCCGGCAACGGCCCGAAGTGCACGAAGCGCGCCACGGAAATCACCAGGCCCCACTTGCGCGCGCAAACGTTCACAATCGCGTACTTTCTGAGGCGCGCATCGGAGGGCGTGTGATGGTAGTAGTTGAAAACGCGCTCGTCCACGCCCATCAGCAGCACGGTCGGGCGAAGGCCGCGCCGCATCAACTCGTCGGAAGCCCAGGCTTCGATCTCGCGCTCGCTCAGACCGGGACGAAGCCGCCGGCAAATCGCAACCACCGCCTCCGTCGTTTCGCGGCCCAACCAGCGGTACTTCTTGATCTCCGCAGCGGTCAACTGGTAACGCAAGCGCGCTAACGGAGCAGCCACCACGCGCAGGTCAGCGTAAGGCGCGTCGCTCCCGATCTCCTGGCCGCCGGCAATCTCGCGGATGATCTGGAGCTTGCGGTCCCGGGTAACCTTGTCCTCGTACCACAAGTACATCTTCGCCTCATAGCCCAGGTCTTTCAGGTCTTCCGCCATCAGGCGTGGCACCTCGCTGTTGCTGGCGATGAGGCATTTCCGGCCGTCGCGCATGATGAGCAAGGACGCCGCTCCCAGCTCGCTGGTAAGCACAATATGGTTGTCCGCAAGCCCCGCCGTGATCCAGGAAAAGTTGCTCACGCGCGTCAGCAGGACTCCCCCGAGGTTCTCCGCGGCGAGGAATTTCTGGATGCACGCCAGCTTTTCCTCGATTTCCTGGAGCGATTCAGCGCGCGTGACCACTGCCGGTGTGGCGGCCGTCTGGCTTGCCCCTCTCATAGTCCGCGTCTCCTGCTTGGTATCGGCCTGCGCTCTGCCAGCAATCACCGCTGCAAGAAGCGTCAGAACCAGAAGCGTCCTTCTCGAGATTTGCCCACCCATCTTCATCGGTCCGCTCGTCTTTGCATGGTGGCGCAACCTCCAGCCAACCCGGCCGGTATGTCAGAGTCTACCACCCCCTGCGCAGCTTCAACTCACTTAAGCCCGCACCCGTAGGCCACAGTGAAGGATTCCTGCCGCCGCGAGTCGAAATGCGGAAGGCGCCGGGATGAGCTACGTGGCCCGGCAGGCGCGGGTTTTCCTGCATGGGACAAAGTGTCCTATTCGCCCAGGCCCCCAATCGCAACTTGGCCCGCGGTGTGCTATGAAGGAATCGGGGTGGGTCTCTGCTGGCACCATTCGAATCCGAAGATCCACTGCCGCTCATGAGCCCGAGACCCGGAACCAACCGTCGCGATTTCCTTTGCCTTGCCGGCGCTGCGCTGCTGGGCGCGCCGGGAGGGAGCAAGGCGGCGCCTCCTCCGCCGGCTCCGGCCAAATCCCGCGTCGTGATCTCTCGCGACCCACAACTGTGGAAGCCCGGGGCCGGCATGGATTCCAACCGGCTGCAGAAGCTCGTCGATCGCGCCGTCCAGGCTTTCTACGGCCGCGACAACGCGAGCGAAGCGTGGCATCTCGTGGCGCGCCCGGGAGAAATCGTCGGGCTGAAGGTGAATTGCCTGGCCGGCAAGGGCATCTCGACCAGCGTGCCACTGGTCGAGGCGATTGCGGAGCGGCTCCAGCAGGTGGGCGTCCGAGACATCGTCATCTGGGACCGGCTCAACTCAGATCTCGAGAGCGCGCGGTTTCGAATCAACGAAAAAGGTCCGGGGGTGCGGTGCTTCGGGAACGACACTCTGGGTTATGAAGACGAATTGGTTACTTTCGGCAGTGCCGGCAGTCTGTTATCGCGAACCCTCACCCAGGTTTGTGACGCGGTCATCAATCTGCCCGTGCTCAAGGACCACGGCATCGCCGGCGTAACCATGGCGCTCAAAAACTTGTTCGGCGCCATTCACAACCCCAACAAGTATCACCTCAGCGTCGGTGATCCTTACGTTGCCGACGTCAACATGCTGCCTCCGTTGCGCCAAAAGGTTCGGCTCCATATTTGCGATGCCGCCACCGCGCAATACGAAGGCGGGCCGTCCTTCATGCCGCAGTGGACGTGGCCCTACAACGGGCTGCTCGTGGCGCGCGATCCCGTGGCGCTGGACCAAACCGGCTGGCGGATCATCGAGCGCAAACGCGCCGAGAAGGGCATGAAATCGCTCCAGGAGATGAAACGCCAGCCGACCTACATCGCGACCGCCGCGGACGCGAACCATCGGCTCGGAACGAACGATCCAACGCGCATGGAAATTGTGGAAGTCTGATGATGGATAAGGCCGATTTACAGGACTCTGTGCCTCTGTGCCTCCGTGGCCAGCCCTTTGACCGTCGCGTTTTCCTAAAGGCCGCTTCCCTGCCCTGTCTGGCGGCATGTGCAGGCGCTTTTGCAGGGGCAAAGCATGCTGTGCCCCTAGTGGCTGCACCGATGCCAGAGAGCGATGCGCAGTTCATCCGCGAGGCGCAGTTCTACGAAAAACAGCCTTACAAGAAGATCAAGTGCAAGCTCTGCCCACGGGAATGCGTGATTGACGACCGCGAGCGGGGCTACTGCGGCGTGCGCGAGAATCGCGGCGGCACGTACTACACCCTGGTCCACTCGCGCGTGGTCACGGCGCACATTGACCCCGTCGAGAAGAAGCCTTTCTTCCACTTCTTGCCCGGGGCGATGGCGTTTTCAATCGCGACCGCGGGCTGCAACGTGAACTGCAAGATGTGCCAGAACTGGGAAATCTCCCAGGTCCGCCCCGAGCAGGTCCGCAGCACCTACGCGCCCCCCGCCAAAGTGGCCGCCCTGGCGAAGCAGAACCGCTGCGCGACGATCGCCTACACCTACAGCGAGCCGGTCATCTTCTACGAGTACATGGTTGACGTTGCCGACGCCGGCCACCAGGAGGGCGTCCGGAGCGTGGTCGTGACGGGCGGCTACATCCACGAGGAGCCGCTCAAGAAACTCTGCCCGCGCGTGGACGCCGTCAAGGTGGACCTCAAAGCGTATTCGGAGAAGTTTTATAAGGAGATCGTCAACGGCGAATTGAAGCACATCCTCAACGCCTTAGTCACGCTGCGCAAGCAGGGCATGTGGACGGAGATCGTTTACCTGGTTGTCCCCACGCTCAACGACAGCGACCAGGAGTTCAAATCGCTGGCGCGCTGGGTTAAGTCCGACCTGGGTCCCGACGTGCCCTTGCACTTCTCGCGCTTCCATCCCGAGTATTTGCTCAAAAATCTTCCGCCCACGCCACTCGAAACGCTGGAGCGCGCCAAGGCTATCGCGGACGCCGAGGGACTCCATTACGCGTACATCGGCAACGTCCCCGGGCATCCCGCGGAGAGCACCTACTGCCCCAAGTGCCGCAAAGTGGTCGTCGAGCGTGTCGGCTATACGGTGGGCGCCATGCACATCAAGAGCGGCAAGTGCCAGTATTGCCGCACACCGATTCCGGGCGTGTGGACGTAGGTGCCTGACCCGTTTGGTTTTGTACTGTGGCCTCAAACCCAGCGGTCTGGTAACTCCGTCGCTTCTCTTCCGTTCAGTTTTCTGGTAAGGGTCATGACATGAGAAGAGCTACTCCTTTTCTGCTCATCTGCCTTGCCCTCGTTCCGTTCAACGAGGCCGCTGACCTGAAAGTCCGACCGCCCGCCGTAGCCGGCGCGTTCTACCCGGGCGACGCGAAAGAACTCGGCAAGATGCTCGACGGTTTCCTCGGCAAGGCGACGGTCACGCCTCTGGAGGGATCGCTGTTGGCGCTGGTCGCCCCGCACGCCGGCTACGAATTTTCCGGGCAGGTGGCGGCGCACTCGTTCGCGCTGCTCAAAGGCCGGAGGTTCGAGCGCGTGGTGGTGATCGCGCCCTGTCATATCGAGGCTTTTCCTTTCAGCTCGATTTACGACGGCGACGCCTACGCAACGCCGCTGGGCAATATTCCGGTGGACAAGGAATTCGCGCAGAAGCTGGCGGCGCAGAACTCGCTCCTCAAAATCTCAGGGCGCGGGCATGGAATCGTCCAGGGCCGGGGCGAGCACGCGTTGGAAGTCGAGCTCCCCTTCCTACAGCGGACGCTCGGCCAATTCAAGCTGGTGCCGATTGTCATGGGCGACCAGAATTACGAGACGGAGCGCGCGCTCGGAGTGGCGCTGGCGAAAGTCATTCAACAAGGCCGACCGCAAGGGTCGGCCCTACAGTCGAATACGCTCATTGTCGCCAGCTCCGACCTGTCGCACTACCATCCCGATGACGCTGCGGTGCGGCTGGATCACAAAGTGCTCAATGCCCTCGAAGAGTGGGACTACTTCAACCTGTCGCAGAACTTCCAGCGGCGCATCTGGGAGGCCTGTGGAGGAGGGCCGATCGTCGCCGCGATGATTGCCGCTGAGCGCCTGGGCGCCAACCAAGCCAAAGTCCTGAAGTACGCGAACTCCGGCGATGTGACCGGCGATAAGACCCGCGTGGTCGGTTACGGCGCCGCCGTCTTCACTGCCGAGAAGACCAGGCGCGGCACCAAGGGCGTGGCGTTTTCGTTGGGCCGGGCGGAAAAGGACGCGCTGATAAAGATTGCCAAAGCCTCGGTCCTTTCGGCAGTGAAAGAAAGGAAAGTCTATCAAGCTTCCAGCGGAGGGTTGCCCGTCCTCGAGCAGGACCGCGGCGCTTTTGTTACGCTGACGAAGCACGGCCAGTTGCGCGGGTGCATCGGCTACATCGCCCCGATGAAGCCACTCTTCCTGACCGTGCGCGATGTGGCCGCTTCCGCCGCTCTCGAAGACCCGCGCTTTCGGCCCGTGGAATTCCGCGAACTCGGTGACCTCGTATACGATGTCTCGGTTCTTTCACCCCTGCGGCGAGTCACGGACCTCAAGCAGATCAAGGTCGGTGAACACGGCCTGGTCGTGTGGAAGGGCGACAAAGAAGGTCTGCTGCTTCCGCAGGTGCCCGTCGAGCAGAAGTGGGATCGGATGACGTTTATCGAGCAAACCTGCGTGAAGGCGGGCCTGCCTCCCAACGCCTGGAAAGACGAGGACACGGACATCTTTATGTTTACGGCGCTGGTCTTCGGTGAGCACACACAGCTCGAGCCCCCTAGCCTGGAGGAGCCTGCTCGACGGGGACCGGAAGGGCCGCGAGGACGGCAGGGGCTAGATTCAACACCGCAATAAGCAGCGCGGTCTTCAGGAATCCGAACACCGGAAAAAGGTAGAGACTAAGCGCCACAGCGCCCGCACACGCGCCGAGCAGGTCAAGTCCGTACAGCGCGCCGGCGCTGCGCTGCGAACCATTCGAAAAATAGATCCGGCTGGCCAGCGGAAACTGGTATCCGCCCAGCATCCCCGCAAGTAAAGCCAAGCCCGGAAAGGCCACCTGGCTTACCAGAACCAAACCGGGCGCGCTCGTGACGCCAGCAAGCAGCTCGAACACCCCGTAGAGAATCAGCGCTGACAACGCCGCCGCGAGTTGCAGGCGCGCGAGCGTCCGCATCTCCGCGCGACTCGCCGGGCCGCCTTCCCTTTCTCCGGAATCTGCTTCACCTGTAATGGCGCTCGTCTGTTCGCTCCCCGACGTCCGGCGAAGCTGGCGCAACTGCCACCAAGTTCCCACCGCCATCCCCACCATGAACACCGCAATCAAGACTGCAAGCTGGTGATAGACGTAGCCATAGATGGCTTGGAAGGCGAGCAGCAGGAGCATCTCGAGCGCCATCAGCGTGAAGCCCATGGCAGCAACGCAAAAACCGACACTGATTCTGTAGCGGCGGTCTGTGACCGCCGACCGTATCTGGTGCGGCGGTGGGGACACCGCCGCACCAGCAAGCGCCAAACCCACCAGGCCAAGCATGGCCACTGTCACCACCCCTAGCACCGTTATGAACTGCACCCGCGCCAGCGAGGCGAACCACCCGCTTGCCTCGCGCTGGAAGCGTGACCCCCACAGCACTACATCGAAGTAGTAGGCAATGGGAGTGAAGTCCCGGTTCACCGGCGTCGCGGGCTGCGGCTCGATCTGCTCCTCAAGATCGCGCACGCGGTCGGGAGACATCCGGAAGGGGATAAGGTACTCGCGGACGTACTGCGTGCGAAGCTGCCGCGCGCGCAGGCGTTCGAGCAGCGCCTCCGGCTCCTTGACGAGGACGCCGGCACGTGTGGCGGCGAAAAAGTGAACCGTCGCGCCCGGCAGGGCGGTCACCTCGGGAAACGCCACGCGCAACGTCTTGTTGAGGCAGCGCAGGAACTCCGCCAGCTCGGGGCTGAGATAGTTCTCCGCTCCCGTCACCTGAAATGAGAAAACCCCGCCGGGAGTTAGGCGCTGCGCGGCCTCGCGGAAAAATTCGAGCGTGTAGAAGCGGTTCAACTGCGCGGTCTGCGGGTCCGGCAGGTTGACGATGATGACGTCGAAGCTGGAAACTGTCGTCTTCAGGAACAAGCGGCCGTCCAGGTTGTGCACTCTCACTCGCGCGTCGGCCTCGATGGCCGACCATTCCTTGGGGAAATATTTCCTGGCCAAGTCGAGGATTGCCGGGTCAAGCTCCACGTAGTCTAGGCGCTCCAGGCTCGAGTGTTGGAGCGCCTGCGCGACACTGCCGCTGACGCCGCCTCCGATGAGCAGCAGGCTTCGGGGCGACGGGTGCTGAAGCAAGGCAAAGTGCACTGCCTCTTCGGCGGCTTCCGGGTTGGGAACCGTGAAGACCACAATCCCGCTCTCGTAAAGGCTTCGGCTGCCTTCCGCCTGCGTCACGGCTAGATTCCCATAGATGGAGTTACGCGTGACAATCAAGCCATAGCCGCGCCAAAGGGAATCGAGCGACGCCGACTCGAGCCGCAGGCTGACGACTGGGAAGACGAGAAGCGCGAACGCGGCGAGGAGCGTTGCCGTGACTCCGCGACGATACAGCGGCCGGCGAAGCAGCAAACTCGCTGCGGCCAGCAGATTCAATAGCGCCACCAGCAACGCAATGTCGAAGGCACCGAGAAACCGAATCAATACCAGGCTGGCCAGAATCCCGCCCACGCCCGAACCCGCCGCTTCGAGCAGATAAACTGACGCCGTCCCCGCCGCGATTGTCGAGCCTATCTGGTGCGCATAGAGCCGGCTGCCCGCGGCGAAGAGGAATCCCGAAATCACGCAGAATACGCTCAGGGTAGCAAGCGAGGTGAGGAACATGGGCCACGGGCCGAGGAGTTCGCCCGGAGTGGCTTGAAACACGCTCCTGCTGGCGCGCACCGCAAAGATGGTGAGCGGAAAAACCACAGCGACCGCCACTTGCAGCCCCGCCACCAACCGTCGCGGGCTCGGGAAGCGTCCCGCCAGCCGTCCCAGCAAGCTCGAACCCACCGCCGTCCAGAGGAGCCAGTTGGCGAGCATCAGGCCGAGTGAGATCTCGCTGCCATAGAAAACCACGATGAGTTCGCGCATCAGAACGATCTGCGCGACGACGGCGGTGAAGCCGATTAGCGACAAAATGACCGCAAGCCTGTTCGCCCCTAGACCCTCGCCGGTTTGGAATGCCGGTTGCTCGCTCATCTGATTCGGACAGGATGGCAATACTGTTGCCAAACCGTCCGCGCCCCGTTCCGGGTTCGAGACGATGCCGAGCGAAGACCCCGACCGCCGCCGACATTTAGTCCAGCTTCTGCGCCTGGGAGGTCTGGCCGCAGCGACCGCCGGCTTGGGCTACTGGCTCAAAGGACGCAGTCACCGCCCGGAGGAGCCGCTCGTCGCCAGCCTGACCCGGAACTTCACCGTAGCCCGCGACCCGAGCCTCCCGGAAATGGTCGTCGCCCAGGGTGATGACCCGCGGCAGTTGCTCCGCAAGGTGATCGAAGGGATGGGTGGCATCAAGCGTTTTGTGTCCCGCGGCGACGTCGTCGTGGTCAAGCCGAACATCGCCTGGGACCGCACGCCCGAGCAAGCGGCAAACACCAATCCTCAGGTTGTGGCAGAGATGGTGCGCCTTTGCCAGGAAGCAGGCGCGAAAGCGGTGATCGTCACTGACGTGAGCTGCAACGAACCCCGGCGCTGTTTCCAGCGGTCGGGCATCGCAGAAGCGGCGCGCGGCGAGGGCGCGCAGGTGGTTTTGCCCGAGGAGAGGAAGTTCCGCGAAGTCGATTTGCGCGGGGACGTGCTGACGGCCTGGCCCGTCTTCGAGCCGTTCCTGGCCGCCGACAAGATGATCAACCTCCCCATCGCCAAGCACCACAGCCTGACGGGCGTCACCTTGGGCATGAAGAACTGGTACGGCATCCTGGGCGGGCCGCGGCACCGGCTCCACCAGCGGATTCACGAAAGCCTGGCCGACCTGGCCGATTTCATGCGGCCGACGTTAACCATCATGGATGCTTACCGGGTGCTGCTGCGGAACGGCCCCACCGGCGGGAATATCGGCGATACCGCGCTCAAGAAAACGCTCATCGCCTCGACTGACCCCGTCGCCCTCGACGCCTACACCGCCAAAGCCTACTGGGACCTGGAGCCGGAAAAGCTCCCTTACCTCAAACTCGCTCAGGAGCGCGGCCTCGGCACCGTAAAGTTCGAATCCCTCCGGACCGAAGTGTTGACGTAGCGCCGATTTCACATCGCCACGTAATGCCCGGCCGTAGCCCGATCCCTAGGGGTTCTGGGTGTTTGGTGTTAGGGGTTAGGGGTTGCTCGTCACTTGTCACTCATCACTCGTCGCTTGCAGTCCTACCCGGCGCTTTCCAGGCGAATGACGGCGATTTCGGGACGGTTGCCGGTACGCATGGTGGGGCCCCAGGTGCCGGCGCCGCTCGAGGTGTAGATCGTGAAGTCGCTCTCCGAATGCAGGCCGTTATAATACTTTCCATAAACCAGTCGAGAAATAAATTGAATAGGAAAGAGCTGGCCTTTGTGGGTGTGCCCAGCGAGTTGCAGGCTGACTCCGGCGACCTTCGCCTGTTCGACACGGCTGGGATTGTGGTAGAGGAGGACCGAAGGCTTCTTGGGATCGAAGGCGGGTAGCTTTCGAATCACTTCCGCAACATCTTTTGACAAAGAGCGGTCTGGGTACGCGACCCCGATAATCTGCAGGCCGTTGATTACCACCATCTCATCGGTGAGGATTTTCGTCTTCGTTGTTTGGAGGGCAGCATAAGCCCGGTCAACGCCCAGATAGGTCTCGTGATTTCCGGTCACGTAGTAGATCCCCAGCGGGGCCCGGAGGTCGTCGAGCGGCCGGACAAGGTCATCCAACCGCCCGTCGGCGCCGTCGAAGAGATCGCCGGTAATCACCACGAGGTCGGGATTCTGCGCGTTGGCTTTTTCCACCAGGCTGCGCAGAAAGTTCGCGCCGAGGATGTGCCCGAGATGAACGTCGGAAAGCTGCACGATTTTCTTTCCTTGCCAGGCTGGCGGGAGGTTTTTGATCAAGACCCGGACATCGATTGTCCGCGGGTGATAGGCGTTCCAGACTCCGTAGGCAGAATAGAAACACGCCAGCGCGACCGCGAAGGTTCCAAATAAGACCGGATTCGGCTGGCGGGCAGCAAGGCTCGCCGCTCCCCAGGCAATCCAGGCGAACGCGAAAAAAACCATCAGCGTGAGCCCAACACCCAGCCACAGTGTGGAAGAGAAGAAGAGCCATCCGAACAGGCGATGCGTGGTCCGGCGCGCCAGAATCTCAACGGCGATGAAGCTCGTCGGAAGCAGAAAAAGAATCACGGCCAACGCCAGTTTGTGCCGGATGCCGCCGACGCCGAAGAAATGCACGATCGAGAGGTAGAGGAAGTAGTGGCTGAAATAGAGGATCGAGAGCGCCACCAGAAAGAAGACAAGCATGGCCACCGATGGACCCCGTGACATAAGGTCGCAACGCGTTTCGACGATGCTTCGTCATTCTACACTGCCTCATACCGAGCGCAAGCACAGCCGGCCTACGGACAGCATACCAGCGCGGTCAGTACCGGATGCCGTGCTCGACGTAGAACTTCATCAGCGTCAGAACGCATCCCCAGCCAGTGGCGCGATTGAGCAGGTCTTGCAAGCCGGTGGGGCCCTCTTCGTATCCGTACTCGACCAGGCGAACGAAGGTTCCCGTCTCGCGCGGCTCGAAGTCGATCTCGACCGTCGTGTCGTAACCGCCGGAGTCGGCTTTCCACTGAAAGGCGAATCGCTCCGGACGCTTCGCTTCCAGAACCGGTCCGCCGTTCTCCCCGGTGTATTCGTACGGCCCCCAATTCTTCCAGCGAAACTTGATGCGGCCTCCCGGCCGGGCCTCGACGGTTGCTCCATGCGTGAACCACGCGTCGAGCCCGTCCGACGTGGTGAGGGCATCGTAGACGCGCGCCGGCGTGGCTCGAACCAAGAGGCTGAAGTTAACTTTTCGCTCGGTCATGATTGCACCTCGAACTTTCGCCGGCGGCGGGCAGTCCCGGCCCCCTTAGGATGGCATCGCCCCGCCATGCCGCCGACTGCGGCGGAACTGGGCGGGGTGACGGGATCTTATCGCGAGTAGCGCAACAGCAGCCACGTCAAGTACACGATGATGACGACAATCACCGCCATCGCCACCGGGACGAAGCGCCGGACGAGGTTGATGAGCTTGGCGCTCTTATCCTGGATGGCTTCCGCGCGGTCCTGGATCTTCGCGGCTTTCTCGTACTGCTTTAGAACCAGTTGATGCTGCTCTTTCTGCAAAGCCAGCGATTCCATCTGGCGCTCGAGCTGAGTTTTCTGCTGGTCGCGAACTTCCTCGAGCAGCCGCCCGATGCGTTCCAGCTTATCAGTATCGCTCAAAGGTTTCCTCCGTCGTCCGTACGCTCCCCCGTTGCGCCGTCCCGACCAGTTGTCATCCTGATCCCGCAAAGCGGGAGAAGGATTTGCAGGCGGTAGCTACGGCATGCGCTCCATGCCGTGGGCTAGTGTGAAATGCAGTTCTTGTAGCGGCGATTTCAGATCGCCATGGGGTGGTTCTCCCAGCGGCGCGAGGCGGTTGCCGCGCCGCTCACGTAGGGGCGGGTTTGAAACCAGCCCCGGGCAGGTCCGAGACCTACCCTTACAACTGGTCGCGCCGCCCAGTGCCGCGCCACAATGGAAAAGCTGTCCCGCCCTAGGGGATCGTAAAGCGAGCGTTGCGCTGCTTCCCTGATGCGCAGACATCAACGAGCGATGTCTGCGCCACCCGCGACACCCTCCAGAGCAAATCAGTCTGATGACAAAGCCACCCCCTGAGCTGTCCCCCCGTGCGGGCTTCGGGACAAGCCGGATTAGACCGCTGGATGATGAGGGAGTCAAGTGGAAAGGCGGTGAACAGTGGACAGTGAATAGTGGACAGGGGAAAGGCAGAAACCAGGAGTCAGAAGGCGGAATAGTGAATTCTGAATTGTCAATTGTGAATGTCGACGACTGAGAACTGACGACTGATGACTGACGACTGACAGCTACTCCAGCGAGGTGTATACTGCCGACCAACGGGGGTGAGGGGCGATGATTTCGCGAAGGCGTTTCCTAGGGGGCCTGTGCGCGGGGGCGGTGGCGTGGCCGGCGGCGGGGGCGGCGCATCAGACGCTCACGCTGCGCACGCACGAATGGTTTGGCGACCGGCTGGAGGAATTCAAGTTCCCCGCCGGCTGGCGAATCTCCGTGCAGCACATGAAGGGCTACCAGACCGCGCCACTCGCAGCCGGCGAAATCGCGCGCGCCGTGCAGACGCCCCTCGGGACCAGGCCGCTACGGGAAATCGCCGCGGGAAAGAAGACCGTCGCCATCGGCTTCGACGACCTGACGCGGCCCACGCCCACTTCTGAAGTCGTTCCGCACGTCATCGCCGAGTTGCACGCGGCGGGTATCCGCGACGAGAACATCCTCTTTGTGACCGCCTACGGCGCGCACTACCAGATGAACGGCCTCGAGGTCGCGAAGAAGCTGGGCGAGGAGGCCGTCCGGCGCCATCCCTGGATCAATCACAACGTCTGGGAAAATCTGGTCGAGCTGGGCGGCACACGGGCGGGCAATCAGATATTGGTCAATACCTATTACCATAAGGCCGATGTGCGAATTACGCTGAGCGGCCTGAAGGCGCACGGCACGCCCGGCTACGGCGGCGGGCCCAAGGCCGTCCTCCCCGGCCTCTCGGGAATGAAGAGCATCCGCTACATGCACGAGGAGATCCGGCGCGCGCCCCGGCCGGAAAAAAGCGCGGACGGGGTTCCGATTTTCCGCGTCTGGGAAAACGAGCAGCGCCAGGACATGATCGAGGCGGCGCGGCGCGTGGGCGTCGATTTCAGCGTCCAGATGGTTTACAACCAGGACCGGCGGCTGGTGCGCGTCGAGGCCGGAGACGTGGTCGAGGCACATCACTGCGCGGCGCGCTACGCCGTCAATCACCTCGCGACCGAGTACGCTCGCGGCGCCGATATTGTGGTCGTCAACGCCTACCCCAAAGGCTCGCAACTGCACGAGCACTTTGGCTGGGGCGCGCGCGGGCTGAAAGACGGCGGCAGCATCGTGGTCATCAATCAGAATCCTATGGGCGAGTTTGCGTGGCATTACCTGGACGAGGAGCAGTTCAATCAGGGCAAGTCGTATTTCGAGCACCGCGCGGCGCGGAAACGACGGTTCCCGCAAGCTCGGCAGGTGTTGCTCTATTCGCAATATCTCCAGGCGCGCGAACTCGATAACCCCTACTTTCCGCCCGAGGCTGTGGGGCTGCGCTCGTGGGACGAGGTCCTGGAGCAGCTCAGCCGCGAACACAAAGGCGACGTCGAAGTCGCCGTCTATCCCTACGCCGGGATCCAGCACGGCATTGCGCGACTCGACCTGCCTGACAACATGTAGCGCTGTGCCCCGGGATTTGGCACAGAAACCATTCCAACCCCTCCTGATGCAGACTGGTTGACCTGCGTCATAAACCACAGCTGGCAGGCTTGGGCAGACTACTGCGGATTGTTCTCCACGTATTAAAGGCCGACCTTTCAAGCACTTAGCGCGTCAACGGCCAAATTGTCTGCAAATTCCAGCGTGGTGACTCATGTGCAAGTCCCACAACAAGTTGGCGGACGCGCCATGAGCCAGCAAAACCTCCCGAAACTTCGGCGAGCCGCGCAAATCCTGTGCTTGGGGCTTTTCCTCCTTCACCTGATTAAGACTGAGTTCCGCGGGTCGCTGCACTCGGCGCAGGGCGACATCCGCCTGCCCATACCTTACCCGGCAATCTTCCTCCAATCCGATCCGCTGGTGGCCATCGCGAACGCGCTCTCCAGCCACGCTCTTTATCGCGGACTCCTTTGGAGCCTCACCATCTTGATTCCGACGCTCATCCTGGGACGATTCTTCTGCGGCTGGGTCTGCCCGCTGGGGACTCTCAACCATTTCTTCAGCAGTTGGAAATCCGAGCGCAAGCGTGGCCTGGAGCGCATCGAGCGCAACCGCTACAAGCGCTGGCAAACGCTGAAGTATTACGTCCTGATTGCCGTCCTCGTCGCGGCGCTGCTGGGGAGCGGGATCGTGGGCATCTTCGATCCCATCTCGCTGCTGGTGCGCTCGCTCACACTCTCGATATTGCCGGGATTAAACGTCGCCTTCAATGCGCTATTCGACTCGCTCTATCGGACTCAAGTGAGTGTCCTGCAGCTCCTGGGCGAGGGGTTGCGAATTCTGTTCAGCCAAATCTTGCTGAGCTTCAAGCAGCCGTACTTCCGGCAGGGTTTCGTCTTCGGGCTGATCCTTCTGGTGATTCTGACGCTCAACCTGCGGATTACGCGTTTCTGGTGCCGGGCGCTCTGCCCGCTGGGAGCGCTGCTAGGCGTCCTATCGAGGTGGTCGATCCTGGGGCTGGAAAAGCATCCCAGCCATTGTGAGGATTGCAACCGCTGCCTGCTCGGCTGCCAGGGTGGCGACGATCCCATCCCGGGCGCGCAGTGGCGGAAAGCCGAGTGCCATCTCTGCTTCAACTGCGTCGGAGATTGTCCCGAGAGCGGCATCCAGTTCAAATTTTTCCCCGCCACGCCTACTACTGTTGAAGGTCCGAATCTCCAGCGTCGGAAGGCACTCACGAGTGTTGCGGCGGGCGCGGCGGCGTTGCCGCTGTTGCGCAGCACGACGGGATTGGCGGTTGAGCGTCACGAACGGCTGATTCGCCCTCCCGGCTCGCTCGACGAAAAACACTTCCTCGACCGTTGCATCCGCTGCGGCGAATGCATGAAGGTGTGCCCGAACAATGCCCTTCACCCCACGTTCGCCGAAGCTGGCCTGGAAGGACTCTGGACACCTGTCATTGTGCCGCGCGTGGGCTACTGCGAGCCAAGTTGCGTGCTCTGTGGCCAGGTCTGTCCCACCGGCGCCATTTGGGAAATCACTCAGGCGGAGAAAGCGTGGGCGACCGAAGGGGCCGGCAAGAACTTCAAGCCCATCCGTGTGGGCACGGCTTTCTATGATCGCGGCCGCTGCCTGCCCTGGGCGATGGCCACCGAGTGCATCGTGTGCGAGGAGTGGTGCCCAACTTCGCCCAAGGCCATCTATCTGCGGCCTGCCGAGGTCTTCGACGCGCAAGGCAACGCGAAGCAGGTGCGCCAGCCTTACGTTGACCCCGAACGCTGCGTGGGCTGCGGAGCTTGCGAGTTCGCCTGCCCGGTCCAGGACCGCCCGGCGGTTTACGTCACCAGCATCGGTGAGACACGTTCGAAGACCAATCAGATTCTGCTCAGGAAACCCAGGAGGAAAGCGGCGTCATGAGTTCAGAGGAGCTGGGTGTTAGGGGCTGGGGGCTGGGGGCTAGGGATTGGGGACTCGGGATTCGAGATTCGGGGTTCGGGAAGCACGCAGTGCAGGCATCATGGAACCATTGCGAACCCAAACGCCGGTTTCGCGCCACAAGACTCCATGCTGGGCTGGCAACCATAGGGTTGATTCTTATTCAAGCCTGCGGCTCTAAGCGCGACGTCAGTTCAAGCACGCCGTTCCCGAAGACGGACGAGGTCGCAGGGTGGAGCAAGTCAGGCGCAACGCGCACTTTTGAAGCCGCGAATCTGTGGGAGTACATCGACGGGGACGCCGAGAAGTATCTTCAGGCGGGAGTGGAGAATACGCTGACGGCGGATTACCGCTATCAAAACAAGGTCGAGGCCGTGGCGGATGTCTACATCATGAAGACTCCGGAGGGCGCCCGGAAGATCTTCGAGTCCGAGTCATCCGCCGGCAGCCAGCACATCCAGCTTGGCGATGATGCGCGGCGGTTCCCCGCCACACTGAGTTTCAGGAAGGGGCAATACTTCGTGCGGCTGACCGCCTATCAGGAAGCTCCGGAAATCGGAGCGGCGCTGACGGAACTCGCCCGCGCGATTGAGAGGAAGCTGGGTGCTGGGAGTTAGGTTCTAGGTGCTGGGTACTGGGTGCTGGCCACAGAGTGCGGGTAGGCCTTGCTGTTTCTTATTCTCACTGTTCACTATTTGGTTTCCGCTGCTCGCGAAGTCCCAAAGGGGGGTAACTGATCATGGCGATATCAAATGGTATTCGTCGTCGTGAATTTCTTGTGACGACCGCCAGCGTGATGGCGGGCGCCATGGGTTCGGCATGCCGCGGCGCGACGCCCGCGGAGATCGAAAAGGCCGCGGCCAAGGTCGGGCCGTTGCCGCGGCGCGCTCTGGGAAATTCGAAACGGGACATCTCGGTGCTGGTCGGTTCCGCCACCTGGGCATCGGAAGCCGTGGAAGCCGGAATCCGCTGCGGCATCAACTACTGGCACAAGGCGGACGAATGGGACCGCGGGAACGTTCCAGAGGCTATCCTCAAGAACCGCGAGGCGCACTATTGCCAGATCTGCGTGGACCGCGTCCGCGGGAACCACGAGACCGGCGCCATCGACGAAGAGGCGCACTACCGGCTGGTGAAGCAGATGCTCCAACGGACGGGATTACGCTATTTCGACGACATGCAATTCCACTTCGGATATCACCGCGTCGATGAACTGAAGAGCGACCGGGGATTCGTTCGCGCCTTCGAGCGCCTGAAGAAAGAAGGCCTGGTCCGCCACCTGTGCCTTTCCCAGCACAGCTACAACGGCAATTCCAAGGTCCCGCGCGGCGAGAACAACGCCGAAATCCTCACCGCAGTCGCCGCGGACGGTGTGTACGAGCACGCGCAGTTCTTCTACTCCTACGGTGAGACTGATTCGATCAACGCCTTCCTCGGCCTGGCGCGCCGCAAAGGTTTCGGCACCATCGCCATGAAGACCACGCGCGGGGCCGGCCGAATGCGCCAGGACCGCGAGTTCATGAAGGATTTCCCGGCGGGGACCACGCCCCACCACGCCCTGGCGCGCTGGCTGACCACACGCACGGCGCTCGACTCCGCCATCATCCAGATCAACAACCTGGAACAATTCGTGGACACGTACTCCGGCGCCGGTCAGGCGCCGCGCGCGGCCGACGCCCAGGCCATCGAGAAGATGGCGGCCTACGCCGACCGCGAAGTGTGTCGCCTGTGCAACGAGTGCATGAGTCACTGCGCACAGGGCGTGCCGGTCGCCGACATCCTGCGTTACGAACGGTATGCCCGGGACTATGGTGAAGGATCCTGGGCTCGTCTGCTCTACGCCCGGCTGGATAAACAAGGCGACGCGTGTGTCGCCTGCGGGAATTGCCTTCCCCACTGCCCGCAGGAACTGCCTATCCCGGAAAAGCTCACGGCGGCGCATCGTCTCCTTGGCAGGAAGGGAGCTGGCGGGTAGGCCGTTGCGAGAGGCCTTGCGCCTAGCGCCAGACATTGCACCGGCGCAGAGAAGGATGCTCGCGAAAGGGGCACACCTTCCCCCGCTTTCCAAGCCGCATCGCGGCGCTGCCCGCTCATGCTGGAAAGGGTAGGACAACAGGCAGGACGCTCAGACAGTCGCGACGTTTACGGCGTGCCCGGACGCACGGACGTGGCCCGCGGGCCTTTCTCTCCGCGCTCCATCTCAAATTCGACGTTCTCTCCCTCTTTCAGACCGTCGAAGTTGAGCTGCTGAAGGCTGCTGCGATGGAAGAATATTTCCTGTCCGTCAGCGGACCGGATAAAGCCAAAGCCGCGGTCACGAACAACACGCTTGATTGTACCCTGCATAGGAAACCTCAGTCTGCGTAAAAGGGAGCTTGTTCTAGGCAGGTCGGTATTGCGAGCACGCACGGCCGGCGAAGAAACCTCCTACGCTGATGGCGCCAATCTACTCTCGTCAAATTCTTTTGTCAAAGGTCTCTTTACAACGCGGCGACTAATCCTGAAGTGAAGGGGCGGGCCGGGATACTGACTTCTTGTCCGTCACGCGGTCAGGGGGAAGTTTGCTGCTCGAAGGACTGCACCGCCGCTTCAAGGCTGTCATACATCTCGAAGACCGTGCTGAGGCGCGTGATCTGCAGAAGGTCATGGACCCGCTTGGTCAGATGCAGAAGTTTCAGGTCTCCGCCATCCCGGCGCGCTGACGTGTAACTCGCCACCAGCGTGGAGAGGCCGACGCTGTCGATATAGCTCACCTCTCCCAGGTTGAGGACGATGCGCGCGTGCCCGGCCCCCACCAGCCGCTTGATCCGCTCCCGCAGAGCTTCCGTCTCCTCACCCAGCGTGACACGCCCGCGCAAGTCCAAAACCAACACTCCGCTGACTAGCTTTTCCACCATGTATAGGGCCATCGAAAAGTCCCACCCTCCGCGCGGTTCGGACGAAACCGGGCTCTCGTCTCGAAGGAACGAATTGACCTTTGCGGATGTGCGCATCCTACCACGAGTCAAGGCGATTTTCGAGGCGTAACGCCGCCTGTCGGGGCAGCCCATCACAGTGGGGTCATTCTCTCTGGACTGCAATGCGAGTAACTGCTTGGTCGAGCACCTCCTGAAAACGTGCCCCGCCATTGGCAAACACGAACGCAGGCTCTCCGGACCGGTGAAAAACATCCATCCCTCTTGGCGCGGCCGTGGCTATCAGGTCTAATGTTCCGGATGCGTGCAGCCCAGGAACTCGGGGAGGAAATCGCGTCCCTTGTAGCCTAGGACGTCAATCAAGCCCACCGTGGAAGTATAGAAGCCCCCGACCGTCATGCCCTTGACCAGGCGGTAGAAGGAATAGCCGGGATGGCGGGCCGAGGGATCCCTTTCAGGCAGGCTGGCTTCGAGCAGCAGGTTTTCCTGTTCTGCGGCGGAAAGTTTGCTGAACGGACGATCATGTTTTTGTTTGCTCAACTGGTCGAGCAGCGCGAGTCCCGTCGTCCATTCTTTCTGCAACTCCGGCCTAAACTCTGCCGCGGAGAACACAACGAAATCGATGTATTCCGCCACGCGGGCTTCCCTGGCGCCGGGCTGGTCGTCGGTAGGGATGATGAGTTCCGTGAGCGACTCGATCGCCTTGAACTGCTCCGGTGCGAAGAATTTCGGCGTGTAAGTTTCGGTAGACTCGGGACCGGCAGGAGCGCCGTGATGGTGGGTAGGTGCTTTACCCGACCGAGGCCTGCCGCGCATTTCTTCGCCCCGCGCGGAGGGCAACCAGCCCGCCAAAAACTCGCGGCCTGCGGCGGTTGCAGCGAGCATGCCGAGATACTTGAGCGCGGTTCGGCGCGAGTTGGGTTCGTCGATCATGAGCACGCCCTCAGTGGTCTTCCTTGAGTTGTCAGCAACGAGCTCTCAGCCCTCAGCGCCGTCTGTCCGTTCGTGGGCGGCTGACAGCCGCTTATTTCTTATATATTCCCCAACCGAAATTCCTCCGCCAAGTGATCGCACCCCCGGTACGCCAGGGCCATGATGGTGTGCGTAATCTGCTTTTCCGGGTGGGTGACGAAGCAGGCCGCGTCCACCACCAGCAGGTTCTTGACGTCGTGGCAGCGGTTCCACTTGTCGAGCACGGATTTGCGCGGGTCGTCGCCCATGCGGGCGCCTCCCACCTCGTGCGTGACGCTGCCGAGCGGATACGGTTTAGCTTTCTTGTAGGGCAGAATCTCGGCGCCGGAAGCTCGCAGGATTCTCTCGATCTCCTCGTACATCTCCTCGAGGATGGCGAAAGAGTGATCGTATTCGGCGTTGGTATGGAACCGCACCTGGGGAATTCCATAGCGGTCCTTGAGCCCGGCGGGATCAATCTCGACGTAGTTCCAATCGAAACCGAGGCCCTCGCCGTATCCGCCCATGGAGAATCCCGCCGGGTAAAGCTCTTTGATGCGCTTCTTGTAGGCCGAACCAAAACCCGGAAGTTCGGCGCCCGCGCCCGGACCTGCTCCGCAACCTGTGTAGAAATCGAGCCGCCACCCGCGCAGGTATTTCTTCTTGTCTCCGTGACCGTAATTGTAGCGTGGAATATAGACTGAAGACTCCCCGGGACCGTCGTCGTTGGTGCTGGGCCGTCCGGCAAGCTGCGGGAAGAATCCCGCGATGTCGTTGAACGCCACGTGCTCCATCAAGTAGCGCCCCAGCGTGCCGCTGGAGTTGCCGAGGCCTTGCGGATGTTCGCGGTCTTTGGAGT
>Ga0315284_10003908_pt1 | contig 21164 bp, 20 predicted proteins | sample YL17G09_16_MG_FD_203696 | JGI IMG/M metagenome (GOLD analysis project Ga0315284, IMG submission 203696) | Sediment microbial communities from Yellowstone Lake, YNP, Wyoming, USA - YL17G09_16 | ecosystem: Environmental > Aquatic > Freshwater > Lake > Sediment | place: USA: Wyoming | collected...
GATCAAGATCATAAGACAGAAGCAGAACCTGCCAGCCGTCTGCGGCAGGGTCTGCCCATACGAGAACCAGTGCGAGGGACTCTGCGTCGTCGGGAAGAAGAACGAGCCAGTGGGCATAGGCAGGCTCGAGAGGTTCCTCGCGGACTGGGAGAGAAACGAGCAGAAGCACGGCAAGATAGAGTTGCCTGCTCCGACGGGGAAGAAGATTGCGGTCGTCGGTGGCGGTCCTGCCGGCCTGACGGTCGCAGGTGACCTCGCGAGAATCGGCCACAAGGTCACGATCTTCGAGGCGTTGCAGTACTGCGGCGGAGTGTTGATCTACGGCATCCCGGAGTTCAGGCTGCCCAAGGAGATCGTGCGCTCGGAGGTCGACTACATCCGAAGGAGCGGCGTGGAAATCCACAATGACTACGTGATCGGGAAACTCGACACGGTCGATGATCTCCTCAAGGAGTACGATGCTGTGTTCGTCGGCACTGGTGCCGGCCTGCCCGACTGGACCAACCTGCCTGGAGAGAATCTCAACGGGATCTTGTCAGCGAACGAGTATCTCACAAGAGTCAACCTGATGAAGGGTTACAGGTTCCCCGAGTACGACACGCCGATACGCGTGGGCGAGCGCGTGGTGACAATCGGTGGCGGCAACGTCGCGATGGACTGCGCAAGGACTTCCCTGAGGCTGGGCTGCAAGGAGTCGGTGATCCTCTACAGGAGGTCCGATGCCGAGCTGCCGGCCAGGCGCGAGGAGGTTCACCACGCGAAGGATGAAGGCGTGAGGTTCGAGCTGCTCGCAGCCCCGCTCGAGTTCATAGGCGATGACTGCGGGAACGTGAGACAGGTGAAGGCCATCAGGATGCAGCTGGGAGAGCCGGACGCGTCCGGAAGGAGACGCCCCATCAAGATCCCGGGCTCCGAGTTCCTGATCGATGCGCAGACCGTTCTGATCGCCATCGGCCAGAGCCCGAACCCGCTGGTGCCCATGACCACCCCCGACCTGAAGACCACGAAGGAGGGAACGATCGCAGTCGATTCCGATGGCAGGACGTCGAAGAAGGGAGTGTTCGCTGGCGGTGACATAGCGTCCGGAGCTGCTACCGTCATCCTCGCCATGGGCGACGGGAAGCGCGCGGCAAAGGCGATGCACAAGTATCTCATGGAGGACCCGTCTTGGCCCTCGCCCGAGGTCTTCGAGAAGCTTTCCTGCGAGATGTAGGAGGTCTCGAGGGACCGCCGAAACCCCTTCCATTTCATTGCTCAGGTCATTTCTTTCAAAAAGTGCTAAATCCATCTCAATAAATTGATGCTTGAATAAATTCTGAGCAGCAAGCCCGGCATCTCATGAGTGCACTTTGAGAGGAAGCGTGACGTGGAAAGTGCTCCCGGAACCCTTCCTGCTCTCGAACCACATCTCTCCGCCGTGCCTCCTTATTATCTCCCTGCTCGTGTACAGGCCTATCCCGACCCTGCCGTCCTCTCGTATCAGGCCGGCGTCCGCCAGGAAGAACCTGTCGAACAGCTTGTCATGGTCCTCGTCTGCAATGCCTCTGCCGTTGTCCCTGACCCAAAGGTGGACCTTGCCGCCCAGTATGTCCGCCCCGATCGTGATCTTTCCGCCCGGGTTCGTGTACTTGACAGCGTTGCCCACGAGGTTCCCGATGACATCGTGGATCCTCATCCTGTCGGCGTTCACTATGGGGAGGTCGTTCCCGAAGAGGATCGTCACCGTGTGGTTCTTTGACTTGATCTCCCGGTCAAGGTCATCGACGACCTCCCTGGTCACCATGGCGACGTTCGCCGGCTCGAACTCTAATGCCAGGGTCTTCTTCTGGAGCCTCGACATCTCAAGCATCGTAGACACCAGCGTGTTGATCCTGTTGACCTGTTCGAGGATGTTGCCGAACTTATCCTTCATCTTCGGCGTGATATCGCCGTACATCCCGGCGGAGGCCATCTCGATGTATCCCAGTATCGTCGTGAGCGGCGTCCTCAGCTCGTGCGATATCGTGTCCACGAGGCTGTCCTTCATCTTGTCCAAGTCCTTCATGTCCTCGTATGCCTTCTGGGTGGCCTCCAAGTTCTGCGTCTGTTCCTCCCTCAGCCTCGCATTCTCAATAGCTATCGCCGCGTGCGCCGCAAAAGGTTCTGCGACCGCCGACTCGACGCTGGTGAACTTCCTGCTCTTGTCCCTGTAGAGCTCGAGCACGCCCTCCACTCCGTGCCTGCCCTTCAACGGTATGGCCATTATTGTCTGGTGGATCTCCAGGTCCTCGATACCCGGGATGTCCTCTACCCGCTGGTCTTCTTGGGAGTCATCGACGATGTCCACCTTGCCCAACCTAGCTACCTCGCCGGCAAGGCCCGATATCGGTCCGATATCGGCCATCACGTCCGCAGCGTAGGGACCCGTGGCGTAGATCGGGAAAAGGAGCCCTTTGTTCCAGTCGACCAGATATACGCTCACCTCGTCGAACGGGACGAGATCGTTGAGTGTGTCCGCGATCTTCTTGAGAGTATCCTTCAGGTCCGCCGTCTGCTGCAATGACACTGCGGTGTCCAGGAGCGCCCTGAAAAGCTTCACCGTTCTGTTCAGCTGTGCAACCAACTTGGCGTTGGCGACAGCTATCGAGACCAAGCTTGAGAACAGTTCCAGGTTCTGTACAAGATCCGGCGACGGCAGCTTGTGGTCTCTGGGTCCGTCTGGTTCGAGGAGTCCGATTACATTCCCGTTCGCGTCCTCGAAGACGACATAGAGCACATCCAGTTCGTGCCAGTCGCCGTCGTGTGCACGCGGCAGTGCTGCCCGGTCTGGGTGCAGGACGCTGTAGTATTGTGCGCCGGTATCACCCGGTTTGGACTTGTAGAGATAGGTGAACCTCCCGAGCTTCTGAGAAGCGGCAATATTCTCGTTCATGAAATCCTTGGAGATCGCGAATCCAGCTACCTTGTTCTCGATTTCGTTCGGGAACCCCTTGCTGACCTTCAAGACGAAGTTGTCTCTAGTCTCGTCGAGAAGGAACGCATCGCAGGCCTCGAATCCGAAATCGTCTGTGACGCTGTCTACTATCATCTTCAGAATTGCGTCGACGTCCTGGGAGCCTAGAATGTTGGTGGTTATTTCAAGGGTCTTGTCGAGTCTCCCTTCTTGCACGAACAGCATTCATGCGTCGGGGTGTATTTCTCACTTTTGCATGGGCCGTTCCGGGCGGGTTGCGCCCTTCTGCGAACCCTTTTATTCCCCCCGCGCTCGGTCACTAAAGGTTGTGCAAAACTATTGCACAACCATTATTAACCACATCCTGCATGCTAGCCGCAGATAGTATGCCTGTCAAGTTCAATCAAGAGCTCTGTGACCTGAACCCCTACTGCCCTGCCGCGAGGGCCTGTCCCAAGGGCGCGCTGTTCGTTGACAAGAAGACCTTCAGACCGACCTTCAATGCCGACGAATGCAGTGAGTGCGGAGTATGCGTATCGAGCTGTCCCAGAGGCGCCGTGTTCGAGGGGTAGTTAGTTAGGTCCTCTTCAAGAAGAAGCCGCAGTAGCACTTGCCGTTCTTGTCGACATCGCCCGCCCTTGTGGGCTGGCATGGGCACTGGTATTCGGGCACGTGCAGCATGCGGCACGGGCAGTAGAAATCTCCGAACCTCTTGTTCTTGCCAATGAGCCCTTCAATGACGTCTTCTTTCATGTCGTTGAAGGAATACCCGCGCAGTCTGGCGTACTCCTCCGCTCTCTCCCGGATCTCCTTTTCCGAACCCTTCTCGGGCCTCTCGCCGATCCAGCCCTCAGGTGACATGACAAGCCTGAGTTTCTGCCCGCATACAGGGCATATGACGATGCTCCCCGCCTTCCAGCCATCGACGAACTTGAACTTCGCCTGGCAGACGGGGCAGTATATCCTTTCTGGCTTCTGGTCGCTCATAGCTTCAGGACCTTCTTCAGCTTCGTCTCGTCGTGCCCCACGATGATCTCCTTGCCGACGACCACGACGGGAAACGACCTCCTGCCTGTGAGCTTCTCGATCTCTTCTAGTACCTCGTCCTGCTTTGCGTCATCTAGGAGATCGACCTCAATGCATTCGTACGCGATCTTGTGATCGTCCAGGAACCGTCTCGTGCGTTTGCAGTACGGGCATGTGCTCAATGCATAGACCTTCGGTTTCTCAGCCATTGTAGTCACTCTCTTCAACAGGACAGCTTCTTGTCTGCTGCCCGAAGATGAAATCAGTAGGATAATAGGTTTTTCCAGAACAATAACCGACCAGGGAGCCTCAGCCAGTTGCCTTTTCGAGGATCTTCCTGCAGATGCCCAGTTGCTTCGTCACCAGAGCATGCATATCGTCGTCCCTAAAACGGACCTTCACGTTCTCGTGCAGGTAGTCAGAGCTGCCCTTGCCGCCCCATTCACCGAAGATGAGGGTCTCCTCGTTGTCGAGGGAGACCAGGCCGAGCGTGAGCGCGAGGTCGTACAACAGGTTGGACAGGTTCCATGGATCTATCCGCGCGTGTTCAGGGACTGCGAACGGCAGCTCTAGCTGCAAGGTCATCAGCTCGCTGGTCCGAGCATGGTTGATCATGTCCTCATCGGCAGTGAGCAGAAAGACGTCGTAGTCCCCTTGGCGAGCCCATTGCTTGTAAGACTGGGCGATGGCGATGTCGTTCTCCTCCCTGCCCCTGACCTGCGTACCCTTGATCCTCAGAGCCCTTAGCTCGCTCAGTAGATAGGTCATCTCGTTGAAGGCGAGTTTGGCTATCCTCTCTCGCCTCCCGCTGCCGTTGGAGAACTCTCTCAGGAGCTCGGCGTGTCCCATCACCGCCGCCAGACCCTGGATCTCCTCCCTTGAGTACTTGTGTGTTATCCTAGAGTCGATCTCCATCTGTACGATCTCGCTGACCACATATCTGAAGTCGTGAGCATCGACGGTCTCCCCTGTCGATTGATTGGTCATTGGGAGATGTCTTGACAGGAACCTATCGTAGAGTATGTTCGTGTCAACCGCTACGAACACAGGCCTTGGTCTCTTGTTCGGGTCTCGGGCCTCCTCCCGCAACTCGAGAAGCCTCTTTGTTATCTCGGGTTCGTTCCTGTAATTCAGGAACCCGCAGCTGAGCAGACAGTTGCGCAGGTCGTTGAAGCTCGGCAGCTCGTCAGCGCTCACCGACCTGTCGAGAGGCTTCTTCGTGGTCCTGGCCCAATCGAACGCGTCCGGTCGGACTATCTTTGTCAGCTCTGGCTTCTCCATGTCTAGCGTGAACAGCTCGATCTCGTAGAAAGGATAAGAGACATGGATGTACCTTGATTCGCTCCGATAGATGGCGTTTGTGAGGACCTGGAGCTCGTTTCTCGATATCACGAGCTCCTTCACTTCCACACCTCCTCTTTGAGGTCCACAAAGTGCTGGAGATGGAAGGGTATCATCGGGTATGGGTTGGCCGCGTTGCGCATGTCCTCGAGGAAAAGGTAGAAGACGTGGTCGACCTGCTTCTGCCATGCGGAGAGCAGGGCGGATGATATGATGGCCTTCCGGCCCGGCGTGATATCGATGGCGACCTCGTTCCCGGCGATCCTCTCCTCGTCCATTACTCCCGTGATCTTCTTTCCAGAGGATGCGAAATCGCCCTCATCAATCTCTTTCAGAATGGGTTCAACCCTCTTCCCGTAGGAGTCAGTGAGCGTCGTTATCCAGTTGGCCAACGTCCTAGCGTCTCCTTCCCGGCCGCGAGTGACGAACAGGTAGATCCTGTCGGGAACGTAATCTTTGCAGCAGATAGCCGCCCAGAGACTATTCAGAACGGGCCATCTGCTGATTCCAGTCATCGTGATGTATACTTTCTGAGCCATTCCAGCGAGTGTAACGGCTAGCTCTGTGATATAGCTCTCGGATGTGACTGAACGATCATCTCGAGCAGATGCTTGACCGGTGATGACTGACGATTCGCACCTCATCCTGCGTTTCCTGTGGAGCTTCGCGGAAGCCACTCGAGAAAACATGAGAGCGAATACTCTGACGACCATGCAAGCAGACTGATATGTGGCATTGGTCCTGCGTTTTCCACTAGTACGATGAGAAGAATCCCCAATCGATTTTCCAGTGGAATGCTTCAAATAGTCAACGTGTCGATTCGTGTCACGGGGGTAAAAACCTGAGAAGAATCTGGATATTGGCAGCTGGATTGCTGGCATTGGGAGCGGCCGTTGCACTTGCAGTCATCGGTGTGGCGCCGGATCACCCACACGCATGGCTCCAACCGATACAGCATGCGATAAGCTCGTCAGTGGGGAGCGTCAGCCACCCGACACATCCACATGCATGGCTATGAGCTCTCTAGTATGATCGAATCTGGCGGCGTTCGCGGTCACGTCGCCCACCAAACCTCATCAAACACCTTCGTGCGCTCTTTCTCATGCAGCATTGGAGCAATCAGATAGCTGCAAGCTTCGCGTCGACTGCTCTTGCACGCTCCATTCGCCCGAGGTCCTTGTAGATACTGGACGACTTCTTCATAAGTTTGCGCGCGAGCCTCGGATTTGTAAGCGTGGAGATCAGTGCCATCCCGTAGTCATAGCAGCAGGAGGCGACGGTGTCCTCGACGCCAGACGCCCTGGCCAAGCGAACACTTTTTTCGAACCAATCGAACGCAGCTTGGAGGTTCTTGTTCCGCAGCTCAATGTTGCCATAGTTCCTATAGGCAAATGCGAGCAACTGCTGGTTGTTTGGCTCTCTGAATATTGTGACTGCTTCGTCTGTGAAGGCAATCGATTTCCCTATGTCTCCAATCCTCGCACTGCAGTATCCTGCGTTGACAAGGGCTATTCCAAGGACCTCACTGTTCTTGATTGTCCGTGCAGATTCTATCGCCCTCGCGAAGTACTCTTCGGCCTCCTGGAATTTCTCTCTCATGATGCAGAGCACTCCGAGGTTGATCGCTATCTTGGATGCGCTGGATACGTCTCCGATGTCCAGAAGGTACGTCAGTGAGTCTCTGCTCGCTCTCTCTGATTCATCGTATCTCCCCTCCAGATCGTAGATGATTGCGAGGTTCGCCTCAGCCTTCGCAGCCAATCCCTTGTCATCTATCGCTTTCGCCATTGAGAGGCTGCTCTCAAAACACCTGATTGCAGAGGCATAGTCTCCCTTGTTGCCATAGACGACTCCCATCGCTCTGTTCGCCATCGCAACACCCTTTCTGTCTCCCGCCTCCATGTATCTTTCGATTGCGTTGAGGTAGGATTCGAGGGCATCCTCCCATCTGTTCTGAGAGACCTCCACTTGCCCTTGATAATAATGAGAGAATGCAAGTGATTCAATATCTCCGGACTTCTCGGCAAGCTTCTTGAGCCCAAAGCAACTGACAAGGGCGGAATCCCCATTCCCATGCTCGCACTCGATCACGATCAGTTTCTTCAGTCCGTCCTTCTTCGATCCGTTCGCCTCGCTATCCGCGAGGCGCAGCGCCTCGATGTGCTCTCGGACCTTGTGGTCGAAATCCTTCGTCTCCGGATGCTCAGAGGCTATCCTGCGTCCTTCTTTGGTCAGCGAGTAGCTTTCCCCAAAATCTGCGAAACCGCCATGACCGATCCATCCGAGGTCTTGAAGCCCACGGAGCGCAGAAACCCGTTTGTCTTCCGGAACGGCTTCGAATCCGGATTTCATAAAGAGCTGCCTGTTGGTGTCACCGAGAACGTAGAAGATGATTGTCTCTATCTCATTTCTGTTGGCCATGCTCTCTCCGGAAGAGGAGTATCGTTATTTGCTTACGGCATAGATATACCTTGTCCATCGGAAACATGGGTCTCCGTGTCACGTCTACCCAGAACCATCGACAACCAGCTCTTCCATTGAAGGCTGATGCACACATTTGTCCTCCACGTTCCAGCACTGAAAGGGGCAAATGCTATCCGCAGCCAATACCAATCGAGAGCTTCGGATACGAGGCGGAGAATGTCGACAAGAAGGGGACCCCGGGCAGAGCGGCTCAAAACCGTCCGCAGGTTCAGCGCATCGGGGGACTTTATGGAGCGGCTCGAAGGTCCCGAGAGGCGCGAGGCGATCCCAAAGGAAGACATCATGCCAAAGTTGGGGTTGTCGAAACGAGATATCGTCGTTGATTTGGGTGCTGGAATCGGGTATTTCACATTTCCGATGGTCAAGCTAGTATCCGAGATCATCTCCGTTGACATTGAGCCTAGGATGTTGAGCGTCCTCGCTTCCCGCATGAAGGGTCTAGGAGCCGGGAATGTGCGCCTAATTCAAGCCGAGATGACAGCATTGCCGATAGCTGATTCATGTGTCGATTTCGTATTGGCCGCTTTTGTCTATCACGAGGTCGCGGACAAAGGGAGGCTATTGGACGAGTGTGCCAGGGTCCTGAAACCCTCAGGTCGACTCGTGGTGATAGACTTCCAGAAGCATGAGACCTCGATTGGCCCTCCGGTGAGCGAGCGCAAGACCCCAGCCCATGTACTCAGGACAGCGAAGCCGTTGTTCCGATTGGCTTCGCGATACGACGCCGATGTCTTCTATTTGCTCAGTCTGGCAAGAATCTGAGAACGATCGGCCCCTTGCGTAGTCTGATAAAGAATGGCGCCCCGGTCGGGATTCGGACCCGAGTCCCGAACTCGACAGGCTCGGATGATAGGCCGCTACACTACCGGGGCATGTGACCGCATGGCTCTGGAACAGCGGCCTCCAAAGCTGCGTGCTGAGGCAAAAGCCGACTCCGTATTTAAGCGTTGGCGGTTCAGTGAAACCGCTGGCTCAGCCATCTGGATATGTTGTCTAGGCCTTCTTCTCTTCGGGCTTGGCCACTGCCGCCGCATCCGGCACGGGCACGGGCTTGGGCTCTTCCTTGAAGTCCTCTATGGGCTTCGTGGTGTACACCCCGCACTTCATGCAATAGAACGTGACGAAGTCCTCGTCTTTGTCATCGGCTATGAGATCCTTGCCGCAAATCCTGCACTTCGTCTTCATATCGATTAGCTTCATAAAATCGTCTCCAAGGAGACCCTCCAATTAATTGGAGGGATGAATTGGAGCGTCACCAGATATATGTATCTCCTCAGATAATCCACTCTCGTAGCTCCTACTGGCAAGTCGTCAGCAATGACGGGGCGGATAAGATGTCTGTGAAGCCTTCCTGTGGGAGTAGGCTGCTGATACCGTGACGGTATCTGAGGGGCGGCATCCCCAAAGTCAACCAGCCAATCGTCCTCCGTTCCCGCAAGGGCGTCCGTCGGGGAACCACCCCCTAAACGAAAACTGGAAGGACAAGCCACTGGATTTATCCGGTGGTAGTTGACGTTGACCAACTTGAGAGCATCTTCGAAATGACGGGATGTTCTTTAAGCTTTGTGCACGGCCTAGAATGCTACTTCCAGTTCACCAGGATCTCCTCTCGGTTGAAGATCCTGAGGCTCAGGAGGACTATCAGACAGTCCGCTAGCAGTATGATAAGGGAGAACACCAGCATCGGTAGTAGGGCAGTCGAGAGGACGCCTGCGAGGCTGAAGAAGAAGAAGAGGAGCACGGGCAGGATGAGCACACCGCCGATCTGCTGCGAGACCCGGACATCGTTCACCCTTGAGGATATGATCACATTCACCAGGATGCTCATCAGACACATGCCTGGCGCGAGGAGTAGGATCCCAACGATCCAATACGCGTTGGGGAGCGGGTAGTATCCAAGGAACGGCTCGGTGAGGATGTCGACCAGGACCACGGCGACGATGAATGACAGCCATGTGGCACCCATGCTCACAGCGAATATCGATCCTGATTTCCCCGCAAGCAGCTCGAGGTCGGTCGTTGGAGTCGCCAGAAGCGGTTCGAGGCTCCTGTTGACCTTCTCCCCGACGAAGCTGTAGGATGCGGTCACAGTCGGTATCGTGACGGGCGTCATTATGAGGAGGATGAGCAGCACGTTGAACATCAGAGCTTGCAGTTTGTTCAGCTCCTCGTTGCCTCCCATGTACTGCGACTTCCTCACCGTGTTGCCCGCATCGCCCGTGAGGTTGACCAGGACGCATCGTTCGAGCATGCTGTCCGTCACTGTGGTGTAGGCTATCCTGCTCTGGTTGAGATTGGAGTTGTCGACCGTGGAGTTCTCGATGATGCTGTTCCGTACGATGCAGTTCGACAGGACCACATGGTCGAGCCTCGTGTCGATCAGGGTGGCGTCCGTCAATGTGACGTTGTTGAACTCGAGCGTGATCTGAAAGTCGAGGTTGAGGTCGGCGCTGCTCTGTCTGCTGAGCTGGTTGATTGGGACCACGTAAACGATGGGCAGGATCACGGAGGCGACCAGGGGCATCATGACGATCGTCATCATGATGTACCTATTCTTCGCGAACTCGGAGAGGTCCTTCTTGGCAACGATGATGGCACGGTCCAGCCTCATCTTACGCCACCTCCTATCAGCTTCATGTACACGTCCTCGAGCGACCGTTTCAACTCGGTCACGTACTCTATCTTGGCTCCTGCTCTCGTGAGCGCCTCCACGATGACCGGGTTTCTCTCCTCTGGGTCGTCAAGGTCGACAAGTATCCTTCCATCGTCCGTCCTTACGTTCAGGGCGAAATCGAATCTCCGGACGATGTCGGTGAATGAAGGTTCATGATTGGTCAGTTCGATCACGGTCGTCCTGCCCCAGTACCTTCGGGCTAGCTCCTTGGGAGAGCCGACGGCCAAGGCAGTCTTGTTCATCACAGCGATCCTGTCGCAGAGGCGTTCCACCTCGTCCAAGTGATGGCTGTTGATGAAAACCGTCCTGCCCTCCTTCTTGAGGGCTATCAGGAACTCTCTCACGGTCAGCGAGGCCTGTGGGTCCAAGCCAGCAGTCGGTTCATCCAGGAAGACCACCTGAGGGTCGTGGACGAAGGCGCGGGCGATGGCGATCTTCTGCTTCATGCCCTTGGAGTAAGTCGCGATGGGCTCGTCCCTTCGGTCCCAGAGCTCAAGCATCTTCAAGAGCTCCTCAATCCGTTGCGTCCGCCTGTCCTTCGGGACTCCGTACAGCTGCGCGAAGAAGTCCAGGTTCCTGGTGGCGCTCAGAGACTCGTACAGCCCGGGTGATTCAGGAAGGACTCCTACGATTGCTCGGATCCTCTGCGCGTCGTTCTCCTTGTTGATCTCGAAACCGTTGACATAGGCCGTCCCTGAGGTCTGTCGGATGAGGCATGCCAGCATCCTCATCGTTGTGGTCTTACCTGCTCCGTTCGGGCCCAGCAGCCCGAACACCTCGCCCTGCTCGATCTTCAGGTTCAGGTCGTCGACAGCCGCTTTACCGTCGAAGGTCCTCCCAAGGCCAACAGTTTCTATCATTCAGCGTCTTCCCTTTCTGAATCGGTGTCTACGCGCAGACAACGTCACTAGATAGACGTCACGCCGTAGTCCCTTTGGAGGGAGTTCACATCTTCGAGGACATGATCTTCAGGATGGCCTCAGCAGGGGCGCCGGCTGTCTCCTCGAGCGCCTTTCTCGCCTCTGCTGCGGTGCATCCGGTCTGGTCCATGACGAGCTTGATGTCCGACTGGGGTATTCCCCCATCGTCTTCTGCTTCCTCTCTTTTCCTTTCGCGTTCCTGTGGTGTGCCGACGATCTGGAAAGTCTTCTGCCCCTGGACCGTGACGGAAGTGACAACAGCGTCCTTGAACACAATCTCCTTGTTCTTGGTCTTGATCACGACCTCTTCGACGTCGTCGACATCTTCCTGATTGATCCCCATGCGCTTCATCATCGCCTTCATCTGCTTGGGGTTCATCCTTCCGCCGGGCATCATGTTCGGAACCTCGCGCGACTTGTTCGTTCATGAACAAGCACAAGCGATAAAAGGGTTTTGGGCTGAATCAGGACCCGTCCCAATTGCGACCATCGTGAACGTTCAGTTCCTCAAGATAGCCTGATTCCCTCAAGGAAACGTTTTATACGCCCTTCGAGCATTGATGATGTGCCCGAGTCATTCACGAGGTTGGTTGAGTCCATGGCTGAGATCGAGAAGGACCTGATGCATGCGCAAGAGGCGATGGCTAGCGGTGACTTCGAAGGCGCCGTTTCAAAGTACAACAAAGTGTTGAAGGCGGACCCGAAGTGCGTTGAAGCATACTTCGGAAAGGCGGAGGCGTCTATCGGCGTCCCGAAGATCTCTCCAGAGGAAGTAATCGTTCTTTACAAGAAGGCCGTCGAGCTCGACCCGAAGAACCCCATCTTCCAGTCATCGTACGCGGCGTACCTGATAGAGATCGGCAGGTTCAACGATGCCGAGATCGCCTACCTGAAAGCTGCTGAGCTTGATCCGGACAACGCGAGATACTACTACTCCGAGTTCGGTGTCGAGTACATTCTGAGAGCTCCGATCGTCATGGAGAAGTTCCTGGACGACAAGACGAAGGAAATGATACTCAAGAAAGGCCTGAAGTATCTTCTGAAAGCTGCTGGACTCACAGAGGAAGACGCCAAGAGACTCCTCTGATCCGATCGACTAGGTCATCCTGGTCGGCTTCATCTCCTTGGCAGCGCACGCCCTGCAGACTCTCGTGACGGGGTTGGAGTCTTGTGCGCATATGAGTCGGCCGCAGAGCGGGCAGGTGTTAGAAGCCGGCCGACCGCACAAGCTGCAGATACCTATCATCGACATGGCATACGGCGAAGCGACTCCGGCCGAGATAAAACCTTTCCGTCCTAGAGCTTGATCAGCCCGAGCCAAGCGAGCCCCTCGACGACGCCGGCACCGTTCGGCCCGTTCGCGACGAACGAGGCCGCCTTCTTTGTCCCCTCGAACGCATTCCCGACGGCGATCCCCCATCCGCACTCACGGAGCATCATCTCGTCGTTGTCGGAATCGCCAAATGCAGCGACATCCTTGGGCGTGATCCCGAGCAAGTCGGAGGCCTTCTTGATACCGACGAACTTGTTCATGCCCTTCTCCATTATGTGGACCGCCCAACCAGTTGTCTGGACATCCACATCCCAGTCCTTCAGGATCTCCCTGACCTTCTCAAGGCTCACTTCGCGCTTCAGTCCGACCTCGGTCTCCCTCCACTTGTCAGTGAAGAGTCTCTTCGCATCCATCTTCGTCCTAAGGTACTCGTACGCCTTCCGGGGCCTCTCCGGGTTTCCGAGGACCCATATCTCCTGGTTGTAGCTCACGACGCCCCCGTTCTCCGCGATTATCGGACCCTTGAATCCGAGGTAGTTCGAAAGCGAGTAAGCAATCGGCAGCACGTTCCCGCTCGCGAGCATGACCGGAACCCCGGAATCCTGGACTTCCCTGAGGGCCCGCACCGCATCAAGGCTCACGCGTCGCGAATCGTCCGTCAGCGTGCCATCCACGTCCACTGCGAGCGCCTTGACAGAACCCTGTCTCGGCATCTACTTGCTCCTGAGCTCGCCCATCGTAGTGACTCTCTCGGCAAAAGCGTTGTGCTTGTGGATGGATTCCTCGCTCTCGCTCCTGACCGTCACATGGACATCGTCGTCGAGTTTCGGATACTCCTCCAGCAGCTTGCCTAGTATGTCCCTCACCACATCCTCTACGAACTTGGGGTTCCTGTGTGCCTGGAGCACCAGGTTCGCCTCATCGCTCCTCTTCAGGATCCCGTAGGTCGGGCTGCTGAGCGCACCCTCGACGATCCCTATCAGGTCGTCGGCCTCGACCCTTACATGCTCCGGGACCTCGATCATGAGCGTCGTGATGTTCCTCTGATTGTGGGATATGAACGGCAGGTCCTCAGAGACCTTCTCCAGTCCAGGCATCTCAGCCAGCAAGATGCGCTTCACGGTCTCCTGGGCGCACGGACATGCGGTCATCCCGCGAACCTGCACGCCGATCAGCTTCAAGAGGCCGTTCCCACGCCTCGCGGTGGATTTTGCGATGAGCTTGAACGGCTCCAGGGACTTCTTCCCTCCAGGCGGCCATCTCTCCAGGAAGTAATCAGCAGACATGCTCACCTCCGCATAGCTCGCGTACTCGTGCCTGTCCAGCAGTTCCTTGCATATCCTCGCAGCCAGCCCTTCGAGGCTCGAAGCCTTCTCCCTGACGCTCTCGTCGATCATCTCCGTGATGACCTCGACGTTCCGGGACATGTGCGATCCCCTCTGCGTGGACGGCAGGTCGACGAAGACATCGATGTCGGCTGTGAGATGGTGGTCGCTGTGGTCTCTATGCACGACTACAGGCTTCCGAACCCCGGTTATCCCGACCCTGGTGAGCCTGAAGCTGTTCTCGATACGCTTGCTCTGACAATCAAGGGACTTGGTATTCTTCAACGAGCTGCGGATAGCATGGTCCATTAATAAAGTGCGCCCGATTTACTAACCAGACAGTAGCTCGGCCTAGTTTCATATTCATTCATATCTCTGGCACTTGTTGCAGTAGTACTGGTTGTATTCAGGGATGTACGAGAGCTGTCCCCCGCATCTCATGCAGGTCCTCACGGGCACTGGGGGAGGTTCCGGAGGCGTGATCGCCGCGGCTGCAACGGGGCCAGAATATCCGACCGCACGCACTCGCCGTTTCCTATCTACCTCATCCTTCAACGCCGTCATCTGGAATGCGGCACCTAGTACCATAGCCGCCAGAAGCGCAAGCACTACCACGAGCATCGACATGTCGAACCAGAGGAGCCCGATCCCGACAAGCAACCCGCCGACCACAGCCGTGACGATCCCTATCGCCACCTCGATGTACGCGAAAGTGAGGGCAAACGCAATCACGGCCGCGACCAGGGCCAACAACGCGCTCCCGGTCAGTGCGGCCACTACGATGAAGCTCAACAACCCCGCGACAACCCCGATCCCCAACCGGGCCAGGAAGATGAACACTGCGCTCCCGACCATGGACCCGAGGATTCCGGTAATCAGACCTATCAGGGGTCCGCCAACTGCAGTCCCGATCGTGAATCCAAGAAGCCCGCCGATGACCGCGCCAATAAGGGACATCACATGCTTCCAGATCCTCTGACCAGCAAACGCGAGAAGGAGGCCGATCAACAGAAAAGCCAAAGCAGCGATGAACAACAGCTCCTTGTTCGTCCCAAGGTCGTAGCCAAGGAGGGTTTGCATCGTCCGAGCTATCATCGCCGTCAATATGGGCTGGTACAGGATTTAGCCTTTCCCTCGGGAGTTCAAAACCTCTATCTACGGAGGAGAGCATCCCAGCATCGCATGATATGCGGCGTCGATGAGGCCGGACGAGGACCTATCCTGGGACCGCTCGTTGTCTGCGCCCTGGCCGTCGAGTCCGATGCAAGACTCGTCAAGCTGGGCGTCAAAGACTCAAAGAAACTCACTCCGAGAAGACGTGAGGAGCTCGAGCCCAAGATACGGAAAATCGCTCGGATAGAGCTTAGGGAGGTTCCTGCCCAGGAGATAGACGACAGGGACTGCTCGCTCAACAAGCTCGAAGCACGGGTGTTCGCGGAGCTCATCGACAGGATCTCACCCGATGTAGCGTACCTCGACGCTGCCGACGTGGACGAGCAGCATTTCGCAAACATGGTCAGATCCACTCTGAGATGCCGGCCGAGGATCGTCTCCGAGCACAAAGCGGACGACACCTACCCGGTTGTGTCCGCGGCTTCGATAATCGCCAAGGTCACCCGGGATGCCAGGATGAGGGAGATCGAACTGGAGATGGGACAACCGATCGGCTCCGGCTACGTCCATGACGAGATCACAATGACCTTCGTGAGGAACTGGATCTCTGACCATGACTGCTGTCCACCACATACTCGCAGGACCTGGGAACCCGCCAAAAAACTAATGACCATGAACGCAGTCCCGAAGCTGGAATCGTTCGAGTGATCATATGGTCGAGGCGCTGCTCAGAGAGACTATCGACAGATTTAACAAGAAGGCCGATGGCGACCCGAACCTGAAGGCGGAGCTCCAAGGCGTCAGGAAGATCATCCAGGTGGAGATCACCGACGGAGAACGGTATCATTTCACACTCGAGAACGCTCACGTTGGAGAGCTGAACAAAGGCACTACGCAGAACCCTGACATCCGCATGATCGCCAGCAGCGAGACACTCCATCAGCTCAGGAGTGGCGAACTCCGAGTCATGAAAGCCTATGTGACCAGGAGACTCCAGGTCAAGGGTTCAATCGAGGATCTTCTAAGGTTGAGAAAGTTTTTCTGAGTTTCTTATGGCTCAGTCGCACGGATACTTTTAACTACACAGTCAACATTTGTCGGGACAGCGGGGTGGGGTAGCTTGGAAATCCCATCAGGCTCATAACCTGAAGATCGCTAGTTCAAATCTAGCCCCCGCTACATAAGGCCTATTATATAATAATCATTGAATATTGTTTCCACAAGGGTTCAGTGATCTTCTCTTCTTCTCCTGAGTGATCAAGTTGAGACTCCCGAGCCTCTCGGTGTCTTCGACCCCAAACCTCAGTCCCCAGATGCAGCTCCAGAACCCATCGCTTTTCAAATGCAGCCTACTGATATCCATCCTCGGACTGAATCCGAGACGATTGAACAGCTCGCGTACGTCCTCGAGAACCTCGCTCTTGCAGCACGTAAGGCAATGGTCTGAAACGCGTATGCCAAACAGTTCAAGTTCCCGAATGACACTGAAAGGGATCCCATTGTCGGCTGTGGTGATCAATGAGGAAGGCACCACGTGGCAGTCAAGATCTGTGTGCCTGGATTGAGCAATTGAGAACGAAGCTCGCCCAGCCAACGATTTGCGGGACACGCACCCTTCTCCGTCACACCATGGTTGGAGTGCCGCAGTCCACGTCTTCGGGTCACGCGAATTCATTATCCATTTAGGAAGGCGAATAGCTTGCGCTGACTTATCTCCCGGCGGAACTCCATTGTCAATCAACCATTCTGCGACGAATCTGCTGTAGATGAATCCTCTTATTGCCCTCGCATCATTTCCCGGTCTCTGTGGCGGGCCAATCTCGTAGTCGAAGACTTCCTTCATGAGATTCCGGAAGTGCTGAAACAGGTCGGTCTCGTGATCGGCGAAAGTGATGTTTGCCGCGTATTCTCCACAATCCTGTTTTTGCATCCACACAGATCCCTCTGCCAAGACGTACGAGACCACTGCGGCAGCGCTCCTTCTGAGATCGTCGTTGTGCTCTAGATCGTCTCTTGTCGGCAATCTGACTCTAGCCTTGCACGATTGGATGTAGACATCTTTCGCGCGCCAAATCGCCCACATCCTATCTCTGACGATTCCCAGAGATTCGACTCTCGCAACTAGCGCCTCGTCCTCAGCAATTTCCATCATGTCCTCAAGCAGAGATACGGGCATCGTCAATCTTCCCACGAGGTAGTAGTGCACAGACGACTTCGGTATGTTCAGATGTTTCGCCAGCTCTTGGCAGTTGCCGTATTTCGCGGCCGCTTTCTCGACCAGCTCTTTCTGCAGCTCGGGTGGAAGAGCAACTCGATCCTCCTTCCTGTACGCCCCTCTGGTACCTCTTCCGTTCATGGTATCCAGACGCTCGATATCCGAGGTGCCAGATAGCAGCCAGTACTGCAGTTAGTATACGCCCAGATGGATTGTCCGATGCTGCTCGTGCGCATGTTTCAACAGAAATCGTGATATATGTGGAATGACACATACGAGGCCCGTGAATTTTCATCCAACGTGCAAAGATGCGAACAAGCAGCGTCGTCTATGCCCGGTCTGTCTACACTGGGATCCTCGGCCTGAGGAGGGCTCGGGGCCCGGGTTCGGTTACTGTGTCCGGAAGGACGTCATGACTCGCATCAGGTGCGAGTGCGACGTCTTCGTGGAGGCCACGCAGTCCAGGGTCGATGCCAAGAACAGGAAGATATACGGCACGATCAACGAGGAGGGCGAAGGGGAGGAGTGATTGCTGGCCTGGCCTGAGAAACGCTTAAGAGGCCACAATCATGTAGCTTCTCCACCGGTGGGTTTCTGATGAAGGCAGTTGTTCTGGCTGCGGGAGAGGGCATGCGGCTCCGGCCCTTGACCGTCTCCGAGCCGAAGGTGATGATCCCAATCGCGAACAGCCCGATACTCGAATACGTCGTCGATTCTCTCGTCAAGAACGATGTACGGGACATCGTCATGGTCGTTGGATACCGCAAGGAGCGCATCATGTCCCACTTCGAGGACGGCAAGAAGTTCGGGGCGAAGATAGAGTATGTCGTCCAGGAGAAGCAGCTCGGGAACGGGCACGCGCTGTTCTGTGCCAAGGACCGTCTGTCCGGGGAGTTCCTGGTGCTCCCTGGGGACAACGTCATAGACAGGCGCGCTGTAGGAGACCTCTTAAGAGCGGGGACCGGGCCGAGCGCTCTCGTCGTGGAGAGCGAGAACCCTTCCAAGTACGGCGTGGTCACCCTTGAGAAGGGCGCCATCAAAGGAGTGTTCGAGAAGCCCCAGGAGATGATCTCCAACATCATCTTGACGGGCATGTACTCCCTCAGTGACAAGATCTTCCAGTTCATCGAGCAGTGCATCGCTTATGGCGAGTACGGGCTCAGCAACGCGGTTCAGGCCAGCCTCGGTCTGCAGCCGGTGACGCCCGTGTTCTCAGACGGGTTGTGGATCGACGCGGTCTATCCGTGGGACCTTCTCGAGCTTAACGCCGCGGCGCTCGAGAACCTGTCGGTGAGGACCGCCGGAAAGATAGAGCCCCAGGTGGTCATGTCCGGGCCTATCGGGATAGGCGAGGAGACCATCATCCACGCGGGGACCACCATCTACGGTCCAGTGCTCATCGGAGATGGCTGCGAGATAGGGCCCAATGTGACGATCTTCCCATCAACGAGCATCGGCAACAGCGTCACCATCGAGCCCTTCACGATGGTGAAGAACAGCATCCTGATGAGCAACTGCAACATCGGGGCCCATTCCTACCTGTCACACTGCGTTCTCGGATACGGTGTGAAGTCTCGGTCCCACATGATGGCTCCAGGCGCTGAGGCGTATGTGAACATCGCGGACGAGTTCTACAAGGTGCCTCACATCGGGTCTATCGTGGGTGAAGACACGAACTTCGGGACGGGGGTGGCCATCGAGCCCGGGACGATCGTTGGTGCTGGATGCAAGGTATCGAGCGGGGCTAGGATCATCCGCAATCTGCCGAACAGGTCTCTCGTCACTTAGGGTGTATTCCGGATGTGCGGGATTGTTGGTTATGCGGGCGGGCGGGACGCCCAGCCCATACTCATCGACTGCCTGAAGCGACTCGAGTACAGGGGATACGATTCCGCTGGAATCGCGATAGTTGACGAGACACTGGGAATTTTCAAGTCGAAGGGCGAGATCGCGGTGCTCGAGTCTCTGATGCCAGCGATGAAGGGTACGCTGGGGATCGCGCACACTCGATGGGCTACTCAGGGGAAGCCGACGACCGAGAACGCCCATCCGTTGGCGGACTGCTCCAAGAAACTGGCGGTCGTCCACAATGGGATCATCAGCAACTTCATGGACGTGCGTGAGCTCCTCGTCAAGGCAGGCCACATATTCTCCTCCGATACGGATAGCGAGGTCTTTGCACATCTGGTGGAATCTGAGCTGAAGGACGACCTCGTGAACGCTGTTTATCGAGCCTTGGAGAAGATCGAGGGGACATACGCTTTCGCGGTCGTTTGCGAAGGCCATGACGGAATCGTCGCCACGAGGCGCGAGAGCCCGCTTGTCGTCGGCATCGGGGACGGGGAGAACTTCCTGGCAAGCGATGTCACTGCGTTGCTGAAGTACACCAACCGGATGATATACCTCCTGGATGGAGATGTAGTCCGGGTCACGAAGGACTCGGTCGAGATCAGGGATTCTAAAGGCAACAAGGTGGAGCGCGAGCCGCAGAAGATAACTTGGAACCTCGAGGACGCGGAGAAGAGCGGGTACCCGCATTTCATGCTGAAGGAAATATTCGAGCAGCCCGATGCCATCCATGACTCGCTCCTTGGGAGGATCGAAACGATAGAGATGGAGTCGTTCTTTCAGGGGAACCACTTCTCCAGCGTGAAGATCGTGGCTTGCGGCACATCATATCATGCAGGCCTTGTGGGGAAGTACATCATCGAGGAACTGGCCAAGATACCGACGACGGTCCAGATATCCTCCGAGTACAGGTATTCCTCGGTGTCGAGGGAGAGCCCCCTTGTAGTCCTGATAACTCAGAGCGGGGAGACCGCAGACACTCTTGGGGCTGCCAGAGAGGCGAGGAAGCGAGGAAACAAAACTCTGGCCATCGCCAATGTTGTCGATTCGGCTATCACCAGGGAGGTCGACCACGTGATCTACACCCGAGCTGGGCCCGAGATCGGTGTCGCTGCGACCAAGACTTTTGTGACGCAGCTGATCGCTTTGTATCTCTTGGCTATCGAGCTAGGAGTTCAGAACAAGTCTCTTGCCGCACAGGCTAGGAGGTCGATGATAGGCTCGCTCAGGAACCTGCCGAGGGCGGTCCAGGACGTCCTCAATCAGGCGATGCTGATCGAGGCTTTGGCGAACAAGTACGCCGGCGCGAGGGACATGTTCTTCATAGGCAGGAGCATCAACTATCCAGTCGCGCTCGAGGGCGCTTTGAAGACCAAAGAGATATCCTACATACACGGTGAGGGTTTTCCCGCAGGCGAGATGAAGCACGGCCCCTTGGCACTCTTGTCGAAGGATTCCCCTGTCGTCGCGATAGCCATCAAGGACCACACATACGATAAGATGCTTGGGAACATGAGTGAAGTGTCCGCGCGCGGTAGTCCGGTCATCGCGATAGGGTACGAGGGTGACACCGAACTGGCTCGGTATGCTGATGATGTGGTCTGGATCAGGGAGATACCGCCAGTGCTCTCTCCCGTGCCGGTGATAGTGGTGCTCCAGCTGTGGGCCTACTACATCGCGAAGGCCAGAGGATGTCCGATCGACAAGCCCAGGAACATAGCGAAGACAGTGACGGTCGAGTGAGTTGTGATCGTTAGGCCAGCCTCTCAGGGCATATGTGCCTTCTGGAGCACGAGATGCACTTGCCCGGTCTGTCGTGGTTCCTGTGAGCATCTTTCGTTTCCAGAATGGTCCGCATCTCGTCGAGCTTCTGCAGCAGGACCTTCTTCAGATCCTCGTTGTACTCTATCTCGTGCTCGTGCTCCGGATACTTGAGCAGGCCGTAGGGCGGAGCTTTGCCGCTCGTCTCCTCAATCAGAAGACAATAGGCCGCGACCTGGAGTATGTGTGAGA
>Ga0315284_10003909_pt1 | contig 21155 bp, 10 predicted proteins | sample YL17G09_16_MG_FD_203696 | JGI IMG/M metagenome (GOLD analysis project Ga0315284, IMG submission 203696) | Sediment microbial communities from Yellowstone Lake, YNP, Wyoming, USA - YL17G09_16 | ecosystem: Environmental > Aquatic > Freshwater > Lake > Sediment | place: USA: Wyoming | collected...
GGAACGAAACTCATCGCCCCAAATGCCCTCTCTTCCAGCCTTTTCCTTCAGCCCTCTCGCTCTTCCTCCGCCCTCCAAAAAATTCATGGCCGCGGGCCAGCTCTCGCACCAAATTCTCCCAGCAGGATCCTGTCGAACCGGTGCGCCTGGTCGAGAGGCGGCATCTTCATTGGCCTCTCGTTCTGGAACCAGGCGCCGTCCTGCTTACGGACGATCCCGCCTTTGACCTCGAGGACGAGGATGCCGCACGACGGGTCGGCGATGACGAAATCGGCCTCGGCAAATTCTCCGGCCGCATTCCTCAGCTTAAGGGAATGCCAGGCCGACCAGCCGGGAGGAAGGGCGCTGGCGATGGCATCATAGACTTTTCGTTCGGATTCGGGAGATGATAACGACAGACCTCCTTGAGGGTAAATGGTCCTCTTGGAAAAGATATGCTCATTCATCCCATTGCATCCGCAATATTGCAGCTTTTAACAGTTTCCCGCCGGCCGACTTATTCAACACACCTATTAGCAATCTCCCTGCCCCCGAAAACAGGCGACTATATTGGCTAGTATACGGTAATGTTAGCCGGCGTAATCCGTGATGATTATAATGACAACGCTATTTATTTCCTTCTTTCGCTACAAGATCAAGGAATTTTTTGCGCAACGGAGCTGCCAACTCTTTGAACTTCTCCATTAGCCATTCGACCTTATAGGTATCTAGTCGTACCTCAATATCCTTCAGTACCTTCTTCTGACGCTTCGAGTGTGGCTCAGTGATTACTGCCGGCGGATTGTTCGCTCGTACGTGTAGTTGATTCGCATCGCCGACCGACAAAGAAGCTATGGCCCGAGCATCAGATTCAAGGGCATCTATCCAAGCTGAGCTAGCCTCCTTGCGCTGTTTTATAATGATCGCGACAAAGTCGTTGATTGTCTCATCGGGAGGCCAAGGCGTCTCTTCTTTACCGAGCGCGTTTTCAGCCTCTCCTTGCAGCTTTTTGGTTAGTGCGTCAAATTCTTGCCAAGTTAAACGCTTATCGCCTAGTTGTCTAAAATCATTTTTATATACACGGAGTGCTCGGCGCATCTGTTGAAGGTCCCCCAGATCGGCCTGGCAATTCTCAAAAACATTATTGAGGGCTTCCGTCTCTTCTATTATTCTTTCTATATCCTCCTCGGATTGAAGCTTCGTTTGCCAAAGAGAAGAAACACGCTTTGTCTGTTTTGTTTCCTCGTTCTTCAACTTAGCCAAAAAATCAGCAAGGAAAACTCGCACTTCTCCTATTTCTGCCGCGCTAATGCGATCAGAAATTCCCTTGAGTTTTGCACCATATTCCTTTCCGACTTCACGCAACCCACGGTTCTCTGAGATTCTGCTAATCCGAAACACGTCGCTATTAAATTGCAGCCATGATCGTACGTCCCGAACTAATTGTTGAGCTGCAGCCACGGTCTCTGAGTTTCGTATGATATGGCTAACTCGAATTTCCAATTCCTGGAAAAGTTGTTGCAGGCCCAGTTTCTTCAGATCTCCTCCTATCATGTGGAGCATCTTATGCTTAAATTCGCCAACAGTGTCCGGAAATTCATTTCTTGGCGCTTGCCGGCTCGTCCAATCAGTGAAGCCTTGGATGATCACTTGACGGGCACGCTCGACACGCGGACTATGTTTTTCGATCTGGTGATCTGTCCATAGTGGTTTCTCTTCGCTCATTCGATCTATCAGGCTTTGCAGCTTTGCTGCACCCCAAATGACTGAAGAGATATCATTCCTCTCATAGCCTGATTCAATTTTTGTGACGCCTTCATCCTCTGCTTTTTCCATTAGCATAAACGCCTCAAGGGATATTTTCGCCTGATCCTCAAAATGGCTAACTCGGTACTGCTGGGATGGAGGCACTGGCATACGCTCCCTTAGGGCTTTTGCACGTTTCAAGCACTCGATTTTTACTAAATGACTCTCTGCCAGTTCCCATTCATCAAGCAAGCTTTCCCACTCCGAAGATTCCTCGCCAAGCAGAACTAATTCCAGATCACGAAGAGATAAATAATCAATGAATTTGCCCCGGAATACTCCCTCTTGAAGCAATTGTGAGAGAGCGTATTGCTTGCCATCTCGAACGACCACGAGTTTCTCCACCCTCGGAGCAACAAAGACAGCGAGAAGGAGCCCTGCCGACGCGATATTTGCCCCATATGGAGGAAGGCAAAGTAACCTGATAGCCTCTCCTACCAAGAACCGTTGCCCATCCGAAGTCAAGATTTCATCCCATTTCTCGGTGATAGACCTAACTACTGGATGAGCAGGGCGTCTTGAAACGTCGCCCTTTTTTGTAAATATTCCCCATGAATCCTTAAGTACGCTAACAGCCCTATTCTTAGTTTTTAGAGTCTTTGCAATCACGGCATCGTAGTCAAGCTTTCCTGACAACAACTCAGAAGTGAGTTCTTGACAAGTATCAGCAGCGTTGCCTTTTGCTGTGCTGAATCCATCAAACGGAAACGGCACCGGGTTTTTATAGATCTTGGAAAACAATTCTTTGCCAACTCGACTCAGCTTATGCGCTCCCATTTCCTCCTTCAGGAACGTTACATAGTGACGCTGCTTGATCAAGTTTTCTATATGGCTGCGAATAAGCTGCTTCGTCTTCTCTTTATGGGATCCAATAAGGTTGCCGAACCGAACGCGATCTTCTTCGCTTATTGATTCTTCCAGGACAGCCAATTCCGCCAGGGCTTGTCCTAAAGCTCCATCTTCATCAACCAGCAAAAGGATGAGCAAAGGTAATGCAGGAAAACCCGCTTCGCTCGTTTTATTCTTAAGAAGTTTAGCCGCGTCAAGAGCTGTAGCTGTTGGATTACGACTTGGCTCAACATAACAGTAAATGATCGTTCCTCGGGGTTCATCTACTTCCACGGCATTCTGCCAGCGATCAACCGCCATTTTTACATGCATTGGGAGAAGATCAAGATCAGACGTCGCTCGAAGATACCTCCATTCACGAGTCGTAATCTTATTCTCTTCAGCGAAATCACATTCCAGGTCGCCTAAGAGTTCGCACCATTCTGATGCTTTGCTCGCGAATAGTTGGGCCTTTCCTAGCTCGTCGTATTTACTTGCTACTCGTTGCCTAATGAACGCCAAGAATTGAGTTCGTGGGACCGCGTCTCCTAGAATGTTGAATTCCTTGAATGGCTCATCCCATTCCAAGACGTTATACTCCTCCTGGAGCAAGTTCACTCCCTTTTTAACTAAGCTCACTGTTATCCCTGCTAGTTCAGATAATGCCTCAATGGCATCTCCTTGATCTGAAACTTGCAAACCCATTTTGGATGCAAGCACTATCGCGCAAAGAATTCGTTTCGGTTCGTCTGTCAGCGCCGCACCATGGCGGGCAAGCACAGAAGCGTAGGCGTGAGTGATGGATCCCTGCTGGCCTCCTTCTTCGGAGCTAATCAGCTCTTGTTGGAGTGATTCTGACCATAAATCCACCGGGGCTAGAGACCAATGTCCCTCTTCGGCAACAGGAACATCCTTGAAACGGTCGAATACTTCTACTAATAATGCAAGAGCCGAGCGTTCTTGGAGGTGTTTGCCAACAGAGGCGAGGTAGAATAAAAACCACGTGGAGTAAGCCGAGAGGGGCCAACATCCCTCACGAATAACCTTATGGAATTGAGTCGAATCGCCCCATAAGCGGTGGTTTTGGGCCTGAGGAAACCATCGCATGAGATTTCTAGAGATCCGCAGAGAATCCTGATGCGCCGTTTTGCTATCAAGCCAGCGGCTCAAGTCCTGCGGTTTGCGCTTCTCCAATAGGTGCGCGATGAGCGTCTCCAAGTTTATGGAGAGGTGGGCTCGACCGGCCGTTTGGTAGCGAGTGGTGTAGCGAAGGATCTCATTCTTGTACTCAGGGGCTATACGCTGAACATATGCGCTCAACTCATACTGAATGAATCCGATAAAACAAGCTGCTCCTGAATTTGCTTGGATTGATTCAAAGAGTTCCTGGAGCACTCCACTTCCAGCGATCTGGCTGCGAACCGTAGCGAACTCGATATACCGACCGAACTCGTCAAACAAGATTACGATGCTCCGATACGGCTTGTCTATTCCGCAATATTCGCGCACCACGACGTCAATAACATCCCGCACCGATTCGCCTCCCAGCGCCCTTATCGGCATCCCTCGCGACAGGAAAAAACCGTGGACTTTAGAATAGACGAGTTCATCATGCTGTTCTAGTCCCTCCAAGACGGACTCGATGTTCTCAGCATCGGAAACGCCTATTAGTTCCTTGACAACGTCCTTATTCGACATTCGAATGAGGCTTGCCGCTTGCGAAAAACGCGGACTGAGATCATCGAGGGGTTTCGAATCCAATCCTCGAATCTTGATATCGCTAATGATCTGTTTTGTGACCTCGGCAGTCAAATCAAAACTGCGCATTCCATTCAACGCAATAACAAGGCATGGTTGGTTTGTCTCATGCAATATAGCTTTTATGTCACTGCCTATCTCTTTATCCGCAGTCGCAATGTTGGACAGTACAGAACGGGCGATTGCGCCTCGGGGATTATTAAGAAGACTGGCCAGGGTGAGGCCGAGATGCGATTTTCCTGTTCCATATCCGGCTATGGCAAGAGTGAAGGGCTGATCCTCTATGCCATAACAACGACGCACGACGGAACGCGAAAAGCTAGCCGTATCCTGCAAGGGATATCCGTGAGAAGTGTCCACATCGGCTTGAGTTACCCCATGGTACTGCGGACCGTGGAAAATAAATGCTTCAGCAGCTGTTTTGGTCCGCACCTCGTCCGTGCTGTACCAGTCGATGTTGACTGCCCCATTGAAAAGGCGATCGCCCCTAAACTTAATAACATCCTTGAGCCGAAGAGGCACTTATTCCTCCAATTACAATAAGTCGTCGTATATGTGTTTCCAGGCCTTAGCGGCAATCGTCATAGGCCGAAGAAGCCAGGGCTCCATATGTCGATCGACCTCGATGAGCCCTTTTCTTTCCACTAGGTTGAGCGCCAGCTGCAGCTGGGCAATATCCCAGCCGGGAACCGTGCTCCATCCGGCTTGGGTATTAAGCTCGGTTATCGAAACCTGACCCGTCTTTAGGAAGTGATCGGACAGGAGTTGAAGAAGCCAGGCACCGTATGCCAAACCAAACGCTTCAGAGATGGGTGCAGGTTTCCTCAAGACGCGATCAGCGGTTTCCGTTAGAGCACCGCATACCCGGAATGCCGCATCGTCTTCATACATTCCGATAAGTGGACCGATCAAGCCAGCTTTCCTAATCCCATAGATCAACTTCAGATGTGATTCCAATTTATTCCGCGGAAAGCTCATGCCAAGCGTCTGAGCCCCCACAAAGAAAGTTTGATACCAAACATCCGCCCCCGTTAAAGGTCCACAGAGATTAAAATGGGCAATCCATTGAGTTATGTTGATTTTAAGATAAGGATCTTCGATAAGAACCACTCTTCCAAAGGGAGTCAGTTCCGGCTTTTTCACCGCAGACCGTTCGGGCCCGATCAAACGAACAAGACCCATACCTTGGCAATAGTCCAGGATAGCCGGCACTTTGCCGGTTGATGTGCCAGTCGGAATGCCGGTAGCAGCAGCAATTGCCTGATAGTCGCCTTCCTTGCCGGAAGCGGCATAGCGCAACATCGCGTTGATGTACTGGCGTTCAGGTTTGAATGTCCTGTGGAAGTTCCGCGGCAGGCGACGATTTTCTGCAGTGTCAGGCATTGAATCCGCGCTCTTCCAGCGATGTTATTTTGATTCGTTGCGCTTGAGAGACCAGTCTGCCCGTGGCCTCGTTCAGACTTCGTCCCAAAGACCAACACTCACCCTTTTGGAGCAAGGCCAGTCTAGTAGCCCAATCTTGCACGCTAACATTGCTGATGGCGTTGTGAAGGAGTTGAGCGTGTTCCCGCATCTCATTCTCGGTTGGTTTGAAGAACAATTTGTGTTCGGCCTGGAAGAGACGGCTGACACGGGCATCGCTAGCGCCGCCGACTCCCTTTACCGTTTGCGTCGCGGTGATCAGGGCAAGTCCATGTTTGCGGCCCTCTGTGAGATACTTGGCGACCGGTGCATCGGGGCCGAGATCAAGGTTCTGCACCTCATCAAGCACAACTACTCGAGGCGTGTCCTTGTTACCCGTCACGCTAAGGAAGCCGTACAAATCCCAGAGTACGAACTCGATTACCGCCCGGGCAGAAGCTTTGTCAATCCGATGGAACTGGAAGATGTGGCTGCGACAATTCGTGTCGCCAAACAAAGCTTGCCAACCGATCTCCTGTTCTGCGCAGGCAAAGGGATTCCCTTGGATGAACGGTTTGAGTTTGCTTATGGTTGTCCTTACCGTGGCATGCGCATAGAGATTGTCGCTGATGTATTTCTGGAGAACGGATAGGAGTTCGGCGAGAGTGAACGCTTTTGCATCACGCTCAAGCCCTTCAGTAACAGCATCGGTCAGCGTCGAAAATTGCTGGTCACCGAGATCATATACGCTCTTGAAAATCGCTGCGACCCGCTTGGCGACGTCATAAGGCTTGTCGGCAAAGGCCAAACCGTCTTGGTAGGTCACCTGAACTTTGAACGGATTGATCGGTAAAGGGTTGTTGTAGATGTAATGCTGCTCGGGCTTGAGATTCTTTACAGTTGCCTTTTCTAGCTTGTCATTAGTAAAAGCATCCGTATAGTCAAGGACGAGCGAATTCTGTTCCTGTTGTCCCATTTCACAAAGCAGGCATTGGATGGCATATGTCTTGCCCATGCCGGATGAGCCAAAGATCAGCATGTGGCGATTTGCCACATCGGGATGTCCGAACTCCCAATACACCGGCTTGCCGCCGCCGACTGTTCTTCCCAACAGGATACGTTCAGGGATTGGCAGCACGTCGACAGCGCTTGGCTTTGCATGCGAATCGCCGCGAGCATCTACAGGTGTAGCTTTGGCGACAACAAATGGAGGCACCGCATCAAGAGTCGGCGCAGGGACGACAGAGACCGGTTCCGACTCTTGTCCTTCTATGAAAGTAAGTTCAGTCGGTTCCGTTTCGGGCTTCGTATCCGGCAAATCAACCACCGCTGTCCCTCCCTCGCCTTCACCATGGTCTTCCTGATCATTCCATGCCGGAGTATCCTCGTCGTCGTCTTCGTCAGGCGGCAGTTCGGTATCATCCAGGCCATCGCAAACATTGCCACCTTCCTTGCGCGCCCGCTCTTCCCATTCGCCCCATGTCACGGGAAAGCCATGGCCTTCCAACACCAGCTTACGCATAAATTCACTGCCCATGACGTAGATATCTGCGGAAACACCCTCCCTTTCGCTGGCCCTCCATCGTCCAATGCGCTTGGCATCCGCCGAATCACTGTCACTCCAGAAGGCAAAGACCGCTGCCCCCCAATTGATGGCGTAGTCGCCTTCGGCCAAACGCTCCAGAGCGGAAAGGACGTCCGCCTGTTGACTAATCTCGATTTCCGCCTTGCTAGCGATCAGCCGATGAAGCTGCAGCCACCAGTAGCGCTGGTCAGGGCGGTTGTCCTCGCTCAACCCCACAAAATCAGAGCCATGCGGAGCGAAGGCTGGAATCAACACGCGCAACCCATTATTGATTTGCGCCCGTGCTTTGAGCAAGTGCTCATCCGCCTGCTGTCCAAGTTTGCATTCAATCAAGCGGATACTAATGCAGATGCGCCTATTCTCATCCAACCACGCCGTCAACCACATCAAATCCGGGCGGCGCTCGTCATCCGCCAGGTCGAACCAATGCCGATAGGCATCCAACGAAATTAAATGGTCACACAGCATCATGCGTTTCTCTCGCAGTATCTTGCGGGTCAACGAGTATGCCAAGAAATCACGGATGTAGTGACCAACTCCGGTCGCACGTACCAGCGACAGACCGGTAAGCTCGCGCGCTTCGCGTAACACACTCGTCGCTATCGCCCGGCAGTCGTCTTCGGTCCATCCACATGCGGAATAGACCGCTTGAATAGAGGCAGCTAGACGCACTTGTACGTCGGCTAAGGAGAACTGCTCAGTCGAAATAGTGTAGTTGGCTTCTCCATGGGAACCCACACCAGATCCAAATCCTATGATCTCCCTCTCCCGCATCTTTTCTCCGGCGGGAATCTTGATCAGCCGATCGTCCATGTTCGGATCGATGCAGATCACCCATTCCGCCTTGGCATGCAAAGCATCGATAACGCCGCGCCACGGGGCGAAATCACCAAAGCCAAGGATGACGAATTCTTTGCCGGCTTGCACCCCCTGATTCTTGAGTCGGTGCATGACTTGTGTATGCAGCGTTCCGAGAGTGAACTGGCGGTTACTAATCACTCTCGATCGCTTGAAACTGTCCGTCGGATGGCGCACAGCGCAACATGACTTCTCTAGGATAGGAAATTTCAACAACCGCGTAGTGATGTCGAAAGGCGCGACCTCAGCAAATTTATTACCGCCCTTGCCGGCACCAATGAAGTGATAAAACACGGCGATGTCGGCCTCGAAACTGTCGTTTATCAGCCGCTGGAAGGAGCCGAGCTGTCGAGCTTCGACGATCCGATGCGCTACAGCAAAACGGCAGCGGCGGTACGCCTGGAACTTGCTTTCAGTCTCTGCCGCCTCCCAGCGTTCGCGCCATTGTTCGATCCAGCGCGCTACATCCACATCGTCACCCGATTCGGTAAAAATGGTGACGCCAATGGCATATGGCTTGCGTCGTTCCGGCGACAAGACGTAGTAACGGCGATCCTGCGCGTCGGCGAGCTTGTTCAGGTACTGGTGCACGGCGGCGATGATTGGCTGGATGTCTTGGTTTCGGAATACCGACAGGCTCAGGCCGTCACGGGCGTGCGGATGTAGCCGGAAATAATCCGCCATCAGGCGAAACAACAGCTTCGATTCCCGGCTTTCGCGGAACATTTCGGTATCCGCCACATCTTCGTCATCGGTCGTGTTGTCGTACCGCACGAGCAGGCGTGTGGACAGGGTTGCCTCCCGATCTTCAGGTGAACCGATGCGATGAATCAGCTCCTGGCCGCGGACGTTAGTGTCTAAGTTCTGGTCTTCATTGCAAAGCAACCCGGCAACAGGCGATTGGATGGACGCCAGGTCGACGTAGCCATTCCATACTTTCTCCGCAAACGCCTTTCGACGGTCTTCTCGGCGTAGTTCTGTAACTCCGGCGGCATTGAAGCAAGCGAACAGGAAAAGCACTTGCGCCTCCAGCATTTCCAGGACTGCTGGGTGCAACACCGTAGCCACACCGGACCGTTCGAACGGCTCCGTGCCCCAGGCTTCGCCTAGTTCCGAACCACGCCGCTGTACAACCAGAAAGCTACGCAACAACATTGATGCCATTTGTGATTCCGCTCCATGGGAATCCTGGACGACCAAGCGGCATGCGGCGGCGTAGGATTGCCGCAGTTGTGTCCACTCGGCACGAAACAGCGCCTCATGTAAGCCATGCTTATTCGCGGCATGAATGAAAAGGGCATATCTCTCTGCCAGCGTTTTCAGTACCCCAAGCAACACATCTCCGCTTGTGAGCCATTTCCGCCCCAGCAGGTTAGTCAACTTAACATCGCCTGGCCGGGCGTCGAGGACGCAATGCAGCATGACGCGGCGCGTCTCTTCGTCGTCCGTGGCGCGCAGCAGTTCTTCATAATACGGCAAGTGGAATACGGGCAGTTTCCAGGTGTCTGTATTGGCATCCAGAGCATCTTTGACCCAATGCAACAAAGCTTCAGCCAACCGGTAACACTGGATTTCCGGCAATCGCCAGGCGAACTTGCGGCGATACGGCTCTCCGTCAGCATCGTGTAACAGTTTAACAGAGAATTCTAGTTGCGGCTCTGCCGTTTTGCAATAGACACACGCAACTTCATCATCGGCCAGCTTGCACGCCACGGGTAAATTTTCACCATTCATGCCAGGCAACGCCAAGCGTGCAGCCACCAATCCGTCCACTCCACCAAGCAGCCGCAACAAGTACTGCCGCGCCAGTTCGGTACGATCGAGCATAGCATCGATTTCTTCGTTGACTTCCGAATTCTCGTAGTCGTGCTTAAAGCGGTCACATACAACTTCAATCCGCTGCACCTGCGCATCGAGGAAGCGCTTATCGCGGCTAAATTCGCGAAGCGTCTGCCACACAGCGTGCAGAACCATCTCAACCGGACTGCCGGAAAGTTTGTGTAAGCGTTCCGGCTTTGGGGGTTTTTCCCCCTTTTTCCGAAACTTCAGCACTTTATCCATGATGGTAACGAAGTCACATTTGAGCAAATTGTCCCGATCTGAATGATCTTCTGTCTGAATATAATTCCTCAATCCCTTCAGAAACGCTTGCCCGTCCAAATACGGGCCGCGCACATCCTCTTCGTCGAGGAGCAACCCTGGGTCTTCGCCCCCGACAATGGTTGTGAGTATATTGTCGATGGTTTTCGTCGCCTTGTCCCGTTCTTTGGGGTCGAGGAACAGGGTATAGCCAAAAAAATCGCTCGCTTTTTCGATGTACGGAGCCAGCGAAGTCCGCTTTCGCGCCAGCTGGAAGCCAGTGAACTTGGGGAGTTGGAAGGCGTCGAATCGCCCTAGCATGATCTGCAGCACCTCGGTAATCGTGCGCGCCAAGTTCAGATCCAGCGCCGTTAGCCAGTCGTCGATCTGCAGCAGATTCGCTCTGCCCTGATCTAGCAACGGTTTCAACAATCGGTCGAATTCCTTAAGTCCCGCCGTATCGGTATTCTCTAGACCTATGGTTTTCAGCTTATCCCTGGCCCAGGTCTGGAAGCTTCCTTTCATCTCTTCCTGCCAGACGGAATCCAAATCGCAACGATGGAAATCGGCAAGGCTGCCGGCATCGGTCACGCGGTCGGCTCCGCACAGGACGATCAAGTTTATTTTCCCCGGCACGGACGGCAGATTGCGGTAATACGTCAGATTACCGGGCTCAGCGAGCCAATAGAATTTGTTGGCCTTGGCGAGCCCTTCCGGCGACCACCCATCGGTCACGACCTGATCGACTTTCAGCGTCAGTTGCAGCGTGGCATCGGCGACGCACTTGTTGGAAAAGGTTTCTGCCAGCGTCAGCGTCGTGACTTCTGGCAGCGCCGGCACCATTACCAATAGCCGCCGTCCTAGTGGGCCGCCTTTATTCAGCTTTCTAATCTTCTTCGCGATGTAATCCCACGCAGAGTTCGCAAAATAGTTCATAGTTAAACGCCTTTCTTGGCAGCTGGGTTTTCTACCAGAGCGCAAGAGTCTGACAGGTGAATCAGCAAGCCGGCTGCGTCCAACATCTCCTGCAGCCAAGAGTCAATGTCATTGCCGACGAAGACCCGGCCACTGCCATCAGCCCAGTCCCTGGCGCGAGCGAAGCCGTCCGCGTCAAATACCAGGCCGTGTCGAGCTTCTACAAGCTCTTTGAACTGATCGTAGGTCGAGCGCCCTCCGACAGGGACGGTGGTCATCACCAGCATGCGCAGCAACAGTTCGTTGAGGGTGAAGCGTACTCCGGCACCGCGCCGCGGCACCAGCAACCCGATGCGTTTCGCCAAGCCTACGAACAGTTTTCCGCCATAGCTCTTGTCGGCTTCCTTGAGACGTTTATCCCTCTCCGTCTCATCATCCGGTAGCTCGACATCCTCGCAACGGATAGCACGGTAGATCAACTTCTCCACCATTTTTGCTGTATGCCGGGAAATCCTCTTTGCCGCCGAACCACCCCCGTCGGGAGCAGAAACTGCCAAGCGATATCCTGGCCACGCGACTTTGTGTTCCATCGAAAAATGGCGTGCACTCTGGGCTGCGAGGCTCCGAAGCACCTGCATGGCGCAGGCAGTTTCGAGCAATTGCAGCCGCTCAATTACATCTAAGTCTGCCATACAAAGACGTAACAATTCCACGGCAAACAGATACCCCTCCTGCCAGCTGTCTACTGGGCACCAGCCGGCAGTGACGTAGCGTAGATTGCCATTCCCAGGATCCGTATCAGTTACCTTGGACGTCTCAGGCTCGATGGCGGAATCGATAAACTCCGCGATATCCGTCACCGTGCGCGGACAATTGTCGAGCAGCTGCCCGAGCTCACGCTGCAACTCGGCATGCAGCCACGCAGGATCCTGCTCCTGTGGTTCTATCTGTACGCCGCTTTCATCCACCCAGCGTCGCACATCATGCGGTTTCTGTCGCAAGGCATTGCACAGTTGCAGGTATAGTACCTCGCCGCCGCGGGCAAGAAACAGATGCTTGTCGGAGAAAAAATACTCCGACTTGCCTTCAACTGCGATTAGTTCATGCCATTCTTTAGGCTTTTTTCGCCGAGCTGTTGATTCGCTCCAGATAGTCTCCCCTGCAAGAAGACCTCGGCAAATGGGAAGAAAACTTTGAGCGCACCAAGTACGGCCGCCACCGGCCCCCTGAAAACCGAAGAATAAGTTCTCCAGCGTCCGCAACACGTCGTCCTCGTTGCCGCTGTCTGCTACTCGGATATTGGCTTGTAGCTGTTGCAACAGTTCCTTATAGTGCTGCCGGTGTGTTTCATGTCGGGAATCAAGCCGCGAGGCGCCCATAAAGGCGAACAGCTTGAGGTTGAGACGCGCCTTCGGGGCATAATGCAGTTCCTCCGTCTCCGGCCAGGCAGCCAGCAACTCCGCTGGCGGCAGAGAGGTAGTGAATTCCTTACCTTCGTCACCAATACGCTTGGGGAAAGTCGTCACCAGCAGCAGTTCGATGAGGAATTCGGTTTGCGACTGGTCGCTGACCAGGCGGTTGCCGAACAGCTGGATGGCCGGATTCTTCATATGCTTTACGCCGCTAGGGAAAGTGTCACAGGACATCGTTCACCTCCAATTTCCTATCGCGGACCGTATATTGCTGGCGTCGGAACGTGCGATCTGTTTTGAGACGTACCAGCATGACGTCGGACCTTGCTTCCCTTGCGTGTTTCTGGACCTGTGCTTTGAATCGTTCCAGCCGCTCCACATAAGACGCCTGCAGGATCTCGCCGAGTTCACCGAAATGTCGCATCACTACATAGTCAAGAAATGGCAGAGTTAACATCAGATTGACACCGCTGATGCGGCCGCGCCCCTGCAGTTCCAAATCGGTTCGGACTCCGCCAACTGCGTTCTGCCGGGTGGCCAACTCCAATGCAGTTTCGTTGCTCCAGTCAATCTGCGCTAACACTACCTGTGCGCTCTGCCTGATTTCTCTCATGCCGCGGCTCAGGGTGATGTAGAGTCGGCGGTCATGACCTATGGCACCTTCGGGCAGGCGGACGCCGGTGAAATGCTCCTGCAAAACATGGTAGATGCGTTGTTCCAGAACGTTCTTTTCCGTCATCTCTAACCGTGCCCCCTGTTTCTGCCACTCCTGCCATCGCAGGAGGGTCGGCGAGTTGAGGAACTGCTTCAGAAATGACTGTTCTTCCTTGGGGAAATCATAGAGGAAGAATAACATCCGGCGCACCTGTTCCCGCGCCTGATCTGGGGTTAATCCTGGCTGGTTATCGTTCCCCGGTCCTGAGCCGTAGTCGCGCAACAGTTCGAACTCCGCGTCGCAATCTGCCACGCATAGGCGAAAATTCCGATCCCGCAATTTGAGCCATAGTTTTCGCTCCCACGTCGGGCACGGGCGTTCGCCAAAAGCCTGTTTCCGAATTTCGCACACCGCGCGCATCTGCATTGCCGCCGGATGATCAACTTTTCCGTTGTCACCGAAGAAGCGGTTGAAGAACATGAATTCCACCTTCAGCGGATTGAGCCGCTTTTCACGCATCTCGGCAATGTCGATTTCCTCCAGCCCTGAAGTGACCAGGTAAGCGAGATGCTCAGTGAGTTGCCGCAACGTGAGGCGCGTGCCGTATTCGTACATGCGTCGGTAGGCGAGGAAAAGTCGATCGAGGACCACATCGCGGTGGTGATTGATCAAATCCACGTTCAGGCAGATCGGACAGCTGACACGGCAAGGAAGGCCCTCGCAAACCGCCCAGCGTTCGGATGCGAGCATGCGAGCGAAGATCTGGCGGGAGAGGTCAAGGTTGTCCATGCGCGCCAAGTTGACAACAAGGAAACGGGTGCCTTTTAGATCTAAATCCACCTCGCCTCGCTCGTTACCGATGGCGTCTAACACATTGCTTGCCAGTTGCACCGAGGAAACGCCGAAGGCCGATGCCTGAGCACAGAACAGGTCGAGTAAGGCCCCGGTATTTGAGATAATCAGAAACCGTCGCCTGCCGCCAAGCAGTTCCTGCATTAGGGCGGCATCCTCATCCTTGCGCCGCTCACTCAAATCTTTGAAAATGGTAATATTAGTGGCGGGCAAATCTTCACGTGCCGCCAGTGGGCGCTTCAACGGCTCGCCGGCTGGAATTCCCGCCAATTGTTTGTACACGTCCAGAGAAATGGTCGTCTTGCCATCGCCTGCGTGTCCGGTCAGGATGACTTGACGTCCCTGGGGATTCTGCAGTTCGGCAACGATGGTTTTTGTAAGCCGATGGGGAACATGGATGTAAGCAAAGAAAGGATTGCAGGCTTGGTATTCAGCCAACGCATTTTCATTACTGGCATTGAGGCGTTGAAGGGAGTTGAGATAGGATACGAAAGGATTTCCCGATCCTGTGTAATGGGGCGCGAACTGCAACCGAGCAAAAGCAGACTTCTGCGGCGATTTCTGAACATGTGGATTAAGTATGTCATGCAACAAATGCCTCAGTTCTCTCACAACTGCAACCCTACCGCACGGATCGCGGAGGCAACTATCCATTTCGGCACAGAGATAGCCGTGATTTATGGTATTAATGAGGCGCTTCCTCGTCAGACGCATGTTGGATGAGTCCTCGTAGTCCCGAAACTCTTGTTCCTTCCCTTCCAGGAACACCAAACTCCAGACTTTATCTTTGACCAAGTGATAATATGGGAACTCGATCAAGATTGCTTCGGGAGCGTTGGTCGGGTAGATCTCCTTGCACACGTTCAAGAATGCGTGTTCGAGTTCTTGGTTCAGTGGGAATTCGTTCTTACGGCGAGAATCTCTTTCGTACAAGCTGGCAAGGGTCAACAGGAAGAGATACTTGTGTGGACTCTTGGCATTACCGACAGTCATGACCCGCAGTTGGCGGACCATCTCCAAAACGTTGTCAAGATCGTACGTCATTGGTTGTGCCCTCCCGTCGATAACACTCGGTTTCTTGATCGATTCAACTGAGTCCTCAAGTGACATGCCGCATCAGCAATCTCGCGGCTCGCCGTTACGACATCCTTCTCGGTGGTGTATCTACCGAGGCTTATGCGCAGAGTTGATTCAGCTTCGGCCCGACTGAGGTTCATGGCAAGAAGGACATGCGATGGCTCCAATGCCCCAGAATTGCAGGCCGATCCATTGCTTATACATACTGTAGGCAGGTTGGCTATCAACATGTCAGCCGGCATCCCAGGAATGGTTAGACTTATGGTTCCTGGCAGTCTCATAGCATTCGACGCGTTTACCCTCGATTCAGGGATGGTAGCCAGGAGTTTGGATTCGAGTTGCTCGCGTAGAATGCTGACTCGTTTCGCATCCGATTGAACCAGATCGCGCGCGACTTGGCATGCGCAACCAAATCCCACAATAGCAGGGACATTCTGTGTGCCTGGTCGTAAACCACGTTCCTGGTGCCCGCCGAAGAAGATCGGGCTGATGGTCCCAGCTATGTGTGGTGCAACAAAGAGGGCGCCAATTCCTTTGGGGCCATACGTCTTGTGGGCAGAAAAGGATGCAATGTCGACTCCGAGTTCCTCGATATTTACGGGCACTTTGCCGAACATTTGAGCGGCGTCACAGTGGCAAAGCACACCACGGTCATGAGCTAACTGCACTATTTGTCGGATAGGCTGAATTACACCGGTCTCGTTGTTGGCTCCCTGGACAGACACAATCAGCGTTTGGTCGTCAATAAGCTTCTCGGCTTCATGAAGATCAACAACGCCGTTGCTATCAACCGATATGGTCTCCACAGCATAGCCATGTTGGCGAAGATGAAATGCAGGCTCCAGAACAGACTTGTGCTCAACAGCACTGACAACAATCTTTAGTCGATGATGACGTGCATTCGCCACGCCGAGAATCGCGATATTGTTGGATTCGGTTGCGCTGCCGGTAAAGATTATACATTCATGCTTCGCGCCCGCAGCATCGGCTACTTGTTGCCTTGCCGTGGCTATAGCATTCGAAGCGGCGCGGCCTGCCTCATGGGGGCTGGTAGAATTGCCATATTCCTCGGCGAAATACGGCAACATCATGGCTAGCACCTCTGACGCACAAGGCGTTGTTGAGTTGTTGTCCAAATATATGTACATCGGCGTACTTACAAATGACAAACGAGACAACCATCCCGCTCGGCACTTTCAGCTGAGAAAACATCCATCAAAGTGTCATCTCCTCGACTACGAGCACTCTCTCGTTGCCGCTTCTCGTAATCTGCCTTTATCTGGGCAATACGTTCAGGATTTGTTGCCAATTCTTGAAGACTCTCGTTTTCGATCCAAGTGAACCGCTTGCCAGAGACCGGATCACACTTCTCAAACTCTGCGGCTTTCCAGTATAGGTCCGGGTGCCTCTCTAAGAGGCCAATCCATTCCCGTCGCTGTTGGAAAAAACAGAAATAACAGCCAGAGCGAGACCGCCACTTATAGTATTCTGGGAGCCCAAGACCTGAATCGTTCAGCAAACGAAGCACGTCCCGATGCGTAATGCCGTCCTCGACAAAGGGAAATCGGGACTTGATGTTTGGTTTCGTAGAGATGTAGCCGGTCCGGTGTGGTTCATCTGCGCGTATGCCAACATACAATGACACAGGAGCTTCGCCAACGTAGTCCTCAAACGGGTACAATTTCAGCATTCTAGTACACCATCTCGTTCTCGGATCGGGCAAGACGCCGCGATAGAGATCAAGATAATGTCGAAAGTGTCTCTCCGGATTGAGTTTTGTTATCCTAACCCCTAACTGGGCCTCAATTTTCAGAAGATAATCATATGTCTCGGCAAGTTCCTCTCCCGTGTCGCAGAACACATATTCCATTTGAGGTACACGATCACGCATGTACAGTGCAAGCGCCGTGCTGTCTTTGCCGCCGGACAGCGAAAGGATATGGCGACATGACTTCTCGTCAAAGCTGGGACTGTTCGGCTTCTTGGCGGTCATTTCCCGCCTCCAGTACCCTTGGCGAATTCATCAACAAGCAACAGCAGCGCCGCTCGTACGATCTCTGGCGTGTTGCGTTGTTGAGCGGGGTCGAGTTTCTTACCGAGTTCCCGTGCCAGTGACTTGGCTCGCTCACGCTGATCAGGGGCAAGCGCCGCCATGGCATCATGTGATTCACTGGTGAGGCCCGCCCGTGCCATTGCTCTCTTAATGGGGTCGCCGAGCGCCTTTGTTAATCCAGGAAACCGTTCGACATCAGCATCCAGCCAGTTAGCCGGGGGGCGATTGACCACGAGGGCGAGGATGGATAGGACACCTTCTTTATCACAACTAGTTTGAACGATTCGCCGAAGGAACTGTAGGACTAGAGGATCATTTTCACGTGACTCCAACTTTGCAGCGATCTCTCTCAGCCTCTGCCAGCCGCCATCACCGGGCTCAAGCCCGCACGCTTTCAGGAGTTGCGCTTCTGCCTCGGCATAAGTGTTGCCAGCGATTCCCGACCACTCCTTCAGGGCGCCATTCAACGCGGTAAAGAAAGCTTCAACGTCAGTCTTCTCTGGTTTGGTTTCCGGGAATGGCGCAAGGCCTAGCGCTGTTGGCAAATCATTAAAAAGGAAACGGTCAGGTGATTTTGCCTTCTGGAAGGCCTCTCGCATTCTGATCGTGTTTTCGGAAAGGCGTTTCGTGCTCCAAGCAAATTCCGGCAATCCTTTCACCATCCTGAACATAGCTCGTACCACAGGAACAGTGCCCGGGCTGGCGCCCAAGCCTTTGGCAAGTCGCTCAATGACGGCAACTCGAGCACCGGCAAGTCGGCTTCCACCAACCGCAAAGAGCTCAGGTCGGCGCATAAGGATTTCAAAGTCCGCAATGCTCGGCTCAGGAATGAATGTCCCTTCGCGATAGAGCGTAGTCTCGTCGCGGTGGGCCATCATAAAGGCGCAAAGCAAAACGGGATGAATGCCGTCCATGACGCCGTAAGGTGGGTCAGCCAGCATCCGGAACACGGTGTCCACCGGTCGCGGATCACCTTCCGCCTCGAATATGATCGTCCGCAGGTGATTCCAAACAGGCCACGTCCCATGACGTTTTCGCTCTGGCGGATCGGCGAATGCCCATTTGTTGGTAGAGGTTTCGGCGTGAATTCCTGTGTCTTTCAATATAGACTCGTAGATGCTTCTCTCTGGAGGGTATCCTTCGATGCCAAGGTTCGGGGTCGCGGAATGGGTCAGCATCCTCTCGATGAGATCACGACGGGCCGCGGCTGCGGCGGATGACAAAGCCCGGCGAACAACCAGCTCGTTGCGCACACGCGGTGTCTTGTCATACACGCTGTCGCAGATAGTTGAGAGCAGATGCGAAACATCGACTCTGGAATGTGCCGATTGAAGCGACCCTTTCCAGTACCACAAGCATTCACTGCCCAATGGTTCTTCTCGTGGGTCAAGCAATGCACTCAGAGCTCGTCTGAGGAAATGCTCGGATTCTGATATTCGCAGGGCTATTTCCCGACGAGCCACACGGTCGTCGCGCAGTTCTTGCGTGTTATCCCAGGCCCAACGCAGCGCCGCCAGTTCTGCAACGGCAGACCGGATTTCGCCAATCTGTTGGGGGATGGCAAAGACGATATCACACCGTTCGGAATGGGCGGATGCGGCAAGGTCGCGAAATGCCTGAAGGGCTGAGGGAGAGGACGAGAGACAGACCAGCACCTGACCCGCAGCGCCCTTAGAAGGCGCGAGATGCTTAGGGGTGTCAGCCGGATCATCCAGATAGACTGTACTAAAGTAACGCAACGAACCGGTTTGAAAACTGTGACGCCTGGCGACTATCGGGCGGGATTCAAGATAGTGCTGGATGCTGAAAGCGAGTTTGATTGTGCCTCGGAACTGCCGTTCTCCTTCGGCAACGCGCTCATCAATGTCAACGTCACTGCCCTCCCATATGCGATAGGTCTTATTGAAACGGCGATGAGTGAGAATGGATTGTTCTTCAAGGAATCGTATGCCTTCGGCCAGTTCTGTGGTCATTTTAGGAGTATCGCCGAGAGAAGCCGCTATTATCGTTTCAGTAGCAGAGAGCGGGCTGAACTCGCCAAGCGCACCGAGCACACCAATGGTCTTGATCAACTCGCCATGCAAAGAAGTCAGGTTCTCTTTCCTGTCTAGTACATCGGCTGCCTCCATCCATCTTCTGGCCTGGGGTTGCCTGAACAAGCCACTGCCGAAGTTGATGGTGAAGTAATCGAAGAGCTGGCCAAGACGCAGGAATGTCGGCTTGTCGTGCGAAAGACAGTATGTGCGCAGGTAGTCCTGGAAGCTTCCAGGCTCCAGACTGCTAAGATAAGAAAAGAGAGACCGTTCATTCTGTGCAAAACGCCGGAAAATGAATGGCAAAGCGACAAGCGTTGATGGATGCAGGGGATAGGTCTGTTGGCAGATATTCTCGAATTCACTCTTCCGCATGCCCGGCGGGCAGACTCCATTGTCGGCGCAGGTCTTGGCGACATGCCTGATTTGTTTGGTTGTTTCTAAAGACATGGGAGCGCCGGTCCATTTGATTGCTTCGGATATCATCCTGACAACCTGATCCGGCGGCTCAAGGAAAGCCACGTCCTCAAACCGTCCATGAATCTTTCCCCATTCTTTGCGAGTCAGGCTGTCAAGATGCTGACCGTATTCCTCGAACGACTGATGGAGGAACCCGAGAAAGAGCGATGGAAAGGCCCCGCTCCGGCTCGATTGCTCAGCCAATTCTTGAAGAACAAAGACATCCGCCTTCTGAGGCATCCGGGCAGCAAATTCGAAGAGTTTCCCTAGCTCGTCTATCATGAAGAGCAAGCCTGAGTATCCGGAATTGCCGGCGGCGGTCGCCAATTGATTGAGCAATGATACGATTCGGCGAGAATCGATCACAGTTCCTTTGCGCACGTCCTTGATCAACGATTGGCACTCCCTCAGAATCGGCCTTGATAGGCTTGCCTTGATTCGCGTGGCGCTATCCCTGATTCCTTCAGTCAGGCAAAGCGCCGCAGGTGCCCGCCGAGCAGTGATGGCAATCGGAAGAAGACCCTTGCCAGTTCCCGTTTTCTCAGACAACGCTCTTGCCAAGGGTTGATCTGCTTCAATGAGGTGACGTCGTGCGGTATCGCTGCCTGCCACGCCGCGGCAGAGAACCTTCGTAAGAAATACGGCAAACGCAGACTTGCCGACACCGTATGGCCCCGTGATCGTCCATGCACGGTAGGTGGACCCTTCGCTCAGCCCCTCAGCTACTCGCCGGAGAATCTGTCGCGCGGACGGTGTGATGATGTAGTCCCCATTCTGACTGTTGCTCTGGTAGTCCTTCTCCAGATTGACGGAACGCAGGAATTGCCGGCGGATTACTATGCAATCAGAGAGTTTGCGTTCGGAGGCGCTCACTTGTGTGCCTCCCTTTTGTAGTAAGATTCTAGCAACTTGAATGCATCAATCCGCTCTCGGCGGTAGATTTGTTTAAGGCCGGCAGTCTCGTCAAGAGCAACCTTGCCCCTAGTGATCTTCTCAAGTTCCTCGACATAAGCGATGAGCGTGTTTTCGTCCAGCTTGAATACTTGTCCGGGACTACCTGCGCCATAAAGGCATTCCTGAACGCTCATAGTGTTGCGCCCATCGCGCACGGCGTCAAAGTACTCAGAAAGGGCATACCCAAATATCTGACTCGGAAGAGTGGGCTTCACCCCGATGAAAAAACGGTAGAGTTCACCGTCAGGCGAGGATTGAAGAAGCCCGAGCTCCTGGAGCGGACAGTTAAAGCTCTCTTCGGCTATCGCCTGCTTTGTTGTTAACTTGGCTGGTGTGTAGGTGGTAGCCGTAAGGACATCGTGAACAGTTTTCTAATGCTTCCAACCGTAAGGACATCGTGAACACTTGAGGGATCAAGCGATCGGATCAACAGTCTTTCCGACGAACGGAA
>Ga0315284_10003910_pt1 | contig 21155 bp, 24 predicted proteins | sample YL17G09_16_MG_FD_203696 | JGI IMG/M metagenome (GOLD analysis project Ga0315284, IMG submission 203696) | Sediment microbial communities from Yellowstone Lake, YNP, Wyoming, USA - YL17G09_16 | ecosystem: Environmental > Aquatic > Freshwater > Lake > Sediment | place: USA: Wyoming | collected...
GTCTGTTGTTGAGAGCAGACGCTCTGCCAGGTGCGAGCCGATGAAACCGCCCGCGCCGAGGAGGAGGAGATTGTGGGGGATGGTGATCATTGTGGTCTCACTACCAGTCAACTTTCTGCAGGCGGTTGCGGGTCATGTTCGCTAACTGCGGATCGAGATGCGTGTCGTGCTTTGAACATACTGCGTTGATCGCCTGCGTGATGCGCTTCTTGCGGGCCGGACGGTTCACGGATTCATCGGACTTGTCGGGTGGTGTGTTGGCTGTTTTCATGGTTCTGTTTGTTAAGTCCCCCCCCGGAGCCGGGAGCGGTTGGGCTCCCGGCATTTGGGGTGAGTGTCGGTTCTACGTCACGGAGCTGTGATGCTAAAATAGGAGGTTGCGTCTACGCTGGTCTCCTGGTCGCCGTAGTCTGAAACGGAGATGAAGCACTCGGTCTGGCCAGCCAAGTGGACCGTATCAGGTATGCCATTGACCGGCGGCCTCACGAAGATCTCGGGAATCTCCCACACCCAGCTATCCGTTAGAGAATTGGGTGTGACGTCGATGGGATTGGATTTGATGTTGCTGCATTGCTTCAAGCCGCGCTGCACCCAAAGACTGACCTTGATCTGGTTGTAGATCCACGGCAGGGGAGTTGGGTAGCACCACTTGATCTCGACCTTGTCGCCCACTTTGAATGTCTCTCCGCCTGACGGACAGAGGACTCTCAGTGCGGTACTGGCGGTCGGCGTAGATGCAGAGCACTTGATGTACGGGGGGGGGGGCACGATCGGAGTTGGGCAGCCGAATGCGAATAGCGAGAGCGTGACTGCACTGCACGCGAGTAGTCCCATGGCTGACTTTGACAACATACCACACCTCCGTTTGTTGAGTGTTTCTGCTTCAGACTCAGAACAGCGTCGTCTTGATCCCCAGCGCCAGCGACCACTGCTGTCCCAGGTCCTTGATATCCGGTGGATTCCACTTCCCAATCACATCACCCTTGTCATGGATTGGCAGCGACACTGCAACAAAGAGCGGAAGCTTCGGCCGCGAAATTTCCATACCGTAGTTCAAGCTCGCGTTCCAGCACTTGTGATCGGTATCAGGGCGGGGATTGTATGCGGAAGTTCCGTCTCGCGCGGAGAAATCCTCGTTGTGCACCCAGGCAATGCCAAACGGCGCACTGAATGTTGCGCCCCACGAATGCACGAAACCGGTGATGCCACGATACCCGCGATACACGCTGAGGTTGACGCTCGGGGGAGTGTAGTCGCCGAGGTCATTCTCGCCATAGGGCTTGAAATGGTAGTAGAAGCGGGGGTTGTCTGTGGAGTCGCTGTAGGCATTGAAATAGGAGCGATTGGGATCATCGTTGTCGATGAATTGGTTCTTTCCCGAAAACTTGATGTTGAACGGGTTGCTGTACGACAGATCAAAGAGCCACATCCCGTCCTCAATATCCTTGGTGTAGCCAAGTGAGAGACTCCCGTTCCACATTCCGGTACCTTTCTGGAGTCCGCTGGGCAGAATCAGACCGGTATTCTGATCACCTCGCTTGATGTCATACTGACCAGTAGGCATTGAAACTGCCAACCCAATGGAGAACTGGCCTTCCATGCCAAAGGAGTAGGAGTAGTCGAGCCCAATGTCGCCCATGCCCCCGGTCGCGAAGTATTGCGGCTTGTAGAGAGTAGTGGGCTGAACTTCGCCGATCTTCGAGGTGAAGGGAATCGACGCGCCGATGGTCATGTCCCACCGAGGCTTGAAGCTGAACCGTGGGCTGTATGAGGAATTGAAGAAGTTCTGTCCGAATGTGTTCGAGTACATAAGCTGGACGTCGATGAGACCACCGGACACGCCCTTGCCCACCCACTTGGCTCCGCCGCCACCGCCACCGGAGCCGCCAGCTCCGCAGCCACCGACGCTGGCCCATGGGGTCAGTGCAGGGGCCATGACGGTGGAGTTGCCTGGCGCGTTGGTGCTTCGTGCCACAAGTGCGACTGTCAGAGCAGCGGTGAAGGCCGCTGCAATCACAGCAACAACGAGAACGCGGATGCGCAGACTTGCTGTCTTGTTGCCTTGGTTCATGGGATGCATTCCTTTTTTGATGAGTTCCACGTTTCGGTGAAATCTTGCCCAAAATCTCTAGAACATGTAGATATACGCCTTCCGGTAGCCCGTCACCAAGAATCGACCATCTCGTGAATACCCGCCTTGAAACGGGAGGCGAAGCAACACCGTGGCACCGTTCCTGAAATTGACGGCTGGCAGTGCTCCGGGGAGAAGCGTGGAGAGATCCCCGGCACTCAGGAGGTAGGTCGAGCCGAGTTTGCCATCCATGTTATCTTCGATGAACTTGTCCGGGACTGCATTGATTGGGTTCCACTTTTTATCGTCGTACACAATACCGAACGAACCATCGGGATACTTGAACCAGTGTGGATCGGAGGCCTGGGCACACACCATGATCGCCTCTGAAGTTGCGTCGAGCTTCTGCACGTAGCTCGCCCAGGTCTGTCCGTCTGGTGCCATGCAGTTGTACACGACCCATTCCCCATCGGGAGAGATCAGCGGACTCTCGCAGGTCCAGTCTTCGCGGCCGCCTGGCTTCCTGAGCTCCGTTACGACCGGCGTGCTCTGGCTGTAATCAATGAAGTAGATGGATGTACCGGTCCGGCCCGCAGACGAGTAGAAGTTGTACACCACCTTCACGCTGGTTGTGCCGAAGAAGGACTGAATTGTCGCCTTGTCCACAGCACCGGACGAATCGCCATTGTAGACGAACGTTTCGTTGAACAACGTCGCGGTCGCAGTGTAGTCGATGCTCGCGGCCGGAGCGGCATCTGGGAGCCACAGGTGGGGGGTGGAGAATGCCTGAAGAGAATCGTTAAATAGCCTGAGCATTTGCTTGGTTGAGATTTTAACCGCGTACGCGCTCGACCAGTTGTCCGCCTTGACGGGTCGACCTGTGAGTCTGTCATCCCTCACGCCGAGGACTGCGATATAGTCGGGATGGGTCGACCACTCGGGATCCTGGAACTCTTTGGAGATGAAAGTAGGCTTTTTCATGAACCATTTGACAGTGTTACCGGTATCGACAATGGTCAGTCTATCATGTTGAGTGATGCCGGTCAGTGGATAGGCAGAACTCCAAGCAGGAGGAACTTTCACGCTGAGTTCACCCTCACCAAGGTTCAGGAAGAGCATGCAGGCGGGGAAGTTCGATGTGTCTTGAGAAACAGAGGGATTGCACGTCTGCAACTCTGCATTGATCGAGCGCAACATGCCAGTAGTTGGTACTCCCGGCTGCGCCTGCCGCACCGGCGAATACGGATACTCACACCCGCCCCACACAAACGCCAGTGCCGCGCACACTGCTGCAACTTGCACTTTGTTCTTGAAAATCATAGATCCTCCTCCCGCACGACGCCGCGAGGACGCCCTGCGAATATTTAAACACTTAATCTCTTCGACAATGAAACTGGTTGAAGGCACACACGCCTTCATCAGACGACTGACTTGAAAACACGAGCGGACATAGAAAGGTCGCACCCCCCACATGGGTTTATGGGTTTGAGAATTTAGTGCCACCCCCGAGACCAATAAAATACTAATTCCGGCAAAGAATTGCCAAGAATATGTGGGCTCGAGGGGTTCGAAGTGCTCACCGGCGCTCTCACCACAGAGGAGATGAGAGGTGGGGATTCCTTGGTGTCAAGTGAGGGGATTGGGGTGGTGAAGTTGGTGGTGGCGGGGGTGCGCATGGTGGGGCTCCTATTCGGCGATGCTGAAGTAGGTGGTGGGCTGTTGGGTGAAGTCCCAGGTGTCGAAGTCGTGAACTTGGATGAAGCACTCGGTTTGCCCGGCCAGATGTACTGTGTCACGCACTTCAGCAGGGAAACGTCGGACGATGGTCGAAGGGATCTCCCAGAACCAACTGTCGGTCGAGGCGCTGTCGGTGACGGCAATGGGACCCCCGGGAATATCCGGGCAGCCCTTCAAGCCACCCTCCACGTAAAGATCAATGACCATGATGTTGTTGGACCACCCCGTCGGATAGCTCCACTTGATCTCAACCTTGTCACCAACATGGAACGTCTCGCCGCCTGAGGGGCAGAGAAGCCTCAGCGAATCTCGAACGGTCGGCGTGGCTGCACGGCACCGGATGACCTCGTCGACCGGTGGGCTCTCGCAACCTTCAACCACAATCCCAGCAAACACCGTAGCGCACGCAAGCAATCCCGCAACTTTGTACCGAAGCATGAAGCACCTCCATTTGTCTTTGTGAATCGCCAGTCCTTGCCCGCGTCCGCACGCGGCTGTATTGTGCTGTCCGATCGGAGCACCGTCGGAATTCTCGATTCCTGCATCCTCCCTTCCCGGAGAAACTTACTGGGGCTCCGAACGGGGGACCAGTTCATTGTCATCGGCAGGGGCGATGCGGTCATTCTGAAGTCGATATCGGAACCATCCGTTGAGGAATTCGACGGCCTCATGGAGCAGGCTCGGATTGGAGCTCGGCGGGCCAGAATGAAGAGTTCAGATATCCAGGCTGCAATCGCCAAGGTTCGGGGGAGCAAGAAGTGAGGGTTCTTCTCGACACGAACGTCGTGGTTTCGGGGATATTCTTCAACGGTCCACCGGCCGAAATAATCCGGCGATCATGTGCACCGACAAGGACGAAGACATGTTCTTCGCAGCCGCACTCGCGAGCAAGGCGAGGATCATCGTGAGCGGGGACAGGCACTTGCTCGCCGTGAGTGGATACGCAGGCATCGGCGTCGTCAAACCGCGCGAGTTTCTTGATGCCCATTTGAGCAATGCGTGACGCAGCCCCTTCAGGGCAGTGACCCCTCTCACTCGCACGCGCGGACCCAGGGAAGGAATCCCTGGGCTACGGTGACACAGCCTCGTTGGGGCAGTCGAGCAGTCTGCGGATTCCTCAGTCTTGCCGGCGCCCGGATCGAGGAGATCGCTCGTCGCAGGTGAAGTGCCCCGAATCGAGGAGATCGCTCGTCGCAGGTGAGGTGCCCCGAATCGAGGAGATCGCTCGTCGCAGGTGAGGTGGCCCGAATCGAGGAGACCGCTCGTCGCAGATGAAGTACCCCGAATCGAGGAGATCACTCGTCGCAGGTGAAGTGGCCCGCCTGGAACCGGGACTCTGCACGAACCAACATGCTTCGGCGCCGCTCACATCAGCGGATTGCGCACACGTAAAGCGGGAAGCCGTCCAAAGTCGCGATCGGCGGTGAGCAGTTCGGTACCGCAGGCATCGAAACAGATGGCGGCGACCCCGGGCGTCGTGCCCGCCCATCACCCAAGCATGTCTGGTCGCAGCAGTTGGCGACCATGCACCACCGCGATGATCTCCACTAGCGATTCTGCTTCGAGGCGGTATATGATCCGGTAGCTGTAGACCGTCAACTCGCGGATGGTGGGGTCGGAGTATTCCCGAGCGATCTTGCCTATGCCACTGGAGAGATGAAGGCGTTCCGGGCATCGGTAGATGAGATTGACGACCCTTTCGGCCTGTCACGGGGAATCGACCTCGATGTACTCGCCGATCTTGCTGACCTGGCGAATCGCCTTCTTCGACCAACGAATCTCTATTCCTTTATCCACTTCGCGAGTTCCTTCTTTGCTGCGTCATGGGAGAGGTACTCGCCTTTGTCCAGCTCTGCAATTCCCTGCTCGATGGACTCCAGAACGTAAAGCCGGTAGCCGATGTCATCCAACGTACTGTCGTCGGGCAGATTGGAGACCATGTCAAGAACCCTGCTCTTTGTGCTCATGTGCGCCTCCGCTGTTTGCTTGCTGCACCGTGGCAACTCAGGTCGCTCTGACGACCAGATCCCCGGCGCTCACCCACCGGATGAGGTGTATCGAGACGAGCATCGAGGACCTGATCTGTTGCGCTGCACATAAGATAGTATCCGACGACCGTGCAGAGCCCTCTCCGTGCGGCGACCCGGTGGAAGTCACACATGTGCATCAACATCACATCGAAGCCGTCGGCTGCCCATCCCACATCCAGCGCCATGCAGGCGTCACCTCGACTCGTACTCCGTCAAGCATAACGGCTTCTTCCTGTGCCCAGGTCACGATGGTGGCTGCGGCCGCACCCAGGTGCGCAGCTGCGCCGACGATCGCACGGAGTTCCCTGTCGCGCGAGGTGCTGTTGAGCTCGTAGCATGCCTGGAAGAGCTCGATCTTCGCGTGCGGTGTCACACTCACGAAGTCGACCTCGTGACCCTGACGCGTCGTGAGATAGTGGATAGTGCGCCCCTGGCGCAGCAGGTGCAGAAAGACCATGTTCTCGAACATGCGCGTGACGTCAACCGATCCGGCAAAACTGACGGCCGAAGCGAGCGCCCAATCGCATGCATATATCTTCACGGGGTTGCGGGTACGAATCTTCTCCGATTGAGTATGAATCGGCACCGCGTATACCGCGAAGCACTCCTTGAGATACCGCAAGTATCGGTAGCCGGCTTCACTTGACAGCTCGAGACCGGCACTGGAGAGGTTCTCGTGCAGCGTATGATTGAGGCACTTGCCCCGTAACTGTGTTGCGAAGTTTCCGCTCAGCAGATGAGACGTGGAACCAGTAATCAGCACGCGATGGCTCGGCATGTCGAGAAGGTGGAGCACATAGTCTTCCCAACCCTCAATGCGCTGGATCTCGTCGAACACGAAGTAGACGGTCTTTGTGCCCCTCAAGCCTGGTCGGACTGTTCGCTCAGCTCTCCTCCATCCATCTCCATGCCGGCGCCACGCGAATCGAGACACCCTCGTGTGAGATGAGACGCTCTTCGTTCAGGGTGACGATCAGACCCTCCGCAAGCCCGAAGAAGCGTGCGGTTGCAGCCAACGGCTCGATTTCTCGCTTGTACGTGTCGGGGTCGCGAAGATCCTGACACACCTGAACGGCGAGCCTGGGCGTGCCGTGGCTGTCGCAGGCGATGAAGTCGACCTCGCGGCGCTCGGCTCGGGTCAGGTAATAAGTGATGCGATCGAAACGCCGGCGCAGATGCACGAACACCGCGTTCTCAAGCGCGCGTGAGTAGCCGCCATCCCACACCGTACTATTGCTGTGCGCAAGCCCCCAATCGATGCAGTAGGCTTTTTTGGGATTGCGCTGCTGGTGCTTGGCGGAGCCCGAGAAGACGGGCACGGAGAAGAGCAGCCACGCGTCTTCGGCCCAGCGGACGAAGTCGGCGACCGATTCCCGCCCTACATTGAAACCCGACTCTTTGACAAAAGAGAGGACACTGGACAGGGTGAACGGCTTGGCCATGTTTGACACCAGGTGTGTGAGTGCGGCGATGCACGGGCCGGGGTTTGCGACGCGGGATCGCTGCACCACATCGCGCAGGATCATGGTGTCGAAGTACTGCCGAAGCAGAGCATCCCTGAAGCGCTCGGCGGTCGAGCAGATCGCCGGAAACGCGCCCCAGCGAAGGTACTCATCGAAGCATCGTAGCGCGGCAGCACCTCCGGTGGTGGAGGAGAGGTCGCGGCGTTCACCCTTGAAGCGCAGATACTCCTTGAACGTCAGCGGGTATATGGATGTGGTGATTGATTTTCCGCGCAGTTCTGTTGCGACATCGGTATGCAGAAGCTTCGAAGATGACCCAGTGACCACCACCTGCCAGTGCGGATTGCGTGACAGGTCGATGACGTAGTTCTCCCATCCCGCAATTTTGTGAATCTCGTCGAAGATGAAAAGGCATGGCGTCTTGAGTGAGAATGCGGGATTGCGTTTCAGGAATGTCTTCTGGATGAGGGACAGATCGGTTGCTGCCATTGTGGCAAGGACCGGATTGTCGAAGTCAATGGCGCAGACGTTGCGGAGCGACTCGATCTGTTTGTCCCGAATCATCTCCGCAGCCATCTGCAGGGTCCGGTAGCTCTTGCCCGACCTTCGAGCGCCAATGAGCGTCGATACCATGGAGGGGGCCACCCGGATCTCAGTCTCGCGAGACACATAGCCTGGGATGCCTAACTCATTGAAATCGTTAAGCTTGGTATCTATTTCACGTTCAATCACAGGGGCCTCCGTCCAGTTTATGACTTCTACCAAGTCATAAAATAGCATTTTGTGACTTGATAGAAGTCGTAAATATGCGGCTCGATGTTGGGCAAGTTGACAGGAGGTGGTCCAATCGGGGCTCGAAGCGCTGGATTCGTGGAGCCGATTGCCTCATCAGCTCGTCTCGGTGAACTCGCCGATCTTGCTGACCTGGCCAATGGCATCGGCCTTGCGAGCAAGACGAAGATCATCGTGAGCGGGGACAGGCACTTGCTCGCAGAAGATGGATACGCCGGCATCAGCGTGGTCAAACCGCGCGGGTTTCTTGATGCCTATTTGGGCAATGCGTGACGCAGCCGCTTCAGGGCAGCGACCCCTCGCACGCGCGGACCCCCAGCGATGGAATCCCTAGGCTACGGTGACACAGCCCCGTTGGGGCAGTAGAGCGGTCTGCCGGCCAGCTCCGCGCTTTCGTTGAGGCCCCCCCGGCTAGTATTTTCCTAAATGGAAACTCAATCTGAAGGGAACACCATGAACGCCAAGGGAACCGCCCAGCACATCATCGAAGCTCTCCCAAACCGTGTCACCATGGATGCGGTCATCCACGCCCTCTACGTCGCCTCGAAATTCGATCGCGGCGAGCGAGAGATACGAGCAGGGAAAGGCATCTCCGACGAGGAGGCTCGCAGAAGGCTGAAGAAATGGCAACGATAACATGGGCTCCAAGTGCCCTTGATGACATCGACGCCATTTCAGCCTACATCTCCCGCGATTCCGTTGACCACGCCTCACTCTTCGTCGACAGGCTCTTTGAAGCTGCTGATCGACTCAAGCAGTTCCCTCTGATCGGTCGAGTCATCCCGGAGATCGGGAACCCAGACTGCCGGGAAATCATCTATGGGTCCTACCGAATCATGTATCGCGTCGAGAAGAACAAAGTCTGGATCACCGGCGTGATCCACGGTGCACGAGATTGGAAGCCTCTGGTCGGCTAGAACCCGCCCCTTTCGGCCTGCCACGGGGAATCGACCTCGATGTACGAACAAACACGCTTCGGCGCCGCTCACACCAGCGGATTGCGCACGCGTAAAGCGGGAAACCGTCCAAAGTCGCGGTCGGCGGTGAGCAGTTCGGTAACGCAGGCATCGAGGCAGATGGCGGCAACACGAGCGTCGTGGACCATGGGGCCGGCGATATTCCCGGCAACCGCAAGACGTTTGAGCACGGCCAGATGCCCGGGCGCTTCCCCGACAAACGAGACGCCCGGAGAAGTCGCAATCGCCTCGATCATACCAATCGCGCTCTCCATGGGTGTTGGGGGCGTGTAGATGCGCGGATGCGTGACAACCGCGAGGAACTCATGCACGCACGGCCAGGGGATACACCACTGCCGCGTGCCCTCTGCCAGCTCCTTGATACATGCAAGCGCCTTGGCATGCCAGGGAGAATCCTGCCGATGGCTGTACACGAGGATATTTGTGTCAACAGCGATCATGCCTTGGGCCCTGGATAGATCGCATCTCGGATAGCCGACCATCCTGCGCCGCTGAACTCGGGACTCAGTCCGTGGCCCTGAAATGTGACAGGTGTGAACGTGAAGCGGGATGGCGTCTCGTGGCGAGGAAGGGCAACCAACAACCCCTCCTCGACGAGGGTACGGATGGTGGTGTGCTCCCGATGGATCACTTCCTTGCAGCGAGTATATAAGCTATCTGGAATATCTATGGTTGTCTTCATATATATAAATATACGGCACTTGGATGCGTGTGTCAATGGCACGCAGGCTTCAGACGGACTTCACCAGTCAGAGGCCAGCCAAGCATCGACAAGTCATTGATATGCCTTGCGCACTGTCGAGAATCTGCGCAGGAAGACAACAGATTGCCCGGTGGCAGTACGGATGCTTCGAGGCCGCTCAGCACAAGTTCGGAGGGATTGACTTCGGAGATCTCCCTGCTGTCTGAATCATTCGGTTTCGGAGAGTGAACCCGGAAGCGAATCTCCCCAACTCAACGCCTGTCCGATCCGTGAAGATCCGTGTGTCATATCCGCTTCTTCCGTGTCCCTGTCATCGCCCTTGCTTCGCTCTTCTCAGATCTCCCCGAGCGCCGATTTCTCCACCCATCCCACCGAGCCATTGGGCAGGCCCACAAACGCCCAGTCGCCCAGGGCCTTGACTATACGGAACTTGGTTCCCTCGTGGGCGGTAAAGAGGATTTTCGCGCCATTAGGCTCGCTGCGCGCATCCACCGAGGGTTGCAGCACGATCGCGGAGATGGAACTCTCGGCCTGGTGGATCTTGTAGCCAACCGATGCGCCCATGGCGACCGTCAGCGCCAGGACTATTGACGAGAGGTAGATAGCCCACAACCGGCCATTGCGCGAGGCGAAGAGCCACAGCACTAAGAGCAGCGATAGAGCCATGAGCAGCCCGAAGAGCACCCAGAGCTGAGTGTGCAGCGACAGCAGGTTGTGCAGGCGGAAGAGCAGCGCGCCGAAGAATCCGAGCTCGGGCTCGGGGATCTTGTCGACGATATTCGCATTGGCAAACTTGATGTTGGCGGTGATATCCGCGTCATTGGGCGCAAGGCGACGGGCCCGCTCGTAGGAGAGAATGGCAAGCCCGAGTTTGTGCTGACGGTAGTACACATTGCCAAGGTTGTAGTACACGGGAGCGCTGTGGAGTCCGGACTCCGCGATCTTCTCGTAGAACACGGCTGCGCTATCATAGGCATTCTGCTCGTAGAACTTGTTGGCGCGCTCCATCCAGTGCTCCACGGGCGCCGCGCATGCGCCGAACGCGCATGCCCAGAGCGCGACGAGCACCGCGCGGACGAGTCGTTGACACCCGGTCTCGCCACGATCCCCGAGAATCCACGGGCCCTGAGCGGAGTCGAAGCGCCGCACTGAGCCTGTCGAAGTGGGCTGGCCGCTGCCCGGTGACCGCTGCCCGCTCCTCTCGGGGCTGACCGCTGACTGCTGACCGCTGACCGCTGGTCCCCTTCTCATACGCGCCGCTCCTTCCTCGACGCCTTCTCGAGCTGGTCGATGAACGTCTCGGTCTTTCCGAGCATCTCCGGCTTGGCCGCATCTCCCATGGCGGTGCCGCCGAAGCGATAGCGGTCCATGGTCTCGATGAATGCGGCCAGATCCGCGACGGTCTGCTCCCCAATGCCGCGGCTCGCCAGCTCGTCCTTCAGTTCGTCAAGCGTCTTGCCGGTGGCTGCAAAGCCGAACTTGTGCGAAATGTACGCCTCAATGATACCCGCGATCTTTCCCAGAAGCTGGTCCGTGGAGTGCTGAGCCGCGCTCTTTCGGAGCACACCGATGGCCCGCTGCGCGCGCGTGGCAGCTTTGGACCGCAACTGTTTGGCCACATCCTTCTGCCGCGTGGCCTGAAAGCGGTACAGTCCGGCAAACAGGGCACTGAGAAACGGCAGTGGATACAGAATGAAGAAGAGTGGATTCTTATACGCCTCGGTGGGCTGGTTGCGCACCCGCGTGACGGTCTTGATATAGCGGATGTCGTGCCCCACCTCGCGAATCTCAGCCTGCGACAGATACCGGGTGTTCTCCTTCTTGCCGCCCTTACCGCGCGCAACGTCAAGGAAGATACTGTCGGACGCAAGCGTCTTGTACGCCTGGGACGCAGGATCGAAATACGTCCACTGCAGCGGCGGGATGACGGCGCGACCCTCTTGCTGGGGGATGAGCAGGAACTTGTACGCTTTGCGCGTGACCAACCCGTTGTCGGTGGTGTCCACGGAGGTCGCTTTCTCGGGTGTAAAGGCCTCGAAATCGGGCAGTGGCGGCAGCGTCACATCGCTCATGGCGCCCACCCGTGCATTGCCGCGCAGGCCAACCTTGAGCGTCACCGCGTCTCCCGTGGCCACGGAGCGCGGATCGGCATCGGCGGTGAGCGTGAAGCTGCCCACAGAACCGGAGAAATTTGCCGGCGCCGGAGGAAGGCTCCTCACCGACAGCGTCAGCGGCGAAGACATGACGTTCCTGGGCGCCTGCTGCACCCCGCCGCCCATGCCGAAGAAGTTGTCGAAGAAGGGGTCGAGCTGCCGCGCCTGCACGCGCTGGGCAACCACGTATTCGAAGGGTATTGACGGAATGGTGATGGATCCCGCATTGATGGGCGCCAGCGCGAAGCGTGCGCGGAAGACCTGGTAGAACTCCCCGCCAATGCGTTCCTGGGCGCCGCCCACCTGTTTGAAGAGCCCCACCACCGAGAAGTTGGCCGACAGAGCCTTCTGCAACTCGCCAACAAACGCGCCAAAGCCTTCGTTGGTGAGCTGGGACGGGGACTGCTGCTTCTTGGCCACCTGCATGGTGAGAATGATCTGCTCGCCCACGTACGGGTTGCTCCTGGAGGGCAGGAGCCGCACTGTCAAGTCCGGGTTCTGCACAGGTGTGGCTGTCACTCCGATCTGCAGGGGCTCCGACTTCAGCACCTGTCCGCCGGCATTGACCTCCAGACCCGGAAACGCGAATGCGCCTTCCTTCTTGACAATCAGCGAGTAGTAGATGAAGTACGAGATCTCCACACTCTGCGTCATCTTGCCGTTGACAATGTTGATGGAGCTGTTCTGCGACTGGTTCTGATTGGTGCGTGCCACCGTGTAGAACTCGCTTGCAGGCAGCGAGGGAACCGCGATCTGCCCCAGGTTCTTGTCGCTCACAATGCGCACCGTCACCATGACCTGATCGCCCACAGCTACCTGCGTGCGGTCGGGCGTCACCGACATGGTGGCCGCAGAGAGCGCAGCAGCGGTGGCCAGCAGGATCAACACAAACCGTTTCATCGAGCGCGTTCCTTCATCCATGAGCACAATGTCGAGCACAAAAAATCGGTTCCGGCAACAGTGAGAAAGTTGTGATCGTTGCCTTTGACCAGGTGATACTGCGCGTTGACGCCGGAGCTCTGCGCCCAGGCGGTGTACCGTCCCGACTCCTGAGGTGTGATCGACGCGTCGCATTCTCCCTGAAACACGATGAGCGGTCCGGTGTAGCCGTCGAGTGCAACAACGGGATTCTTGCTCTTGAGGTCATCCACAAATGCCAGGCTCATCTCATGCGGGCCATTCTCGTAGAAGCCGCGCGCATTGAGGCCTGCGGCAATCACCGTGTCCTTGCGCCGCGCCAGGATGCCGGCAGGGTCGCCCACCGGGGCAAACAGCGCAAGTCCTGCGGCCTTGGCGCGGAGAGCCACGAGCGCACAAACCGCACCTCCCAGGCTGTGTCCCAGCAGCACGACCGATCGCGGAGAGTACTCGCGGCGAACAATCTTGATAGCAGAGAGCAGGTCCGCCTCCATGGTCGACAGCGTCATGTCACAGAACCGGCCATCGCTTTCGCCGGAACCGGTGAAATCAAACCGCAGTGAGGAGACACCGGCGTGCGCCAGTGCGCGGGCGAGGGTGACAAAGAGGTAGTCGGGTCCGAGGCGATGCCCGGTGAAGCCGTGGGCAAAGACGACCCAGGGACCATGCGCAGCGCGTACGCGATGCACGGACGCGCGGAGGGTCAGCCCGTTGCGCTTCCAGTGGATGTGCTCTTCGATGGGTCGTGTTCGGGTCATCACTCGCAACTCATCACTTCCTCGTTTTGCCGGGGAGACGTAGCGCGCTACGTCTCTACAATGGTGTCGTCAATTCCTACGATCCCCACTCCGCCCTCCCCACTCCCCACTCCGCCCTCCGCCCTCCGCCCTCCGCCCTCCCCACTCCGCCCTCCGCCCTCCCCACTCCCCACTCCGCCCTCCTCACTCCGCACTTCTTCACCAGTCTTTCTCCGGCTTCTTCTCCCCTGCTACCGGGACTTTCTGCATCGGCTTGTTCAGTTTGTCATCGTCGGCGAATTGCGCGAGAAGTGCTGCGGCTTGCTGCTTCTTCTGGTCCTGCTGCTTCTGCTCGGCGGATTGAGGTTGGGGCTGCTTGTCCTTGTCCTGCTTCTGTTGGTCGTTCTTGGCCTGCTGTTGGTCCTGCTTCTGTTTGTCCTGGTTCTGCTTGTCCTTGTCTTGCTTGTTCTGGTCTTGCTTCTGCTTGTCGTCCTTGGACTGTTGCTGGTCTTGCTTCTGCTTGTCCTGGTCCTTCTTGTCCTGGTCCTTGTTGTCCTGCTTCTGCTGCTTCTCCATCTGCTTGAGAACGGCCTCGGCGATCTGCAGATTCCACTTCGCGTCTTTGTCCGACGGGCGCAGGTCCAGCGTTTTGACGTAGTTGTCACGTGCGCTCTTCAGCTTTTCCTGGGCTCCCTGCGCGCCCTCGCCCCCGCCCTGCGCAAGTTGTTGACCTTCGCGAAAGAGCGCATTGCCCAGGTTGTAGTGCGCGTCGGCAAGTGCGTTCTTGTCCTTCTCGGTGAGGGCGCCCAGGTAGCTCTCTTCTGCTTTGTCGAATTGCCCAAGCCGGTACTGGGCAGAGCCCTGGTTGGCCTTCAGCCGCTCGTCTTTGGGAGAGGCCAGCAGCGCACTCTCGTACAGTTTCAGCGCTGCCTCGTACTTGCCCTTGTCGTAAAGCTGGTTGGCCCGCTGATTCTTGCTGTACACTTCGTCGGCATACAGGTTCGTCACTCCCGCGCAGAGGAGCAGGCCGGTCAAGCTGCTCAGGAAGGTCTGGATGGCACTGCGCCGGGTGCGCGCCGCGATACGTCCGAGGAGTGCCACCACCCGATGGGGGGCACCCACGAGGCAGAAGTGGTGCGCATCGTCGACTCGACCGGTCAGCGTTGACTCAACCAGTAGCAACCCAGACGCCGAACATGGCGCCGCAGAAGCCCGAGAAACGCATCGGTCAATCATTGGTGTGGTCGTCATCATCGGCATTACCCACTCGTAACTCGTAACTCGCTTGCTCGTAACTCGTCACTTCCTCGTCATGCCCCCAGGAGACGCAGGGCCCTGCGTCTCTACATGTTCGTCGATTGCATCCTCAACTCCGCACCCTGCACTCCGCACTCCGCACTTCCCCTACACTCGTCCTTTCCACTCCTCCTTGCGCCGCACTCTCTCGGGTGTGAAGAACTCCACGAGCAGCAGCACCAGCGCAATTGCCAAAAATACTTGATACTGTTCCTCATACACGCTCATGCGATTGAGGCCCAGGTCGCCCTTTTCCATGGTCATGATTTCCTGGTAGATTGCGGCCAGGTCCAGGTTGGTGCCTGCACGGAAGTACTGCCCGTCGCCTTCGCGCGCGATGGAGGCCAGGATGTCCTGATCCAAACGGGTCATCACCAGGTTGCCGTCTTTGTCCTTCTTGTATACGACGTTGCCACCGGTTCGCTTGAGCGGAATGGGCACGCCGTTTTCCGACCCAATGCCAATGGTGTAGATCTTGACGCCCTGAGCAGCCGCCTTGCGCGCACTCTCCACCGCATCGCCCTCGTGATTCTCGCCGTCGGTAATGAGAATGAGCACCTTGCTCTTCTTTGCCTTGGTCACGAAGGTCTCGGCGCAGCGGTCAATGGCCTCGGCAAGTGCCGTGCCCTGCAGATTGATCCAGTCGGTGTTCACTGCGTCAAGAAACATCTTTGCCGCGCCGTAGTCAAGCGTGAGGGGGCACTGCACAAAGCTCTCGCCGGCAAACACAATGAGCCCGAACCGGTCGCCCTTGAGCATGTCGATGAGCTTGGCAACCTCGTGCTTGGCCCGATCGATGCGGTTGGGGGTGATGTCCTCGGCCAGCATGCTCTCCGACACGTCAAGTGCGACGACGATATCAACACCCTTGCGCTCCACCATTTCCATGCGAAGGCCAAAGCGCGGGCGGGTGAGTGCCAGCACCAGAAAAAAGACTGCGGCAAGCAGAATGGTCCATCGGAGAACCTGCCGGCCAAGACGAGCCGAGGGCGTGAGGCGTGCGATGAGTTCCAGAGACGCGAATCGGCGCAGCATCTCCTGCTTGCGCTGATAGGCCCAGATGAAGAAGCCCACCAGCGCAGGGATGGCCGGCAGCAGCCAGAAGTAGAGTGGACTCCCAAAGTGCATCGTGCATTGCCTCCAAAGAACCAGCAGTCACCGGTCAGCAGTCAGCGATCGGGGAACCACGGTCCATTGCGTCAACCCCAGACCACATCAAGTCGAAGCCTCTCCTGCCCGACCACCCATCCCAACCGGCTGATCCGTGAAGATCCGTCACATCCGCGTCATCCGTGTCCCTGTTCCCGCGGTTTCTTCGCTTGTCACCACTATCGCAGCAGATCACGGAATCCGCCGCAACCGCGTATTCGCCAGCGCAATCTCGGCCAACAGCAACGCCGCGCCCAGCAACAACCACACAAAGAACTTGTCGGAATACGACGTGTATGACTTGGTCTTGATCTCGGTCTTTTCGAGTTTGTCGATGGTGTCCATGATCTGCTGCAGCGCTTCGGGATCGCGTGCGCGGAAGAACTTGCCGCCGGTTGCGTCGGCAACGTCCTGCAGCGTCTTCTCGTCAAGATCCGACTGAATCATCTGCACCTGCGTCACAGGCTGCCCGGTCCAGGGGTTCACCCCTTCGAACGGGTAGGGAATCTGCCCTTCCTTGCCCACGCCGATGGTGTATATCTTGATCCCCAACTGCCCTGCTGCCTGGGCGGCCGCTGCCGGGGCGATGTCGCCGCGATTGTTGGCCCCGTCGGAGATGAGAATCATCACCTTGCTCTTTGCCGGAGAGTCTTTGATACGCGTGGCAGCAGTCGCAATGGCGGTGCCGATGGCTGTGCCATCCTCGATCTCCCCCGACTGCACGGTCTCCAGAAACTGGATCAGCACGTTGTAGTCAAGCGTCATCGGGCACTTGGTGTAGCTGCGGCCTGCGTACACAACCAGTCCCATGCGATCGCTGTGTCGTTTGCCAATGAAACCCTTGAGCGTCTCCTTGGCAACAAAGAGCCGGTTCTCCGGCTTGAAGTCCAGCGCGCGCATGCTCGTAGACACGTCGAGTGTGAGCATGATGTCAACGCCCTCGGTGGAGACTTCCTCTTCGGTCTGGCCCTTCTGCGGACGGGCAAGCGCCACAGCCAGCAGGCCCACCGCCACCATGCGCAGCACCAGGGGCACGTGCCGCAACCGCAGCAGCGGCGAGGATGGCGTCTTCTTCACAATAGAGAGATCGGAGAAGCGCACCGAAGGCCGCAACTTCTTCTCGCGACGCAGATACACCCATACCATGGGTATCCACGCAAGCAGAAAGAGCAGGAACTCGGGGTTCTTCAGGCGCATCGTGGGTCAGGGCCTCGCGCTGCTTGCGCTGGTGGTGGATACGCCTGTCTGCGCATCGGGTCCGGTTCCGGCAACAGACGTCGGCTCGGGCTGCGGCCGCGTGTTCTCTACGACCGACCGCACCTCGTCGAGCATGCGCGCGAGTGTTGCGTCGTCGGGAATGAACTTGGCAAACTTGACCGGATCGGTGGTGCGGAAGAACCACTCGGCCTTGCGTTTGTCACTCGTCTCGATGGCTGGCGAGGCAGCGATCCAGTCGACGATTTCCTCGGTGGTAAACTCCTGCGCGTTCACCTCGAAGCGGCGCTCGATGTACCGCTTGAGGATCTCGGAAAGCCGGAACACATACTCGCGGATCTGCCCGAGGCGGATGAGCCCCGCAGCCTCGAGCCGGTTGAGTGCGTCGGTGGCCTCGTCGTAGGGCGGAACCGGTGGCGGTGGCGGCGGGCCTTTCCGGAATTTGCGCACGAGGAACCGGCCACCCAAGAACGCTGCGACCCCGACGATCCCGGCCAGCAACAGCCACAACCACAGCAGCGATGGCTTGCCGGCCTTCTGCTGCGGCTTGAGCGATTTGATATCCGCAGTATCCACGTTGATGACCGATATCACACGCATGGGGATCGTGCGGGAGAGCAGTGTGTCGGCGCTGGAGTCGACGAGCTGCAGGAACCGCAGCGCCGGGATCGAGCAGGCCTCCATAGTATAAGTCGTGACTACGTAGCTGAAAGTGAGACTGTCGGTGCCGGGCTGCTCGGACTTGGAGGCCATCCACTCCTTGACAACGAAGTTGCCGAACCCCGGGTCGGTTTCGGGCGGAACGACCGTTGCGCCCTTGGGAACCACCAGACCCACTTGCAGGGCAATGCGGTCGCCCAGGGTGAGAGTGTCGGAGCTGACAGTGGTGTACACGCGGGACGCCGTGGCCAGTCCGGCGATGAGCAGAACCAGCGTCGAGACGAGGGGATACCGGCTGTGACGTATCATCATATAGAAGTGTCAATGCGAACGAGTGAATGCTCCTGCCACGAGCGCCGCCTGCGCCAACCCGACAACCAAACCGAGGGCCGCACCCAGCAGCGCGATACGCCGAAGTTCCTTCGCCGTTGTGACGCGCAGAACCGACTCCAATGCGCGCAGATCGAGAGCATCGATCTTCTGGTGCAGCATGTGGTCAAAGTCAACCTGTTGCTCAACCGATGCCAGCAGACTCTCCATGAACGCCGGCATCCCGCCCTCAAGCTCTTCCACAAGCTTCGCCTTCATCCGCCCGCGCGCTTTCAGTGGAAGGAGCACTCCCACCAGCGGGTTTCCCCCGAACTGCTCGTCGATGAAAACGTCGACCTTCCGGCTCACAGCGCCGGCGATCTCCCGATGAAACGACATGCCCATCACGGTCTGCCGCACCTCTTCGCGCGAGAAGAGCCCTGGCCCGGCAGTGCGTACCAGCCCGGCGCCCAACTCCTGCTTGCGGCTGGGGATCACTCCCCAGAGCGTGAACCCGGCAATTCGGATGGGCGTACGAGGCCAGAAGAGAAACCGCAGAGCACCGCGAGCCGACAGATACCCCACAAGCGACGAGAGCAGGGGGATTGCGACGAGTGTTGCGGTCTGCGGGATCATGGCCGTGATAGACCTCCCCCGAGTGCGCTGAATACGATCACACCACTCGAATTATTGGCCCGGGAGCCACGCGGACCGAGTGGCGCCGAAACACCAAGACCCCTAAAATAGGATCTGGGTGTGACGAGGTCAGTGAGTCACCGTCGGTGGGGGAAGCCCCCGGCGGACCGGGTCGCGGTCCGATGGTGCCTCAAACCGGGCGACTGTGCCATGCAGGTGCCTGCCTGGAGGCTGCGCGCCTCCACACCTCCACCAGAGCGGCATGCGGGCCGCGTGGTTCTTTCTCGCGGGCAACACCCGGAGTGAACCGCGATGCGTGGTGGTGGGGTCGGAAGACCGTGCTGTGCAAGCACCAGCGTGGGGGTTGCGCACCCCCACACCCGGCGCAGTGCTACCCAACGGCATCTGGTCCAACTCACAGGCCATGTCTGGTGTCCCGCCCATGATGTAACTTATCGGAACTCAACTGGTCACGTATCAAACAACAGTTCCCCACAATCACAAGGACTCACTATGCAGGATCTCCGAATCGTCGTCGTCGGTCTCGGCTATGTCGGCCTTCCCCTGGCCGTGGAAATGGCCAAATACTTCCCCACCACCGGCTTTGACATCAACGAACGCCGCATCAAGGTGCTCAAGTCGGGCCGCGACCCCAATGGAGAGGTGGCCGACAAGGATCTGAGAGACTCCAGCCTCTCGGTATCATCCGATCCGTCGATCATCAAGAAGGGTGACTTTGTGATCGTGGCCGTGCCCACCCCTGTTGACGCGCACCGCAACCCCGATCTCATCCCTGTTGTCAAGGCATCGGAGACGGTAGGCCGCAACCTCAAGCAGGGCGCGATCGTGGTGTACGAGTCAACCGTATACCCGGGCGTGACCGAAGACGAGTGCGTGCCGATTCTTGAGCGTGAGTCGAAGGGCCGGTGGAAGAAGGACTTCTTTGTGGGCTACTCACCCGAGCGCATCAACCCGGGCGACAAGGTGCACACCTTCGCAAGCATCACCAAGATCGTTTCCGGCGACACCCCGGCCACCCTTGAGACCGTGGCGCGCGTGTACGGCACAGCAGTGAAGGCCGGCATCTGCAAGGCATCGTCGATCAAGGTGGCAGAGGCGGCCAAGGTGATCGAGAACACTCAGCGCGACATTAACATTGCGCTGATGAATGAGCTCAAGATCATTTTTGACAAGATGAATATCTCGACCAAAGACGTACTCGCTGCGGCCGGTACAAAATGGAACTTCCTCAAGTTCGAGCCGGGCCTGGTGGGCGGACACTGCATTGGGGTCGATCCGTACTACCTGTCGTACAAGGCCGAAGAGGTGGGGCATCATCCGCAGCTCATTCTGGCCGGCCGCCGCATCAACGATGCCATGGGCAGGTACTTTGCGCGTGAACTGGTCAAGTCGCTCATCGGAAAGGGCAAGACGATCAACGCATGCCGCGTGCTCATGCTTGGTATCACGTTCAAGGAGAATGTACCCGACATCCGCAATTCCAAGGTCGTGGATATCATCGACGAGTTGAAGGAGTTCGGCATCAAGGTTGACGTATGGGAGCCTGTGGCCTCTGCGCACGAGGTCGAGGAGGAGTACCACATCAAGCCGGTCAATGCGCCGAAGAAAGGCGCGTACGATGCCGTGGTGTTCGCGGTGAAGCACAAGGAATTCGTTGACATCGGCAAGAAGGGCCTCTGCTCGTACCTGCGCACGGGCGGTGTGTTCTACGACATCAAGGAGGTGTTCGGCAGGTAGGCCGGACCATCGCCGTTCACCGAGGCAGGCCCCAGGGCAGCCACACCGCACGCAGCAGGAACGCACCATGAACATCTTCGACATCTGCATCGTCACCGCATCCAGCCCGCGCCAGGCCGAGGTATTCCGCTCGCTGCTCTCCGCGCGCACCTCGTCGGGCCTCTACCCCCGCGAAATTGACTTCCGCGTCTACAGCGACCCCCAGGCGGGCCGCGTGGGCAGCGGAGGGGGGACCTTGTGCGCACTTCGAGCGCTTCTGGCCGACTACACGGTTGACACTGTCGATGAGTTCTTTGCGCGACACCGCATTCTCATGATTCACGCGGGGGGAGAGAGCAGGCGCATGCCCTGCTACGTACCCGAGGGCAAGATCTTCGCGCCAATTCCCGTGGCGACCTCGTTGGTGATTCCGCCGGTTGTGCTCGATCTGCAGCTCACGCTGTTCCTGAAGTACCCCTGGCGCACCGGCGAACTGGTGGTGACATCAGGCGATGTGATCATCGACTTCGACGTATCCACCGTGGCGGAGGAACGCGGCCAGGTGTGCGGGT
>Ga0315284_10003912_pt1 | contig 21153 bp, 14 predicted proteins | sample YL17G09_16_MG_FD_203696 | JGI IMG/M metagenome (GOLD analysis project Ga0315284, IMG submission 203696) | Sediment microbial communities from Yellowstone Lake, YNP, Wyoming, USA - YL17G09_16 | ecosystem: Environmental > Aquatic > Freshwater > Lake > Sediment | place: USA: Wyoming | collected...
CTGCACTCATCTGGACTGCACGGTTTCGTACAAAGCGGACCAAAAGAAATTCTACTGCGCCTGCCACGACGGCTGGTATGATGAATACGGAAAAAACATCGCCGGACCTCCGCCCAAGCCGCTGCGTCAGCTTCGCGCCGATGTGGAAGGCGACAACCTGGTCGTAAAAAAAGAGGGTGTGGCGTGAACGCAAAAAATATCGGGCGTTCTTTAAAAGTGTGGTTCGAGGACCGTCTCGGCCTGTCGGCCGTGATGAATTTTTTGCGAAAAAAGACGGTTCCTCAGAACAAGCACACCATCTGGTCTTATACGGGAAGCGCCATCCTGCTCTTTTTCGGCATCCAGGTCGTGACCGGCATCATGCTGGCTTTCTACTACAGGCCGACCCTGGAGGAAGCCAATAAGAGCGTGGCCCGGATCATGACCGAGGCCCCTCTCGGCTGGATCATCCGGTCGGTCCATTTCTGGTCGGCGTCGGCCATGATCGTCACGGTCTTTGTCCATCTCTTCAGCATCTGGATGATCAAATCGTATCGCAAGCCGAGGGAGCTGACTTGGATGACCGGCGTTCTGCTTCTCGTCGCCTCCCTGGTCTTCGGCTTCACAGGATATCTTCTCCCCTGGGACGACCTGTCGCTCTCGGCCACCAAGGTCGGAACGGACATCCCCCGGTCCATCCCAATCGTGGGCGAATGGGTGACAAAATTCTTAAGGGGCGGCGAAGACGTCACGGGCGACACGCTGTCCAGGTTTTTCAGCTTCCATATCTCGGTCCTGCCCCTCTTTCTGTTGCTCCTTCTGGCCATCCATATCTATCTCATCCAAAAGCAGGGGATGAGCGTCCCGCTCAGCGTCGAAGCGGGAAAGGAAAAGCTGAAGGAGCTTCCCTTCTGGCCAAACTTTGTTTATCGGGAGATCATTGTCTGGCTTGTCCTGTTAGGCGCGCTCATCACCGTGGCCGTGTTTTTGCCGCCTTCTCTGGGAAAAGCCGCCGACCTCATGGCACCGGCCCCCAAGGGGATCAAGCCGGAATGGTATTTTCTCTTTCTCTTCCAGACCCTGAAGCTTTTCCCGGGCAAGATCCTTTTTATCAACGGAGACACCATCGCCGTATTCTTAATCGTGGCCGCCCTCGCCCTGTTCTTCTTCCTGCCCTTCCTGGACAACAAGCCGAACAAGTTGAGGGGCAAAGTGATCACCTGGCTTGCCTGGGCGACGATTGCTTATGCAGTGGGCATGTCTGTTTGGAGCCTTTTAACATGAAGAACAGGCTTGCCCGGAGATGCCCAGCAGCTGACATGAAGAAAAGAACCGCCTGCTTCTTTCTGCTCGTCCTGATCATAGGCGTCTTTTCTGCGTTTGCCGCGACAATCCAGCAGCCTGCTCCCAAAGAAAAGGATAAGACTGTCCCGGCTCCGACGCAGCAGCCGCCCGCCAAGGACAAAGCGGTCCAAGTCCAGCCCGAAAGGATCTTCGCGGCGCCCCGGAATATCAGAGAGCGGACTGCGATCTACGTCTTCGTCGCCTGGCTGTGGGCGGCCATCATTGTCCTGATCTACCTCCTCCGGCTCGAGATCAAGGAAGCCGACAGGCTGCTGGACCTCAAGTTTTACCGCGACCAAAAAAAATAGCTTCGAGATGGGGGCTGGGACGACGTTTTTATTTTATAAAGCTTATGGTTTCTGGTCGGTGCATATAAATTTAAATGATTCTTTTTCATACTGCAGGGTTCGAGAAGGGAAACGATCCGGAGACGGACGAAGCGACCTTGGAAGGCTCGGGAGCGGCGTTAAAAATCCGGATGGGGAGCAAAGCCGTTTCCGGATCGTTTCCCAGACAGTTTTTCCCCTCATGAAATGGAAAAGAACCATTTATGTTTATATGAATGTGAAGGAGAGATTTATCATGAGACGTCGTTTCCCGTTCCTGATTTTTTGGGCCCTTATTTTTTCAGTTTTCATCTCAGTTGCCCCGGCCGAGGAAAGGCCGCTCATCGGCGCGCGCTATCCGGCCATTTCGCCGGACGGCCAGCAGATCGCGTTCTCTTACATGGGCGACCTGTGGCTGGTTTCCGTCAAGGGCGGCAAAGCGGTCCGGCTGACCGATCATGTCGCCTACGAACGCGAGCCCGTCTGGTCCCCCGACGGAAAGCGCTTGGCCTTCACCTCGAACAGGATGGGGAACAACGATGTCTTCATCATAAGCTCCCAGGGCGGAACGCCTGTCCAGCTGACGTTTCATTCCGGCGATGATGTGGCCACGGATTTTACGCCGGACGGCCAGTGGGTGATCTTTCGCTCAGGACGCGCCTCTTCCTCGAGCCTTTACAAGGTTCCCGTGAACGGCGGCCATGAACTGCCTGTTCTTGAGACGTTCTGGAACTGGGATTATCATGCCAGGTTCAGTCCAGACGGGAAAACGATCCTCTTTTCGCTCGGCACGGAAAATAGCTACTGGTGGCGGCGGGGCTATCGAGGGGCGAACACGGCCAAGATTTGGATGAAGGACCTTGGGAGCGGCGCCGTGAAGAAGATCGTCGAGGATTCGAGCAATTCCTTCTGGCCGGACTGGAGCCCTGACGGGCAGCGCGTTTATTTTGTCTCCGACCGGAAATTCGACAACGCCAATATCTGGAGCGTGGCCAAGGACGGTTCGGATGCAAAGCCCGTGACACAGTTTAAGCAGGGGGATGCCCGCTGGCTCTCCGTAGCTGCGCATTCATCTCTGGCGGCTTATGAGCGCGAATTCGGGATCTGGACAGTCGACCTCCGGACGGGGGAATCGCGCCGCGTGCCGATCGAGGCCCCGGCCGAAACCAAGGAGAACCGGACGTTATTCATAGAAAACGCTCCGGCCTCGGAGTTCCGTCTTTCCCCGGACGGTAAGAAGTTCGCGGCCGTCGTCCGCGGCGATATTTTCGTCCTGGGCAGCGATGGTGGATATGCCCGTAATATCACAAACACGCCCTGGCGCGAAAGGAATATCGACTGGGACAAGGAAAGCAAGAACATCGTCTACATCTCAGACGCCGATGCCAACCCGGACCTCTACATCGTTTCCGCGCTCGGCGACGAAAAGCCCCGGCGGCTGACCGAAACGAGCGAAGATGAAGTGGCGCCTTTATTTTCGCCCGATGGAAAGTGGATCGCCTATTACCGGGGCAAGCGCCAAGTCCGGCTGGTCCAGCCCGATGGCCAGGCAGACCGACTCCTCGCTGAAGACGATTTCGGAGGGCGTTTTGCCGATGATTTCGCCTGGTCCCAGGACAGCCGCAGCTTGGCCTTGGTTGTCCGTCGCAACAGCAACCTCGACATTTTCGCCGTCGACGTCCAGTCCGGCAAAAAAGTCCTTTTGACCAATACGGCCTATGATGAAAGCAACCCGCTCTGGTCGCCGGACGGAAAATTCCTCCTGTTCACCTCGAACCGCTCCGGCCACAGCTTTCCCGAATTCACCGGCCAGTCGGACCTCTATCAGCTCATGCTCCAACCGAAAAAGCCGGAGTTCGACGAGGACGATTTTGAAAAGCTCTTCAAGAAGGAGGAAGAGAAGAAGGAAAAGACCGATTCCAAAAAAGATGAGCCGGCCGTGCCGCAGATCGTCCTGAAGCTGGAGAACCTCGACCGTCAAACGGAGATCGTCACGGGCACATTGGGCAACGAACAGGAATTCGTTTATGTCGCCAAGGACGAGACGATCTATTTCGTCTCCAATATCGACGGCAGGAGCCATCTCTGGAAGACCAGCCTCAAGAAAAAGGAGCGCGGCCGGTATGAGCCGTTCATGGCCCAGGTCGAAAACCCGTCTTTTCTCCAGCTGGATAAGAAGGGCGAAGCGCTCTACTATCTCAGCCAAGGCAGGATCGGCCGCATCGACCTCGGCGGCCAGAAACAGAAAAGCATTTCTTTTGACACCAAGATCCAGGTCGACAAGACGGCCGATTACGAGCAGATGCTGGGAGAGCTCTATTACACCCTGCAGCATTATTATTATGACGAGAAGCACCACCAGGTGAACTGGCGGGAGGTCTATGAACAGCACCGGCCCGTCCTCCAGCAGGTCCGCGAAGACCAGGATTTCTACGACTACGCCAACATGATGATCGGCTATCTCAACTCTTCTCATACGGGCATCGGCGGGCCGCGGCAGATGAGGATCGACGAGCCCAGCGCCCACGTCGGCGCGACCTGGACATTCGAGAACGGGAAGATCTATCTGGGCCGGATCATCAAGGACGGGCCTCTCTATGATCAGAGAGAGAACATCGTTGCCGGAGATGAGCTGGTGGCCATCGACGGCAAGCCCGTGGACGCCTCGAAGAACATTTGGCGATCCCTGAACGGAAAGCTCGAGAAACGGCTGAAGCTCGCCTTCAAAAACTGGAAAACCCAGAAAACCGTGGAAATTTCCATCAAGCCCATTCCCTCCTTCGAAGAGAGCCGGCTCCTTCTTGAGGAATGGATCGAGGGCCGGCGCGAGTTTGTCAAGCAGAAGACAAACGATCAGGTTGCCTATCTCTATATGCGGGCCATGGGAGGGGGGGACCTCGACCGGTTCCTGCTTGAGCTCGAGCGGGATGCCGTCCCGCGCAAAGGCCTCATTTTGGACCTGCGGTTCAATTCGGGCGGCAACGTCCATGACCGGGTGCTGGAGGCTTTGATGAAACCCAAGTACGCCAAGTGGCGGGTCAGGGGGCTTTCGGAGACCCCCCAATCAACGTTCGGGTTCGCCGACAAACCCGTCGTTCTCGTCACGAATGAGATCACCTTGAGCGACGGCGAGATGACTTCGAGCGGGTTCAAAACGCTCAAGCGCGGTCCGATCGTCGGCAACACGACCTACGGCTGGCTAATCTTTACGACCAGTGTCGGCCTGATGAACGGCGGCTCGTTCCGCCTGCCGTTCTGGGGTTGCTATACGTTGGATGGAAAAGACCTTGAGACGAGCGGCGGCGTCGTCCCGGACATCCTGGTCGTCAACGACCTGACCCACCACTTGAGCGGCCAGGACCCGCAACTCGAAAAGGCTGTGGAAAAGGCGTTGGCGTTGATCAAGCAGTCAAAATAATCTAGCCCCTTGCCCTCTCGCCCCGAGAGGGATCGGCGCTCTTGACTTGAATCGGCTTAAGGTTCGATAATGGAAACCAGGAAGGAAGAAATGAAGAAATCGCGGCTTAGAAAGGACCTTTTCCCGTTTTTTGCTTTATTCTGCCTGGGGTTTGTTCCAGTTTTTTGGCTGTTTGGCCAAGCGGGCGGGACGGAACTGGGCGTCACAGTGATGACCTTCAATATCCGCTACAATAACCAGAGCGACCTGCAAAACGCCTGGCCGAATAGAAAATCACTGGTGGCCTCCACGATACGGTTTCAAAAAATCGAAATCGCAGGACTTCAGGAGGCCTTGAACGACCAGCTGAAAGACCTGGAAAGCCTCCTGCCTGAATACGGCTGGCTGGGTGTCGGGCGGGACGACGGAAATAAGGCGGGCGAATACAACCCCATCTTCTATCTCAAAAGCAGGTTCAAGATGCTGGCCCAATCCACGTTCTGGCTGTCTGAAACCCCCGATATCCCCGGCAGCCGCGGCTGGGATGCGGCCTGTAACCGGGTCGTGACTTGGGCCAGGTTTGAGGACCAGGCGAACAACCAGGCGTTTTTCTTTTTCAACATGCATTTTGACCATGTCGGAGAGGTGGCCCGGCTGAAAAGCGCCGAACTCGTTCTCAAGAAGATCGGCGAGATCGCGGGGAATGAACCGGTCATGGTGACGGGGGATTTCAACTGCCGGTCCGACGACGCGCCCTACCATCTCCTTATTTCCGGAGATGGGAAGGCCCCCGGGCTTGTCGACACTCTCCGTCTGTCGAAAACCGGCCACTACGGGTCCACCCAATCCTTCAACGGGTTTAATATCGAACTCGATCCCGGGAATACCATCGATTTCATTTTTGTCCGCGGCATCAAGAGCGTCCTCCGCCACGGCATCATTGCTGAGATGTGGGACGGGAAGTTCGCCTCCGACCACCATCCGGTGGTCGCCGAAATCGTAATCAAATAGACTTTTCTATGGTATTCTTCCCTTTGACTTCTGAGACGTTTCTGCATAAACTTCCCTCTCATGCAGCAGGCATGGACACGGCTGCTATGATATTCTCGTAATATTTTAGGAGGAATAATATGAAAATATTGATCTTCGGGGGCTCCGGAAAAATCGGCTCGGCCGTCGCCTGGGACCTGGCCAAGGACAAGGAGGTCGAGGCCATCGGGCTTGTCGGCAGGCACAGAAAAACACTCCAGCGGGTAAAAGACTGGGTTGGAAGCAAGAAAATCGTCCTGCACATCCTCGATATCAACAAGAAAAAGGACGCCATCTCCTTGATGAAGAAATATGACGCGGCCGCCAGCGTCATGCCCGACCGAAAGACGAGCTATAAGGTCCTCCACTATTCGGCGGAAGCCGGCCTCCACAGCGTTGACGCCTTGGAGGAATTTCACAGGACGCCGGATCCCTACGAAATCGAGGGCCTGGAAATCCCCAAAGGGTTGAGCATCGACAAATACGGCGAGTGGCTCCATAAAGAACTGGCGAAGAACGGGGTCACCTTCATCGACGGAATGGGATTTGCCCCAGGTCTCAGCAATGTCACGTGCGGAGAGGCCATCCGGAAGCTGGATGTCACTGAGAAAGCCGTGGCCCGGGTCGGAGGCATCCCGTCCAAGGAGGCCGCCCAGCGCCATCCATTAAGATACATGATCACCTGGGCTTTCTGGCATGTCCTCCGGGAATATGTGATCAAGTTGAAGGTCATCAAGGACGGCAAGATCGTGGAAGTCGATGCCGCGACCGACCTCGAAAAATTCCGCTTCGACCAACTGGGAAAAGACGATGACCTTGAATGCGCCGTGACGCCCGGCATGCCCAGCTTTCTCTTTACCCGACCCACGCTCAAGGAATTTGCCGAAAAAACTGTCCGCTGGCCCGGCCACTGGCAGGGAGTTATGACCCTCAAGGAATGCGGACTGCTCGACATCGAACCCGTCGATTTCAACGGCCAGAAGATTGTCCCTCGGGAATTCCTGTCCCATCTGATCACGCCGAGGCTGCAGCCCAACAAAGGCGAGACGGACGTGTGCGTCATGTACAACACCGTCGAAGGCGTGAAAGACGGCCGGAAGACGCGGATCGAGTATTACATGTGGGACGAGGCCGACAAGAAGAACAAGATCTCGTCCATGATGAGGGTCACCGGATTCCCCGTCGCCATCGCGGCCCGCATGCTGGCCAAGGGGATTTTTAAAGAGAAAGGAATCGTCGCACCCGAAGATGCCTTCTATGGAAAAATCTATCAGGATTTCATGAGCGAGCTCGAAAAAAGAGACATCCGGATTCTCGAGCTGATCCGCGAGATTTAAGGTGAGCCGCGCTTGAGTTGGTTCAGCTGTTTTGATTGTCATCTCGAGCGAGTGAGCCGACGGCCTGGGGCGAATGAAGCGCGGCCAATTCGTCTTTTGCCCAGAAGAATCGGCCTGATATTTGTTTTTTCCCTTGCCCCGGTGCTCCTTGCGGCGATTCCCGCCCAAAAAGTGGAGCCGGCCTCGGAGAAATGGTTTGTTATTACCATCGCCGATAAGCCGGTCGGCTACAGCTATGAGCGGGTCGCAATGGGCGCCGCGGGCGGTGACCCCATCCTCTCCACTTCGGACACGAGGATGGTCCTCAACCGGCTGGGGGCCAAAGTCGAGCTCCGGATGATTTCGTCTTACGAGGAAACAAAGGACGGCCTCCTCAAGAAGGTCGGCTACGAAATGCAGGCGTCTCTCCTTTCCACAAAAACGGAAGCCGTTATCAAGGGCCAAACGATCGAGATCCGCAGCCAGGCTGGGGGAAAAGGCTACACCCGCACCCTGAATTTTACGGGGACGCTTCTCGGCCCCGAAGGGATCAGGCAAATTTCCCAGAAGCGGCTCCGCAATCCCGGCGATGTTGTGGAATTCCAGACGTTCGTCGCGGAGCTGGATGCGGTCAGCAAAGGCAGCCGGAAAGTCCTGGCTCGGGAGACGCTGAAGATCGCCGGCAAGGATGTTCCGGCGCTCAAGGTCGAGGAGGTTATAGAGGCGACGGCGGGCAAAGGCACGGCCTGGCTCGACGATGAATTCGAGGCGGTCAAGCAGGAAATGCCCACTCCGTTCGGGACGGCCCAGGTCATTCTGACCGATAGGGAGCAGGCGCTCGCCGCCGCATCTGGGGAAGAGCTTCCGGCCGAAATGTATGCGAGCTCGATTATCCGCTCCAACATCCGCCTCCCAAAGGCAAGGAGCCTCGAATACCTAAAGGTCAAGCTCGTCCACCGAAAGCCGGAACTCGGCTGGCCGGAAATCAAGAGCCCTTACCAGACCGTTCTCTCCAAGTCGGCTGATTCGCTGATCCTTGAAATCAAGCGGCCGAAACCGTCCGGAAAAGCCGCCAAACTGCCTGTTGCCATGAACGAAAATAACAAGCAATTCTTGTTGCCGAATACCTACATTCAATCCGATATGTCGGAACTGCAGGCCCTAGCCCGGACAGTCATAGGCCGTGAAAAGGATATCCTCAAGGCCGCCTTGAAGCTCGAGCGCTGGGTCACGGAAAACATGACGTTCGACCTGGGAATCGTCCTGGCCCCCTCCTCCGAAATATTTAAAAACCGGAGAGGGACGTGCGTAGGCTATGCCACGCTGCTGGCCGCCCTCACTCGGGCTGTCGGGATTCCCTCCAGGGTCGTCATGGGCTATGTCTATGTCCTCGGCATGTTCGGCGGGCATGCCTGGATCGAAATATTGATAGGGGAGTCCTGGATTCCCCTCGATGCGGCGATCGTCGCCCAAGGGGTTGCGGATGCCGGACGGCTGTATTTCATCGCCTCGTCTCTCTATGAAGGGGCCGGGTCCCTCGCCGGCGGAGGCGCCGGGCAGCAGGTTTTTGGCCAAGTGGACATAAAAATCCTGGGATATGCCGGCCCTGACGGGAAAAAAGTGACCGTTCCAGAGGCTGCTCGGCCTTACAGCATCACCGGCGACCTTTACGCAAATCAGTGGTTGGGCCTTGAGCTGCTCAAGCCGGCGGATTCCAAGTTCGCTAAGCTGGACCTCGCCTGGCCGGAAACGACGGTTGCTGTCATAGAAGGTCCCAAGGGAGAAAAAGTCGTTCTCGAGGAACACTATCTTTTTCCCTGGAAGGCCCCGCAGGATTCGGCGCGGGAGATCTTGGACAGGTTGAATATCCCGGGAAAAGCGCGCGAGCAAAAAGTCTCGGGCCGGCTTGCGATGATCCTTGAAGCGAAGACAAAAGCGGCCATGGTCATTATCGATAAGCCCGAAGCCTGGGTTTTGATCGCGGAAGGGAACGACGCGCCGAAATGGCTGGCGCGAGCGGCAGCCGGACTCAAGCTGTTGTAGCCTTCCCCCGCCCCCATCAAGGTTGGATGATCCGGAAATTCAAGACGGCAAAAGAGGCGGCTGCCTCGGCTTTTTTTAGTGAATCGAAACGGCGATGAGCCACTGGGCGGCAAAATAAGAGCTCAGGATCAGGACTTGGGTGAATCTGCGCTTCCTGACAAAATTGTTGACGGCCCAGGCGGAATCGGAGATCAGGAAAAGCACTGCGCCGACATAAGCTGACAAGGCGTGGCTCTCTTTCATTTGGATGTATCGTTCCGCCGAGAGCCAGGCCATAATCGTCATGGCCGCAACATAGAAGATAACCGGGATCTTTTTTCGGCCGAGATGGGGCAGAAGTCCTTTTGTAAAAAAGACGCCGTAGGTCACGAGGACCAGAAGAGGCCAGAATGCAAATGAGAATCTCAGCCCTGTCGAAAAAGCCCCGATGTAGAGCAGAAGCGCGATGAAGAAGCTGGCCATTCCCGCTATGACCTTCTTCGTCCGGAGTATCATGAAAACATCCCCGGCCAAGCAGGCGCAGAGCCCGGCAAGGATCAGATATTTGGTGGAGGGAAGCGCCGACCTCGCAGCCTGCAGGGCGATAAGGATGATCAAGACCATAGTCAATGGCCTGAGGACATAGACGAGAGATCGATTCTCTTTATAATCAGCCAGAATGGCGGCCGCCGCAGAGACGAGCGCCGCGAGACTCAGGACTAGGCTAAGGAATGTCATGACCGAATCATCCTGACAGAGTGATCATCGCGGACGGCCCTAATGAGCGCGACGATTCCACTCATTTATTTATACAAATCAAAAGGATTCTTGACGACCAGCTTTTCCTTCTCCAATTTCTCCCGGGCTTCTTCAAAAATCGGCTCCGCATACCGGCTGTCCCATGTCCGTTCCTCAAAAGTCCGTCTTTCGACCATTTTCAGAAAGCCCTGGAACTCGTTGAAATACGACCCGTAGATGTGGAAGCTGTCCACCAGGTCTGCATAGCGGCCGACGCGGACGGGTTTTTTGATCTTGGCGCCGATCCTCTCGGCGATGATGCGCTGCAGGTCGGTCAGGGCGAAGACGTTCATATAAGCGGCCTTGTAAGCATCGCGGGAGCGCCAGTGCGTATTCATGTTCAGGGCGAGCTCGCCGTTATCGTCCGCCAGCAGTCGGCACCAGACCCTCTGCAGGCAGGGCGGGTCATAGGTCGGCGGATCGAGCCTGGCGTTCCAGGTGACGGCCTGGGCCCGCCGGGAATGGCCGGCCTGGGAAAGCTTTTCTATGATATAGTTGATCTGGTCGATGGCTTGGCCTTCGATTTCATAAGAAAACAAGCGCTTATGATAGGTGTACGTCCACTTGCCTTCCTCCGGCGCGATCCAGTGGTCATGGACGCCTTCGACGACTTCCTGACGGTAGATCTCCAGGTCTTCGAGCCCGCCGGGAAAGGCCCGGTGGATGCGTGGCTCGGCAAACGGATCTTCGACGACCCACAGGATCGTGCAGTCCTTGCTCGGAGGATCGTTCGGCTTGTCGTATTCGGTCTTGATCGCCGCGCCCTTGTGCCAGCACTCGAGCACGGCCTTCTCCCAGGCTTCCGGGAGAGTTTTTCCCTGGACAAAGAGGGTTGGAATATTGCCGTCCATGTTCACCTCATGAATGCTTCCTATGGTTATTATCATAGGAACAGGGCGCGGTCAAATCCAAAACGGCGGCCGCTTTCCGTTTGACTCACGGCTCAAGAATTGGTATTCTTTGGCCAGGCTGCCGAAAAGGGACATCGGGCCATGAGATGCTCCAAACGCCGTAAAGATCTTCCGTTAGGCTAAAGGAGGATGTGCCATGTTTGCGCGTCTGCTCAGGATTCAATTGAAAGTCGACCGGATCGATGAGGCCGTCCGGCTTTTCAAAACGAACGTTGTTCCCCAATGCAAAAAGCAGAAAGGCTTCAAGGGCGCTTATTTCATGACCGACCAAAAATCAGGCGAAGGCGTCGTCATAACCCTCTGGACAAACGAAAAGGCGATGCAGGCCAATGAACAAAGCCACTTTTTCCTCGAGCAGGTGACCAAGTTCTTGGGTTTTTACACAAAAGCCCCGATTCGGGAGGCCTATGAGGTTGCCGTTATGGATCCGAAAGGAAAGGGCTAGATCTTCTAAAAGGAAAAAGATATCCAAAACTATGGCCGTATTCTCGCTATCTTGAAGGATGGCGACCCCGGCCGTCCCGAGGTCGAAGACGCCAAGGAAAAGCTGGCCGCTTTGAATCGGCCAAAAGGAATTTTGGCCCATGAAATGTCCGTCGTGCCGTTTTGACAACCCTTCCGACACCCGTTTCTGCGGGAACTGCGGGGCTCCGCTCCAAGCATCAAAAGAGATCCCGGCGATGCCCACGGAAACCATCATCGCTCCGAAAAAAGAGCTCACGACCGGCGCCACGTTTGCCGGGCGCTACCAGATCATTGAGGAGCTGGGCAAAGGCGGCATGGGTACGGTGTATAAGGTTTTCGACAGCGAAATTAAAGAGAAGATCGCCCTCAAGCTCCTGAAACCCGAGGTCGCCTCGGATGAAGACACCATCGAGCGATTCCGCAATGAAATGAAACTGGCCCGGAAGATCGGCCATAAATATGTCTGCCGGATGTATGACCTGGGCAAGGCCGAGGGGAACTATTTCATCACCATGGAATATGTCCCCGGGGAGGACCTTAAGAGCTTTATCAGGCGGTCGGGGCAATTAACGGTTGGGAAGGCGGTCTATGTAGCCCGGCAGGTGCTGGAGGGATTGGCCGAAGCCCACCGGTTGGGCGTTGTCCATCGGGACTTGAAGCCTCAGAATATCATGATCGACCGGGAGGGAAACGCCCGGATCATGGATTTCGGCATCGCCCGCTCGCTCGCGGCCAAGGGGATCACGGGCGCCGGGGTGATGATCGGCACCCCCGAGTACATGTCCCCGGAGCAGGCGGAGGTCAAGGACGTCGACCAGAGGTCGGATATCTATTCGTTTGGCGTGATCCTTTATGAAATGCTTGTCGGCCGGGTGCCTTTCGAGGGGGAGACGCTGCTCGGCATCGCCATGAAGCACAAGAGCCAGCCGCCGCAAAACCCCAAGGAGCTCAACCCTCAAATTTCCGATGACCTCAATCGGATAGTCCTGAAGTGCCTGGAGAAAAACAAAGAGAAGAGATACCAGAGCGCCGAAGATATGCTGTCGGATATCGAAAAAATCGAGAAGGAGATTCCCACTACGGATAGAGTGATTCCCAGACAGAAAGGCTTTACTTCCAAGCAGGTCACCGTCACCTTTGGCGTTAAAAAGCTGCTCCTCCCGGCGTTCGTTTTTCTCCTGGTGGTTGCCGCCGGGTTGATCTTATGGCGCGTCTTGGCCAAGAAGCGCGTGGCCCCGCCTCCCTCGGGCAAGCCCTCCCTGGCCGTTATGTATTTCAAGAACAACACGGGCGATGAAAAACTGGATCATTGGAGAGCGGCCATTTCCGACCTCCTCATAACAGACCTGTCTCAATCGAAGTACCTCAAGGTCTTGAGCTCCGACCAACTCTTCAATATTCTCAGCGAAATGAACCAGGCCGATGCAAAAAGCTATACGTCGAAAGTCCTGAAGGATGTGGCGGCACGGGGAGGCGTCAAGGATGTCCTCGTCGGCAGTTATGCTAAGGCCGGCGATAACTTCAGGATCGATGTCATGCTCCAGGAGGCCGGCACGGGAGAGCTTTTGAATTCCGAGCGAGTGGAAGGCAAAGGGGAAGACGGCATTTTTTCCATGGTCGATGAATTGACAAGAAAAATCAAGACGGACCTCAAGCTCTCATCCAAGGAGATCGCTTCGGATATCGATGAAGACCTGAGAAAGATCACGACGTCTTCGGCCGAGGCCTTCAAATTTTACGTCGAGGGACGGAAGCTCCACAACGAGCAGAAAAACAGGGAGAGTATCCAGATGATGGAGAAAGCCGTCGCCATCGATCCCGGATTTGCCATGGCCTACCGATCGATGGCCATGTCGTACAGTAATCTTTTATTTAATTCGGAGAAAAAGAAATGCCTCCAAAAAGCCTTTGAACTCTCAGACCGCCTGTCCGATAGAGAGCGGTTTATCATTCAAGCGGATTATTACCGGGAATCCGAAAGGTTTTATGATAAAGCGATCGCCGCCTACGAGCAACTTTTGGAGCTCTACCCGGATGAAACGATGGGCGTCACCAACCTTGGAATTCTTTACAACAGCCTGGAGGAATGGGACAAGGCGATCGGGCTTTATGAACGCCAGATCCGAAACCGTCCCGATAATATTTGGGCCTATTTCAACATTCTCGATTCGTACTTGGCCAAAGGATGGCCGGAGAAAGCGAAGGCCGCCTTCGAGGGCTATATCCGGAATTATAAAGATAATTTCATGATCCGGATCTATCTCGCTGTCATCGATTATGTTCAAGGGCAATACGAGGCGGCTCTTGCTGAAGCGGAGAAGGCCGATTCGCTGAATCCGGCGTTTTATTTGAATTATATTGCCAAGGGCTGTTGCTACAGGGGCCTGGGCGATTGGGTGAGAGCCGAGATTGAGTTTCAAAAAGTTTTTGGTTTGAAAGAAATAGCCGGGCATCTGGTAGGCTGGAATATGCTTGGGGCGATGTACCAATTGAGGGGACAATTCAAGCGGGCTCAGGAGGCGGTGAACAAGGGCCTTGGGCTCGCCGAAAAAATTAGTGACAAGGGATGGATTTCCGACTTCCATCGGAGGCTGGCCTATGTCTATCTCGACTCGGGACAGCCTGAAAAAGCTCTGGAAGAATCGTCAAAATCTCTCCGGGCAGCCGTCGAAATTGACAGTCTGTCCAGGCAAAGAAATAGTTTATGGGCTAAGGGATTTGTCGAGCTCGAGTCGGGGAAGATGGGAGAGGCCCAAAAAACGGCAGACGCGCTTAAGGCGTTAGCTGATCAGGACGCCAACAAGAAGGCCGTTCGATATTGGGATCTGTTGGCTGGAAGGATGATGATCGATAACAAGGACTATTCCGGGGCGACGGACCGTCTTTTAAAAGCAGAAGCGCTGCTTCCGTTTCAATATTTTTTCGACAACGACCAAGTCCTGTTTATGGACGCTTTGGCGCTCGCATATTTTAAGCAGGGCGATCTTGACAAAGCGCGGAAAGAATGTGAGAAGATTTCGCAGCTCACGGTCGGAGCGTTTTTCTATGGCGACATGTTCGCCAAAAACTTCTATCGGTTGGGAATGATCTGCGAGAAACAGGGCGACAAAGCTAAAGCCGGGGAGAATTACCAGAAATTCCTCGACCTCTGGAAAGACGCCGACCCCGGCCGGCCCGAAGTCGAGGACGCCAAAAGGCGTCTCGCTTCTCTATAAAGGAAAATTAAGATAGGAACTAATCGCGTCGTTGCTTCTTTTGAAAGCGAGGAAAGAAAAATTCGAGAGGGAAAACCCTGATTTAGATTCGCTATTTCCTCTGCCTTCCTGAACAGTCATCGAGTAATCAACGGGTCGCTCCTTGCGGGCCTCGAATGCAATATTAACCATACGCCTTCGGTGAAAGCGTTTGATTTCTTCGGGGAATAAATGATAAATATCGTTTATCCATAAAAGTCAGTCGCCGGAGGCTGCCATGAAAAATAAGCTTTTCTGCGTATTTTCTGCCCTTTTAATTTTTGCCCTTTTGTGTCCCCCCGTCGCCGCCCAGCCCCGCGAGCAGCTGGTCAAAGTCATCGTCGCGCCCGACCATGACAACTGGGAATACAAAGTCCGTGAAAACGCCAAATTCACGATCAGCGTGCTCCAGTACGGCAACCCCCTGAAGAACGTCAAAGTGAGGTACGAACTGATGCCCGAAAAAATGGATCGCGTGAAAACCGAGACCCTGACCTTGAAAGAGGGAAAGGTCGCCATCGACGGCGGGACGATGAGGTCGCCCGGCTTTCTCCAGTGCTGGGCCTATACAACCGTGGACGGAAAGGAGTACTCGGGCTTTGCTACGGCCGGCTTCGAGCCCTTGAAAATCGAACCGACAACAAAGCAACCAAGGGATTTTATCGAATTCTGGGAAAAGGCCAAGGCGGAAAACACGAAGATCCCTCTGGATGCCAAAATGACGCTGATACCCGAGCGGTGCACGGAAACCGTCAATGTCTATCATGTCAACCTCCAGAATTTCAGGCAAGGCGCCCGGCTTTACGGGATTTTGTGCATGCCCAAAAAAGAAGGGAAGTATCCTGCCCTTCTCCGCGTCCCGGGCGCCGGGGCCCGGCCCTACGGGGGCGACACGACCCAGGCCCAGAAAGGGATCATTACCTTTGAGATCGGCATCCACGGCGTTCCGGTGACCATGGAGCCGAATCTTTATAACGAAATGATGCGCGGGGCCATCTTCGACTACTGGTTTTATAACCTCGACGACCGCGATCGCTACTATTATAAGCATGTCTATCTCGGCTGCGTCAGGGCCGTCGATTTCCTGTTCAGCCTGCCTCAGTTCGACGGCGAGAAGCTGGCCGTGACGGGGGGAAGCCAAGGCGGGGCGCTGACGATTATCACGGCAGGGCTCGATCCCCGGATCAAATGGCTGGCGCCCATCTACCCGGCCCTCTGCGATCTGACCGGCTATCTCCACGGCCGGGCCGGCGGATGGCCCCACATGTTCAACAAAGCCAACTATGCCTTCAACGCCAAGGAAGATAAAATCGAGACGTCGAAATATTACGATGTCGTGAATTTTGCCCGGCAGATAAAAATCCCCGGCCTCTATTCCTGGGGCTTCAACGACACGGTCTGTCCGCCGACCTCGATGTATTCGGCCTATAATGTGATCACCGCCCCCAAAGCGCTTCTTCTTTACCTGGAAACCGGACACTGGACGTATCCGGAGCAGGTCGAGAAAATCGAAGCCTGGCTGACCAAGATGCTTCTCGGCGACCAGGGCCAAGGCCTAAAATGAAAAATATAGAAATCTCGGTCAGGTTTTTTCAATCATGTCCCAAAAGTTCGAGCGAACGGTATTCATCCCCTTTGCCCGCCTGAACAATCAAGGAGGGATTTAAAAGGCCGAATGCGCTCCCAAATCTCCAATGGCAAATGACTCCCAGGCAGCTCATTGATAGCCTGCTGGCCGGGAAGCCGGTCGATCGCGTCCCTTTCTGCCCGGCCGTCTATGAACACAAGGCCGCGCTGATCGGCGAGACCCCGTCCCGGATGAGCCGGGATGCGGGGCTCTTCGAGAAGGCCATCGTCCGCGAGATCGAAGTCTACCAGCCGGACATGGTTGTCGTCGGCTGTGATGTGTATAACGTGGAAGCCGAGGCCGCCGGGTGCAAAGTCCGGCTTTATGACTCTAACGACGTTCCCTCAGTCTGCGAGACGGTCATCGCGCCGGGAGACAGTATCTCCGGTTTGAAAGTCCCCGATCCGGAGAAGGACGGCCGGATGCCGGTGAATCTTGAAACCGGCGAGAGGATCCAAAGACATTTCGGCCGCGAGCGGATCATCCGCGGCGCGCTGAGCGCTCCCTTTTCCCTGGCCAGCGAGCTTGCCGGCCCTGAGCCGCTGCTCCTGGCCTTGATGGACCAACCCGAATGGGTCTCTAAGCTGCTGGCTTTTTCTGCCTCGGTCATCAAGGCTTACGGGAAGGCCTTTGTCGAGCGGGGATTAGGGGTGATATTGTTCGATTCCCATGCCTCGCCGCCGCTCGTTTCTCCTGCGCTTTATAGGAAAATCATCCTCCCCCCGACCGCCGGAGTCATCCGCTATTTCCGGTCCGACCTCGGGGTCCCTCTGGTCCCCTATATTATGGGCGGCGATACGGGCCTCCTGCTCGATTCAATACTTGAAACCGGGACCAATAATATCCTTTGCGATTTCAAATCAGACCTTGGCTATTTCGTGAACTACCTTGAGGATAAGCCCGTCCTGTTGCGGGCCAACCTGGACCCCTATTTTCTGCTCACGACTCCGCCGGACCAGATCAAAGCCAGAGTCCGTAAAGTGCTGGCCGTCGGCCGCCGCCATTCTGGTTTCATGTTGGGGACGGGCATCCTGCCCTATGACATGCCCCCCGAGAAAATCATCGCCGTCCGGGAAGCTTTAGCCGAGGCCGCCCCTTAGACAACCAAACCGTCCGCTGTCCGCCGGTGGAGGACATGAGATGAACGCCGCGGCAGATTGCGCTCATAATCATATTTTCAATTTAGCCTCTTCCCTTCGTGCCGAAAGGTTCGAAAACTGTTTTAGCGAGATTCTCCGGAAACCCGCGACCCCGAATTCTCGGCAGTGGAAAAAGCAGTGGGCTTTCTGCGTCTTAATAGATGTCTAAAGAGGAATACGACGTGGACGAGAACCAAGGCAGCATGCCGGAAGACGCGAACAAGGTCGAGGGACATCGCCGCAGGCTCCGCGAGAAATTCTTAAAAGCCGGGATCAATGCCTTTCTGGATTATGAGATCGTCGAGCTCCTCCTGACCCTGGGCACGCCGCGCAAAGACTGCAAGGAACAGGCCAAGAAGGCCCTTAAAGAGTTCAAAACACTACGAGGGGTCTTGGAGGCCGACAACCTCGACCTCCAGAGAATCAAAGGCATCGGCTCTCACAACGTCTTCGGGATCAGGCTTGTCCAGGAAGTATCGCGCCGTTTCCTCAAGGACCGGATGATGAGCCGGCCGTACTGCCGGTCCTCCCGGGAGGTCTTCGATTATCTCTACCATTCCCTGCGCGACTTGAAAAAAGAAAAATTCAAGGTGCTCTTCTTGGATGCCAAGAACCAGATCATCGAGGAGCGGACGTTGTTCGAAGGCACGGTGGATTCGAGCGCCGTCTATCCGCGCGAGATCATGAAGGAGGCGCTGCGGTACGACGCCTCCTCCCTGATCTTCGTCCATAACCATCCCTCGGGAGACCCGGAGCCGTCGCTCTGTGACCGGGAGATCACCCGGGAGCTGGTTTTTGCCGCCCGGGTGATGGAGCTCAAGGTCCTGGACCACATCATCATCGGCAATAATTGTTTCTTCAGCTTCGTCGACCACGGCATGATCGAGGACTACGAGCTTCTCTTCCTCAGTTTGAATAAATAAAAATTTTGTTGAAGGCTTCTTTGGTTACGAGTAAACTTTGGCCGAGGAGGACATGATGAAGCCGATCGAAGAAATCGCCGAAAAGCTGGGGATAAAGCCTGAAAACTTGGAAAAATACGGCTCGTACAAAGCCAAAATCGCCCTCGATCAGCGGCTCGAAAGCAAAAAAGGCTCCGGCCGTTTGATCATGGTCACGGCCATGACGCCGACCCCGGCCGGCGAAGGGAAGACGACCACGGCCATCGGCCTCACCGATGCCCTTACCCGCCTGGATAAAAAGGCCGTCGTCGCCCTGCGCGAGCCCTCTCTGGGCCCCGTCTTTGGCCTCAAGGGCGGCGCAACGGGCGGAGGCCGCGCCAGGGTCGTTCCGAGCGATGATATCAACCTCCATTTCACAGGCGACATGCACGCCATCACATCCGCTCACAACCTGCTGGCAGCCGTGGTGGACAACCGCCTCCATTTCGACAACGTCTGCGGGCTTCTCGACTGCCGGACGATCACCTGGAAGCGCGTCCTGGACATGGACGACCGTGTCCTGCGGCAGATTGTCATCGGGATCGGCGGCCCTCTGCAGGGAATCGCCCGGGAAACCGGCTTTGACATCACGGCCGCTTCGGAAGTCATGGCCATTTTCTGCCTGGCCGAGGACTTGAAGGATCTCAAGGAGCGTCTGGGAAAAATTTGCGTCGGCTACACGCCCGGAGGAGCCCCGGTCTTCGCCAGCCAGCTCAAAGCCGAAGGCGCCATGGCCGCTCTGCTCAAGGATGCCATCCGGCCCAATCTCGTTCAGACCGCCGAGGGGTCGCCGGCCTTCATCCACGGCGGGCCGTTCGCCAACATCGCCCACGGCACGAATTCGGTGATCGCCACGCGCCTGGCCCTCGGCCTGGCCGATTACGTGGTCACGGAAAGCGGCTTCGCCTCGGACCTGGGCGCCGAAAAATTCTTTGACATCGTCGTCCGGACAGGCCATATCCCGCCGCCTTCCGCCTGCGTGATCGTAGCCACGCTGCGCTCGCTGAAATATCATGGCGGCGTCAAGCTCGACGCCTTGAATGCGGAAAATCCCGACGCCGTCGAAAAAGGCTTTGAAAACCTCCGGAAGCACATCGAAAACATCCGGATCTTCGACGTCCCTCTCGCTGTGGCCCTCAACAAATTCCCTGCCGATACAGCCGGCGAGGTCCGGAGATTCTCTGATCTCTGCAGCAAAGACAAAGTCCGGTTTGCGGTGAGTGATGTGTTCGGTAAGGGCGGCGAAGGCGGTGTCGACCTAGCTTCGGAGGTGTTGAGAGCCGTCGAGCAGGAGGAAAACCGGTTCCAGTTCCTCTACCCGCTGGAGATGCCGCTTCTCGAGAAGATCGAGACTGTCGCCCGAAAAATCTATGGCGCTGCGGGGATCGAGATGGAGGGAAAAATCAGGCGTAGAATCTTGAAGTTCGAAAAGGACGGCTTCGGATCACTCCCGATTTGCATCGCCAAGACCCAGTATTCGCTGTCGGGCGACGAAGAGGCGTTGGGGCGTCCTCGGGATTTCACGCTGATCGTCACGGACGCCTCCCTCAGCGCGGGCGCAGGATTTGTCGTCATCTTCTGCGGCGATATCATGACCATGCCCGGCCTGCCCAAGGTGCCGGCGGCCGAACGGATCGATGTCGCGGACGACGGCACGATCACCGGCATTTCTTGATGGCGGACGCCTTCTTGTCGCCAAACGGAACGAAATCGTTTTTCCTTCCCCGGCATTAGGACGAGGGGGAACGCAGAGCTTTCGCCCGAGAGCCTGATAGGTTTACAGCGTCTAGCAATTGTGATAAAAATGAGGTGCTCTGATTTTATATCTTACAGAAAGGTGGAAATATGTGTGAAAAACGGGACGTCTTCATCGTCGCTGCCGCGCGTACGGCCATCGGCAATTTTTTAGGGACTCTTAAAGATTTTTCGGCCCCGCAGCTCGGCGGGTTCGCCATCAAGGAGGCGGTCAAGCGGGCCGGCATCCAGCCGGCCGACATCCAGGAAGTGATCATGGGAAACGTCGTCTCCGCGGGCGTCGGGCAGACCCCGGCCGGACAGGCGGCGGTCAAGGGCGGAATCCCTTACAACGTCAGCTGTTTCACGGTCAACAAGGTCTGCGGCTCGGCGCTCAAGGCCGTCGTGCTCGCCGCCCAGGCGATCTGGCTTGAAGAGAAGGATATTATTGTCGCCGGCGGCATGGAGAGCATGAGCAAGTCACCGCACCTGGCCTGGGGGCTCCGGGAGGGCATCAAATTCGGGGACGTTCAGATCAAGGACTCCATGATCCTGGACGGGCTGTGGTGCGCCTTCGATAATATCCACATGGGCATGACCGGCGAGGTCGTCGCCGAAAAATTCGGCGCGACCCGCGAGGAGCAGGATGCTTTTGCCGCGATGAGCCACATGAAGGCCATCCATGCTATTGAAAAAGGCTATTTTAAAGACGAAATCGTCCCTGTCGAAGTCCCCCAGAGAAAAGGCGACCCCATCATTTTTGCAGTGGATGAAGGACCTCGCAAGGACACTACGCTCGAGAGGCTGGCCAAGCTCAAGCCGGTTTTTAAGAAGGATGGGACTGTGACGGCCGGAAACGCGTCTACTTTAAATGACGGCGCCGCGGCTGTCG
>Ga0315284_10003913_pt1 | contig 21150 bp, 14 predicted proteins | sample YL17G09_16_MG_FD_203696 | JGI IMG/M metagenome (GOLD analysis project Ga0315284, IMG submission 203696) | Sediment microbial communities from Yellowstone Lake, YNP, Wyoming, USA - YL17G09_16 | ecosystem: Environmental > Aquatic > Freshwater > Lake > Sediment | place: USA: Wyoming | collected...
CCAGCCTTCTCCACCCCATCCACCCCCTCCCACCGGCCCTCCACGACCGTCCTCCCTTCTTGCTTCCTTCTCGCCAGAGGCACCCAGAGCACCAGCAACCACTTGTACCCCCATTCCTGCATCTCGACCTCCTAGCGCTACAAGCGATTTAGGCCCTGCTCCGGCGCCAAGGCAGGGCCGAGTTGCGCACACTGAGCGCCCCCGAACGTTGTAGATGACGAAGATTGAGCCACCTGCGAAGGCGCCCCGTAGGTTCTGGGTACTCCTCTCTTGCGGGCAGATGGCCGACTGGAGCTAGACGGCACCAGCGAGAGTCCTCTCTTGCCACCTTCTAGGAGGAGCTTGAGCTCGCTGACCTCGGGGCGGGAAGCAATGTGATCTTGTGGGGCGCACTTCGGCCACAGCGGCGCCCGAACCACGCCTTTGTTCCTTCACCCTTGGAAAATAGGAGGATCTGAACTTCCTGACTCAGCTCGAGGAGCAAGTCAAGGAAGTTCTCAACCCGTACATCGTCCAAATCGACTAGAGGATCGTCCAAGATCAGCGGCACCGGCTCACCCATCGAGCTCATGTGTTGGGCAAGGCCTACTCGCAGGAGCAGGTACGCAGCAGCGCGGGTACCCCTGCTGAGCAACTCGACGTCCTCGAGGCGGTGGGTCTCCGGAACCTCCGTGGTCAGACGTAGGGTGGAGGGATCCAGCAGTACATGTTCGTACCTGTTCGCGGTGACGCGTGCCAAGCCTCCGCTCAGAAAGCGGCTAACACTCGGCGCGAAGTCCCGATGCGCCTCGGACATCGCCTGAGTAATAACGTCGATGGCGATGGTTAGCTCATCCCCAAATCTTGCGAGCGTGGAGACTTGCTGTCTGTAGCGCTCCAGCTCCTCTTCGACTTCGGCCCTGGGCCGCAGGCGCGCGAGCTGCGTGTCGATCTTGGTTTGGAGCCCGGTGATGCGGACTTCGCGCTGATGGAGGTCATCCTGCTGCCGCGAGAGGAGTTCCTCCAAGCTCTCCCGGGTTTCACTGGTTCGCGCGCCCTCCAGCGACGGGCTACTCGCCCGCAATTGCGCAAGCTCTCTTCGCGCCTTGTCGAGGGCCGCCTGGAGCTCGCTCGGAGACTGACCCTGCAAGATGATTCCTCTTCTTTCCTCGCCCTCACGCAGCCCTCGCTTCGCTTCGTCATGGAGGCGGCGGCGGCGGCAACCGCCTTCGAATGCCTCAACCAGGTCTTCCAGTGCTCCACTCCTCCCAGTGGTTTGGCGGAGTTGATCCCCCAGTCCGGACTCCAATTGCGCCAGTCGCTCCTGCTCTCTTTCAAACCGCCCAACCGCCTCCTGAAGCGATGACCATTCACCCTCCAGAGACTTGAGCTGGCTTGCAATGGTCGCGAGTTCGCGGTGGCCCTCCACACGTTCACAGAACACACGGTACGCTCGCTCCAGGTCGGAGAGGTCATCCACAAGGCCCCCAAGCGCCTCACGAAGGCTCTGTGCTGCGAGTTCGGCCTTCGACTCCGCAGCCTCAGTCTCAGCTTTCTCCCCCAAATACTTTCTGACTAGCGCGGCAATCTCCAGGAACCGCCTGTGACGGTCCAGGACGGCGCTCACCTGATCAGGGCTAAGTGATTCTGGGTAAGCACTTCTTTTGGACTCCTCCGCCTGCTCGTGCTCGTCCTCCTCAACGTGAACTTCGGTCTCGCGGCGCACCACTGTGTGGAGGACCCAGCGGGCCAGCGCGATCAGCTGCCTCCAGACCCAGCGCAGCGCCATCATTATGGCGCGGCCGACCGCGCGCAGGGCTCGGCGAAATGCACCCACGGCGGGGGCGCGAAGGAGTCCGGTCAGACGCTCCAGGTCGTCTCCAGACAGCCTCCCGACCTCGGCTTCGAGGCGCTCGTACTCACTTACCAGCTCTTGAGCTACCGCGGCGGCGCTGAGGCGCTTTCCCGCTTCCAACGCTACCGCGCGCAAGCCTTGCCAGGAGGTGACCAGTTCGTCGATATCGCCCTTCCGGTCGACTCGGTAGTCACGCAAATGAGCGAGGTCGTGCTCTTTGCGGGCGAGCTCTTCCTTTTGCTTCTCCAGATTCACAAGCCGCGCCCGGGTCTTGTCGATCTCTGCCCGGTCCTTCTCCAGTCCCTGCCGCAGGTCCCAGATGCTCCCCCAGCTCTTGAGAACGCTATCTCGTTCGTCGGCCGGAAAGTCAGCGAAGTCTCGGTTTCCCTGGATCTCTGCCTGAAGGCGCTCATCCTGGCGGGCCAGCTCGTCGAGCCGTCTGAGACGGTCCTCGAGATCGGCCGCCTCAGCGCTGAAGAGAAGGTAACGAGTCCGAGAAATCGCATCTCGTGACTCTCGAGTCCCCTCAATCGCTTCCTCCAGGTCAGTAGCCTGATCCGCCAGCTCTCCCCGAACAGTATCTATTCCCTGCAGTTCGCGTTCAGCCTCGGCGACGCGGCCCCGGGTGACAGGAAGCGGCGCAGCTCTGGACCTAGGCGTGCCCACCTGGTCCCGCAAGATGCGGTCCAAGTGACCGATCGCAGACTGCGCTGAGATATCCCGGCGCGCCGTGTCGGCAAGGCTGATGATGGTATCGCCTATTTCCTGTGGAGAGGCTCGACTTTCCTCCGCAATCTCAAACAGCTCGCCCTGGGAGACGAACGCGCATGCATCGAACACCCTTCTAGTCATGCCAATGTGTCGCCGCGCAAAGGGCACATTTCCGTGCCGGCCGCGTCCAAAGTCACCGGTCACGTCTCTACCGACTCCTAGGTCCCAGACGTTCGTAGGCACGTCGGAGGTGCTGAAGTCTCGCTGCACCCGGTACCTAACACCGTTCTCGAGCTCATACTCCAGCGTCCCGCCGTATGGTGGCCCACTCCAGGGCACAAAGCGCTCGCGAGCAGCGTTCTCCGAGGCGCGCGCTCGGTCGCTCTCGTAGAAACCGAAGATAAGGGCGAGTATCGAATGCTGTAGTGTGGACTTCCCCGACTCGTTGGGTCCCTGGAATAGGTGCAGCCCCGGCGCTATGTCTTCCCGGAAGTCTCGTAAGCAGCCGAAGCCTTCTATCTCGATCCGGGTGATTCTCACCGGGGCCGCACCTCCTGGCCGGAAAAGGCTTGTAGCCCGTACCGTAGAGCGTTCTCTAGCATCTGCCTTTCGGAGCCTTGCACCCTGTCGATTCGCTCCTGCATGAGCCGGACAAATGCTCCCCGGGTGGTGGTTTCCTCTCGCATTTCCTCCAAGTTGAAGGCGACCTGGGTCTGATCGGCGATCTCTACGTAGCGGAACCGCTCAGCCGTCGCGGACAGCAGGCCCGCTACGTTGATATCCAGTTCGGGCTCAGCCTGACCTACGAGCAGCACCCTGACGATGTCGGGTGCGGGCGAGCTCTCGCCAGCGAGACGTGCGATGGCCTCGCGGACTTGATCCGATGTTGACATGCCGGCCACGTCGATGCGTTCCGTGCGGTAGAAAACCTCGTTGATCTGGACTGGCGCCGCGGTGGCGCCGTGTTCACCGACGTTCAGCAGAATGACGTGGTGGGGCCCCGCCTCATCAAATCCCAGCGGTTCGGGATTGCCCGGGTAGCCGTAAAGAGGTGAGCCAGCCGGAGAGAGACGCATGGTGTGATAGTGTCCGAGCAGCACAAAGGCAGCGCCGCACCCCTCCACATCGCTCACCTCGAAGGGGCAGTGGGCCGCCTTTCGTTCGGGCACCGCCGAGACATCCGAGCCATGAAGCAGAGCGATGGCCGTCTCCGACCGATCCAGCTGCAGATCCCGCAGGAGATTGTCTCGAACGGCGGGGCTGTTGTGCCCAACGCCCCAGACCGCTACGGCGCCCGCAACCGCGACTGGCTGCCATTGCATGCTGTCGAAGATGTGCACGTTGCCGGGCCAATCCAGCCGCCGGTATAGGCTATCCGGAACGTATCGGTCGTGGTTGCCTGGAGCGATCAGCACCGGCCGCGGCGCCAACCGCTCGAATTGGCTCAGGATGAAACGACCCGTGTCAAGCGTGACTCGGTCGTGCTCGTAGAGGTCGCCACCAACGGTGACAGCATCGACGTTGCGCTCGAGGGCCGCATCGACGATGCGGCGTAGCACGCTCCGGAGCTCTTCACGGCGCCTACTGGCCTCGCTCGAGGCCATGCCAACGCTGGCAAACGAGCAGTCCAGGTGAAGGTCAGCGAAGTGTAGAATCTTTACCACTGCCGCAGTCCTGACTGGGAACTCGTCATTCCGGCCGCTCATACCGCGGATACATTATATCGCGCATATCAATCGGGTTTGGCCATCGTCGGCGTCTCATGGGCGAGATCCTGCATCCTCCGCTCCTGGCAGTTCGCCCAGCACCACCAAATGACTTCGCGCCCTCGATGTTGCGACGTAGAGTTGCTCCTCTCGCACATCCGGCCGCATCCTGTGGAGTTCAGTGAGGATCACCACGGCGGACTCAAGGCCTTTGAACGCAGGGATGCTCGAGCATAGTATGGAAGCCGGACCGGGGGGGGGACTGCCACGTCAGGGACAGATTGCCGAGGCGCTTGCCTTCCTCCCAGCAGCTCGATGCGGAGCTCCTCGGCGTCAGTATGGTGATCTCGCCTGGCAGCACATGCTGCTCCACGACCAGCCTGTGGAGCAGCCTGCGCAGCTCGGCCTCAGTCTTCTCGGGCGGGACGGCGAGCACCTCCGCCTGTGTGCCAGGCGGCCCGGCGCAGGTGGGTAGCATCTCTCCTTGCCAGAAGGAGGTCACCACCTTATGGATTTTCTGGGTATTCCTGCAGTTGATGGTCAATCGTAAGGGTGGCCAATGGACCGGATAGGAGCCCCCGGCGGCGTAGATGGACTGGTTGTCGTCTTTGAAGATGTACAGGACGCCGTTCTTCTCGTCCTCGAGCCAGGCCTCCAGCGGCACCCACCAGGATTCCCGGAAGTCCTGGCCCTCGTCCACAATGATCGCATCGTAGCCAGGGGCGAGACGCTCCCTGGCCTCGAAGAGGGCGTTAGGCAGAGTGTGGTCCCAGAACTCCTGGGGAGGGGGCCAGGGTCTATAGTCCGGGAGCGGTATCGCTGCCTCCTCTGCCTTGACTGCGCAGAGCTCGTGGAAGTGGTGAACATCCACGTCCGACCCGGCGCTCAGCGAGTCCCTCGCCCAACCTGCCAGGGCGCGGTTGAAGCAGACGAATAGCGTCCGGAACCCCTCCTGTGAAAGCCGCCGCGCCTTCTCCAGGGCGAGCATCGTCTTGCCCGATCCCGCACACCCCTCGATGAGAGCCCGTCGGTAGGCGGACAGGATGTGGAGAACTTGAAATTGTTGCTCCGTCAGCTCGCGAAGCACAACCTCTTCTTGATCGATCCGGGTGCGTAGCGTTATCTCCAGCCTGTAGCTGGGGGCGAGGAGGCGTACGAGAGCGTCAACTGCCTGCGCCCCTGGTCCCTCCTGGTCCCGGTTCCAGAAACGGAGGGCGTCCTCGATGGCCCTGCGGGGATCGCGGAGTTTCGCGGCGTCGAGGACGGTCTCCGGTGGCGCATCTACACCCAGGTGAAGATTCTCGACGCTAACGTCCGGGAAGGCGACGGCATGTCCGAAATGGTAGCGGTACGGAGCTGTGGACGGCGTATCCCGGCACTTGCTGACAAGTGCGTGCATTGACCCGGTGACCTGCCTGAAGGGATCCTTGATCTGATTATCTCTTCCCGCCTGGTCCCTGCTGCGCCAGATGCCAGTGGAGGCGTCTCGGCCGATAGTCCCGCCTTTCACCTCTAGCACGAGCACGCCCAGCCGCGGATGGGCGAGAACGAAGTCGGCCTCGCCGTCCTGAGGATCCCGACCGCGACACCCGCTCAGCCAACGCACTCCATGGAAGACCGTGAAATCTTTCGGAAGACTCCGTTCGAAGAGCTCGTAGAGCCTGCGTTCCGCTGGGCTCTCGACGTCTGCTGGCAGATGCTCCGGGAACATCCTGGCCATGGCGGCTTGTTCCTGTGCTTATCGGTGTTCAGCGAGAGGATAGAACACCCAGGTGGAGGATCGCAACTCAGCCTTCAAGAGAGTTAGCCCCCTTACCGACTCAGACGGCAGGCAAAGACCAAGACGAGCCTTTCTTGTCTTCCGCAGAAGAGGTTCAGCTTGTGCCCTCTCAGCAAAGAGCGTCAAAAACGCGGACCATGGCCTCCGTGTCCCGTCGGCAGTAGTCCAGCAGCGCCTGCCCCAGACGTGCTCGCTCGGACTCTTCCGTTTCTGGCGAGATCATCCGGGCGAAGGCGACGGACGCGTGGCCGCCCTCCTGGATCTCAAGGTCGTCGTACCCAAGCTCTGGCACCACTGCCGGCAGAACTGCCTTCACCGAGTAGCTGCCGTGGAACCCAGGATGGTAGTTAGTGAGCACTGACCGTGCTCACGCAGCACTCGATTCGAGATCGAGGAGCGTGGCTTCATCCCAAATCCTCACTCCACGGTCCCGCGCCAGCCGAGCCGCATCGGCGGTTACGCCTGCCGGTGCGGCTAGAACCGCCTGGATACTGCTCCCGGCAGGGATCACGCCAAGCAGTTCTCTCACGACCTCCACCCCCACAGCGCGGGCGTGATCCTTGCATTGGACATAGATCCTCTGTTCCAGACCGATCTCATCGATTCTGGTCGCGATCAGATCGATGCCGCCATCGCGGCTTCTCAGTGTCTGCTCCACCGACCAACCTCTGGCACGAAGGATATTTGCACACCGTTCTTCCAGCTCGAGTCCGGTTCGCTTCACGCGGCGCTCCGCAGCGGTAGCCGGCGCCTCTAGGCCAAAAAGCCCGAAGATCTCGTCTCGCGTGAGCCGTGATGCAACGTCCAGCGAGACATCGTCGATGATTTCGTCGAAAAGCTGCTGCTTCTCAGCCAGCACGTTCTGAATTCGCTCTTCAATGGTACCCTCGCATGTATACTTAAACACTGTTACCGGTACTACTTGACCCATTCGATGTGTACGGTCCTCTGCCTGGCGCTCAACCGCCGGATTCCACCAGCGATCAACGTGGAAGACGTACGAGGCTTCCTGGAGGTTTAGTCCGAGACCCCCCGCCCTGAGAGAGAGAATGAGTGCTCGGTGCGCGCTGTTGCTCTTGAATCGCTGGATCACCCTGTCACGTTCCTCGCCGGACATGCCACCTGTATAGATGAGTGGTTCGAAATCTTTAAGCGCGGCGGCTATTGCGCTGACCCCGAACGACTCGTCCGTATACTGCGAAAAGAGAAGTGCACGATGGCCTTCTTCGGCTAGCGTCGTTATGCGTTGCCGTATGTCAAGGAACTTCGCGGACTCTCCTGTCTCAGGGTCAGCGTTGCAGATTTGCTTCAGGCGAGTGATTAGCTCTAGGACATGCTCAATACGTACCGCCTGGCCCATTTCACGCAGGTGGAAGATCCCCTCTTGCTCGGCACGGATATAGCTCTCCTGCTGCGTGGGCAGAAGAGGAATGATGATTGTGATGACCTGCTTGGGCGGAAGTTGATCTAGTACATCGGACTTCCGACGTCGCAGCTGCAGTTCCCTGTGACGCGCCAGCAATTCCTGTCCCGGCACATATCTCCTAATCGAGGTCTCATCACCCTGATCAACAAATTCCAGTATGGAGGCCAGGTCATCAAGCCTGTTCTCGAGGGGAGTTCCGGTCAACGCCCAAGAGCGCCTCCGGCGGAGTTGTTTGGCCGCACGGCTAATCTCCACGTCGCGGTTCTTGATCTTCTGCGCTTCGTCGAGAACGACAATGTCCCACAGCTTGCGGCGGGGAGGCGTCTCCGCACCACCGGTGGAATCGGAACGCAGAGTCTCATAACTCACAATCGTCACATGGGCGTCTGCCTTCCACTGCCATGACCGATCCGCAGTGGAACCACGTACGGCAATCAGGCGCAGCTCCGGTGCCCACCGGTATAACTCGCGCCTCCATTGATTGATGAGGCTCGCCGGCACAACCACTAAGACCGAGTCGATAGTTCGCTGGATGCAAAGTATTCGAATTGCGGCGATAGTCTGAACCGTCTTGCCCAGTCCCATATCATCGGCCAGCAGGATCCGATCAGAGGTCAGTAGTGCCCGAACTCCGTCAAGCTGAAATCCCATGAGCTGACCAGGCCAGTCAAGAACTGTCGAGGGGCCAGGCAGCAGTGATTCGAGCGGTACGGCGAGGGCGATCCGAAGTCTATCTGCCAGCGACAGACCCTCTGATGCAGATCCAATCGTTGGAACCACCATGCCAGACCCACCCGCAGCCCTTGGTCCCGACAACTGGTTCAATACTGGCCGAGGCTCTCGTGCCTCAATGCTTATGCTTGTACTGCTGTCTACCGATGGGATGGGGCCCCGAAGAAGCCAGGCTACTGGGGCAGGCCCACTGGGTTGACAACTGAGCGACCCTACAGATCTTGGGCGTGCGGAAGAGACGTCAGAGATGTGTAGAGGGGCTAGTGGCTCGGGCCGTCGTCGCCTCCGCCACCAAGGCAGTCGCTCGCTGCTCTTCGCTCGCGCGTTCCACCACGGTGATTGCGCCATTGTCAGCTGAACGCCTCCTCAACGCCAGTCGCCGCTCGCTCGAAGGGCTCGGTGGAGAGCTGTCGGGAGTGTAGCGCCTCTAGTAGCCGGCGCGCTTGAGACCCGGGCGCTGGCGTCTCGCCGACCCAAAAGAGGTGAACGGTTTCGGCAAGAGCTTCGGACGATTCGCTTGGTGAGTGGATGGCCCCAGCTTCGGCGACCCGACATAGGGGTATACGCACCTCGATGTCCTCCGTGAACACCCGTGGAGATACTTCGTCTGCAAGGGATAGAAGTAGTGCTGGCTCCTTGGGACACGCGGCGAAGAGTGCCTTACAAAGTGCCGTAACGGCGTGCCGTCGCGCGTCGCCGAGTCGCCAAAGGAACGAAGCCGCCACATCTATACGGGTGAAACTAAAGTCGATCGGCTCGCCGCGCGAATTGACGCAGAAGAGCGCCGCACGGATGCCCTTCGCGTCTGGCTCCTCGACGAACCTAAGATATCCCGCCAGACCGAGTTCCTCACTCTCTGCCAGATCTCGAAATGGAACTGACATATCAGTCGCGGGCTTCTGATGCCCCCTCGGTCGCCTGTTCCGCCTCGGAAGACTGCTCGAGATCCAGGTCCTCCTCGTATGAGGGTCGCAGCTCTTGCTCTTCGGTGTTGACCGCCGCATCGGGATAGAGGCGCTTTAGATCCCATTCATTGATCCACCTGCGAACATAGGACCGCATGGCCTTGTCCATTGCCCTGATACCGAACTCAACGTCCGGTGGCTCCCAACTGTACGCGCGAGCGTGGATGTCCTTGAGCTTGCGGTACGTCTGGTCGAGCACAGAGTCGTCGGGCGGCGTGAGTAATACGGCTTCGCGTTCGATAATGCGCATCCCGACCTCAGCCTGCGCCGCCAGAATGTTGTACTCGTCTGTCTCCTTGCTGCGAAGGCGCGGGCCAACGTTGTCTCTGTCACCCTTCTGCTCCAGCACCACGGCCTCAAAATCATCAAGGATCGTCGCAACAGCCATCAGGCCCGGATACTCCTGGCCCTCGATCAGCCCCATCCAGCGCGCAAGCTCGGCGTACGACTTCGCTCGCAGCGCAGCGCTGTAGCGACTGATGAGTTCGACTTCGTCGATAAGGAGAACCCACCCTTTGTAGCCCGCACCCAGCATCAGCCGGGCCGCGAATGTGAAGAGTTGAAGAGCTAGCTGGCGTGCTGGCACCTTCCTCACATGGAAGGTCGCCGCCTGCCCGATCTGCCTCAGACCCTGTCGGACGTGGGCGATTGGCAACTTGTCTCCAGACCAGAAATTCCGTATCTCTTCGACAAGCTCCGGGTCGTTGTTGAGACGCTCATGAAGAAGCAGAGTAGCGGGGAATATCCTGCCCACGCCTGAGTCGTCACGATTGGCCCACTTGTAAAGTTCCGCATAAGAAGACGTGTCCTGGCGCAGGCCAAGGGCGATCTCCTGGATAGCCTGCCCGCTCAAACGCGGGACGACGGCAGCTTCGATCGCTGCCCGATAGACTTTGGCAGGATCGAATAGCGGCGTCTCTTTACTGATGACGATGTGACTGCAGACGAAGTGCTCCGAAACAGCCTTATCTTGCAGGTACTTCAGCAGATGCGACTTGCCAGTCCCGAACCCACCTTCAAGAAGCAGGCCGCGTACCTGGCGCTCACCCGCTACTGCCTCTTCCATAGAGGCCAGTCGCTCCAGGAAATGCTGCTCTACCTTCTCCTGGTTACTTCCAAGGACGCGCACCGCATCTGCATTAGGCACGCCATTGCGGAGGGCTTCGAGAGCGCGGCGGTAGTCGACTGTCTGATGTCCCGCGCTCATTGTGGCTCCTCCACCGGCAAGGATGATAGCCGAACGAGTGATGCCATCGGGTTGACGAGCCTTCGGTCGCGGATCTCATCGAAAATGCGAGCCTTGAGAGCTCCGTAGACGCCGACGCCACGGCCAAGAGGATCTTCATCGAGAAAGGCGATCTCCGGTGCGACAACGATCAGGCATCCTCTCAGTCGATCGGTTCCGTCGATGAACTGGCGCAGCACCTCGTACGTATCGAGCACGGCCGCCTTCGTGTAGTAAAGCTTATTATCCTTCGGATTTCTCGCCACCGTAACCCGCGCTATGTCCAGCACGACCAGGATGCCCGTGTAGCCAGCGAACCTTATCCACCGAAGCAGTGACTCGAAGAAGTGACGTGCATTCGCCCTGTTTATTCGGCTGAATATCTGGTACGGCTTGACGGCGCTTATCGCCGTATTGCGCCCAGTCAACCAATCAGTCAGGACCTGAACCGTCGTTTCCGCCTCCGGACCCCCGGTGAGCTGCGCCAGACAAAGCTGGGTCATCGCAACCCGAAACTCCTTGGACATCTTGCGCTGTCTGAAAACCCTTCTCTCAATGTGCCTGCGTAGCTCGTTCTTCAGGAAGTCCGGTCCGAGTCCATTCTCCTCGGCTATTCGAAGCAAGAGCGGGGTATCGCCGTCGGGTGGCCGGCGGTAGCCCTCCTCTTCTGCCAGCCGCACGATTACCCGCTCACTCAGGCGTTGCCAGGGAATCTGATCCGCAATGCGAAAGAAGATCTGCTCGATCATGTGGACCTTCGTATCGGCCGCGCTCACGTTGGCAACCAGATAGCCCGCCTTTAGGGCCCAACTCTCCAAACGGTCGCTGAGGAGGGGCTTGACTTGATCGTCAAGTGGAACGGCGAACTTGATGGCGGCGCCGCCTTCCTTCAAGAAACTATCAAGATACTCTCGCCCTATGAAGTCAACCCAATCTTGCGGCTTCATGTTCGGAGGCATCAGTCACCCTCGCTGAAACGGATTCCATAATAGGTGACAGTCTCCCCGTCGGGTGCGACAAACGAGAAGAGACCCTTACCCTCCCTGATACCGGCGCTGGCGGGAAGCGAGAATCTGGCGCCAGACTTCACCTGGGCCAAGCCGCTGCGGCCCAGGAGAAACATATCCCTTCCAAAGTCGCTCTTGTCGTATTCAGAAGCCGTGCCGGGCAGAAGCGTAATGGCTTCGTAGATGCTGGAGAGTGGCACGGTCTTCCCCATTCCATCCTTGCCAGCGATGAGGCGATAGGCGCGGTAAAGTGCCTCCAGGAATCTCTCACCTGCAAACTTGGGCTTCTTCATCTGGTTAGCCTTTAGAAGGGCCACGAGCTTCGACGGCCGAATCGCAGGCACCCTCTTTCTGTCGATTCTCACAGCGCGTTCGGCCGGGACAACGCGGACTACGGAAGGGAACGCAACCAGCCGCTCGTCCTGGCGGTCGATCCTGAGACCTTCCGTCTTGGCGACTTCCAGTAGCTCTCGCTCATACTCATCGCGAAGATAGACTTCCTCATCTCCCGGAGCGTACGGCCAGGCGGACCGTGCGTTGGCCACCTCCTGCCTTGCCACTTCGAGCGCTGACTCAAGTCGATCAGACGCCTTCCTGATCTTGGCAATATCGCCTTCGAGAGCAGCTTTCTGCATCTGCTTCGCAGCAACCAATACGGCGCCAGCAGCCTGCGCAGCCGAAGTAGCGGCTCGCTCTGTGTCGGCAAACCCTCGTTCGAATGTTGTCATGGACAGCTCCGAAATCTACTAGTGCGCTGAGCTCCGCGCTATCATTCGTGTGTGGTGCTCCATGTTACCATAGTTTCCCCCAACCGTATGAATAGTGTGCGACTGGATCAAGTAGCTCGCCCCGCGTGAGGCCCTGTAGATCCCCCTGCCAGGCAGGAGTCTTTGATGTTAGCGGAGCGCTCCGACTCAACCTCCCATTAATAGTACCGACCGAACACTAAGGCGCAATAGTGGGGGTTCCCCACGATGTGGATCGAGGGGAAGGGGCACCGAGTCTCTGCAGCGCGGGGCACTGGAAGCCCCAGTTCGCCCATAATCCTGCCAGTGTGCGTTCTGGACAAGATGCCCACGAGAGCGTAGATTAAGGGACAGACAGCCTCGGAGGGGTTCCCAATGACCGCGCGTGCACGATCCGTTCGGTACTCCGTCGCCACCGGCGCGAATCTCGGCTTCGAGCAGAAGCTGTGGCAAGCCGCCGACAAGATGCGCTCCCATATGGACCCGGCGGACTACAAGCACGTCGTCCTGGGCCTCATCTTCCTCAAGTACATCTCCGACGCCTTCGAGGAGCACCGGACGAGGCTGGAGCGCGAGACCGCCGACCCCAAGAGCGAATGGTACGTCAGAGACCCCGCCGCCCGCTACGGGGTGCTGGAAGACCGCGACGAGTACCTTGCGGAGAACATCTTCTGGGTGCCGAAGGAGACCCGCTGGTCATACCTGCTGGCCAACGCAAAGCAGCCCACCATCGGCAGGCTCATCGACGATGCGATGGTCGCCATCGAACGGGACAACCCATCTCTCAAGGGCGTGCTGCCCAAAGACTACGCGCGCCCTTCCCTGGACAAGCAGCGTCTCGGCGAGCTCATTGACCTCGTCGGCACTATCGGGCTCGGTGACAAGGAGAACCGCTCCAAGGACATCCTGGGCCGTGTCTACGAATACTTCCTCGGCCAGTTCGCGAGTGCCGAAGGCAAGAAGGGCGGCCAATTCTACACCGCACGGTGCGTCGTCAGGCTGCTGGTGGAGATGCTCGCCCCGTACAAGGGTCGCGTCTTTGACCCCTGCTGCGGCTCCGGCGGCATGTTCGTGCAGAGCGAGGAGTTCATCCGCCAGCACGGCGGCCGCGTCGGCGACATCGCCATCTACGGTCAGGAGTCGAACCCCACCACCTGGCGGCTGGCCAAGATGAACCTTGCCATTCGCGGCATCGACAACAATCTCGGGCTCGAGAACGCCGACAGCTTCCACCGCGACCTGCACCCCGACCTGAAGGCCGACTACGTCCTGGCCAACCCACCCTTCAACGACAGCGACTGGGGCGGCGAGCGGCTTCGGGAGGACGCGCGCTGGAAGTACGGCATCCCGCCTGTGGGCAATGCCAACTTCGCGTGGGTGCAGCACTTCATCTACCACGTGGCACCGATGGGCATGGCCGGCTTCGTCCTGGCCAACGGCAGCATGTCCTCCAACCAGTCCGGCGAGGGTGACATACGTAAGAAGATCATCGAGGCCGACCTTGTGGACTGCATGGTGGCCCTCCCCGGCCAGCTTTTCTACTCCACCCCGATATCCGTCTGCCTGTGGTTCATCGCCCGCGACAAGAGGAACAAACGCTTGCGCGACCGCCGCGGCCAGACGCTCTTCATCGACGCTAGGAAGATGGGCGCGCTCATCGACCGCATCCACCGGGAACTGACGGGCGACGAGATTGCCCGAATAGCCAGCGCCCATCACGCCTGGCGGGGTGACCCGGGCGCGGGCGAGTACCAGGATATGCCGGGTTTCTGCAAGGCGGCCACGCTGGATGATATCCGCCAGCATGGCCACATTCTTACGCCTGGCCGTTACGTGGGTGCGGAAGAGCTTGAGGACGACGACGAGCCCTTCGACGAAAAGATAAACCGGCTCGCGGCGAAGCTGGAGGGGCAGTTCGCCGAGTCGAGCAGGCTGGAGGAGATCATAAGGCACAACCTCAAGATGGTGGTCGATGGCGGCTGAATGGGCTGTTCGACGGCTAGGTGATCTGACAGAGAACTTCGATTCGCTTCGCGTCCCCGTCAAGGAAGCCGACCGCCGAAGCGGTCCTTACCCATACTATGGCGCGTCGGGCATCGTGGACTACGTTGATCAGTACCTTTTCGACGGCGAGTACCTGCTGATCGCAGAGGACGGCGAGAACCTTAGAAGCCGGAATACTCCCGTCGCCTTCCTAGCGCGAGGAGAGTTCTGGGTCAACAATCACGCTCACGTGGTCCGGGGAAACAGGGAGGCGGACACGCGTTTTCTGATGTATGCCTTGATGACGGCCAACATGGATGCCTACTTGACAGGCTCCACGATGCCCAAACTCACACAGCAGAACCTGAATCGAATACAGATTCTTGCACCTCCCGTGGATGAGCAGCGTGCCATCGCCCACATCCTCGGCACACTGGACGACAAGATCGAGCTGAACAGGCGCACGAGCGAGACGCTGGAGGCCATCGCCCGCGCGATCTTCAAGTCCTGGTTCGTGGACTTCGACCCCGTGCGCGCGAAGGCCGAGGGCCGCGAGCCGCCCTGCATGGACACAGAGACCGCAGCCCTCTTCCCAGACGCCTTCGAGGATTCCGAGCTGGGCGAGATACCAAAGGGATGGAGCGTCGGAAGGGTAGCCGACCTCTGCACGACCCAGTACGGCTACACCGCTGCTGCCGTGGACGAACCGGTGGGTCCAAAGCTCCTGAGGGTGACGGACATCAACAAGCGGAACTGGATCGAGTGGGAACAGGTTCCACACTGCCCCATTGGCGATGGTGAGGAGACGAAGTACCGGCTGGCCGTAGGGGATATCGTAGTGGCCCGTATGGCTGATCCTGGCAAGGCCGCCATCGTAGAGGAGGAGGTCGATGCCGTCTTCGCCTCCTACCTCGTGAGACTGAAGACTCAGTCGCTCGCCCACTCCTACTATCTCTACGGGTTTCTCAAGTCACCGGCCTACGCTGAGTATTGCATCGGGGCTATGGGTGGCTCTGTTCAAGCCAACATGAACGCCAAAGTCATCGTGGCTGCTGACATGGTCATTCCCCCAACGGATGTTCTCCAGTCACTTCTCGACAGAGTGCTGCCGTTTCGACAACGGCTTGTTGATGCCGTCCAGGAATCGCGGACCCTGGCCGCCATCCGTGACGCGCTACTCCCCAAGTTGATCTCCGGCCAGATTCGCGTGAAGAACGCCGAACGGTTCTCTGAAGAGGTCATGTCGTGAGCGTGTGGAGTGATGAGATCCACGAGTCTCTCGCGGCATTTGCGACCGTAGCAGACCTTGCCGGCGACCCAGTAGCCAGAGGCGAGATCGAAACTGAGTTCCTGGCTGCTCCGCACCGCCCTCCCGCTTACCTGCCACTCGGCAAGATGGCGGTGTATGGGTTCTGGTGGAACGGCAGCTGGCTCAAGATAGGCAAGGCAGGACCGAAATCGGGCGCCCGCTACACGAGCCAGCACTACAGCCTGCACAGCGCCCAAAGCACGCTGGCGAAATCCCTCGCAAATGACTCCAATATGCGCACGATACCTGGTTTTGACCCACAGAACCCGGGCGTGTGGATCAAAGCTTCGACTTACCGCGTCAACATCCTTCTGCGCTCAGATAGGCGCAAGGAACTGCTCTCGCTCTTGGAAGCCTTCCTGCATCTGCGACTGAGGCCACGCTATGAGGGTTGACCACGCGCTCGCCGCCCTGCGCGACGCCCTGCTGCCGAACCTGCCGTCAGGCCAAGTCCGCGTGAAGGACGCGGAGAAGTTGGTGGAGGCTTCGCTATGAGTGACACGGTCTTCAAGGAAATCGGTTACAGTCTGGACACGCTCATCTCGGAGATTCAGTCGGGGGAGATTGGCCTGCCGGACATTCAGCGTCCATTCAAGTGGAAGAACCCCAAGGTAAGGGACCTCTTCGACTCTATGTATCGAGGCTTTCCTGTTGGCTATCTGCTCTTCTGGGCAAACGGACTTCCCAATGGCCACCGGCAGATCGGGACCGATACCAAGCAAAGAGTACCGCGTCTCCTGATCGTTGATGGCCAGCAGAGACTCACATCTCTCTACGCCGTCATGAAGGGGGCTGAGGTACTTCGAGAGAACTACCGGAAGGAACGCATATTAATCGCCTTCTCCCCAAAGGATGACGTTCTCCAAGTGGCTGACGCCGCTGTCAAGAATAACGCCGAGTTCATCCCGGACATCAGCGTTCTGTGGGGAGGTGCTAGGGAGACAACCGTGAAAGGCTACCTGGACCGCCTGAGGGCGAGGAGGCCTATCGATCAAGAGGAAGAGAACCGTTTGCGTGAAGCGATAGACCGGCTCTACGACTTGAGGAGCTACCCATTCAGGGTACTAGAGCTCTCAGCCGACGTGAAGGAAGAGGATGTTGCAGAGGTCTTCGTTCGCATCAACAGTATGGGGATGACCCTCAACCAGGCGGATTTCATCCTCACGTTGATGTCTGTCTTCTGGGATGAGGGCAGAACTGACCTGGAGACGTTCTGTCGACTGTCCCGCGAGCCGACCACTGCAGCATCTCCCTTCAACTACTTCATCTGGCCGGACCCTGACCAACTGCTGCGAGTAGGCGTCGGGTTAGGTTTCCGGCGCGCTCGTCTTGAACACGTCTATTCCGTACTGCGCGGCAAGGACATGGAAACGGGCGAGTTCTCGGACGAGCGCAGGGACCAGCAGTTTGCCGTACTCCGCGAGGCGCAGGCCTACACTCTGAACCTGGAGCACTGGCACGCGTTCCTCAAGGTGCCGATACGTGCCGGCTACCGAAGCGGCGCCATGATAACTTCTCAGGTCGGACTGCTGTACACCTACGTCTTCTTCCTCATTGGCAAGCGCGACTTCCGTGTCGACGACTTCACTCTTCGCAACGTGTTGGCGCGCTGGTTCTTCATGACGGCGCTGACCGGCCGCTACAGCGAGTCGCCAGAAAGTCGTATGGAGCAAGACCTGTCTCTGCTCAGAGACGTGCCCGACGCCGCCGGATTCGCTGCCTTGCTCGACAGCATTGTCCGCGACACACTGACCGAAGACTACTGGAACATCACTCTGCCGAACCAGTTGGGCACGTCCGCGTCTCGGACCCCGTCCCTGTTCGCCTACCACGCCTCTCTCAATCTCCTGGAGGCGCGCGTCCTATTCTCCAAGATGAGGGTCTCCGAGCTGCTTGACCCCGCGTCGAAGGCCAACAGAGCAGCCCTTGAGCGCCACCACCTATTCCCGAGGGGATACCTGGCGAAGATCGGAATTGCAGGCACCCGGGACGTCAACCAGATAGCGAACTTCGCTCTGCTGGAGTGGCCTGATAACGTCCACATTGGTGACCAGTCCCCTGCGGACTACTACCCCCGCTATGCCAGCCGGCTTTCGAAGGAGATGTCCTACTGGCATGCCCTCCCCCATGGCTGGGAGAAAATGACGTATCACGACTTTCTAGCCGAGCGTCGCAAGAGCATGGCGCGCGTGATCCGAGACGGGTTCGCAAGGCTGTGGCAGTAGGCGGGAGGACCCTTGGCTGCGTCCAAGCATGTGACCGAGTCTGTTGTCGAAGAAGCCGCGCTGGAATGGCTCGGAGCGCTGGACTACCAGGTTCTCTACGGGCCTGACTTTGGCCCCGGCGAGCCAGCCGCAGAGCGCGCCACTTACGGCGACGTTGTGCTCCTGGAACGCCTACGCTGCGCCTTAGCCCGCATCAATCCCCACGTCCCACCTGAGGCCATAGAGGAGGCCGTCCGCAAGGTCCTCTTGACCGAGAGCCCTAGCCTCGTGGCTAACAACCACCGGTTCCACCGCCTCCTGGTGGACGGAGTTCCCGTGGAGTACCGCGCGGAAGACGGGCGGATAGTTCACGACCAGGTCTGGCTCATGGACTTCGCCGGCAAGGACAACAACGACTGGCTAGCCCTAAACCAGTACACCGTAGTGGAGGCCCACAAAGACCGGCGGCCGGACATCGTGGTCTTCGTCAACGGCCTACCGCTGGCGGTGATGGAGCTGAAGGACGCCACCAAAGAGGAGGCGACCATCTGGCACGCCTTCAACGACCACCAGACCAAGAAGCAGGACATCCCGTCCCTCTTCACCTTCAACCAGGTTCTGGTGATCTCCGACGGCCTGCAGGCACGCGTTGGGTCACTCACTGCTGACCGCGAGTGGTTCCTCCCCTGGCGGACCATCGAGGGCGAGGAGTTGGCCCCAGCAGCTGTGCCGCAGTTGCAGGTCCTTCTCGAAGGCCTCTTTGAGAAACGGCGATTCCTGGACTTCTTGCGTCACTTCATCGTCTTCGAGGACGACAAGGCGGGGCCAGTGAAGAAGCTTGCCGGCTATCATCAATATCACGCGGCGAACCGGGCCGTGGAGGCGACGGTGGTGGCTGCCGGGCTTGGCGGCGACCGGCGCTCCGGCGTCGTCTGGCACACCCAGGGGTCCGGCAAGAGCCTGACGATGGCGTTCTATGCTGGCAAGGTCATCCTCCACCCCGCGATGGAGAACCCCACCATCGTGGTTCTCACGGACCGCAACGACCTGGACGGCCAGCTCTTCGGCAAGTTTGCCCGCTGCCACGAACTGTTGAGGCAGAAGCCTGTCCAGGCCGAGAGCCGAGCACACCTACGCGAACTCCTTAGGGTCGCCTCGGGCGGCATCGTCTTCACCACGATCCAGAAGTTCTTTCCGGAACAGAGAGGCGACACCCTTCCCGCGCTGTCCCACCGTCGCAACATCATCGTCATCGCTGACGAGGCGCATCGCAGTCAGTATGACTTCATCGACGGCTTCGCCCGCCACATGCGGGACGCCCTTCCCAACGCCTCGTTCATCGCGTTCACCGGGACCCCCATCGAGCTGGCGGATAAGAACACCCGGGCCGTTTTCGGCGACTACGTCAGCATCTACGATATTCAGCGAGCCGTCGACGACGGCGCCACTGTGCCGATCTTCTACGAGAGTCGCCTGGCCAAGCTCGAACTCAAGCCCGAGGAGAAACCGCATCTGGACGAGGAGTTCGAGGAAGTCACGGAGGGCGAAGAGGAGTACCTCAAGGAGAAGCTCAAGACCAAGTGGGCAGCCCTTGAGGCGATAGTAGGGACAGAGAAACGGATCGCCCTTATTGCGGATGACCTGGTCCGGCATTTCGAGGAGCGCCTGGCGGCGATGGACGGCAAGGCCATGGCAGTGTGCATGAGCCGCCGCATCTGCGTCGACATGTACAACGCAATTGTGCGGCTGCGGCCTGAGTGGCATGACCTGGACGACGACAAGGGAGTTATCAAGGTCGTTATGACCGGGTCCGCATCGGACAAGCTGGAGTGGCAGCCGCACATCCGGAACAAGCCCCGTCGGGAGGCGCTGGCGAACCGGTTCCGGGACCCAAACGACCCGTTCAAGATCGTGATCGTCAGGGACATGTGGTTGACCGGATTCGACGCCCCCAGTCTCCACACCATGTACATCGACAAGCCAATGCGCGGCCACGGCCTCATGCAGGCCATAGCGCGCGTGAATCGCGTGTTCCGGGACAAGCCCGGCGGCCTCGTGGTGGATTACCTGGGACTGGCTGACCAACTCAGGGACGCCCTGGCCGTCTATACAGAAAGCGGCGGCGCTGGCAGCACGGCAATCGACCTTGAGGAAGCGGTTGCTGTGATGCTGGAGAAGTACGAGATCGTGGCAGCCATGTTCGGGGGCTTCGACTACTCCGCCTTCATGACCGGCTCGCCCGCCCAGCGGCTTCAGATTCTGGGCCCGGCCCAGGAGCACATCCTGGCCCAGGGTGATGGCAAGGCGCGGCTCCTCAAGTCGGTGACCGAACTGTCGCAGGCCTTCGCCCTGGCCGCCACTCACGAAAAGGCCCTGCGCATCCGGGACGACGTGGCCTTCTTCCAGGCGGTACGCGCTGCCCTGGCCAAATCGCTGACCACCGGGAAACCCGAGGAGGACTTCGACCACGCCATCCGCCAGATTATCTCTAAGGCCATCGTGTCCGACAAGGTGATCGACATCTTCGCGGCGGCCGGGCTGAAGAAGCCCGACATCTCGATATTGTCCGAGGAGTTCTTGGCCGAGGTACGCGGCCTTCCCCACAAGAACCTGGCCGTGGAACTCCTCAAGAAGCTGCTGACCGATGAGATCAAGGTCCGCTCTAAGAAGAACTTGGTGCAGGCCCGTTCCTTCGGGGAGATGCTGGAGCGCGCGGTGCGCGCCTACCAGAACAGGGCCATCGAGACGGCCCAGGTGATCGAGGAGCTGATCCAGCTAGCGAAAGAGATGAAGGCGGCTGAGGCGCGTGGCGAGGAGCTGGGGCTTACGGACCAGGAGCTGGCCTTCTACGACGCCCTAGAGGTGAACGACAGCGCCGTGAAGGTACTGGGAGACCAGACTCTCCGCACCATCGCCCGCGAACTCGTGGACACCGTGAGGCGGAACGTCGCCATCGACTGGGCCGTCAAGGATAGCGTCCGGGCCAAGCTCCGAACGGTTGTCAGGCGCGTCCTGCGGAGACACGGCTATCCTCCCGACAAGCAAGAGCGGGCCACTCTCACCGTCCTCGAGCAGGCCGAGCTCCTGTCGTGGGAGTTGGCGGCGTAGCGGAACTAGGGCACGGGCACGTCACTCTGGCCCACAACATCCCCATCTAGTGTACCGTCAAGCAAGCCGTGTAATGGAGGTCATCGGACGCTCAGCGATCACCTGCTCCGTCGGCAGGAGCTCACCCTCGGCACCGCGCCGATGACACCCCGCCACTCAAGCCAGAATGACCCAGAGGTTGCGCTCCTGGCCGTTTCTCCTGCACGACGAGGGACAAGCGCGGGCTGGAGTGTGACGAGCGACGCCGGTACACTATCGCTCGTTCCCCGTCACTGCCTGTGAAGTCAGATAACTGGCGGTATCGGACATCCTTGTAAGGGGGTGCGCATGGTAGTCGAGCCGGGACACGAAGCAGCAAGGGACCCACATGGTCAGAAAGGGTGCGAACCTAAGAGTCATCCAGGAGGCGCTGGG
>Ga0315284_10003914_pt1 | contig 21149 bp, 18 predicted proteins | sample YL17G09_16_MG_FD_203696 | JGI IMG/M metagenome (GOLD analysis project Ga0315284, IMG submission 203696) | Sediment microbial communities from Yellowstone Lake, YNP, Wyoming, USA - YL17G09_16 | ecosystem: Environmental > Aquatic > Freshwater > Lake > Sediment | place: USA: Wyoming | collected...
TTCTCGAAGTGCGCAATCCGTCTCTTGTTCATGGCTGCGTTCCCCGCTCCACGCTCGTGTCAGCCGCCCGCCCGCCGTACCGCCAGCTGCGCGCGGAGGCCGTCCAGCTCCGCTTCCTGCACCAGATCGGCGTCCGCCTCCGGCGGCGCCGTCCGGACCTGCCGGGCGAGGGTCTCGCCCGCGATATACGCCGCGTGCTCCTGCGCCGCAGCGAGGACCGCCGGGTCGCCGGCGACCCACAGGTCGATGCGGTCGGCCACCCGGTAGCCGGCGTCGCGCCGCAGGCGCTGCACCCGGCTCACGATCTCCCGCGCCAGCCCTTCCCGCCGCAGCGCGTCGCTCAGCGCCGGATCGATGGCCGCGACCACCACCCCGTCGGCCCGGACCACCACATCGCCCCGAGCCTGCCGGTGGACGACGAGGTCGTCCGGCTCGAGCCGCACGGCGCCACCCTCGACGACGATCTCCACCGGCTCGCCCGCCTCGAAGCGGGCCACCGCGTCGGAGGAGAGCCGCCGGATGGCCGCCGCCGCCGCCGGGGTCGCCGTGCCGAATCGCTTGCCGAGGGCACGAAAACTAGGCCGCGCTTCCAGCGTGACAAGGTCCGTCCCCGCGTGCACCAGCTCGACCCGCTTGACATTGACCTCGGCCGAGAGTAACGGCACCAGCGCGTCGAACAGGGCGCGGTCCACGTCGACCGGGACCGCCGCGAGCATCCGCGACAGCGGCTGCCGGACGCGGATCCCCACGTCCTCGCGGGCGCTGCGCGCCAGCGACGCGAGCCGCCGGACCACGTCCATCGCCCGCTCGAGCGCCTCGTCCTCGTGCGCCGGCACCGGGTGCGGGAACGGCGCCAAGTGCACCGACGTCCCGGCCAGCGCGCGGTGGATCGCGTCGGCGAGGAACGGCGCCGCCGGCGCCAGGAGCCGGGCCGTGATGGCCAGAACGTCGTGCAGCGTGGCGAGGGCCGCGGGGTCCGCCGCGCCGCCCGGCACCCAGAAGCGCGCCCGGTTGAGCCGCACCCACCAGTTCGACAGGTCGTCCACGACGAACCCGACGATCGCGCGCGTGCCCGCCGTGACGTCGTAGCCCGCCCACGCCTCGCGGACCGTGCGGATGGTCCGCGACAGCCGGCCGTGCAGCCAGCGGTCGCCCAGGGGCCGCGCCGCCAGCGGCGGCGCCCCGTCGGCGCGGCGCCAATCCTCGGCGTAGAGCTGGAAGAGGTTGTAGGTGTGCCGCAGCTTCTCGAGCACGCCCCCCGCCACGTCGGCGAGGGCGCGTTCGTCGAAGCGCTTCGGCAGCCACACCTGGCTCGAAGTGAGGAGGTAGAGCCGCACCGCGTCCGCGCCGTACTTCTCGATGACCGCGGCCGGGGCCACCGTGTTGCCGCGGCTCTTCGACATCTTCTGGCCGGCGGCGTCGAGCACCAGCTCGTTGACGATGACGTGGCGGAACGCCGTCTGCTCGAAGACCGTCGCCGCGATCGCGAGCAGCGAGTAGAACCAGCCCCGCGTCTGGTCCACCCCCTCGGCGATGAAATCCGCCGGGAAGTGGTCGCGGAACTCCTGCTGGTTCTCGAACGGGTAGTGCCACTGCGCCACCGGCATCGCGCCCGAGTCGAACCAGGTGTCGATGACCTCGGGGACGCGCCGCATCGTCGCGCCGCACCGCCGGCACGGCCAGGTGTAGCCGTCGATGTGCGGCTTGTGCGGGTCGAAGTCCGCCGGCAGCGGCTTCCCCCATCGCTCGGCCAGCTCGCGGTACCCGCCGATCGCCTCGACGTGGTCGGCGTCGGCGTCGCAGATCCACATCGGGAGCGGCGTGCCCCAGAAGCGGTCGCGCGAGAGCGCCCAGTCCACGTTGTTCTCGAGCCACTCGCCGAAGCGCCCGCTGCCGATCTCCGGCGGATGCCAGGCGATGTGCGCGTTGAGGTCGAGCAGCCGCTCGCGGATCGCCGTGGTGCGGATGAACCACGAGGCGCGCGGATAGTAGAGCAGCGGCGTGTCGCACCGCCAGCAGAACGGGTAGGTGTGTTCGACCGTCTCGCGGCGGAACAGGAAGCCGTGCTCCTTGAGCCGCTGGATGATCGCGGCGTCCGCCTCCTTCACGAACACGCCCTCGATCGCGTCCCACGTCGTGCCCGTGAACCGGCCCGCGAGGTCCACCGGCACGTCGAAGGCGAGGCCGTGCGCCCGCGCCACCGCGTAGTCGTCGGCGCCGAACGGCGCCATGTGCACCAGCCCGGTGCCGTCCTCCGCCGTCACGAACTCGCCGGGCACCACGACCTGGGTCGCCTCGCCCGCCGGTTCCGCCACGATGTCGAGCGGCCGCCGGTAGCGCAGGCCGACGAGGTCCTTCCCCAGAAAGCGCGCCACGACGGGGTACGCCGCGAGCGGCTCCGCCTCGCCGCCGGGCGCCACGTGCGGCGCGCGCGCCTCCGCCACGATGATGCGGCGGCCCTTCATCTCCACTTCGACGTACGGCAGGTCGGGGTGCACCGCGACGGCGAAGTTCGCCGCCAGCGTCCACGGTGTCGTCGTCCAGATCAGCAGGAAGCGGTCCGGCCCGTCCACCAGCGGGTACAGGACGTAGACCGACGGGTCCTTCGCCGTGTCGTAGCCGAGGGCCAGCTCGTGGCTCGAGAGCGCGGTGCCGCAGCGCGGGCAGTACGGCAGGACCTTGTGGCCGCGCTCCAGCAGCCCCTTGTCGTACAGCTGGCGGAGCAGCCACCACACCGACTCGACATAGCCATTGGAATAGGTGACGTACGGCCGCTCGTAGTCGAGCCAGTAACCGATGCGGTCGGAGAGCCACTCCCACTCCGCCTTGTACTTCCACACGCTCTCGCGGCACAGCCGGTTGAACTCGGCCACGGAGACCTTCGCGCCCGCGTGGTCGCCGATCTCCGTTTTGGCGGTGATGCCGAGCTGCTTCTCGACCTCGATCTCCACCGGCAGGCCGTGCGTATCCCAGCCGGCGATGCGCGTCACCTGCCGGCCGTTCATCACCTGGAAGCGGCAGACGAGGTCCTTGATCGTCCGCGCGAAGACGTGGTGGATGCCCGGCCGGCCGTTGGCGGTGGGCGGGCCCTCGTAGAAGACGAACGGCTCGCCGCCCGCCGTCTGGCGCTGGGTGGCGTGGAAGAGGTCCTCCGCCTTCCAGCGCTCGAGGAGCGCACGCTCCCGCTCGTCGGGGCGCGCGTCGGTGGGCAGGACGGGAAAGCGGGACGGCTTCACGCGGCGAGCCTGCGGAGGACTCCGCGGATCAGCGCGGTGAGCTTCGGCTCGGCGGTCGCGGCGGTGGCCAGGATGCGCTCGAGCGAGGCGGGTTGGAGTGCGTCGGGGAGGCACGCGTCGGTGATCACGGCGAGGCCGAGGACCTTCATCCCGCCGTGGACCGCGGCGATGACCTCCGGGACGGTGCTCATCCCCACCACGTCCGCGCCGATGCCGCGCAGCAAGCGGTACTCGGCCCGCGTCTCGAGGTTCGGACCCGGCACCGCCACGTACACGCCCTCGCGGAGGACGATGCCCTGTTCCAGCGCGACGCCCCGCGCGAGTGCCGCGAGGCCGGGGTCGTAGGGCGCCGACATGTCGGGGAAGCGCGGGCCGAGGCGGTCGTCGTTCGGCCCCACCAGCGGGTTGTCGCCGAGGAGGTTGATGTGGTCGGCGATGAGCATCAGGTCGCCGGGCGCCCACAGCGGGTGCATCCCGCCGACGGCGGTCGAGACCACCAGCACCTCGGCGCCGAGCGCGCGGAGCACCCGGACGGGAAGCGCGATAGCCGATAGCCGATAGCCTTCATAGGAGTGGACCCGGCCCGCCATCGCCGCCACCGGGCAGCCCTCGAGGGTGCCGAGGAGCAGTTTGCCGGCGTGCGACTCGACGGTGGAGAGGGGAAAGCCGGGGATGTCGGCGTACGAGACTTCCGCCTCGACGGCGATCTCCGCGGCGAGACCGCCGAGACCGGTGCCGAGGATGATGGCGGCCTTCGGCCGGGTCGGCCAGCGCGCGCGCACGACCGCGGCCGCGCGCTCGACCGCCTCGAGGTTCACTCCTCGACGATCGACTTGATCCATCGCGGCGACGACTTGCGGCTCTCCCGCGAGCGCTCGCCCTCCGATTCGGAGGCCGGCGCGATCATCCCGGCCACCTTGCCGAACGGCGCCGGCTCGTTGGCCGCAACGGCGTCGAGTTCCGCCTTCTGCCGCTCCACGATGTTCCGCAGCACCGACAGGTAGGCGTGGTGCTGGCGGGAGAGCGCCTCGGCGGAATCCTGGAGCTTCTCGATGTCCCGGTGGGCGCGCTCGAGGCGCGTTTCCGCCACCGCCTCGGCGGCCCGCACGATCATCTGCGCCGCGCGCTCCGCCTGCTCCTTCGTCTCGGCCCGGAGCTGCTGCGCCGCCACCAGGGCCTCGTTCAGCGCCTTCTCGCGCTCCCGGAACGTCTCGAGCTGCTCTACCACCGCGCGGTGTTTCTCCTCGAACGCGATCTTCTCCCGCACCAGGCGTTCCATCTCGTCGGCGACGCGCGAGCGGAAGTCCTCGACCTCGAGGAACTCGTAGCCGCGCATCGCCTTCCTGAACTCCTGCTTGCGAACGTCGAGCGGGGTGAGACGGAAGACGTCGTCGCTCATATGCTCCGCTCCCCAAAGAGGACCGTGCCGAGGCGCACCATCGTGGCGCCCTCCTCGACCGCGGTTTCGAAGTCGTTCGTCATGCCCATCGACAGCTCCGACAGCCGGAAGCCGCGACCCACGAGTTCCTCGCGGATCTGCCGCAGTCCGGCGAACGTCCGCCGCTGAGCCGCCACGTCGGCGGTGAACGGCGCCATCGTCATCAGCCCGCGCACGGCGACGTGGGAGAGGCCCGCGGCGTGCTCGACCAGCGCCGGCACCTCCCGCAGCGGGCACCCCGTCTTCTGGTCCTCGTGCGCGACGTTCACCTCGACCAGCACGTCCTGCACGAGGTCACGGGCCGCGGCCGCCTCCTGGAGCGCGTCGGCGAGGCGCACCGAGTCGAGCGAATGGATGAGGACGAACCGCCCGACGACGTGCCTCACCTTGTTGCGCTGCAGGTGGCCGACGAGGTGCCAGCGGACCGGCGCCCCCGGCCACGCGTCCATCTTGCCGAGAGCTTCCTGGACGCGGTTCTCGCCGAGGTCCAGCAGCCCGACGGCGGCCGCCTCCTGCGCGAGGGGCAGCGGGTGGCCCTTCGTCACGGCCACGATGCGGACGGCCGAGGGGTCGCGGCCGGCACGTGCGGCGGCGGCGGCGATCCGCTCCTTGACCGACCGCAGTTCCTGACCGATCACCGGGTTCCTCGCCACTCCATCAGTTCGTCAGTCCACAGTATCAGGTAGTGGGCAGACGCGCAGACGCGCAGTGGTACCACAGTGCCAAGTGGACAGTCGCTCCCGCCGCGATGGCGCGCTAGTCAGCCCTGACGCCGGTCGCCCACAACCTTGGAAAGTTAGCCGGGACGGCGAAACGGTGTTAGGGGCGGGGCGCGGGGGAACCCGGCACGTGCAGCTGGCGGGTAGGGCCCACGACCGGGTGGAGTCCCGGCCACCCCGGTCAACGTGTGCGCACACCGCGGTTCCGTTTCTGTAGCACAAGAGTTATACTTTGCAGCGATTCGATACACGGCGCGTGGATCTAGCTACGCGGAGGGAGCGATGGTGAAGGAGATTCGGGCACGCCGGGTGGGGGGTTCTGTGGCTGCGACGCTGCCCAAGGAAATGGCCGAGCGGTTCAGTATCACGGCGGGCTCGAAGCTGTGCGCGATCGACACGGCCGACGGCATCCTGCTCACGCCGTTCGACAGCGTGTTCGCGCGGGCGATGCGCGCCTACCGCGAGGGCGCTGCCGGGTACCGGAACGCACTGCGCGAGCTGGCGAAGGGGCCGGAGGGATGAAGGAGCCGGTCTGGCTCGACCGGCTCACCGTCGAAGCGATCCACTTCGACCTCCTCCTTGGACACGGCGGCATGTTCGGCGTGCGCGACGAAGGGCTGCTGGAGTCGGCGCTGGACCGCGCGCGCAACCGCTGGCTGCACGAGCGGGGCGCGGATCTCGCCGCGCTCGCGGCGGAGTACGGCTTCGGCCTCACGACGAACCACCCGTACGCCGACGGGAACAAGCGCGTGGCGCTGATGGCGATGTACGTCTTCCTCGCCGTGAACGGCCGGCGGCTCGTGGCACCGGAGCCCGAAGCCGCTCTCGTCATGCTCGATGTCGCGCGCGGCCGGCTCGGCGAGGCTGAGCTGGCTGCGTGGTTGCGTCGGCAGACGCGGCCGGTCAAAGCCCGCGGGTAGAGCCGGCGGCGACAGAGCCGCCGCCGCGTCAGCGCGCCCGCTCTTCCAGCGCTCTCAAGTAATCGTGCAACTGCGGCGAGGGCACCAACCGGTACGCCGCCCGGTAGCTCACCAGCGCCGAGTCGCCACGGCCCAGTTGGTCGTACGCCCCCCCCAGCCCGAGGAAGGCGAAGTACAGGTTCGCGGCCGGCGACTGGTTCGTCGGGTCGAGGCGCAGCGAGTCCGTCTCGAGGAGCCTCGCGTAGCGGAACGTGCCCCACAACAGGTCCCGCGTCCGGTCCACGTCGAGCAGCGTGTTGGCCGCGCCGGGAACGAGCCGGGGCCCGGGCCGCACGGTGTCCGCGAAGAGCTTGAAGGCGAGGCCCTGCTGGGCGACGAAAACGTCGAGGCCCATCCGCCCGCCCGTTCCTCCGCTGAGCGCGAAGTAGATGGGCCGCTTGCCCAGGTTCTCCTGGATGATCCGGAGGACCACGATGTCGCCGACGCTGAGCGGCGTGCCCGCGGGGTAGATGTGCGTCAGGCTGCCCGCGCGCAGCGTGACGTCGGTCTCGAGGTACCGCGCCTGCAGCACGGCGATCTGCGCGTCGCTCATCGTGTGGATGCACGCCGGCGCGCCGCGCGAGAGGTCCGGCGGCCGGCGGCGCGCCTGCCGCGCCCACGACGCCAGAGTGTCCGCCTGCGCCGGCGCGCACGAGGGGATCGTGGCCGGGCCCGGCCCGTAGAGCCTGAGCGCCGCGCTGTCGGGTTCGTAGGGCCGCGCGGGGTTGTCCCTGAGCTGCCGGATGTACCAGTCGGTGTTGGCGAGGGTCGTGATCACGTTGACCACGTCCCGGCGCACGCCTTCGGCCTCCTGCAGGTACCAGAGCGGGAAAGTGTCGTTGTCGCCCGCGGTGATCAGGATCCCGTAGGGCTCCACGGATTGGAGCATGTCGTACGCGAAGTCCCGCGCGAACTCGGCCTCCGGCCCGTGCCGGCGCGAGGCCGCGCGGAAGTTGAGGACGAACGGCAGGAGCGCGACGAGGAAGACCGGCGCAAGCGCCACCGCGGGGCCGCGACGCAGCCGCTCGCGCAGCGCGCGGAAGACCGTCGCGAGCCCCAGGCCCGCCCACAGCCCCCAGCAGACGAACGAGATCGTGTAGAAGTAGTCCCGCTCGCGGACCTCGTGCATCTCGCGGTCGGGGAAGGCGCCGTAGCCGATGGAGAAGCCGGGCTTGAAGTTGAGGTACACGATCAGCCCGATGCTGGTGGTCAGGAACAGCACCGCCAGGAACCGGAAGCTCGACCGGTCCCACTTCCGGTGCGACAGCGCGCCGAGCACGCCGAGGGTGGTGAAGAGCACCGTGAAGGGGATGCGTGCCGGAGCCAGGAGCGTCTGCGCCGTCTGCAACGCCGCGGACCACTGCCAGTCGAAGTACTGGAGGTAGTTCAGGAGCTGCAGGCCGAAGATCCGCACCGTGCGCGGCGGAGGCGTCGGTCCGTTCGCGTAGGTCGCGACCGTCGGGTCCTGGAACGGCGAGCGCGGCGGGTACTGCTCGCGCCGGATCACCGCCTTGAGCGTCTCCCACGTCGAGGGATCCGCCTCGTTGACGTACGGGTGCAACCCCGCGCGGACGTACAGGTACAGGTACCCGCTCACGCCGACCGCCCCGACCACGAGCGCAGCGATGGCGAAGAACAGCGAGCCCGCGCGGTACGCCCACACCGCCGCCGCGGCGTAGAGCAGCAGGCCCAGCACGATGACCTCCGTCTTGCCGATGCCGACACCCACCATCGCGACCCAGACCGAGGCGATGACCGCCAGCTGCGACCACTGCACCCGGCGCTCGGCGGGGTCCTGCGCCGGTTCGGTCCGCAGCACGTGGAACATGAAGCCGACCACGGCCGGCCCCACGAGCAGGCCCATCAGGTGGTTCGAGAGCGCGGTGCCGAGGACGTAGACGAGGAGCAGGAGTTCGTGCGCGCCGCGCTTCCCGCCCCGGTCGCGCCGCCACAGCCAGCAGAGCCACGCGATGAGGGCGATGGCGAACGTCGCCACCATGTAGACTTCGGTCTCGACCGAGTTCTGCCACACGGTGAACGCGAACGCCGCGCAGAGCGCCGCCGCGAACGCCCCGCCGACGCGAAAGACCCTGGCCCCCGCCCCGTCCATCCCCGCCGCCCCGCGCGCCAGCGCCTGGTGCACGAAGAGGAAGAGGAACCCCGCCCCCGCCGCGCTGAACACCGCGGTCATCAGGTTCGTCTTGTAGGCGGTGTGCTGGAACGGCAGAAGCAGGTCGGCGACGCGGCCCAGGAGGATGAAGAGCGGCGTCCCCGGCGGGTGCGGGATGCCGAGGATGTGCACCGCCGCGATGAACTCCCCCGCGTCCCAGAACGTCACCGTTGGCGCCAGGGTGAAGACGTAGCCGGCGAGCACCGCCAGCGCGGCGAGCACCGCGAGCAGGTAGGGGGGGCGAACGGGGACGTTGGACGGGCTGTCACTGATCACTGGGCACGCTCGCATCCTCGATCAGGTCGTCAGTCGGAAGTGGCAAGTCGCTCCCGCCCCCCGAATCTTTCAAGATATACCATCTCCGAGCGGCGCGGCGAGGCGTGAGGGTCACGCCACGGACGGCCCTCGGATCCGGGGGGGGATTGTCTGAGTGCAACAACTATTGCATACTTGGCAATGGCCTACAAGGTGAAGCTTCGCAAGCAGGGCGGCTCCGTCGCCGTCACCCTCCCCTCCGAGGTGGTCCGCCGGCTGGCGGTGCGCGAGGGCGCTTCTCTCTACCTGGTGGAAGACCCGCCGGGGGAGTTCCGTCTCACGCCGTACGACCGCGAGGTCGCCGCCGCGCTGGAGGCGCACCGCGCGGTCATCGAGGAATACCGCGACGTCTTCCGCAAGCTCGCCGAGTAGGCGGCGAGGCACGCGGTGGCGACGCGACGCGAGCCCCGGTGGCTCTCGGTCGAGGCGGTCCGTGCCCTCCACGCCGAGCAGATCGACCTGTTCGGCGGGGAGTCGGGCCTGTTGGATCCGAGGAGCCTCGAGGCGGCGCTCGCGCGCCCTCAGAACGCCTTCTCCCACGGGCGCACGACCGACCTCGCGGGCCTCGCGGCGATCTACTTTGTGGGCCTTGTGCGTGCGCACGCCTTCGTGGACGGTAACAAGCGCGTCGGTCTTGCGGCCGCGCTGGTCTTCGTGGCGCTGAACCGCCGGCCGCTGCACGTCCCGCCGCTGGACCTCTACGCCTTGACGATGCGCGTGGCGATGGGGCGCGCGAAGGAGGCGCAGGTGGCGACATGGCTCCGGCGGCGGCTGGGAACGCGGAACCGGTAGCCGGGGAGACGTCCTTCGCTGAGAGGCCCCGCCCTACCACGACCTTGTGAGTCGGGCGCCCGCACTTCAGATTGGTCGAGCGTTTCTCCCGGAGAGCGATGATGCGCCCAGCCCTCGTTGTCGCCGTACTCCCGATCGCAGTCGCGCTTGCGTGCTCCACGCCGAGACGGGACGGGAGCTGGACCGGCACCACCGACACCACCGCCTCCGGCGCCGTCGTGGTCCGGAACGCCGGCCGCGGCGTCTGGGACTCCGCCTCTGCGTGGCGGCTCGTGGAGGAGCTGCGCATCGGCTCGGCGGACGACTCGGGGCCGGGCGCGCTCTCGAACCCGCGCGCCCTGGAGGTGGACGCCGCCGGACGCATCTACGTCATCGAGAACCAGCCGATGGAGTTGCGCGTCTACGCCCCGGACGGACACTACCTGCGGACGCTGATGCGCACCGGCTCAGGCCCTGGGGAGGTGCAGCAGGCCATCGGCCTCGCGTGGGACACCGCCGGACATCTCTGGGTCGTGGACCAGCAGAACGCCCGGTACACCGTGTTCGACACCGCCGGCGCGAGCCTCGCCGAGCACCGTCGGCCGGTGTCCGGCTTCTTCACGTGGCAGTGGGCGGGCACCATCACCCGCACGGGAGAGATCCTCGAGATCACCGGGGCGCGCCGCACCGACGAGTTCCGCCAGGTGGCGGTGCGCCTGGACAGCACGCTCACGGCCACCGACACCTTGCAGCTGCCCTATTGGAAGGGCCCGGCGTTCGAGATCCATCGCGGCGGGATGAGCGCGCGCTACTCCGTGCCGTTCGCGCCGTCGCTGATGTGGCGTCTCGACCCGCGCGGGTACATCTGGTCCTCGATCACCGACCGCTATCGGATTGTCCAGCAGTCCTTGCGGGGAGACACGGTTCGCATCATCGAGCGGGACGTGGAGCCGGTCCCGGTTGCGGCGGCCGAGAAGGATAGCGGAATCGCGAGATTGGGCCCCTTCGTCCAGCAGGGCGGCGTTGTGGATCGCTCGAGGATCCCCGACGTGAAGCCGCCGATTGAGCGTCTCTGGCTGGACGACCTCGGCTACCTGTGGACGCAGCGCTCGCAGACGGAAGGTGCGCGGAGCACGCTGCTCGACGTGTTCGACCCCGACGGCCGCTACCTCGGGGAGGTGCGCGCGCCGCTTGCGCTACAGATCGTCTTGATCCGCAGCGCGACTCTCTACGCCACCGCAACGGGCGAGGACGACGTGCCGGTTATCCTCCGCTTCCGCATTCGGGGCCGGTAGCCGAGCAGCAGCGCCGGCACCGTCACCAGCGCGGCGGAGGTCAGCGTCCAACCAGCCAGCCTGCCAGTGCTCCGGCGAGAGAGACGGAGATGCCGAAGATCGGTTCTTCCCTGCCGCAGCCGTCTTCGATTCCGTGACACAAGAACCCGACACTCCAGAGAGCGCCGCCGACCGCCCCGATGAGCGCCGCACGTCCGGGGTGTCCTCGCAACGGGCGCGCGTGCGGCGCGTCGAACATCCCGCCCACGATGGCCCCAAGTGCCGCGCCAACCACGCCGCCGATTGCCGCTGAGGCCGCGTACGTGCCGAACCCGCAGGGCGAGCCGGTTTCGTCGAGCCCGCAGAGGCCCCTCGCCGCGAACACGGTCGTCGCGCCGAGGACCGCCGCACTGATCGTGGCACCCTCGACCCAGTACGAGGGGGCATACACTCGCACGGAATCCGCAGCCGGCGGCCGGATGGGTTGCAGCCGATCGGGCAGCCGTTGCGCCGCTCCCTCCGACGCGCAGCAGACGGCGGCGACCAGGGCCAGCAGCATCGGATGAGCGATTCGCATCGCGCCGCCTGGGCCACGCCGAGACCCTAGGTTCTGCCGCACCGACGCTCCCACAACCAGGTGGCAAGTGCGCGGGCTTTGGCCTGCTCCGCCGGGTCGAGCGGAAGCACCGCGCCAGGGCTCGTCGCGCTCAGTAGCGCGCTTCGCAGTTGCGCGAGGTTCCCGCCGGCGGCGATCGCCGTCGCCGCGGCGGAGTCCAATGCCACCTCTTGTCGCCTGCCACTCACGTCCCCGTTCGGGGAGAACTGCGCCATCGCGTACACCCCGCTTGCGGGCAAGTGGCTGACGATGTCGATGAGGGCCAGGGGGTGGCCTCCGGAGTCGGACGCCAATGAGATCCGGCGCGGCCATTCACCCAATGCCGCGGACGGGTCCCCGAAGTTGTCGTAGGCCGGAACGGCAAGGCTGTCAAGCAGCTGTCCTGCCGCACTGTATCGGTAGAAGAAGTTCTGGGTGGGCAGACCGCGACTCTGCCTGCTGACGGTCCGCGGGTAGTAGAGGCGCCCCGCGCTATCAAAGCGCGAGGCCCGGCCCCAGCGCCAGTTCGGATAGAGCGGGCCGCGAAAGGCCGTGTCAAACCGAGCCACCAAGCCGCGGCTCGCGTCGAACCGGAAGCGGCTGACCCGGACCAGATCCCGGACGTAGAGCCGCTCCTGCGCGTCGAACGCAATGCCGGAAGGAACCGTGAACTCCCCGGGGCCTTCGCCCTTGCGGCCGATGGTCCCGCGAGCGCGACCCGCGGAGTCGAAGACCCAGATGTGGGCGCGATCGACATCGGCCACGTAGAGATTGCCGGCGCGGTCGAGCGCGAGTCCGGTGAGAACGCCGAACTCGCCTGCCACGGGCGTGCGGGCTTCCGTCAGCTCCAGTGAGATCGAGAGTCGCACGGTATCGACACGCCCGGCGCTGGCTTGGGCGACGGCGCCGAGCGCTGCCAGGAAGAACGGTGATAGCATCAATGCTCTCCGTTGGCTCCCCTGCAACGAACTTGCGTTTCAGCTGCGGCGGCACCCGCCGGCAGCTCATGCGCTTGTCATGCGGTGCCGCGCCGCCGAGGCTATCAGCGTCGCGAGAGTCGGTACAGGCGCACCGATTCTACGCCGTCGCCATCTTCGTGCACTCCCAAGACGTAGTCAACGCCCACATCGTGCACGCGCAGTCCACTGGGAACCCGCACCCAGGCGCGCGCCACCATCTCGGGACCGACGACGAGATACCGGGCCGAGTCCGTGGGAACTCCAGCATAGTCCTGAATCCAGATCTCACCTCCCGGCCCCGGCACGAGCGCCTCGAAGAAGGGCAAAGTAGAAGGGAGGTACGTCGCGCTCCATTTCGCGTCCGTGAACGCTCGGCTCCGCTCGGTTGTTGCGGCGAGCATCTCCCGAGCCCGCCCAGTGGCGATGAGCGCCGCGGGTGGGGTACGCCGCGGAAGCGGCAGCCGCAGTGTGGCGCGAGTCCCACGCCCGAACTCCATGCGGAGGAGAGAGTCCGCCCCAGATTCCCCTAGCCACACATATTGGCCGCTGGCCGCCGAGTAGAACCACGGGCTGAAGGCGATGGCGCCGAGGCTTGCCTGCTGGATATTGCCGGTCGGGCTGAAGACGAAGAACGCCGCACTCGGGAACTCCCCGATCCACGACACCTCACCCGTGGCATCGGCACTGATTATGCCAACGGATTGGGGGAGACGATGGACGCCTGGCGGGCCATCCCAGCCCGGGCTCACACCCGTCGCGACAAGCCAGCGCCCATCCGAGAGACGTCCGCCGACGGAGAGGGGACCGCGCGTGCCGCGAGCGGTGATGATCCACGTGCCGAGAAGACGAGGTTCGTCGCGCAGGATGACACCGGACATTCGGCCCAGGCTGTGATCGAACACGAACACGGTGTCGCCCGATCGTCCCGCCCAACTGATGAACCGGAATTCCCCGGGCCCACTCCCGGTGCCGCCGAAGGAACGCAGCGAGCGACCGTGCTCGTCGAAGAGACGAATCTCATTCGTCCCGCCGTTCATCACCGCCACGACGCCGTTCGAGAGGCGAAAGGCCCCCCGTATTCGAAAGAACTCCTCGGCAGCCGCCCCACGCCCGCCAAGCTCGAGAAGCGGAGCGGCACTGAGCGACCATAGTGGGATGGCGCGCTGGCTCTCGGCCGTGTTGGCGAGACTGGCGAGCGCGACGAGTGCCGCCCCGATGATGTAGGAGGTCTGAACCGGCAAGAACGCCATGCGCTTCATCCGCTGGGTCAGGCTCCTCGCGGGTCAGGGATGGCCGACCCGGGATCGCTGCGGTGCTCGGCCAGGCGCCGTTCGGCCTCCCGGAGGTCTGCCTCCGCGACAGGTACCGCCTCGGTGTCGCGGGCGATGCTGTCCCAGATATCCTCCACGAGTTGCAGCCGCTCGGCAACGCTCAAGCGCTGGAAGCCCACGTCCGGTCTGCCCATGCTGCTTCCTCCGTGCCTCAACAGGAGACGGCGTTGCGCCCCACGGTCACGTATGCGTACCCGACCTGGGACCGGTCGGCGACGGAACGCGCCTCGATCGTCGCCGAATCGGTTGTGGTGCGACATTGCGAGCGGAGCAGGCCCGTCGGTGATAACGCGGCAACCGTTGAATCACTGATCCGCCACGTGACCGATGTATCGACACCGGCGGCAGCGTCAACGTAGGCGGTCATCTGCACCGTGAGGCCGGCCGCGCCGAAGCCCATGACCGGGGGAGAGACGACGATCGAGCGCACCGCCGGAGCCGCGGGCAGCAGGCTCAGCGTGACGTCGAGCGCCGTGGGCAACTCCACGCCGCATGGCCCGCCGGCGGCCACGACGTGCGGCACGAGCACCGGCTGGTACCACGGCTTGGTGACGCTGACGTCGTAGACGCCGGGGCGCCGGTTGCCGGCGGCCAACTGGAGATCGTCGTAGACTGGCCCCGCGGTATCGGCGAACGCGCCGTCGCGGATGACAAGCGTCGCGCCCCGCGCGGCGGGCGCGCCATCCGGCGCGCGCACCGTGACGACGATGGAGGCTCCACCGATGGAGAGGCAGACCACCTCAGAGGGCGCGGGCTCGCATGCCGCGAGAATGCCCGCGCACGCCGCGCACGACAGGGAGGCGCGAAGGAGAGTCCAGGAAGCGCCTGCCTCGCCGAACAAACAGCCCGTACGCCGGCTCATGCGCTGGCTAGGCGTCAGGCCTCGGCACATCGAGGTAGCCGCGGGCTTCGAGGACCAAGTGCATGGCTTCGGCGAGGTTGGTCCGGGCTTCGGCGAGCGTAGCGCCTTGGGTATTGGCACCAGGGAGCTCTTCGACGAAGCCCACGTACCCCGTTCGAACCTTGCGGAACACCGCCGTGAATTGGAGTTGCACGGCTGCCTCCGGGTTGCCGCGAAAGCTAGCGAGGTGGCCGACTGTACGCCTATCAGGTCATCGCTACCCTATCGGCCGAGACCAACACCCGAAAGACTGAACATCGTTCAGTCACCACCCCGCGCAGCCCCACGCTTCTCCCTTCTTCCCCGCCACCCCACCAGCAACGCCGGCACCGTCACCAGCGCGGCGAGGGTGCCGCCCAGCGTGCCGCCCACGGTGGCGAGCGCGATGGAGCCGAACATCTCGTCGGGGTCGGTGCCGACCGCCATCGGCACGAGGCTCGCCAGCGTCGTGAGGGTCACCAGCGTCACCATCCCCACACGGTCGCTGCACGCCGCCACCACGTCCGCGCCGCTGAGCCGCCGCCAGCCGCGCTCCACCCCCGCCACCCGACGCCGCCGCAGCGCCGCGTCCACCACCAGGATGATCTGGTTCACGGCCAGCCCCACCACCAGCACGACGCCGACCGCCGCCTCGCGGTTGAACGCGCTGCCCGCGATCCAGAACGCCGCCGCCGAGCCCGCGAGCGCCACCGGCAGGCCGAGGAAGACCATCGCCGTCGCCCACAGGGAGTCGAACACCATCGCGACGGCGAGCACCACCAGCACGATCCCGATCCCGAAGACGAGCCAGATCCCCTTCGTGCTCTGATCCTCCCCCCACTCGAACACCTGGTCGCTGGCGGTGTACCCGGGCGGCAGCGCGATGGACGCCATGAACGCCCGGTGCGTGCGATCCGCGAGCCGCGGCGGCCCGCGGAACTCGTAGCCCAGTATCCGCACGTACTGCTGGTCCTGCCGGCTCACGCGGCTCAGCACCTCGCGCTCGCCGACGTGCGCCACGTCGCCGATGCGCACCGGGGCGCCACTCGGATTGGGCACCAGCGCCGCCGCCAGCTCGTCCAGCGTGCGCTCCCGCGCGCCGCGGTCCTTGAGCGTGAGCGCGATCTCCTCCTCGCCCAGGACCATCCGCTGGCTCCCCACGGCGCCGGCCACCTCTCGCCCCACCGCGCGGGCGAGATCGGTGGCCGTGAGGCCGAAGCGCGCCAGCGCCGCGCGGTCGGGGCGCAGCACGACTTCGAAGGCGCGTTCGCTCCGCCACCAGAAGCTGCCGCTGTTGATGCTCACGTCCCGCACGCGGGGAATGCGCTCCAGGCGCCCCTTGAGGTCCTGCGCGATCCCGAGCAGCCCCTCGTACGAGTAGCCGAGCAGCTTGATGCGCTGCGTGATCGCGCCCGAGCCGCCGCCCGAGTAGAACCCCGGCCCTTGGTAATGCACGCCGATCGACGCGCCGCCCGTCAGCACCGCGCGACGGGTCAACTCCTCCTCGAGCAAGTACGGCAGCGCGCCCGCGTCGCGGGTGAAGGTCACGTAGAGTTGCGCGCCGTCGCGGCCGCCCTGCGCCGTCACCTGGTCCACTCCCGCGCGCCCGGTCACGATGGACTCGAACTCCCGCATCGCACGGTCGAGCGACAGAGGGTCGGAGCCGCGCGGGAACCCGATGCTGGCGGTCAACATCTCCTGCTGGCCGTACCACGAGCCGAACGCCCACCGCGGCACCTTGGTGACGAAACCCCACCCGGCGACGCCGACGCCGGCCACGGTGACGACGACGACCGCCCACCGCCAGCGCACCAGCCGCACCGCCAGTCGGCGGTAGAGGCGGGCCGAGAAGCGGTGGAGCCGGGACGCGCGCATCGCTCGCGCGGGGCTGGCCCCGCCCGCCGCGTGCGCGGAGGCCGCGCCCCCGGCGATGGCCGGGATCATCACCACCGACGCCAGCACCGACCAGCCGAGCGCCAGCGCGAACGCCACGGCGAACGGGACAAATGCGGCGCGGGCGTTGCCCTGCAGGAAGAGGAACGGCAGCAACACCACCACCGTCGTCAGCGTCGCCCCCAGCACCGCCGGCGTGATGCGCCACGCCTCGGCGGCGCGCGCGTCGGCTCCCGCCCCGACGCGCCGGAGGCGGTCCACCACCACCACGCCGTTCTGCACCAGGATGCCGATCCCCATCGCGAGACCGGCGAGGGTGAGGAGATTGGCGGAGATGTCGAGGAGGTAGAGGCAGAGTGCCGTCCCCGCCACCGCCACGACGGCACTCAGCATCACGAGGCCCACCGACGACGCTCGGCGCAGCCCGATCAGCAGCACGACCAGCACTGCCGCGAAGGCGACGGCGCCCCGGATGGCCAGACCACGCAGCTGGCGCCGCAGCGCGTCGCTCTCGTCCGACTGGAGCCGCACCGACACCGCGGGAGGAAGGATGCGAGCGAGGCTCGCCATCTCGCGCCGCACCGCCGCCGCCGTGCGGATCGCGTCCGCTCCCGGCTGCCGCCACACGGTCAGGCCGACGGCGGGCACGCCGTTGATGCGGTAGAACTGGTCGCGCGTATCCTCGTCGGGACGCACGTCGGCCAGGTCGCCCAGGCGCAACACTCGGCCGCCGGGCCCGACCACGGAGAGCGCCGCCAGTGCCTCCAGCGACGCGGGCACGTCGCGCACCGTGACCGGCACTTCCCCGCCGCCGGACCGTTCCGCCCCCACCGCCAGCACGACCCGCGAGGTGCGTAGCGCCTCGGCGAGGGCCGCCGGCGCCACGCCCAACTGGCGCAGCCGCCCTGCGTCGTAGGCGACGGTGACACCCACCTCGGCGCCGCCCATCGCGGAGACATCCGCCACTCCCGGGAGCGTGCCGATCTGCGGGACGATGACGCGCCGGGCAAGCTGCTTCAACGTCCCCGGCGTGTACGGCCCCGCCAGCGTGTACTGAAGCAGCGGCTGCTCGGCGAGTTCCTCGGGCACGTAGTTGCCGACCCGCGGCGGCGTGGCGCCCGCGGGCAGGTCGTCGCGCAGCAGGTCGAGGCGCTCCAGCACGCCGAGCCGCGCCAGCGGCACGTCGGCATCGGCGGCGAGGTGGACCGTGAGCTGCGCGCTCCCCTCGTCCGACTCGCTGTCCACCCGCCGCACGCCGCGCACCGTCTGGATCGCCGCCTCGATGGGGGCGGACAGGTACGCCTCCACCAGCTCGGCGGACGCGCCCGGCCACGTGGCGGTCACGGTGAGGCGCGGCAACTCCACGGTGGGCCGCGTGGCGAGGGGGAGACGTGTGAACGCCACGCCGCCCGCCAGCAGGAGGGACGCCGCGGCGGCCCAGACGACGGCCGGGCGGTGGACGGCCCAGGCGATCACGCCGCCCGCGCCCTCCGTTCGCGCCGCCGCTCGAGGAGCGCGTAGGCGGTGGGCAGCAGGAAGAAGGTCACGAGCGTCGCCGTCACGGAGCCGCCGATGACGGCCGCAGCCAGCGGCTGGTAGAGCGCCCCGCCGCCGCCGATCCCGAACTGGAGCGGCAGCACGCCCACGATGGTGGTGAGCACCGTCATCCCGATGGCGCGCAGCCGCAGGCGGCCGCCGCGCAGCACGGCCTCGTCCACCGGAAGTCCCTGCGCGCGGAAGCGGCGGATGGCGTCGAGCTTGACCACCGCCTCGTTGTCGGCGAGGCCGATCATCACCACGAGGCCGATGAGCGCCACGGCGTTGAGGGACTGGCCGGTGAGCCAGAGGAGGATGAGGCCGCCCGCGGCGGCCAGCGGGACGGTGAGCATCACCAGCAACGGGATGGTGAACGAGGCGAACTCGCCGGCCAGCACCAGGTACATCAGCGCCACCGAGAGCACCGCCACGAGCACGAACTCCGACGTGGTGCGCCGCCGCTCCTCCTCGGCGCCCGCGATCTGCCACGTCACGCCGGCGGGCGGCCGCAGCCCGCCCAGCACGCGCGAGACGTCCCGCGCGGCGCGGGCCGTGCCCCCCTCGCGCACCACCGCCTCCACCATCACCACGGGCCGCTGGTTGACGCGCACCACCTCGGTGGGCGCGCGCACCTCGCGCACCGACACGAGCTGGCCGACCGGGACGCCGCCCACGAGCGTGGCCAGCGCGGCGTCGAGGCTCTCGTTCCCGCCGCCCGCCAGCCGCACGCGGATGGGTGTGCGCCGATCGGTCTCGCGCAGATCGCTGGCCGCGACGCCGCCGAGCCCCCCGGCCACGGCGTCCGCCACGCGGTCCACCGAGAGGCCGAGGCGGGCGATGCGCTCGCGCTCCAGCCCCAGCTCCACCGTGGGTTGGCTCGCCGAGTAGGGGTCGCGCACGTCGGCCAGCCGCGGCAAGCGCGCCAGGGCGCGGCGCACGGTGTCGGCCCACTGCGCCGCGTCCTCGAGGCGAGCCGCGCTCACCTCGGCGCGGACGACGTGCCCTTCCCTGCCGATGAGGGCGCCGAACTCCGACTGTCCCGCAAGGTCGAGCGCCAGCGCTCCATCGGCGAGGTCGGGGACGGCCGTGCGCAGCGCCTCGGCGAACCGCGCCGCATTCGTGCCCTGCGGCACCTGCACCACCAACTGCGCCGTGGCCCCGGAGCCGGGGTTCGCGCCGGCCAGCACCTCCTCGTCCGTCGCGGCGCCGACGCGGGCGTACACGTTGCGGCTGCCCATCCGGCGAGCGGCCTCCTCCACGCGGGCCACCTGCCGCGTCGTCTCCTCGAGCGCCGTGCCCTCGGGGAGCTGGAGCGAGGCCACGACGGTGCCCTCGTCCACCTGCGGGAGGATTTCCTTGGGGAGCACGGCGACGACCCACACCGTCACGGCGAGGAGCGCGGCCGAGAGGGCGAAGACGGTGCCCGGCCGGGCGAGGCTCCAGCGCATCCCCGCCTCGTACCACTCCGCGATGCGGTTGCCGAGGGGCTCGAGCGCGGTTGTGAAGCGCGAGGGCCGCGGGCGCGGCACGTCGGCGCCGCCGGCGCGGTAGCCGCGGCGGCCGACGAGCATCACCGGCATGAGGGTGAGCGCCAGGACGAGCGAGACGGTGAGGGTGGCCACGACGCTGAGGGAGAGGTCGCGGAACAGCGCGGCGGCGAGGCCCCTCACAAAGATGATCGGGCCGAAGACGAGAACGGAGGTGAGCGTACCGGCCACGAGGGGGCCGGTGAGTTCGTCGGCGGCCGCGCCCGCCGCGGCGAAGGGAGGTTCGCCCGCGTCGCGCCTCCGGCCCGTGCCTTCGGCCACGACGATGGCGTTGTCCACCAGGAGGCCCACACCCAGGGCCAGGCCGCCGAGGGAGAGGACGTTGATGGTGACGTCGAGCGCCTGGAGCACGACGAGGGAGATGAGGACCGAGAGCGGCACGATGAGCGCGACGGCGAGGGAGCTCCGGGTATCGCCCATCATCAGGAGGATGACGAGGAGCGCCAGCGCGCCGCCGATCACGATCTCCTGCACCAGGTTCGACAGGGCATCCACGACGAACCCCGCCTGCTCGGCCACGACGGTGAGCCGCACGGCGGGGACCTCGCGGCGCAGCGTCGCCAGGGTGCGTTCCAGCTCGCGCGTCACGGCGACGGTGTTGGCGCCGGCGTCCTTGTAGACCACGAGGCCCACGGCGGGCTTGCCGTCGAGGCGCACGAGGGTGCGCGGGTCGGCGGTGCCGAGGCGGATCGTGGCCACGTCGGCGAGGGTGGCGCCGCTGCCGCGCGGGCCCACCGGTGTGCCGCCGATCTCGTCCAGTTGCCGGAACTCGGTGAGGGCGCGCACGGCGAAGCGGAACTGGCCCCGGCGCACGGTGCCGCCGACGGCGGCGCGGTTGGCGGTCTTCACCGCCTGGGCGACGTCGCCGGGGGTGAGGCCCAAGGCGCGCAGGCGTTCGGGGCTGAGGTCGATGCGGATCTCGTCTTCCGGCGCGCCGACGAGGGCCACGCTGGCCACGCCGGAGAGCTGCTCCAGCCGGCGGGCGTGGACGTCGCGCGCGGTGCGGGCGGCGGCGCGCAGGTCGCCGGGGCCGGAGACGGCGAGGATGGCGATGGGCCGTTCGCCGGGGTCGCTGGTGAGGAGTGTGGGGCGCGCGGCCTCCTGCGGCAGGCCGGCGCGGGCGTTGTCGAGGCGCTCGCGCACGGCGAGGACGGTGGCGGGCATCGCGGTGCCCCAGGCGAAGCGCAGCGTGGTGGTGGCGCCGCCGTTGCGGCTCACCGAGCGCAGCTCCACGCGGCCCGGCGTGGCGGCGACGGCCTCCTCGATGGGCTCCGCGACGAGGCGCGAGACCTCGGCCGCCGCGGCGCCCGGGTAGGCGGTGCGGACGGTGAGGACGGGCAGCGCGACGTCGGGGAGGAGGGCGACGGGCAGGCGCCCCAGCGACACGCTGCCCAGGAGGACGAGGGCGAGCGTGGCGGCCACGGTCGTGACCGGGCGGCGGAGACTGAGGTCAGCGAGGGTCATGGGTCAGGGAAGAATGAGGGACGCGGGCGGGCGCGTCCAGGCGCGACCGTCCCGACGCACAC
>Ga0315284_10003916_pt1 | contig 21141 bp, 19 predicted proteins | sample YL17G09_16_MG_FD_203696 | JGI IMG/M metagenome (GOLD analysis project Ga0315284, IMG submission 203696) | Sediment microbial communities from Yellowstone Lake, YNP, Wyoming, USA - YL17G09_16 | ecosystem: Environmental > Aquatic > Freshwater > Lake > Sediment | place: USA: Wyoming | collected...
AAGGATGAAGGCTTGCCCGCCTCAGGCGGGATGAAGACGGAAGGATGAAAAAGACCTTCCAATATTCATCCTTGAATCTTCATCCCTTATCCTTTATCCTTCATCCTTTACGAGCGGGGCCTGATCCCCGTCACCAGAGGGGGACTGTCCCCATTACGGAGCGCAGGCCCCGATATTTATGCGCCTTTGGCGCATTCCTTATTCTTATTACAAATGAAAGATCGGGGGCCAGCTCGTAGATTGGGGACTGTCCCCGCCTCCAGGAGAACCCGATGAAGCGAGAAAAACGACACGGCAAACGCGCCCCGCGCACACCCGCATCGCTCAAAAAACTCCAGTGGAAACCCTCCACCCTCCTCTACCCCGCCCCGGCCGTCATGGTTACCTGCCGGCGGCCCGGCGAAAAACCAAATATCATCACCATCGCCTGGGCAGGCACAACATGCTCCGACCCGCCCATGCTCTCAATCGCCATCCGCCCCGACCGCCACTCCCACGCCATCATAAAAGAAACCGGCGAATTCGTAGTCAACATCCCATCCGTCGCGCTCGCCCGGGCTACGGATTACTGCGGCGTCACTTCCGGCAGAGACGTGGACAAGTTCGCCCGCACGCGCCTCACCCCCGCGCCCGCGCTGCTCGTCAAGCCCCCCATCATCGCCGAATGCCCCATAAACATCGAGTGCAAACTCGCGCAAACGCTCGAACTCGGCAGCCACACAATGTTCCTCGCGAAGGTCGTGGCGATACAGGCGTCGGAAGACTTGATGACGGCAGACGGGAGACTTGCCCTGGAAAAGGCGGGACTATTCGCCTATGCCCACGGGCACTACTATGCGCTCGGCAAGCGCCTCGGCCACTTCGGATATTCTATCCGGAAGAAAAAATAAACCGCCAAAACCGCCAAGGATTTTTGGGGAACCACCAAGACACGGAGACACCAAGAATCGAAAGGGGTTGTACGGAAGCGATCAGGAGTGACTAAACGCCAGCCAGCGCAGTCGAATACGAAGATCTGTTTATGTTGGGCATTTGATCCCAGTAGCGGCCATCCAAAAGTCGCCCGGCCTTTTTCTTGTTCGTCCCACCCCATTGTTTGAAGAAGAAGGGAACCTCGGCCTTGAGACACTGACGGCGGATATCGCGCACCCAATCAGGTTCCATTGGCCGTGCTTTGGGGCCGGACTCGCCGCCGACAACAACCCAGTCAATCCCTTTGAGGTTCAAGGAGCCGAGCGGGCCGAGTAAAGGTTCAATGGACAGAAACTTCACGTGCGCTTGCGTTCGGCGTAAGTCGTCTATGCGATATTTATAGTCGGCGTTCTCGACGCTCACGCCGAGCCACAGGTTTTCAGGCCAGTATAATTTCTCGCTTAGTTTGGCTAGACGTTCTGATCTCTTGGTGAGCAGTTGAAACGTGTGCCAATGGGCTTTCAGTATTACATCGAATACTTTTTGGATAAAGGAGAGCGGTACCTCTTTATGAAACAAATCGCTCATCGAGTTGACGAAAACAGTTTGTGGCTTTTGCCATGACAGCGGGAGTTCAATCATGTGGTCCTGTAAAGTCAAACTGAAGCCATTGGCGTAATTCGCCTGACCCATGGCCTTAAGCCGCTTCGCCATGCGCTCGGCATAACAGTGCGCGCAGCCGGGACTGACCTTTGTGCAGCCGGTCGCCGGGTTCCACGTTGATTCGGTCCACTCTATTTTTGAGCCGTTTGCCACTGGCTATGCCTTCTTAATTGGAAAAGTGACACGCACATGAGGGCCAAAGGTCCGCTTACCCTGACGTTTTTGACGTCGCGATGCCGGTGGATCCGCCTCGATTTTGCCTTCGGCCTCCAGCATTAGCAGGACATCTTTATAATGCCTTTCCAAGAAAGGTTTCCCCACACTATGTTGTTCATAGATTTCTCGCATCTCGAGTGTTGTCCCTGCGTAGTCGGAAAGCAACATGCCCTTAAGGTCATCCAGAGGCCGTGTTAGCTCGAACAAGGTTGGATATCGCTTACCTGCCGGAATATACTCAAAGCTAGGCACCCCTTGATCCCTGGTCGAGCTGTATTTATACATTATTTCCTTCATTTTCTCATAACCTCTGAAGTTCTTGCTGGCAAAGACAAGATAATGACTTGTTCTTATGCCTTTGTCATTCTTGAAGCGGAATGGCAAGACAAAACGGCAGCCGAGTTCTTGAACCGCGACTGTGAACTCGTTCACGATCGCCGTTTCCCTCTCTGCGGGTGTCATGTTCGATACACGTTTCCTCAGGTCATCTGCCCGTGCGGAACCAAAGATTGCGTCCATCAGGCTCGCAACAAATTTATTCTCTAGCCCTGGATTGATTCGATTATAATTGAAAAAGATGATACCATCGCTGCCCCAGTCCTTCAGCGCGGATTTCAGCAATCCTAGTGACAATCCCTTATACCCGCAGGGATCAACGAAAAAGAGAGAGGGGGCGAGTTTGGTTTCTTCCAAAATCCTAACCACTTCTTCCCCCACCTCCACATCAACTATCCGGGGCGCATGCTTAAGCAAGTTTAAATTGGGAATATTGGCAATTTCTCTTTCAAGAGACTGCTTCGCTTGTCTGTCAGAGTCGTTGAAAATAGTAACCAAGTGTCCCCTTATATCCGGATCCGCTATTGCCTTCTTTAGAACCAGAAGAGGAGTAGATTCAGTGCCGTCCTTATAACGTCCCGGACCCGCAAAAAGGTCAATATACGCGATCGTACGATTGGGATTGCCCTTGTTGGCCGCCAGAATTATTTTGGCCCAAAGCCAGAAATATTCCGAGACAATGGTCGCCTTTACTTGCGACTGTTCTCGCATTTCTTCAAAGAAGTTGCTGTCCACGAAAAGTACCTTTCATTAAAAACAGATATCTCTAACAATTCTATGACTGCATGGATAGATAGTCAACAAGGATTTTCGGCGATTCTGGAATTGGAAAAATCTATGGAATCTGTGCAATGCGCCAGCGACGCACAGGTCGATGGATTGAATTCTTTGCGTTCCCCGATGGGATCGGGGCAGGCCTTTGCGGTTCCCCCCAAAATCTGCGAAATGCGCCATAGGTTTACCCGCCTTCGGCGGGCGCACAAGTCTGTGAAATCTGTGGATTGGGGCGCTTCGCGGTTATTAACAATCTACTAACATGGCCCTGCATGACCCTGCACATAATGTGTCGGGATTGTGGGTTTTGGGCGGTCCTTGTGGGGATTTGGGCCGACTTTGGGCCGTCGAACCCCGCCTTTTCGGGCGAAACTGCACATAATAGCACGTCAGCGAGCGCAAGACGCTCGACAAGGATGAAGGCTGAAGGATGAAGGATGAAGCAGAAAGTTGAAGGTATAAGTTCTTGGCGCATGTTGGGTTAAGAAAAACATCTGTGAAATCTGTGTAATCTGTGGTTCCGTGGACTGCGCGGTTGCTTTACATTTCATAACTTATGAAATGTAAAGTTATGCCCGCCGGGGGCGCAAAAGTTTGGGAGCGCTTTTACATGCACATACCAGCATGTCGCGCTCGCCCGTCGATTGCAGGATCCTCCGCGGTGTGGGAAGGATTGCTTGACGCCCGCGCGGCAAGCGGCTAGAATCTGCGTTTCCTTTCGCGATCCTTCCACCACTATCAGGGGCGAAACTTGTCGGAATTCAGATACGCCACACGCGGCCGCGCCCAGCGCGAGGCGATTCTCAAAACCTTTGCGAACAAGGGCCAGCCGGTCGAATTTGACCGGACGGCCGAGATGACTTACCAGGCGTGGGACAAGATGTTCCACGGCGACGTGGAAGGCGCGCGGGCTCTGGCTCAGGAGGTGCTTGTGGCCGAGGGCGATAACTTGGAGGCGCTCGGCGTCCTCGGCGAGGCGGCGCTAATCACGGGCGACTTGAAGCAGAGCGAGGAGTACCTGCTCCGCGCGGTCGGCGCCGCGGAGCCGGCGCAGCCCGTTGACAAGGACGACCCGAAAGCCGCGATACGCCGGATGCACTGGAGCATGGCGTTTTTCCATACGCTGGAAAGCATCGCCGCGCTCTGCGTCGAGCAGGGCCAGAACGACCAGGCGATTGAAGTGCTGGAGCGCCTGCCGAGCACTGCGTTCCAGTATTTGCCGTGGTCGGCGCTGGTGCTGGCGCGGCTCTACACCGTGAAGCAGAACCCGGCGAAGGCGCTGGCCGCGCTGAGGCACTGCATGAATTTCCGCTTTCCGGGCACGGCGTGCGATGTCGCGATTTGCCAGATAATGCTCGGCGACGGCCTGCGCGCGGTGCAGGCGCTCAGGGAGGGGTTCTTCCAGTCGCCGTACATCGCGTGCGAAATCTTGGGCGAGGCGGTGCCGGAGGAAATCCGCCGCGGCGCGCCGGACAACATGCACGAGCAGATGAAGGAAGTCGCACGGCGTTACATGAACCAGTTGCGGCAGACCTGGGAATCCGTGCCCGGCGCAATGGATTTCATACGCGACCTGTGGGACCACCCGGAGGTGAAGGCGGAGACGTACGAATACTGCGAAGTGGCCGAGCGCGGCGCAAGGGGCGGCGAGGAGGCGATTGTTAAGGAGGCCGCCGCGCGGCTCACGGAACTGCTGAATCCGAAACGCATCGCGGGCACGTCTTTCAAAATCGCCGGCGAAATCCGGCCCTTGCCGCCTCGTGGCGCAACGCATGAAAACGCGGCGGATTAGGGCCTGCCGCGAAGGCGGCATCAGGCGAGACAGAATATTGACTTGCGCCCGTTACTTGATATAATCTGGCGCCGCGAGAGGGGGCGCACACCATGCGGGTCCGCGCCGGAAGGCAATGCAGAACGCCGTTCACGGCGGGATTCCGTCATTGGTGCGGCCCTCAATTTCTATAAGGACATCGCATGGACGAATCGGCTATTCGCAGGGAACTGAAGGATCACGCGCAGGCTACCGGCGGCGCGAACTTGTCGCCGGAAGACCTGAAGCAGCGCGGCGTCAGCAAGATCAATATCCTCACTCCGCAGAAGGTCGAGGAGTTGGTGAAGCAGCGCGCCGCTGAAATGCTCCGCGCCAGGAAGGATGAAATCCTCGGCGCGGCGGCTGCGAAACTCAATGACCTAACCGCCGCGAACAGGGAACTTCGCGCGCAGGCGCAGACCCTGCAGGACCAACTCTCGCAGCACAAGGACTGCTTCACGCAAATCGAACGCCTGAAGACCCGCGCACAGGACCTTAACGCGGCGCTGGAGCAGACGCGCGGCCTGCTCGAGCAGGAGCGGGCGAAATCCTTCCAGAGCGGCGTGGCATCGCAGACCCCGATTGTCGAGCGCTACCGGGACGAAATACTGGCGCTGAAGACGCGCATCCGCGAGATGGAAGAGCAGAGCAAATCCCTGGCATCCGCGGAACAGCGGACTCTCAAGGACGAGTTGAAGCAGTACCGTGAGCAGATAATGCAGATGGCTCAGGAAATCCGCTCTCTGCGCGAACAGCCGCGCCCGGCGGCGGACACGTCGTGGAAGGAGGCGCTGGGCCAGACAGAGTCGCTGATAACACAGTACCGCGATGAAATCTCCGCGCTGCGCGAACAGGTCGGCAAGTTGAGCCGCAACAACGGCGCTAAGGCCGAGGAAATGGAGCAGATGGTCACGCACCTCGAGCAAAGCCTGTCGGAAAAGATTTCCAAGCGGCTCGACAACCTCGGCCCCAAGGAACCTCGCCCGCGCGTCAAGCCGCGCGAGGTAATCCTCGACAACCTTTTCCGCCACGATCCGGAGACGAACCTCGGCGCGATGAAGGTTAGGCAGAAGAAGGGCGACAGCATCAGCGATTCGCTGGAGAGGCTGAAGTCGTTCCAGGCCAGCCGCGAAGACCTTGAAATCAAGGCGCCGGACCGCGATGCGCCGGCCCAAAGTTAAGATTGACAGCGAGGGGAATGGCGAGAATTTTTCAGGCCGCAACCCAATGGAGATGTGAACGATGGATGAGATCATGGAATCAAAGGCGGTGGACGTTCAGACGGGCGCGTCGAAATTCGTGCCCATGAACCTGGGGCTCGGGCGAGGGCTGGACATCGGCACGGCGAACCTCGTTTGCGCCGCGCGGACGCTGTCGGGCGAGACGATCATACGCGCGCAGCGCAACGCGTTCATCGACATCGTAAGCAACCCGTTCACAAAGAACATGCTGACGAAACTCGACGTGCATTACGTGATAAGCGACGGCGCGCTGTGCGTGCTGGGCGACCCGGCTTTCGAGTTCGCCAACATCTTCAACCGCAACATGCGCCGCCCGATGAGGAACGGCTTCATCAGCCCGGACGAGACCGACGCGCTGCCGATGATCAAGATACTTGTGGAAAACCTCATCGGCCCGCCGCGCGAGGAAGGCGAGATATGCTATTTCTCGATCCCCGCGGACCCGATTGACATGGAAATGAACGTCGTGTATCACAAGGGGATATTCGAGGGAATCCTGCGGCGGATAGGCTATGTTCCGCGCGCGATGATCGAAGGCCACGCGGTGGTCTTCGCCGAACTCGCCGACGAGGACTTCACCGGCATAGGGATTTCCGCTGGCGGCGGGCTGTTCAACGTCTGCGTCTCCTACAAGACGGTCCCGGCGATATCGTTCAGCATAGGCCGCGGAGGCGACTGGATTGACGAGAACGTCGCGCGCGTGACCGGCGTGCCGATAAGCCGGGCGACTCTCACCAAGGAGCGCGGCGTCAACCTCCTGAAGCCGAAGAACCGGCTTGAGGAGGCAATCGCGATTTATTACAGAAACCTGATAACCTATACCATCGACGCGCTGAAACACGAGTTCACGCAGTCGCGCTCTCTGCCGACTTTCCCGGAGCCGATTGTAATCGCGTGCAGCGGCGGGACCACGATGATAGAAGGTTTCACACGGGTCTTCAGCGAGGAATTTGAGAACAGCGGTTTCCCCATAGCGGTGAAAGAAATCCGCCGCGCAAGCGATCCGCTCAACAGCGTGGCGCGCGGGCTTCTGGTGGCCTCGCTCTCCGAGAAATAGGCGCATGCGCGGCGTCCGCGCCGGACGACGGCGCTGCGATGAATACCCGGCCCCCGGCTTAACGAACTGAACTAAATGACTTTCAAACAAAAGCAGAGCAGGCTTAAGACCGTTGTTTCGCTGCTTGTGAAAAACTATCCGATGCCGCAGAAGGCGCCGGATGAAAAACTCGACTTGCTGCAGTTGGTGGCCCTTGCCGCAATCAGCGACGACCCATACAGCGGCGCCGCGATGCAGGCGATGAGGCGCATGGAGCGGGATTACGTGGACTGGAACGAGGTACGCGTCAGTTCCACGTACGAACTTGAAGAGGTATTCAAAGCCTATCATCTGAAACCCGACCACGCGAGCATGCTGAAGACCGTGCTCCAGGTTATTTTCGAGCGGGAGAACAAACTGACGCCGGACCTCACGGCCGACACTTCGCCCGACACGATTCGGGCGTACCTGGGAGGCTACGGGAATTTCCCCCGGACGGTGCAGGACGCAGTGCTCATGTTCCTCGACGGCCAGCGGGACATCCCGGCAAGCGAAACGGTGCTGCGGTTCACGACGCGGATCGGCGTCGTGGAACCGGGGGCGACCGCTAACGCCGTGCAACTGCTGTACAAGAAGGCCGCCGGCGCGAAAAGCCCGCGCGCGGTGCATTACGCAATCTGCCGGCACTGCGTCGAGTTGTGCCGCGAAAAACCGTTGTGCCGAAAATGCTTTTTGGTGCATCACTGTGATTACGGAACGAAACAGACATCCGGTAAACTCGCAAAGGCCGCCGTGCGCTAAGGGCGGCTGGATTCTGCCAGCGCTCGTGCTCGCGGCATCCCTCGTGGCGCTGCACGGCTGCGGGCGGGGCTTCATCAGGATACCCCATCCTGTCAGCGACAAGTCCGACGGCGTCCATCCCGCGGCCTGCGGGGCGTACATGCACGGCATTCACGCCGAGCAGACGGGCGACTGGAAACAGGCAAGGGAATATTACGCGGCCGCGCACGAACTGGACCCCGCTTCCATGCGCATACTCGCGCGCCTGGCCGTCAGCACCTACGAAGCCGGAATGATCGGCGAGGCGAAACCCCTGCTGCACGAGGCCGAGAAGGCCGCGGACGAGGACCCGGAACTCGCAATAGTTCTCGCCCGCTTCTTCGCCCGCCAGAACCAGGGAACAGAGGCCCTGCGCTATTATGACATCGCCGCCCAGAGGGAAGACCTGAGATTCCCCGCGCTGCTCGAAGCGGCGCGCCTGCTGGAAAACGCCGGCGAGAAGGAACGAGCCGAAGAAAAATACGTCGCGCTCGCCCAGAAGGTTAACGACCCGATGAGCAAGGTAATCCTGGGCGAGTATTACATGCGCAACGGGCGTTACGACGCGGCGCTCAAGCAGTTCACGCCGGTCGCCGGGAGCCAGCCGTACATATACGGCTACATCGCCGTCTGCCAGGCCGAAACCGGAGACTTCGACGGCGCCATCACATCGCTGACGAAGTACGTCGAGAACAGTTGCCCCACCGGCCCCGTCATTCCGCAGGCGCAGCCGGGAGAGAGCGTGCCGGTGCACGAAGCCGCGGACTCGGTTCACGGCGGTTCGCCGTGGAACCCGTTCAAGCGGGTGGCCGCGACCGCAATGGCCAAGGGATTGCCGGCTAGGGCGACCCAAGCCCTTGAGGCGGCGCTGGGCTGCGGCGGCGAGACGCCGGACCTCCTTGAACTGCTGGGCGACGCCTTTAAGGCACAGGGCAAAAAGGACGAGGCCCGCAACGCCTGGACAAAAGCCCTGGACATGACGGAACAGGACACCGACAAGAACCGCCTGCGGGACAAGATTAAACAGTTAGACAGTTAGACTATTAGACTGTTAGACTATTGAACACAGTCTAATAGCCTGAATTCTCGGAGGACATATGTCTGGACATTCACACTGGGCTGGCATAAAGCACAGGAAAGGCGCTGCTGACGCCAAGCGCGGCAAACTCTTCTCCAAATTGGCCAAGCAGATAACCATCGCGGCCCGCCACGGCGGAGGCGATCCCGCCATGAACCTCACCCTCCGCTACGCCATCGACAAGGCCAAAGCCGCCAACATGCCCAAGGACAATATCGAACGCGCCGTCAAAAAGGGCACCGGCGAAATCGCGGGCGTCACGCTCGAGGAAGTCCGCTACGAAGGTTACGCTCCCGCGGGAGTGGCCGTGATGCTCGAAGTCCTCACCGACAACCGCAACCGCACCAGCGCCGAAGTCCGCAAGATTTTCGAAAAGTGCGGCGGGAACCTCGGCACAGCCAACTGCGTCTCGTTCCTCTTCGAAAACAAGGGCCTCATCACGGTCAAGACCAGCGCCGTCGACGAGGACAGCCTCATGGAAATCGCGCTGGACAACGGCGCGGAGAACTTCGAAAAGGCCGGCGAACTCTACGAAATCACGACCACGTCGGCGAGTTTCAACAAGGTGAAGGCCGCGCTTGATGCCAAGAAAATCCCGACGGAAACCAGCGAGATCGCCTATCTGCCCACCACGAAAGTCGAACTGAGCGAGCACGACGCCCGCAAAGTGCTCAACATGCTGGACCAACTCGAAGACCACGACGACGTGCAGAACATTTACTCCAATTACGACATCGCTGACGAAATCCTGCACAAGATAGCCGAGACCGCGGAATAGCCGAGACAAAATTAGGGGAGGGCCACAACGACCCTCCCCTGTTTTATGACTCCTTGTAAGTCTACAACTTGGCAACCGTCTTCGCGTCCAACTGCGCAATCACTTCAAGAATCAGTTTCAGCGCGTTGTCGTAATCGGCCTTGTGAATCACGCCCACCGACGAATGGATGTACCGCGTCGGCATGCCCAGGTACAGCGACGGCACGCCGCCGGAATGTATGTGAATCCGCCCCGCGTCCGTGCCGCCCGCCTGAAGAACCTGAATCTGGAACGGAATCTTCCGGCGTTCCGCGGTCTTGATGAAAAGGTCGCGCAGGCGAATGTTCGGAATCATGCTGCCGTCGTACACGGAAATCTGCGGGCCTTTGCCCAAATCATTCGCGTCGTCGTCTTTCGCGCCCGGCGTGTCGGACGCGATGCCCACGTCCAGACAAATGCAAACATCGGGATCGATGACCGCCGCGGCCGTCTTTGCGCCGCGCAAGCCGACCTCCTCCTGAACAGTCCCCGCGCCGTAAACCACGTTCGGGTGCTTCTTCCCCTGCAACTCAGCGATAACGTCCATGAACAGCGCGCAGCCCACGCGGTCGTCGTACGCCTTCGCCAGAATGTAATTCTTGTTCGCCATCTCCTCGAACGGGCAAATCGGAATTATCGGATCGCCCGGGCGCACTCCGTACTTCTTCTCCGCTTCATCCTTGTCCTTCACGCCGATGTCGATGAACATGGTCTTTATTTCCGCGGGCTTCTTGCGCTCTTCCTCGCTGAGTTTATGCGGCGGAGTCGAACCGACAACGCCCGTGTATTCGCCCTTGGAAGTCTTCACAATCACGCGCTGCGCAAGGATTACCTGCGGCCACCACCCGCCCATCGGGATGAACCTGATGTAGCCTTCCTTCGTTATCGCCTTCACCATGAAGCCCACCTCGTCCATGTGGCCGGGCAGCATTATCTTCGGGCCGCCCCTTGCGCCGGCCTTCTCGCAGATGATACTGCCAAGCCGGTCGCGGGAAATCGCGGCCATGCCCTTCATCTCCTTCTCGATAATCGCGGCAATCCCGTCCTCGTAGCCGGGGACGCCGTTGGCCTCCGTGAGCGTCTTCAGCCATCGCATTGAACGCTGTTTCATATTCTCCTCCGCGTCTTCGGAAAAGTCTCAACGGGTCAAATGTAGCACAGGCGCCCTCGCCTGTGGAAAATCACAAACAATCACAGCCGGGGGCGGCTGTGCCACATTGTTCAGCCTCGATTCAGAAGCGGAATCTTATCACATCCCGCCGCGGACTGGAAGAAATTTCGGCGCGTCGCCAAAACCTCCGACGTGCTGGTATGTGCACCTAAAAGTGCTCCCAAACTTTTGCGCCCCCGGCGGGCGCAACTTTACATTTTATAAGTTATAAAAGCGCTCCTCAGCCATCCCACCCTTAACATACCTAACCTGCCGCCGGAGCGCCTGTTTCCTGAGTTCAGCGCGCTTAAAACGCGCCCGGCGGGAGCGATTGCGCGCGAAAGGGCAATTGTAACTTGCCGCCACGCCAGACCTTACGCAGGTCGGCGCGAAAAATCAATCGCAACTGCCGCCCGCGCATGACCTTACGATACTTATTTCGAAATCCAAGCCCAAAACGACGTGCTATTATGTGCTTTTTCGCCCATTTGGGCGGGGGTTCGACGGCCCAAAGTCGGCCCAAACGCCCCCAAATCACCTCCAAAACCGCTCAAAACCCCACAATCCCGACACATGATATGCAGGGCCATGTTAATAGATTGTTAATAGACGCGAGGCGCGAAGGCACGAAGATTTCTTGCCGCAGACGGCTGCTGAAGCGCACGGATGCATGGGCGGGATACAAGGGCTGTTGGTTAAATGCTGCACAACCAGCGGCACAATGACGCCACTTGGTTTGAATCGGTCAAATTCGCGGCGTTGCTAAGAGAGCCTTCTTCCAGTTCGCGCCAGATTTCCTCAGCCATTCCGTTTTCAATTGCAGCGCCCACGAAAAACAATTGCGGCGCGAGTTTCCGCGCGGAAAAAGCTTTTCGTATGCGTGTAAATGCCGTTCCTGCCGTCTTCCAATGTTCATCCGCTCCGGCAGGGTCAATGCCGCCTTTCAGTTCCCCTAAAGCGACGTAAAGAGAAAGATTTTTGTATGCAGTCTTATAATCTTGCGGCTTGCAATTGAGAAGGCACATGTCCACATTTTTCTTCACGTGCGGTACGGTAAGATTGTAGATCAACGTTCGAGTCCCGTTGCGATTAGACCAACTGAGCCCCTGCAAATCCAATTCTATTCCTGCGTTTTCCTCTGTTCCAGCGGCCCAAGTGTTATTGCTTGAATGCAGCCACTGATAAGGAATTCTGGCCATAGTGAGATTGGAAATGATCGCGCGTGATAGTTTTCGAACCGCCAGAACACCGCCGATGTTTCGCATGGACCCGCCAAGTGTATCGCCGCGTGTTAACAGGAATCTATAAACCAGTTCTTCGACAAATGCCTGACCAGCCGGTTCCAGATATTTCTTTATGAGGTCTGTTACTGCCTCCTTTTTGTCTTGATCTTGCAGGTGGCCGGTTGCCTTATCGGACACACCCGCCGCTGTCAGGAGAGCAGGTTGGATTTCAGGAATCTTCATCAGGTCGTTGGGAGTTTTGGCTTGAGATGCGGCGGCTTTCAACGCCCTTGCCTGCTCCACGAAGGGCGTGGAACGGCGGCTTCTTTCCAACGCCAGCGCCACGAATCCCGCCCTTGTTGCCTCATAAGGCGTTACAAGGCTCTTTGCCGATTTCAAATGTTGACGGTATGGTTTGCTCTTACTCACTATTTCTTCCTCCAGACATATACGCATTTCCGCAACACATCCCGTCCATGCACTCCCATTTGCTGGCTGCTGTTGCCCTTGCCGGTTGGCAGCACAAGAATATTCTCGATCTTAAACCCTAATTCCTCGGCGATACGCGATAGGATCATGTCCACTGAAATACTCGCTCCCGCATAGCGCACATTGTCGTTGACCATGAAGAGGCGCGCGTTCCGTTTCATCACACGCGCGCATTCGGCAATAACGCATGCCATTTCCTGGAAATACCCTCTTACCATTCTGGGAATGCCGCTATTGTTCAACTTGCCATCCGCTTTTTCTTGCTCCAAGTACTTCAGTATGGCCTGCAATAATTCCTGATTATCGACAGCGGCCAAAGCGTTGTTCCATTTTGGGTTAATGCCGAGCAAGTCTTTCGCTCTGTTTTCAACCGTGCAGATCAACATTGTTTGCCGGAGTTTGCGTAATTCCTCCTCTCCCGCGCCGAGCAAGGCCAATTCGAGGGCGTAGGTCCGTGTGTAGTCGTAACGATTACAATAGGGAGGCGATGTCAGAATTGCGTCATACGAACCGCGAGGCAGCCCCGGCAATATCTCTAAGCATGAACCTTCGAAAAGCCTGATCGTGTGGTGGCCGTTGTGAACTGGGAAAAGGCCGGGCAATTTATCATTGACTTTAATATCGTGTGCGATGCTTTTTATCTTTGCCTCGATTGCTTTGTTGAATGAAAGAATCGTTCCCTTATCGAAAGGGTTTGTCCCTTGCTTGCGGCCTGAGCGGTAGTCCCATCTAAGGTATTGCCCATCTTTGCGGGTGTAACTGATTGATTCAAGAATGCACAATAGCGCAAAACGCAGAACGGCCTGCACACGTTCATTCTCATTTCGCAATGCGTCTAAATATCGCTCAATGGCGTCCGATGTTTCTTTTGGGTAGGCGCCTTCCGTGATTCGCAATGTCGGCAGAGAAACTTTCTCTCCTGATTGTTCCCACGGACATTCTTGTATCCAGCGATCCAGTGATGTGAAATCACGAGATGTGAAATCATGTTCCAGACACAGTCTGGTTGCAATGATGCGCTGCCCGATGGGAAGCAATTCGATGCCATCGGCGTCTAAACCCATTGCGCATGCGGCGAATAATGTTGTGCCGCTTCCCGCGAAAGGATCAAAAACTTTGCCTTCGGCAATGCCGTACTTCCTAAGCAGGAATTCGACGAGCGAAGCGGAAAACGCCTCTTTATATTTATACCAACGGTAAGCGGCCCGGCATTTATTGGCCTGGAAACTCACGAGTTGGCGCGTGAGAGACGGCTGTACTAAAAACTTGTCGCGAAAATCTTCCGCCAACTGCCTGTCGAGAGCGTCGATCTCCGCAAGGGAAGCGTGCGTTATGCTCTTATGTTTTATGGCAATCTGGCTCATGTTCTCGCTTTCGGTGAGTCGGTCAGGCGAATAGATTATAGCCTGAGGCCATGACATTGCAATGAAGTTCCGGAAGAGGATTACCAAAGAAGGTTTCCTCGCGCACCCGATGGGATCTTGGCGGTCTTTGCGGTTCCCCCAAAATCTGTGGAATCTGTGGTTGGGCAAAACAGCAGCGGCGTCACGATATCGTTATCGGGACGCCGCCTGTTTTTCGGACGTTTGTTTACCGGTTTGCCCGGGTGTCAACTGCGTTTCCTCAATTCTGGAGCCGCCGGTTGTACCCTTTCTTTACCGGTCATTACAGACGGGTTGGCTCAGTAGCGGCCTCTGCCGCCCCTGTCGCCGCCTCTGTAACCGCCGCCGCCGCCGCCGCCGTATCCGCCGCCGCCGCCACGGGGCTTATCTTCGCGGGGGCGCGCTTCGTTGATGTTGAGCGTGCGGCCGCCGAGTTCTTTGCCGTTCAAGCCTTCCATGGCTTTCTTGGCTTCTTCGACGTTGGCCATTTCGACAAATCCGAAGCCGCGCGCTTCGCCTGTGAACTTGTCCTTGATGACGCTGACGGTTGTGACCACTCCGAAGGCTTCGAATTCCGCGCGGAGTTCGTCTTCGGTGGTCTGACGTGATAGATTGCCTACGTAGATATTCACGGCAATCCTCCTATGGAAAAAAAGAAATGTCGGCCATTCCGAGGTCTTCGTACTGGCCGAACGCGCTTTTGAATTGCGTCAAGTCTTTGGAAGTGTCCTTCGTTTGGCTAACGTGTTTGGGTCGCGCAAGGCGCAACCTCTTCACATACTATACCCTATTTGGTGGGAAAGTAAAGGGAAATATGGATAAATACTGAATATGTTTGAAATAAAATGCGGTGGCCAAAATGGTTAACGCCGTGGTTTGGACGGAGTTGCCACGGGGCGGCATCATAATCGCGCGACGGTTTTGGCGTCGAGTTGCGCGATGACTGCGAGGAGGAGAGCGATGGTGGCGTCGTAGTCGTCCTTGTGGATGATGCTGACGGACGAGTGCGTCTGGCGCGTGGGCGCTCCGAAGCAGATGGATTCTGGTTTCACTTTTTTCTCTTCTTTTTTATCAATGCTTTGCGCAGTCCCGTGATGATTGCGGCGCTGCGGGGGCCGGTGGAGCGCATTTCAAAAAGGCGGCGGCTTTCGTTCACGTGCCCTGCCGTCACATCCAGCCTGTCCGCGGGAAGCGAGCCTGCCACGCGGTCCGCCCATTCAATCAGGCTCACGCCGTTCCCGAAGAAATAATCGTCCGCGCCCAGTTCCTCTATCTCCGCCGCGCGCACGATGCGGTAGGCGTCGAAATGATAAACCGGCATGCGGCCGGCGTACTCGTTCATCAGTATGAACGTGGGGCTTGTAACGTTGCGCTCGTCGATACCGAGGCCCGCCGCGATGCCCTTTATAAGAACCGTCTTGCCCGTGCCGAGTTCGCCGCTGATTGCGATTACGTCGCCGGCCCTGAGCATGCGGCCCATGAGGCGGCCGAGCGCCTTTGTCCGCGCGGGGCTGAGGGTGATGACGGAAATCACGCTGTCAGGTGAAGTGCTCATAGCCTTTTGGTTTCAGAATTGATTTTTTGCCGTCGGGATGCTGGAGATACATGCCGCGCTTGATTATCGCGCCTATCGGGGTGAGGCGCGGCGATTGGAACGGCGGCCGTGCGACGAGGCGTTTCGCGTCTTTCTCGCCGACGGTGAAGAGGAGTTCGTAATCCTCGCCGTCGGTGAGCGCGTGCTGGAGCGCGGCCTTGCCGGATTTCCGCGCGGCGCGCCGCGCATCGGGCGAGACGGGGATTTCGCTTTCGTACAGGGCCGCGCCGACTCCGCTTTCTTCGCAGATGTGGCCGAGGTCCAGCGACAGTCCGTCGGAGATGTCAATCATCGCGTGGAGTTTCACGGCCTTGCGGAGCGCGAGCGCCTCGTTTATGCGCGGCAGAAAGCGCAGGCGCCGCCGCATGAGCGAGCCGCCGAGAGCGCCGGTAACGAAAATTACGTCGCCGATTTTCGCGCCGCCGCGCGGGATTGGCGCGCCTTTGCATTCGCCGATGATTGTCGATGTGGCGGCGACGCCGCCCTTCCACGACGCGATGTTCCCGCCGATGATGCCCACGCGGAACTTATCGGCCACCGCGCGCAGTCCCCTGTAAAAATCCCGCGCCCATTTCATCGGAAGGCCGTCCGGCAGGGCGACCGCCACTAGCGCGTAGCGCGGAACGCCCGCCATCGCGGCGATGTCGCTGATGCTGGCGGCCATGGCCTTCCAGCCGATGCGATATGCGGATGCCTCAGAACGCTTGAAGTGCGTGCCTTCGATGACGGCGTCGGTCGTGAGGAGCGTGAGCGTTCCTTTTGCGGGGCGGACCGCGGCGGTGTCGTCGCCGATCCCAATGACGACATCGGGGCCGAAGCGGCTTCGCCGCCTAATCCAGTCGATGAGAGCGAATTCGCCTTTCCTTGCCACGGTAATTCACCGAGAGTTCAATGGGGATTCGCGGTTACGTTATCAGATTGGGGGCTTGAAGTAAAGTGTGCCCATCATGTTTGTTACCCGTGGGGGTCAGACCCCTCCCGTCGTCCCCAACAAGTCGGGGACTCCTCTTTGGCGTCTGACTCCCATCCTGAAAAGATTGAGAAATTCGCTCTTCGCGCGAAATATTTGCTTGACTGTTTCATAGGTGAAAGATATATATCTATACAGGAGGGGACACGCCGGAATTGTTCCCTCACGCAAGAGCAAATCACAAACCCGCCACCAAACTCTTTCAGAAAGGAGTTGTGCCATGGGAAAGACCGGAGCAAAATTCGTAATTGGTATCGGATTCGCGCTTATTTTCTTCTCCCTGTTCTTCACTACGTGGAAGGCTTCCAGCGCGCCAAACAAGGCGGCATACCTGGCCCTGAAGCAACACGACCTTGATGTGAAGAAGCAGGAGCCGATTGCGCCTGCGTTCGCCAAAATCACTTTCCCGACGGAAGCGGAAATGGCGAACAATCTCGGGCTTGCCGAGGACGTCTTTAAGGACAAACTCGGGACCACGTATAACGACATGAAGAAGAAATTCGAAGGCGAAGGGGACATTAAGAAGTGGAACGAGGACTGCGACAAGGCCGCAAAGGGCGACTTTGAGCCGTACAAGAACTATGTAAAGGACTACACCGATTACATTATCGACAAGAAGTTTTCTCTTGTGAAAAATGACTACGAAAACGACAAGGATATTCGGGCTCTGCAGAACAACGCCACCCTGGAGCAGTGTGAAGTCGGTCAATATCGTTGGCACCGCTCCTTGCTGATGTATTTCGGCATGGCGCTCGTAACGGGGGGCTTCCTGATGCTCTCCATCAGCGGCGAAGGCAACGAAAAGGTAGGCGCGCTTATCGGCCTTGCGGCGGTTCTCTGGTTCATTTGCCAGTTCTGGGGAGGAGTCGCCGGCTGACGTCTTCCAAAAGTCAGAGGGCGCGGTTATCAGCCGCGCCCTTTTTCTTTCTCATTGACGCTATCTCGCCAACGCAATCACCGCGAACTGTATCAGCCCTATCGCGAAGCCCAGCACGCCGCCCAGAATCTCGATGTAATGCAGTTCCTTCCGCGCGATTGAAAGGACGATGTTCTCCAGTCTCTCCAGTTCAAACGCCTCAACCTTCTCGGTGACGATTTTGCGGAATTCCAGTTTGTTCTCCAAGCCGCTGACGAATCCCTCCACCATGCCCGGCAGGACTTTTTCGATTTCATCCACGATGAAGTCGCGCACGCGGTTCGCCACCGACTCCATCATCATCATGTTCCCGAGCAGAGGCACGGAGTACAATTTTTCTTTCACGAAGACCTCCACATGCTTCTGGACGTGTGCGCGAACGGTCTCGTGAAACTCCGGCGTATTGACGCGGCGGCTGATGTCCTCGTGCGAGATGAGTTCCCGCTCGACGACCTCGCCGATTTTCTGCGCGAGTTCATGCCGCCTTTTCGGGATAAGCCCCTGCAGCGAGAGACCGGCGACCTTCACGGCTTTGCGCGGGCGGAACAGCATCTTTATCGCCACCCAGTTCGTCAGCCAGCCAATCAGCGCCCCCACCGTGGGCAGGAGTATCAGTTGCAGCCAGATGTTCACGTCGGGATTCTCCATTGAATTACTGGAAGCCGCACGCCAGCCAAGTATATCGCCGCCGCTCAATATTTCAACCCGCCGCATTCCATCCAAGCGGAGCAAGCGTTGCAAAAGGACGGCGTTACTGTATAATCCCCCTGCCTTGCAGGAAGCCGCTTACGAGGAACATGGAAGACCTGAGCAAAATACTCGGCGAAATTCTGCCCCGCGTCCAGACGCCCGCGCAATACATCGGCGGAGAGACGAACTCCGTCGTCAAGGACCCGCGCTCCGTTGACATCTCTTTCGCGCTGGCTTTCCCGGACACTTACGCGGTCGGCATGTCGCACCTCGGACTGCAGGTGCTCTACAACATTCTCAACGGGCGCGCCGACATCGCGGCGGAGCGCGTTTTTTCGCCGTGGACGGACATGGAAGGCGAAATGCGCAGGCGCGGCATATCGCTGTTCTCGCTGGAGACGCGCAGGCCGATAAGGGAATTCGACATAGTCGGCTTTTCGCTGCAGTACGAGGTCTGCTACACGGAAATGCTCCGCATGCTCGACCTCGCCGGGATTCCGCCGCTGGCAAGCGAACGCGCGGAGACGGACCCGCTGATAATCGCCGGCGGGCCGTGCGCTTTCAACCCCGAACCGGTCGCGGACTTCATTGACGCAGTGCTAATCGGCGACTGCGAGCAGACGATACTCACGTTCATTGACACGCTCAAGGCCGCGCGCAAGGAAGGCGCGCCGCGCAAGGAAATCCTCCGCCGCATCGCGCTGGCGCACCCGAGTTTCTACGTCCCGTCTCTCTACGAACACTCGTACAACGCGGACGGCGCCATCGCGGGCATAACGCCCCGCAATGGAGCGCCGCCGACCGTGACCAAAGCAATCGTTGAAAACCTGGACGACGCGCCCGCGCCGACCGCGCAGATTGTGCCGTACGTGGAGATTATTCACGACCGCGTAACAATCGAGATAATGCGCGGCTGTCCGGGCGGATGCAAGTTCTGCCAGGCCGCGCGCGTCAAGCGGCCCGTCCGAGCGCGCTCCATCGACAACATCATGGCAATCGCCCGCGAGGCGTACAAGAAGACCGGCTACGACGAAATCGCGCTGGTTTCGCTATCGAGCAGCGATTACCCGGATTTCCACAACCTCCTCGCGAAAATCACCGCGGAGTTCGCGCCGCTGGGCGTCAACATATCGCTGCCGTCTCTGCGCGTCACCAAGCAGTTGCGCGACGTGCCGCGGTACTTGAGCCGGGTGCGCAAGTCCGGCCTGACGCTGGCGCCGGAGGCCGCGACCGACGCGCTCCGGCAGACTCTCAACAAGCGCGTGAACAACGAAGACCTCTACGCCGCGGCGCTTGAGGCATACCGGCAGGGCTGGGACCTCATCAAGTTGTACTTCATGATCGGCCTGCCGGAGGAGAAGAAGGAAGACATCGACGCCATCGCGGACATGGCGGAGAAGGTCAGCGCGCTGCGCCGCCATGCGAACAAGGGGCCGGGGCGCGTCAACGCGTCAATCTCGACTTTCGTCCCAAAGCCTTTCACGCCGCTCGAACGCGCGCGCATGATAGACATGGAGCGCACGCGCGAAATCCAGCAGTACCTGCGGCAGAAAATCCGCTCCCGCAGAATAAACTTCAAGTTTCACAACGCCGAGCGCAGTTTCCTTGAAGGCGTATTCTCGCGCGGAGACAGGAGGCTGGGGTCGGTGCTGCTCGCCGCGTACAGGAAGGGCTGCAAACTGGACAGTTGGGACGAGATGTTCCGCTTCGACCTGTGGAAGCAGGCGTTCGCCGAATGCGGCGTGGACCCGGCTTTCTACGCCACGCGCGAAAGAGCGGCCGGCGAGATACTGCCGTGGTCGTTCATCACTCACGCCTGAGGGGCAAAAAATCCTAGTGTTTGCGCGCCAAACTTGCTAGATTATAGGAAATGCGGCGTTTGCATCTTTTCCCATCAGGCGGCTCAATAAAGCAATGGATGGCATTCAAAAAGGAAAAGTAGCCACATACGTTGGAATTGTGGTCAACGCCTTCCTCGGCGTTGTCAAGGTGATTGTCGGCGCGGTCGGCAACAGCGCGGCGCTGGTGGCTGACGGTGTGGAATCGCTTTCCGACGTCGCAACTTCAGGCGCGGTGCTCATCGGCCTTGCGCTCGCGCAGAAGCCGCCGGACACGCAGCACCCATACGGCCATGGGCGGGCGGAATCGCTCATCGGCAAGATCGTGGCCATCGTTGTAATCTTCGTCGGCGCCGCAATCATCTATAACTCCGTCTCAAACCTCGCCACGCAGGAAAAATTCATGGTGCCGTCGTGGTGGGCCCTGTTAGTTTGCGGCGGGTCAATCGTGGGAAAGGAGGCGTTGTTCCAGTACAAGGTCCGCGTCGCCAAAAAACTCGGTTCCACTTCCCTTGAGGCGGATGCCTGGCACCACCGTTCCGACGCGTTTTCCTCGATACCAGTCTTCATCGGCATCGGCGCGGCAATCGCCGGCGGGCCGAAATGGCATTTTATGGACCACGCGGCCGCGGTAATCGCCGGCATTGTAATCATCTGGGTCGGCGTTTCCCTCTTCAGGAAAAGTTGGGCCGAACTGATGGACGCCGCCGCGCCACAGCAAACAATGGAGCAACTCCGCAACATAGCGCTTGACGTCGGTGAGGTAAAAGGCGTCGAAAAGATTTTCTCGCGCAAGGCCGGCCTTGACGTTTTCGTGGACATACACGTCGAGGTTGCGCCCGAAAAGACCGTCCTTGAAGGCCACGACATCGCCACCGCCGTGAAGGCGGCGATTATGGAGAAGATACCGGCGGTGCGCGGCGTGCTGGTGCACATCGAGCCTTACGGCCTTCCCAAGACCGCGGCCCAACCCGCGTCACCATACGATATCATCTGGCCCAATTTCGGCTGCTGACACGCCAAAGCGGCTCTTGGCATTTCCACTTTTCTATGTTATCCTCATGCCCCGCTGGATTCTTCACAATGACTTGAAGCACGGAGCGGCTGTGTTCGAAATCAAGAGTTTTTTTGTCGCCATAGTGTTTCGCTCCTTAGCATTGAGTTGAGGATGATGAGCAGTTTTCGCATGCATGCGGTGATGACGATTT
>Ga0315284_10003917_pt1 | contig 21141 bp, 20 predicted proteins | sample YL17G09_16_MG_FD_203696 | JGI IMG/M metagenome (GOLD analysis project Ga0315284, IMG submission 203696) | Sediment microbial communities from Yellowstone Lake, YNP, Wyoming, USA - YL17G09_16 | ecosystem: Environmental > Aquatic > Freshwater > Lake > Sediment | place: USA: Wyoming | collected...
TTTGGATTAAATGTGTTGAGATATAAGGGTTTTTCAAATCACATTATAGCATTTGGAGCGGACTCCGCAAGCTATAGTAATCCAACGTTCTCAATCGCAATTGGAAATCAAACAGGATTTACGGGTCAAGGTTCAGGTTCAATTGCCATTGGATATACTGCCGGATTCAACAATGCTGGTTCATCCGCAATAGCAATAGGGTATCAAGCAGGATACACACTTCAATATTCAGGTTCAATAGCAATTGGATATAATGCGGGACAAACAAACGCGGGCACATCTTCAATATCAATTGGGTCTAATATTACGAATACATACCAAAATTCAATAGTTTTATCTGCGATCAGTAATAATTTCACATCACAGGTAAATAACGCTTTTTATGTATCCCCCATCAGGTCAACGGGAGATACAACATATAAGAAGATAGTATATAATACACCTACAAGTGAGATTTTATACAATACTACTAAAACATTTGTTATTAACCATCCAATAAATAAGAGTAAGTATTTGGTTCATGCGTGTTTAGAAGGACCGGAAGTAGGAGTATATTACCACGGTAAAAACGAAATAATAAATGATTCTTACATAACTGTACATTTGCCAGAATATGTGGATAAATTCGCGACGGACTTTACAGTTCATATTACAAATATTTATGATGGTAAAAACAAAATATATAATTCATCAAATGTTATTCAAAATAGTTTTAATGTTTATGGTGAAAACGGAAAATTTTTTTGGATTGTATATGGAAAACGAGGAAATGTTAATGTAGAACCAAATAAAAAAGATGTAGTTGTAAAAGGTAATGGACCTTATAAATGGATATAATTTTATTATATATAACAAGACATAGATACAAATAAAAAATCATATACTTGTGTAATATAATTTAGATTGAAACATAGTTATAAGATATACAACTTATAAGTATATTCTGTGTATTTTTTTGAGCGTTATAATTATTATTATTTAGTTGTTTTTTCTATAATTATGGTATTATTTTTAAAATAAGTGTTATATTTAATTTCGTCTTTTATTTTTGTAAAAAAAGAATTAAATGATGTATTATTATTTACATGTTTTTTAATTATTAGGATTCCACCATTATTTAATAATTGCCAAGTTAAAAATAAGATTACATAAAGGTCAAATTCATTTTTGTGTTTAAGTTCAATGAAAATAATATCAGTTTTATTATGTAATTCATGTAAAATAAATGTTGAATCGCCACATATAGTACGAATATTTGAATTACTAGTATTTACAGTGTGTGTTTCATTAATATGAATAATATTTGAGGTATTGTCAATTATTTTTATACCTGATATATTAGATATATTTTGTAAATAATTACATAATTTATTATTATAAGGTTCCATTATAGTTAATATATTTTGTTTATTTTTAATTTTGTATGTTAAAAGGTCTATAATTTCATTATCGTCATTATCAAATTGGGTTGTTATTGCGGGTTCGCCTTGTATATTTTGATTTGGTGTTATTGCGGGTTCGCCTTGTACATTTGGTATAACTTGTATATTTTGATTTGGTGATTTTACATGTTCATAATGTACGGTTTGTATAATATATTTTTCCAATAGTAAATTTGCTTGATTTTTCCAAGACATATTTTTTGCCCATAAATAATTTCTATTTAATAAATTATTTTTTAATTGGAGATTATTGATTGAATGAAACAAAACATTTATTGCGTTATCCTGCCATAATTCAGAAGTTGGGTCACCATCAATTAATATTCCACGATTCCCAACTGTGTTTTGTAAAGCAGCTAAATTGGAACAAACCGCAAATGTATTTGATAACGCGGCCTCTAATGCGGTTAAACAAAATGTTTCCATAAATGTACAAGGATAAAACCAAATATCGGATGTTAACCACGCATTAGATAATTCTTGTTTATTAACCCATCCATGATAAAAAATATTCATTCCTTTAAAATCCAAAAGTAGTTGTTTGATTTGAACCATTTGTTCTCCGGCAACATTATTAACCCATTCACCATTTACATCACTATAAATATGAAGTGATGCTCTTGATTCTTTTTTATAAATTTTGGGCCACATTTGTAATAATTGTAAAAGACCTCGATTTGGAAATGAAGAATAAATAAATTTATACGGTATTTTATTAATAGGTGTGTTAATATTAAATTTATTAACATCAACACCATAATAAAATGGAACTAATAAATGTTTTAAAGAAGGAAATGCTTTAGACATATATTCTACATGCCATTCAGTTAAACAGAATATTTTTTGTAGTTTTGGATCTATTGGTATTACAAGTCCAGATGGTGTTAAATCATGAAGAACCATATACACATTTTCAATATGACTTTTAAAAGCAACTGGTAGATATTCCGAAAATCGACTAACAATACATGTATGTATTATATTTTCACGTACAAATTCAAAATACTTTTCAAGTGGGTAATATATAACGCCTTCAAATACATCAATAAATGGGCAATTGCAAAATACGATTACCTGAAAGTGTCCGTTTTGTTGTATATATTTCGCCATTTCAATTATATATGTTTCAGACCCTCCGATACCTTTCGTAAGAATATCTCTTCCGGTCCATTGTGAAAATCCTCCATCGGCAACAAATGAAAAATACGGTTTATGATATTTTAATGGAAATTGGGATAAGGGTTTCATTTTATTTAAATTAACAAAAATTTTATGCCATGATAGCATTATATTATACTGGTCCGCGTTTGGTTTATTGTGTTCTAAAAATAAAGTCGTGGCTTTTTCACCAAGAATATAATCGTTAAAAATATAACAATATTTAACTAAAAAGGTAGGTAGAAAATGATAACTTAGTGTTGGTTTTAAACTATATTGTGCGTGAAGTGGATAACCGATTTCAAATCCCTTTTTAAAATATTCAAATGCTTTTTCGTTGTTATTTTCGTTTTGGTAATGAATACCAATAAAGTATAAACTATCAGGTCGTGTTTTGTCCATATTATAAGATTTTAAGTATAATTCTTCGCATACATTCCAAGGTTTGTTTAAATCAAAATTTGCTTTTCTTGCTGCTTCAAAACAAGCATCTATTTTTTCCTGTATGAATCCTTCTTCCGGGTGATTAATTCTTTTTAAATAATATTCATATGCTAATTCAAACTTACCCATAACATTATATGTTTGAGCAATATAATAAATATGTCTTGGAACATTTGGGTTTTCATTAAATTCTTCGAATAGTAATTGTAAATCATAATTTTTTCGTGAAATAGTTCGTTCTTCCATATAATCACACCTGAAATCCATGATGTTTGATTTATGAATTGGAATAATAACATTAATATTATTTTCGGATGTGATTGATTCGTGAATTCTATAAATATATCTTAAATTTCTATCTGTCTTTACAATACGATTCGATACATATTCACTGTCATTACTTTTAATATATAAACTAAAAGAGTCTGAGAATTGATCACCTCTAACAATATTTAAAAAATCCCTTAATTCGTTTTCAACCATATATGTGTCGTCCAACATACATGTAAATTTACATGTTTTTCCCGCTAAATCTAAACATCTATTTCTACTATCTCTAAAATTAATAAAGGGTTCATGAAATAATTGACCCTTTTTTTTACCGACTAAAACTTTGTTGATGATTTCAAGTGTATTATCCGTACTTCCAGTATCTAATATAGTCCATCTATCAATAATATCTAAATTGTGTCTTAGCATGGTTTCAAATTGGTCTCCTCCATTTTTAACCATAATACATAAGTGAATTAAATTATCATAATCTAAGTTGTTGTTCTCATCAATAAAATAACTAAAATTATATTTAAAAAAAACATAATATTTTTCTGGTATATATAAATATAAATCGGTGTTTGTCAATTTATAAACATATTTATAAATATTAGAATTAAGTATTTCATTATTTAGTGGTGTTAATAGGATAGGTGTTGTTGTTGAGAGTAATTCTAAATCGAAATTATATTTATCATGTGAATAAATAATATAATCGTTAAAATATTGAGTTGATTCACACGCGTGAATATTTAAAATATTATGATTTGAAATATTTTCGTTAATATTTATATTATGAGGTGTATCCGTAAGATACAAAAACACATTTTTAAAACATTTTGAACATTCAATAGGTATAAATCCTCCATGAGTTGGTGATACAACAATTAAGTTCTGAATATTATTAAATATTAACTCGTTTAAAAGAGACGCGATTCTTTCGTGTAATCCCAAACTTTCAAGAATAATTAAATTATTATATTCATTATGAGGAACCTGTTTGAATTCAGTTTCGCATACTGCGTATTTTTTTTTATTTATGTCTATTAACATAAATAAAAATAATGTTTGTATTTAATATATTTTAATATAAATATAATAATCTAATAAATAAATCGTAAATTTATTTAATATTCAGGAGTGTGTTTTTTAAATAAGCATCCTTGATGGTTAATACCCTTTAGTTCTGATGATACAATAACTGGATTTTGGTTTAAACAATTTGATAACCAAATTTTTATTATACAAAAATTTTTTTTGGGTGAAATAGTAATTCCAGATACACAAGATACAAATGATGATTTGTTACTGATTGTATCACCAACAAGTGCGTAGCATAATTCTTTCCATATATTATAAACAGATTTGTTTGAAATTTTATATGAGAAGCAACCACCATTTCTATTTTTGATATCTTCCCAAATAGGTTTAATTCCATCTCGCATTAAGAATAGCATACAATTTTTTACTAAAATATCAGGTATGGTTTCTACAATAGCAATAGTTTCTTCAACGGTTGATACTGTATATATTTGTTTATAACTATTAATACTCCAGTCTGTATCATGAGGTAAATGAGCCCAAAAAGTCCATTTATCCGATAAAGAATGAAATCCCTCTCCATCTAATGATGACATTTTATTATTTGTGGTTATCATCTTATAATATGTAGTTTAAATTATTTATATTGTTTTAATAATTTGATTATTATCTCTTTATATGTGTTTATTTCTAAATTAGGTATTTTTAATATAATCTTCTTTATTAAATAGTAATTTGTCTGTTGGTGATAAACTAAATTGATTAATATTATGATCCATAATTTGTAAATTATAATCAGTTAATTTTGTTATGTTATAATTTTCAACATTATTTAAAAAATATAATAAAAATTTATCATTAATTAAATTATTAACAATATAATAATTATATTTATTATTAGATAAAACAATATTATTTGTAATATTTTTATGTAATAATTGAATGACAATAAATTTAAATGTTGTTTTAATATAGTTAAAATCTTTTGGAATTGAGTAATATATAATTTTATTTACTGGTATATCATTATATAATTGATTATCTGAATAAATAATAAAATCAAATGAAGGTATTTCTTTTTCAGTTATCAATTCAAGTTTTGATTTATATGTTTTATAAACAATTTGACCATTTTGTATAAATTCAATATCATATGGTTTAATTAAGAAGTATGATTTAACAAAATTAAATTTCGAAAAATATATTTGAATTTTACTATAATAAAATACACAATTGTATAAAATTAAAATTATGATTTTTTCATAATATTCGGGATATAAATAATAAATTATATTAATGGTTGTTATTAATCCTAAAATAATAAATAACATATATTGAGATATTGTATATTATGTTTTAAATTGTTTAATTATAATATGTTATGATTTATATTCTGGACTAGATGTATTTGAATAAGTTGTATCGATACTATAATGTGGATTTGGTGGATTTGGTGGATTTGGCGGTTTTGGTGGATTTGATGGTTTAGTGGTGTTATTATTTGGTATGCTTCCGGTGGTTGCGTTTAATCCAAAAATATATAATAATATAGTAACTATAAGTGTCATTAAAATAAATGGTATAAAAACAATAAACCATGAAATTATGGCTAAACCTGTATTACATAATATTTGTAATAATAGTGTAATTATTAACATTATTATGAATTTCATTAATGCTGAATTATAAAACCCTTTAAAGATATCAATTATAATATGAGTTAGTGAGAATACAATATTAATTATAGATGGTGGACATAAATTAAACATATTATATATTTTTATTATAAATATTGTATTCGTTAAAATTTATTTAATTAATTTAGTTAACTAAATAAATGAGTGATATAGAAAATCAAGACATTAATGAAAAAATTCAAATCATATCAAGACAAACAGACTTATCTGAACCAGAAATAATTGAGAGGTTAAAAGAATATAATAATGACCATATATTAGTGATTAAATCATATTTTGGAATTACAAATGTAACCGAAAAAAATATAACATCAATTAATCAAGAAATATATAAACAATTAAGATATAAATTACAAAATCACAAATAATTAGGTATTCTCATTTGTTTGAGTTATTCCGAATTGTTGATTAACAATATTATTTTTACTTTGATTTCGTTTTTGAATTTTCCTTTTTATTTGATATGTATTTGATGGAATAATTTTATTATTAATAATAAAATCGTCATTATCTTCGTGTAATTCAGGCAGTATTCGTGTCAGTGGTTTATCTACTACAAAGAATAATCTTTCATTTCGAAAGAGAGCTCTAAATTCTTGTATGGATAAATTACCATGATATTTATCCAACATATAATATGGATTTGGAGCTGGTTTTATATTTTTGGTGTAATCGTAAATTTTTAAATAAATGTGATTAATAAGATAATATCTTTCAAATTTGGTAGAACTATCTATATTTTCATTCATTAAGAATGCTACGGCACATTCAGGACTACAAAAACAACCATAGACATGATATGTTTCTTTAATATTATGTTTTGGAATATAAACAGGTGGATTTTCGAAATCATGTGTACACCAGAAGCATGCGGATTTTTTATCACAAATGTTATTTATATGTAAATTATGTTCTAGTTGTTTTAATTTTTTCCATATTTCTTTTATATCACAGTTATCATTGGGTTTAGTAAAGGATTCATTATCTTCTTCATAATTGTATGAGATGTCGCCATTTTCAAGAATTTCATATGAGAAATCAGTATTATTAGAAGAAAAATTATAAGATTCAACATCAGTATTTAATGAATTAATTTGAAGGTCTTTTAGTGAACATTTTAAGTGTAAAATTACATTAGATGTTGTATCATTAGTATTTAAAGATATAAATTGTTGTTGAATAATTTTTCCGCCCTTAGGTTTTCTGCCTCGTTTTTTACAATTGGTTGTTACAATATCAGTTGTCTCTTCATTATCACAAATGTCATCGTTTTCTTTAATTTCTAACACAACATTATCTTTATTTTTTGGTTTTCTTCCTCTTTTTTGTTTTACAATTGTATTTATTTCATTAATATTAGTAATCATAAATTAATATAAATAATATATATTAATTTAAATTGTTTTTATATATATTATTTCTTGGTTATTCAAATGTATTAAAAACATAAATGACATTTATAAAATGAATATTAATAATTATGTTCCTTGGATGGAAAAATATAGACCAGATAATTTTAATAATATAGTATTAGACCCATTAAATAAACAAATTTTAACAAATGTAATTGAAACTTCTTATTTTCCAAATTTACTTTTTTATGGACCACCAGGAACAGGAAAAACAACAACTATTATTAATTTAGTTAATTCTTATCAAGAAAAACTAAATATAAAAAATAAATGTTTAATGATTCATTTAAACGCGTCAGACGATCGAGGTATCGATATTATCAGGAATCAAATAAATTTATTTGTGAATACAAATTCATTATTTCAAACTGGTATGAAATTTGTAATTTTAGATGAGGTCGATTATATGACTAAAAACGCACAACAAGCGTTGAGATATCTTCTTCAAAAATACTCAAGTTCTGTCAGGTTTTGTTTGATTTGTAATTATATAAGTCGTATAGATGAAGGTTTACAAAATGAATTTATTCGGTTAAGATTTAATCAGTTACCAACAGAAGATATTATTAAGTTTTTGAGAAATATTTCAAATAGTGAAAACTTAAACATGAATGATAATACATTGTTGTGTATTCAAAAAATATATAAATCAGATATTAGAAGTATGATTAATTTTATGCAATATAACCAGGATATTTTAAATTCTGAATTTAAAATAATAGATAATTGTGTATGGGAAGAACTTACAGAAAAAATACAAAATAAAACTCAGTTGTCTTCTATTATTACATATATTCAAAATATTAGTATAAAATATAATATGGATAAGAAAAATATAATTAAGGATTATCTAAATTATATTATACGAAGTAAGCAGCATTTTATATCTGTTAATTTTTTAATTTTTGTTGAAAATATAATGCATTTTCCGGACTGTAAAAATAACCATTTTGTGAATTATTCATTATCTAAACTTTCGTGTTTTTTATAATTATTAATTCGCATAAGTAGTTTTAGCATAAAATCATTTGGAGGAGAACTACTTATTGGATAAAAATTGTGTTCCTTTAAACTATATTGATGAGTAACTTCAAAAGGTTTATTAATTTTTTTGGGTATAGGAATAATTGCTGTTTTTTCATAAATTTTTAATGATTTTTGAAGCATTTATATTATAATAAAATAAAAAAAAATGAAATGGAAATCAATAATATAAAATAATATAAAGGAACTTAAATAATACTTTAATATATGGCACATACAAATAATATTGATAAAGAATGGGAGAATTATATATCATCAAATTATGATGATATATTGTCTAATGCTGAAGAAGAACCTCGTGAATATTACGAAAATACAGAATTAATGTCGGCAAATATTGCTTTAGATATTAATCTTGAAAGTCCTACATCTTCTGATATTTACATATCAACTAAAACCAAAATAGCATATTTAAATCAACATATAGATTTAAAAACTATCTTTTGGAAAATTCCTACAATATTATATACTCAACCATTAAATGGTGTAATCAAAAAACAAATAAAATTTAATTCAATAAGCGAGGAAGAATTAAATGATATACAAGAAAAATTAAAAAAAGAGGTGTATTTTTCAGAATTTATAATAACAAGTATTAATAATCCATCCGGTCGTATTAAATTTAAAGATATTCGAAAGGTTACTATAGGTATATCAAAAAAAGATATAATGAATTATAGGAGCAAACAAAAAAGTGCATTTTATAATTGTTTTGTTTTAATTTTAAGAATTAAGGTCAAAAATATTTTTAAAGAATATCATGTAAAAGTCTTTAATACTGGCAAATTGGAAATTCCAGGAATACAAACTGAAGAATTATTTCAAATAATTTTATCTTTTATTATTGATATTTTACAACCACACATTTTAGAAAAACTTGATTATAAACTAAATAGTAGCGAAACCGTACTAATTAATTCTAATTTTAAATGTGGGTTTTATATTAATAGAGAAGCATTTCATGATATTTTAAAATATAAATATAATATTCAATCTATTTATGATCCATGTTCTTATCCAGGAATTCAATGTAAGTTTTATTATAATCCAGATGTTGAAATACAGACAGGAGCTCAAATCTCAAATGAAAATAAACACAAATATAAAAATATAAAAGAAATTTCATTTATGATATTTCGAACAGGGAGTGTGTTAATTGTTGGAAAATGCGAAGATGATGTCTTAATGATTATATACGAATATTTAAAAATAATATTACATAATGAATTTAAACAAATTTGTCAAAAAAATGTAAATACACTTGTATTAAATGATTATATTAATAAAGATAAAAAGAAAAAAATACGCAGAAAAAATATTAATGTAGACATTTAATGTATAAATAATAGATTTATATATTTCTCAGTAGAATAATTAGATATATGTTCATTTGTAATATTTATTAATTTAAGTTTAATCTCATTTAGGTTGTTTTCTTTATTCTTTAATTTTTTTAAAAAAAAATCTATAATATCAAAATTAATATTTATTTTTTGAATAAATAAGTTACACAAAGAATATTCGGTTGATGATAGTCTCATATTTACTATATTATAACACAAATTGGTTATATTATGAATTAAATCTTTATTTATATTTACAAAGGATTCGTTATTTATTATAAAACAAATAATAATCATAGATAATTCTATAAATTCATTTATTTGTTTTATATGTTCAGTATTTATTTTGTTTGAGTTATATACGGTTTTACAATGTGTCCGGTCTAATTCAAAAATCGTTTTTTTATAAACATACATTGAAGCATCTCTAGAGTTTAATTGTAAAAAAATATTACGCTCTGTTGTAACTTGAGTAATAAATTCTATATATAAATATAAAGCACTTTGACTGTGAAAATAGGTCAAATCCAAATTATTAGTATAATATAAAATGTGTTTAAAGGTATGAGTAATTGTTTCCATTCCTCGAATAATTATAAATTTTGAATAATTAGTATTTTTTATATTCATATTTTCTGTAATATTTGTTAAATATTCAAACATGATTTTAATATATTTAGTGTTGGCATCTGTTATGCTATACTCGATATCATGTTTATAATTTTCCAAATTAGTTAAAGATACGGAGGGTTTCATTTAAATATATATATTTTATATTTAAATTAAAAATGATTTTAAATAATAAGTATTTAAAGACTAAAAAAAACTAATAATATATATGTCAGAACAAGTAAACACTTCTGTCGCATTAAACTCAACCGTTAAATCTGAGCCGAATTATAGACTACCTTCTGATGCTACATTAAAACACGCCGCAAAACTAAGTATGGTTGATGATAAACCAATCATGTTGGATTATTGGACAGTTTCGCTTGATAAAAAGGCTTTAGTTGGTGTAAAGGATACAGGTGAAAAATTACTTGTAAAATCAGAAGATGAATATACAAGTTGTATTATAAAGTTTTATAAAAGTGTTACTGAATATATTATTATTACAGAAAATTCAATATATATTGTTTCATCCGATATTCCCACTCGTAAAATTTCATAAATAAACACAAGATAAATTCAATTTATAAAAGTTCTTTTAAAATTGCGATTTTATGTTCGTCCATCTTTTCTGGAAAATCAACAATAAAATTAATAATTAAATTTCCGGTATATGTATCTCGTGATAAACCCATATTAGGTATTATTTTTTTATAATATGATGGAATAATATTTCCACTGTTATTATGTATTGTATATACCTTTCCAGTAATGAAAAGTAATTCAAAATCAAATCCACATAAGGATTCTTTTAATGTAATATGTTTATCTATTAATAAATCTAAACCATCACGAGTAAATGGAGTATTATTTTCTACCTTAATAAATATTTTAATATCGCCTTTACAAATATTATTTAATATATTACCTTTATCTGCTAAAATAATTATTTCGTTATCGTCAATACCTTTTGGTATATTAACATAAACGGTTTCGGTTTCAAAAACCTTGATTGAATTTTCAATTAACCATCTTTCAATTTCTAAAGAAATTGTTGTTCCATTTAGGACTTGTTCCATATTTATTGTGATATTTTTAATAATTGGTGTTGGTTTTTGAAAGTTTTGTTGTATATTAATTGGAATACCATTTCTAAAAATGTGAATTTGAGGAGTTTCGCCATTACAAAATAAATTACCTCCAATACCTCCAATATTCATACCGAAAAGATTATTGAATAAATTATCCATTGTCTGCATGTTAACTATATTTTCCAAAGGATTTAAACTCTTGTTATAATCATCACGCAGAATAGGATCGCTTAATGTTTCATATGCTTGACCTATTCTTTTAAATTTATCATCAGTCTGTTCAATATTTCTATCTGGATGATATTTTAAAGAAAGTGACCTATACGCTTTTTTAATTTCATCCTGAGTTGCGTTTTCATTTACTCCTAAAATATTATAAAAATTGTCTTCCATTTTAATAATATTTATTGAGATATACTTAAATAATAATTTACGAATAATATTATTATGGAAATTGAAAATAAACTATTTATTCATAAATTTCAACCTATTTATTTTGAAGATTTTGAAATTGACAGTGATATAATCACACTTTTAAATACTTTAATTAATATGGATAATCTTAATATATTATTTATTGGCGATATGGGTTCTGGAAAAACATCGCTATTAAATGCGGTTATTAAAGAATACTATAAAGATTCATCATCTACAAACAATTATAATGATAATATACTTCACATAAATAACTTGAAAGAACAAGGAATTAATTATTATAGAAATGATGTAAAAACATTTTGCCAAACAAACTCGTCTATTAAAAAAAAGAAAAAGATTATAGTATTGGATGATATAGACCTAATTAATGAACAAAGCCAACAGGTATTCAGAAATTGTATAGATAAATATAGTCATAACGTTCATTTTATTTCATCATGTTGTAATATTCAAAAAGTTATTGAAAGTTTACAATCCAGATTTATGATAATAAAAATAAAACCTTTACAAAGAGAAAATATGTATAAGATATTGTATAAAATTAAAAATGTCACAAACCTTTCAATTACACCAGAAGCTGAAGATTTTATATTAAATGTTTCTAATAATACAGCAAAAACACTTATTAATTATATGGAAAAGTTTAAATTATTAAATGAAACTATAACACTTAAATTAGCAATAAATGTATGTACTAATATTAGTTTCTGCACGTTTGAAGAATACACAATCCTAATAAAAAATAAAAATTTAATTGAAGCAATTAATATTATGTATAAAATTTATGATAAGGGATACTCTGTAATGGACATATTAGATAATTATTTTTTATTTATAAAAACAACAACAATAATTAATGAAAATGAAAAGTATAAAATTATTCCTTTTATTTGTAAGTATATAACAATATTTCATGATATTCATGAAGACGAAATAGAACTTGCGTTATTTACAAATAATTTAATACAAATATTCATATAAATAACTATGTTTGTTTATTTATATAATGTCACATCAAATTTTTAAAAAAACAATAGATAATCAGGTTCTTTTTAATTTATTCAATAATTTATGTATTAAAAATGATAAGTGTTACACATTTAATAATAGTTCTTATAAAAAAGGTATATTTGATAATACAATATATCTATTTTTGGAAGCATGTAAAGAATATTATCATACCTCAAAAATAAAATATTTAAACAAAAAACATACATATAATAGTTTTACAACTATTTTAAGACAAATATGTAATTTTAATAAAATAAAGTATTCAACAGAAATTAAATATGACAAATCTAAATATGAAATTATTTATTACATCTTTTACGATACAAACACTAATAATTAGGGTAATTATCTTTTTGTAAATTATCTCCCAAAAAATTAGGTTTTAATCCATATAAAGATATTAATGGTGTTTTCCAAAACCCAACAAAAGGAGTCTTAACTTTTAATGGTTCTAAAATATTACATTGGGTTGATGGCGCATTTGACAATAATAAATACTTACCTATAATTGTATCACTTTCTAAAACTTGTTTTTCTGATAATCGTGCGAACCATTCATAATGTCTTCTATTTAAAATATCTTTTGATGGTATATAAATTCCATATGTTTCTGAATACAATTGTAAATATTGCTGGGATAATAAATTCTCAATCTTTATTGGTGTTTCGTCGTCTGTTTTTATACCAATTTCTATACCATTAATTAAATTAATTTTGTGTTTTTGTACATTTTCTTGACAAAAACGACTAATATTACCTAAAAATACGCTTTGAGCTGTATTATCAACAGAAATAATATGTTCTATAAATTGTATTAGTTCCTTTATCATATTATTTTCTTTTGGAGCACCTAAAAATGATATATCGGGATAAAATTGATAAGTTGTTGATGTAATATTTCTATCATTATTTTCACAAATAAACATTTTGTTATTCATGGTGCCTTTACTGTACATACCTATTAAATCCTTCATACATAAAAAAGATATTGGACATATTAACCCACCATAATGGTATATTAATTTCATCATACCTAATTGACGCATGTTATCCAATATAGGAGTTGAAATAGAACTCATATTAATATTCCAACCAGGAATTAATTTAAAAAAGGTATTATCATCAATTAAACAAATTTTAAATGAGTTGTCACAATTATAAATTATACTTTTTATAGTTAATAATAAATAAGGTTGATTTATATTTATAGAAGTTCTAGAACCGAAACTTTCCCAGTCTCTAGAGTTATATTCGTATGGTATATGAATCCATAAAATGGGTTTTTTATTCTTTACAAAGTCATCATCATTTAATAAATAATTTTGAATTTTATCATGACTATATGTGTTTTCAATACGTTCTTGCTTTTCTTTATACCGATTATATAATACACTTGTTATAACAATAATAATAATAGGTATAATATATTTTGTTATTGATTTCTTCATATAATAACATTACATTTTATTTAATAATTTGTTATTTTCATTAAATCTCCCCAAAAAATCTGTTGTTTTTTTTCTACTTCTTCACTTTGTTTTGCCAACTTATATGCACAAAAAGTGGATTCTTCATCTTGTATTTTATTTTTTTTACTTAAATATTCTTTTGCTTGTAATTCAGATAAAGGAGTTGTGTTTTGACCAGACCTATACTTTATGTATTCATCCTGAGACTTAAATTTTTTTACATTATTATAATCTTCTATAGTTACAGGAACAACTGTTTCAGTATGAGCTTTATATAAATCCTCATAATGTAATTTACTAAATAATCCAGAACCGTATGATTCGGGAATATCATCTATTAAATTAGAAGAACTAATGTTATTGACGTATATATCATTTATATCTTTATGAACTATAAGAGACTTTAATTGTTGCTTTTTCTTTTCAATTTCAGATCCAATTAAATTTTGCGGGATTTGTTTATTTTCTTCTATATCTTCATTAGAAATTAACCAGTTTCCGTATCCATGTTCTTCGGTTTTTACATTGTATTTTTCAAATTGTTCATTAAACCATTTATTAAAATTGTCGGATTGTTTTATTTTATTATTATCTAAAATATTTTTCTCTGAATTAGAAAATTCAAATTGAGAGTTGTGATTGTTTTTATCAACAGAATAAACTGAATTATTTATTTTTGAACTATTTTTATTTTTAAATTCCCAAATTAAAAATAGTTTTTTATATGCTTTTGAATAAAAACGAAAATAATCGGGTGATAATCCGGATTTGTCCGGGTGTGTAAATAACACGATTTTTTTTGCGTTTTTTAGTTGTTCGTCATTAAAATCTACTGGAAGTTTAAATAAATTAAGTATATCAGATAAATTGTAATTTTCTATATCTAAATCTTGTTCCATTAATATTATAAATTATATTTTTATTTGGATTTTAACATTTATTATACATTTCATTAAATATTTCCATGGTATGTGATTGTACGTATTTTATAAGAGGATTACTTACATATGCGGATTTTATATTTGGAATATTAAACACATTATACCCAAAAACACAATCATCGCATAAATTATGACCGTAATTTTCACTAAATTTAACCTCATCATAAATACTTTTAAGTACGGTAACATGTCCGTGACAAATTAAACCTCTATTAATATTAGTATGCGTAATACATCCGTGGCCTTGTCTTAATTCATCATACACAACATCCAGGTCTTCAATTGTTTCGTATGGTTTAAATATATCATTATTCAAAAATGCGTTGTGATATAAAATATCAATATTATTTTGTTCGAAAATATTTAATATTATTTCAGTACGTTGAGGATGCATCGAATCATCCGCATCTATAAATGTAATTATATCTGTATTTATATAAGTACACGCAATATTTCGATTCTCAGCAGCATTTTGTAATTTTTCAGTTGTAATTATTTTTAAATCAAAATTGTAAGACTTATCTAAAATAAGTTGTTTAGTAGATGAACAACTGACAACAACTATATTAGGCATTTTGGTTTGTTCATTAATTGAATCCAGTAATACTTTTAATAATTCGATATGACCATCATAACAAGGAATCGCAACACCAATGCTTTTACTCATTCTTAATTTTAATTGGTGTTTTTAAATAGTTTATTCATGTAAAAGATTAATACATCTTGAAAAAAATTGTTGTAATTGGGATTTATCAGAGCCAGAAACAAAATCATCTGGAATATATGTAATATTTCCCTTTTTATAGCACACAATCGCAGGAATACCTATTACCATTCTTTTTGATTTAAGATAAGCGTATACATCGAAACTTTCATCAATGTCAATATCTCCACAAATAACAGTATCAGGTAAACTCATAAAAAAATGATGTACTTCATGTTCAATTAATTTACAAGGTTTACACCATGAAGCACCAAATTTTAATATAATAAGACCTTTATTTACTTTTAATAAATTTAATAATTCGGTCCTATTTTCTAAACTTGTGATAATAGTTTTTGACATTTACCTATATTTATATTTAAAATTTTGATTATTTACAAATAAACAGTGGATTATTTCCATCATCATCAAATATTTTATAATCGTTTTGTTTCATAAATTCGTGTATTCGTTCTTTATTATAACCAAAATATTTACTGGAACAATGATTCGTTTCAACTTGAATAAGTGGTTTATATTTTGATATTAAATCTATAGCACCTTCTAATACTTGAAGTTCTGAACCTTCGGTGTCTATTTTTATAAAATCAACATTCGAATTATCACAAATAATATCATCTAATTTAATAACTTCAATTGAATTAATATCATTTTTATCACATTCTTTTATATAAAAACATCCGGAATTACCTATATCATGATGTATAACTTTACAAGTGGTGTTTTTATTATATGCACCTTTATTGTATAACATTATATTATTAATATTATTAATTTTTATATTATTAATATTATTAATTTTTATATTTTCAACAAAAAAGTTATATGATTTTGTGTTTGGCTCAAATGATATAATTTTATTAAAAAGTCGTGAATATGGAATTGATATAGTTCCTATATGACCGCCTACATCAACACAAATGTTATTACAACTTGGATATAATTCTAAATATTTTTTTACAATAGATAACTCTCTAGGATACGGCTCTGATATACCATTATTTATGTGATATATAAATGACGAATCGTCCGTAAAATAACTCAAATTATCATAAGTTCCAATCATTATATAACATTTTTTACAATTAAAAGAGTAATAAAACGAATTGATACAATCAATTACACGACATTGGTTTTATATGTCATTCAATATTGGTTGTTATTTTTTCTAAGTCGTTTATATCAATATAGGGTAGTTCTGCATGGCATTCCCAAAAATAATTACAAAATGCCCAAACAAATTTACAATCAGAACTATATAAATGTTTATATTTTAATATTAATTTATTACGCAAATGTTCTGGTAATAAATACAAGGATTGTTCAGGTAACACATAACATAATTGTATAAGAGGACTTACCGAAGATATCGGTTTATTTTCAATAAATTCAGTTTCAAAATAAGGTATATGTTTAATTAAATCTTTTAATAATGGAGGATAATTATATTTATAACACCATCTCCAATCAGCACAACCAATAGTATAATATTTCATGGTCCATTCTAATCCTTCTAAAAAATTTATAGATATTTGTTTTAATCTTTCATTGTCACTGTCAATATAAAATAAAGATTTGTAGTATCTTTCTTCCCAATAAGGTTTATTTGGATTAATATACTTTTCTACTTCTCTATCAATTCCAGGAATTTCTTCAAACTTTTTGAATATATCTTCAGGTTTATTTAAAGAATAATATTTGTGTTCTTTTTTATTTCGTTGGTCCAATTCATCTTTAATAAATGATTCTTCAAGTGGAACTAAATAATTAATTAGTTTCCTTACATTTTTCCAATAAATTATTTTACCATTTGTTAAATTACAATTAGTATTTCCAATGGTGGATTTATAAGCACTAATTAATTTATTAATACCACCAGTTCTAATGTTTAAACTAGGAAAATGTGGCATAAAATCATTTCCTAAAAAAAAACATAAAAATATGTAGTCATATATTCGATTTTGTTGTATATTGTCGGTTAATTCACACCCGTTATTCATATCTAAACTAATAATTCGGGCTAATTCTGGAATATCCATTAAGTAGTTACAATCTGGTTTAAGAGAACTATTTATACTTTGAATAAAATGAGGGGTTTCTCTAAAAAGATATATATATTTTACTATAGGTAAATGATTTATAGAAAGCATGATTAAATCCGCATCTAAACCATAAATAACATTACATTTATCATTATTAATTATGGCATTCTCGCGAATAAATTCAAAAATCTTATGTTCCCCTTCACCAACAATATCACTGGTAGACAATATAATTTCACAAACATTATATTTGGATGGAGAATTAAAATATGATTTTATACTCTCATTCAATTCTTCCATGAAAATAGTTCCTGGAGTAATTAATGATGTATTAAATGAGTTTTGTCTTTTATTTTCAAAAATAATTTTAGACATTTTTTTTTGAAAGGCGGATTTATATCGGCGTTGTCTTTGTTGTTCTAATTTAGCAACGGGTGCTACACCATCAAACGCTATATAAATATGATTTTTGGGTTTAATAAGAGAAATATACTCTTCAATTTTATATAAAACATTTTTAATAATTATATTTGATTCAGGATTATCATATGTGGAATCATCCATATTATTTATAATATCATAAATAATAGAATTACAATCTAAATATAAATTGTCGACATTTAAATGTTGGGAACTCAAATTCTTTATTATTTTATGATGAGTTTTTACTATATAAGAAAAATACGATGGTATTCCCATTATTTTAATAACAATACTTATATTTAATATTGTTTACACTCATTATATCGTGAAAATAATAAGATATATAAGATTCGGTTATTAAAGGTGTTTGGGTTTAATATGAAATTAAAATTTAATATGTATATTTATTAAATGTCTATTGAAAATAAAAATATAGATAAAAAGATAATATATTTTCAAAACATTATACAGAAAACATCATTATACATACAAAAAAATAAAAATCTAGATATTTTAGCTATAAGCGATGTCAACAATTGTATGGATATACTCACTAATATAAATAATAAAATTGTAAATTTAAAAATTGTAAATAATACTACAGATATCATAAATGTGTTACAATCCATAAATAATGATTTATCAAGCGTATTAAAAATATATGGTACTGAAAATTTAGATGATTTATTAGGCATTTGTTTTGGAACAAATAGTTTAATAATGAATGAGCATGATATTGACATAAATAAATACGAATTACTAAAAAAATATTTTCATCCAACCAGTTATAAAGTAATTAATAATAAATCCGAATCATCAAGTGATAATTATGTATTCGATAAATCATCCAATCTTGAGTGTCTTGACATAAATATTAACATTAAATCATTCCACATAAAAATTCACGGCATTAAATTATATATCTTTAATTCTTCAAATAATAAATCTATATTAATATATGGATTTGTTGATGATGTCATATTAGATTTTTTAAATAATAAATTTATATCATCAAAAAAAAATGACATTATAAAACATTTACCCAATGAAGAAATATTTAATTGTTCTGCATTTAATAATTTTGTGTCTTCACTAACATTAAAAGAATATTTAATACATAATTACACCGATATATATAACAAATATGTTGGTTATTTAAGTCAACTAAATCATTTAAAACAAAAAACTATTGAACAAACCATAAAAGAATTTATATCTTCTGATATGTTTACGAAAAGACTTACATTAATTCAATTATTAATAAAATCTGATAATTATGAGAATCAATATCTTGCTTATTTATTATATGATATTCTCTCAAACGATACTAATGAAACGATTGATACACACGAACAAAATGTTCTATTTAATAATTTCCCGTGGAGTTTAAAACAGTATTTTAGAAACGCAATGAAAAACACTATACAATATACACATAAGTTATCTAATTTTGATATAAATAAAATACCTTTGGAACAACAAATCTGTTTATTAAAAACATGTGATGTTGTAAAAGAAAAGGCGATGCTAAAATTAAAAGAAATAAAAACAAAATCAGAAGATTCAGGCTCTAAGGCAAGACAATATTTGGATTCTTTGTTAAAAATACCATTTAATATTTATAAAAAAGAACCCATTTTATATTTAATGGATACTATAAGGCGTAATTTTTACGATATATCAAAAACTTATAATTTGGATATACAAATAAAAGAAAAGTATACAAATATAGAAATAATCAAATATATTAATCAAATTGAACAGCAACTAACAACAAAATATAATATAAATGAAAATAAACATGAACTACAAAATATAATAACATCCTGTGAAAAAACGAAAATAATACAAAATATAGGTATATTAAATGATTTTATAATTAAAAACAATATAAAATATAATAAAATAAAATGTTCAAATAAATCTAAAAAAGAATTACAAAATATAATTAATTGTTTAATTGAATATATCGAAAATACAACACCTGCTTTATTTAAAACATTATTTAATTTATTTCGTGAACCACCACCAAAAATGAATGCTATTATAAAAATAAAAAATGATTTAAGCCAAATTAAAGAATACATATTTGATATTAAAAACACACTTGATAAATCTGTTTATGGTCATGAAGCGGCAAAACGACAAATAGAACGAATAATTGGTCAATGGATTAATGGAGAACAACACGGTTACTGTTTTGGATTTGAAGGTCCTCCTGGTGTAGGTAAAACATCCCTTGCGAAAAATGGAATATCTAATTGTTTAAAAGACGAACACGGCATAAATAGACCATTTTCAATGATACAAATGGGTGGAGATAGTAACGGTAGTACGCTTCAAGGCCATAATTATACTTATGTTGGGTCATCCTGGGGTAATATAGTTCAGATATTGATCGATAAGAAATGTATGAATCCAATTATTTTTATTGATGAAATAGATAAAATAAGTAAAACAGAAAATGGAAGGGAAATCATTGGCATTTTAACACATTTATTGGACCCAACCCAAAATGATTGTTTTCAGGATAAGTATTTTA